>JAEIGA010002918.1_pt1 | contig 26940 bp, 20 predicted proteins | sample 9270691 | NCBI WGS metagenome assembly JAEIGA01 (sample SAMN17057246, study PRJNA624740) | gut metagenome | biome: biome; isolation source: fecal sample | host: Bos grunniens | place: China: Xizang | collected 2019 | reverse complement strand
CCGCGCTAAATATCTTTGTAAAAAAAGTTGTGCGCGAGCATCGTATACCTTTTGAACTATCCGCTGATCCATTCTACAGCGAGTCAAATATGCGGCATCTTCGCGCTTCTATTGCTGTTGCAAAAGCCGGACGCGTATTTGAACATGACCTCATCGAGGACTAACCATGCGAAAAACATGGACCGAACGGGGATGGGATGACTATCTTTATTGGCAAACGCAGGATAAAAAAACTTTGCGCCGCATAAATGATCTTGTCAAAGATATTGAGCGCAATGGTATTGCAAGTGGAATAGGGAAACCCGAACCTCTAAAAGGCGATTTACAAGGGTTTTGGTCGCGACGAATAAATGAAAAGGATCGCCTTGTCTACAATCAGTCTTCCGATGGAGCGTTGTGCATTGTTGCTTGCCGCGGACACTACGATAGTTAAATAATTGTACTGGGTCATACGAAATATCAAAAACCGTCCTAACTTCAAGGACGGTTTTTTACTGCAATTCTCCCAAATTAATCCGCACCACAAAACAATTTACCAATTCTTAGAGTCTTCAATTGCTTCCTCAATCGTATTATACACCGAACTGCGCTCTGGAAACAACTCCGCAATTCTATCACTCCTTTATCAATCCCCAATCTTGAAGATTAGACGCGATTATAGGCGTTATCATCTTAAAACTTCGCCCAGTTTATTTTGTACGCGTCAGTAAACGAGCGACCTTCTTCGTCCAATACTTCTTTATCATTCTCAACGAGTGACACATACCCCTCCTCTTTTAGCCAATCCATCATTCTCGATGCTTGATTATATCCAAGGCCTAACTCTCTTTGAATATGCGAGCAGTATACTTTTTTTGTCTGGCGAATTAAATCCAAAACCTTCGGAAAAACGCTTTTCCTTTCCACTGCGTCAAGAAACTTCTCAATAAGAGCGTCAATGTCTTTCCATGTTTTTACGGCCTTTATCCATCGCTCTGGTATCGCGTCAAAGCCGTAATACGCGCCGGCTATCTGACCATATATAGCGCCGATAGAATCTGAGTCACCGCCAAGATTAACTGCCGCGATCATTCCTTCCTCAAAAGTATTAGTCGTATTAAACGCCCACATCGCAGCATTAAGCGAATCTACGCACCAACCATAATTAGGCACTTTCTCGCGCGGCGTTTCAGCTCCTGGTCCGTAACAGGAGCGCCCGCCCGCCATGTGCAAATCCAAGATAAGTGCGAGAACATCGCATGTTTCCCGAACGCGGTTTGACGCATGCGTAACATCGCTTACCTCACGAACAATCTCCGGACGATTTAGCGAGCGCGATACAATGTAGCTTGGAGCGAATCGCATTATTGAACCGTTCCCTTGAGAAGACTCTTCGCCGTTTACAAGCGAGCCAGTTTCAGAAAATTTAGAGAGCGACGCAAATGTAGCGTTTCCAATATCAAACGCCCGCCCTTCAATGGATGAAAGATAACCTTCCTTGAGCCACCGCACAAATGTTTCGGCAACATCATTAATATCATACCCACTCTTGCGAACGAACGAATCCATAATGCACATCGCCATTGATCCATCATCCGTCCAATAGCCGGCCGGGACATCAAATACAGGGCAATACTCCATCTCCGTAATCCACGGATGATTATCCTTATCAGTAAACTGTATGGGGCTACCTAATGCATCGCCTACAATAAGCCCCCACAACATTCCTTTTACTTTATCTCGTTCCATCTTACATTCTCCTTTCTAATGTCTAATTTCTCGCTTGATAATCGCGGTCAATCTGATCACGCCAAGAACACCCGTCATCATCGGCGTCCTCAACGCGCCGACGGTTGCGAACATTCCGGACGGCCCTGTCTACCGCATCATATCCTAACCCAACGCCACCTCCATCACAGACAAAGTCTACCGCGCGCTCTGCAGCAACTCCAATATCTTTGGCAACTTCGGCAGCGTCAATATTCGCACCCAAGAAAAGGAACTCCCATCCCCATTCTTCTGCTTGGTATTTTACCATTTTTCTTACCGTTTCAGCGGAAAATTTACGGCTCGCATTTTCGTATCCGTCAGTAATTATAGCAAAAATTACCTTTTTTACCTCGTACGTAAAAGTTTTTCAGCGCGCTTGTTGCCAAGACGAGCTGCGCGATAAAGCCACGCCTCTGCTCTCTCAATATTCTTTTCGACTCCTATGCCATCTAGATAACACTCTGCTACCATTGTCTGCGCCGGATGAAAGCCTCGCTCAGCAGCCTTTATCGCCCAGTCAAACCCTTTCTTCTCATCCTTCTCAACTCCGAACCCATGAAGATAGCAATAGGCTAGATTGTTCATAGCGCTAAGATTGCCAAGTGCAGCGGAGCGCAAATACCACTCAACTGCCGCCTTATGGTTTTTCTCGCACCCCCAACCTCGAAACAGACACAATCCGATAGAAGCCTGTGCCGATGCATCTCCTGCATCTGCCGCCTTTTTATACCACGCGACAGCCTCCTGACGATTGGTATCAGTACCGTTACCGTAAAAATACGATTCTGCGACAACTAACTGCGCCTCAACATTGCCTCGTTCAGCCAAATTCTTTATACGATTGAAATAATCACGCGTCGTCTCCTCGTTTCGTCTCATAAGCTCGCCAAGTCTCTTCTTCGGCTCTTCAACCATTTCGCGTACATAATTCACTGCAAACGGTCTCCAATAAGAATAAGAGCAGAGCGAAGCTATTAAGCCGATAAGAAATATTCCGAAAAAAACGGCGGGGTAATGTCTTCTCCTGATTGCCGATGCGAAAGCCTTCGCAGAGGGAAATCTGTCTCGCGGCGCATCACGCGTCGCCCGACGGACTGCGTAACGCAACTTGCGCGGCACATTCCCGCCATAAAAATGCTGAAGGATTTTTCCTAATGAAAAAACGTCACTTGCAACTGAGGCCTCACCTTTTAAAAGCTGTTCGGGAGCGGCGTAATCAAGAGTGCCGACGCCGACAGGACGTCCATCAATTATTGAAATCGATTTCCCATGACGCACCACAGGATCTGTAACTCGAAAACCCTTTTTCTTGATAAGTCCTAAATCAATAAGGACGACATCGCCGTTGGCACGGCGCATTATATTGCCAGGCTTCAAATCACGGTGAATGTAACCGGCATCGTGAAGCTCTTGAACGGCATCGGCAATTTTTATCATCAATCTCGAAAAAGATTCATTCGACATTCTCTCATCAATGGGATGAAGATACTCCATCACGTAAAAAGGAACTCCTTCATGCTCGCCCGAGCCGAGAAACCGAGGAAGAGACGGTAGGGCCAGATATCGCATAGCGTCGGCCTCGTCAATGAAGCGCTTTTTAAGGCCGTTTGTTTCATCGACCAAAAGTTTAAGCGCACCCTCGCATTTCATGCGGACATTGACTACGCGGTAAACCTCAGCCGACAGCCCCGATCCAATATACGCCTCAATACGCCACTCGCCGACAATGATGCCGCGTTTCAAGCGGCAAGTATCTTCAAAGAGAGATTCCATTTTCCTGTTAGCGAGGATAGACCTTATAAAATCATCTTGCATTTCAAAGTATTGTATCATAACTTGGGCACTTGACACAACACGCTCACATATGAGAGAATATATCAATAAAAGTTATGCACGCGACAATAGCCGATATAGTAGCCGACATAGCAGCCAACTCAATCGAGGCTGGAGCTAAGCTCATTAAAGTCGATATTTCCGAAGACGACAATTTCATCGTCCTTAAAGTAGAGGACAACGGCAAAGGAATGGACAAGCAAACCTTATCAAGGGCGTTCAATCCGTTTTTTACAGAAGAAGGGAAACACGACAAAAGAAAAGTGGGTCTCGGTCTTCCTTTTGTAAAACAAACGTGCGATGCCTGCGGCGGGAAGATTTCTCTTGAAAGCGAGAAAGGTCGAGGAACTACTCTTATCTGCTCCTTTTCCTCCTCCTCAATCGATCTTCCCCCGAAAGGAAATATGGCAGACGCCGCACTCTCCCTCTTCGGCTTCCCAGGAGAGTTTGAGATGATTTTCTCTCATTCAAAGGGCGGCGAATCTTATTGCGTTTCAAGAAGCGAACTCATTGACGCGGTAGGCGGCCTCGAAAGCGCTCAATCGCTTTCTCTTGCCCGCGACTTTTTACAGAGCCAAGAAGACTCGCTCTAAAAACTCAATTCCTCGGAGACCGGGAGAGCGTTACACACCAAACGTTCTCTACGGAACATTCCTTGAGAGCCTTCGCACATTCAGAAAGTGTCGCGCCCGTTGTCATTATATCGTCAAGCACAAGGACGGCAGAAGAAGATGGCATTGCGGCGATATGCCTCTTCCCTTCGCGTGTGACGGCAAAAGTACCCTTAACATTCGTTTTTCTCTCTTCTGCCGACAGCTCGCTTTGCTTGCGGAAAACGCCACGCCTTTTCATCGCTCTTCCTGCGTACGGAACGCCCAACCTCTTCGCAAGCGCCGAGGCAAGATAATCGCACTGGTTGTAACCGCGCCAAAATCTGTTAGTAAGAGACGATGGCATTGGAAGAACAAAGCCGATTTTTTCAACAGGAAAGCGCACTCTCACGAACGCCTCAAGAAAATCAACAAAGTCATTTCTTAAATACAACGAGCCGCGGAACTTATATGCGTTTATCATCTCTCGCAAACGACCTTCAAAACGCAAAACGCTGCCGACGCGATCATATGACGGACGAGGCTGAGAAGAACATTCCGAACAAAGAAACTCGCCATTAAGTCCTGGAGCATCTCGCCCGCACTGCCGACAAAGCCCGTCAACGGGGAGAAAAGGAAGACGCATCAAACAATCGGAACAGATATATCTGCCCGGACGATCTGATGCGCCTGTGCAGACCGCGCATTCTCGCGGCCAAATAAAATCAAGAATCTTTGCGAGCAAAGAGATTCTCCGGATACTCTCCGCTTGAAACGAGTTTCTGGATTTCAGCCGTAACGAAAGGCTTGTCCTCTCGATACGTGACGCCAAACCAGCTTGATTCCGTAGGAAGAACGCGGCATGAAGCCTTGCCTTCCTTGATAAGCTCGTCAACTACAAACGGGATGTACCATTCGCTCTTCTCCTTGGCCCCATTCTCCTTAAGCCATGCGGGGAAGCGCGACTCTAGCTCATCGAAAAGCTCCTTGGTAAAGCCCCAAAGATTCATCGAAACTCGCTCATCGAGAGCGACCTTGACGGGATTTTCGGGGTCTTCCATATTTTGCGCCACATCGCCAGCGCGGACAAGCTTTGTCATTTCCGTAACGCCCTCAAGAACGCCGTCCTGAGAAACCTTGCAGATTCCGCGAGCAACAGAACCGTTTTCGGAAAGAGTAAGATCAAGCCTGTAGCCGACCATCGCAAACTGCATTGACGAGGCGGAAGAGAGATATTCGCCCATCTTCGCAAACGCATCGCGCCCGTAAAAATCGTCGGCGTTGATCACAGCAAAAGGAGCGTCTACCGCATTGCGCGCGGCACGTACGGCATGCGCAGTACCCCACGGTTTCGTGCGCCCTTCTGGGACTGTCCACGGCTGAGGAAGATCAGTTATATCCTGATAGGCATACTCAACAGGAATAAGCCCTTCATACCTACTGCCAAACTTCTCCTTAAATTCCGCCTCAAAATCGTGGCGGATAACGAAAACGACTTTCCCAAAACCGCCGCGCACAGCGTCAAACACTGAATAGTCGAGAATCGCCTCGCCAGAAGGCCCTACGGGATCTACCTGTTTCAATCCGCCGTAACGAGAGCCCATGCCGGCTGCGAGAACAACGAGAATCGGTTTCTGCATAATATTTTTTACCTTTCTTCAGAAGTTAAGAGTTGCGAAATAATCATCAAGCGTTTCAGCGCGGCGAATAAGCCTTACATTGCCGCCCTTCTCGAGAAGAAGCTCCGCGCTGCGAAGCTTGCCGTTATACTGAAAGCCCATCGCATGACCGTGCGCACCCGCGTCGCATATTACGACAAGGTCGCCCTTTTCTAAAACTGGAAGAAGGCGCTGGATGGCGAACTTATCGTTATTCTCGCAAAGAGAACCCGTAACATCGTATACCGTTGTTTCGGTGGCATCTTCCTTGCCGGGAACAACGATTTCATGATAAGCACCATAGAGTGCAGGACGCATCAAATTGCTCATGCACGCATCGAGCCCTGCATAAAGGCGATATGTGTTCTTTATATGGCGCACACGCGAGACGAGATATCCGTATGGCCCTGTGATGCAACGCCCGCATTCCATAAAAAGCTTGAGAGGCTCCAATCCTGCCGCCTCGACAAGTTCCTTATACGCGCGCTCAATGCCTTTGCCGACATAATCAAGATCCATCGCTTTCTGATCGGGGCGATAGGGAATACCTATGCCGCCGCCGATATTGACAAACTCAAACTTGACGCCTGTCTTTTCCGTTATCTCGGCGACGAGCGAGAAAAGCAAACGAGCCGTATCGATAATATACTCAGGGTCGAGCTCGTTGGAAGCGACCATCGTATGAATGCCAAAATGCTCGACACCTGCTTCTTTCATCTTCGCATAGCACTCAAAAAGCTGCTCGCGCGTAAAGCCGTACTTCGCCTCTTCGGGCTTGCCGATAATCGCATTACCGCCTTTAAGAGGACCGGGATTGTAACGGCAGCACATAATGCGGCCCTTAAAGTCGTCAGGTGATGAAGCGCCAACGCTTTGGCAGAGGAAATCCCAATGTGTAATATCGTCGAGATTTATTATCGCACCAAGTTCCCACGCCTTGGCAAACTCTTCTGCCGGAGTGTCGTTTGACGTAAACATGATTGCATCGCCGACATTTCCAACTCTCTCGGCAAGAAGGAGCTCTGCCATGGATGAACAATCGCTGCCGAAATTAAATTCCTTTAAAAGGCGCATCAACTCTGGATTGGGAGCGGCTTTAACGGCAAAATATTCACGAAAGCCTTTGTTCCAGCTGAACGCTTTTGAAAGCCTGCGAGCATTCTCCCTTATCGCCTCAGCATCATAGATATGAAACGGAGTAGGATAAATTTTTGCTATCTCTTCGAGTTTTTCTTTGTTGAACGGCAGTTTTCTCATTTTCTCTCCTATTAATTAACAATCACGATTTCTTCACTCCGTATGCGGAAGCAAAAAGCGTTCCTGCTAAAGAAAGAGCGCCCAGGTACGTCAATAAATTGACGGGCATCGGCAACGGCTTTTTCTTTTCAGGGGCTGGAACTCCAGGAATTTCCATCAATACAACATTCGGATTAACGCCTGAAGCTTCACGCACGGCCTTTTCCGTCACATAATAAAACGCAATCGGAGAAGCCTTTCTTTCTTTCAACCACATTGACCATTGAGAATCTTTCAGCATTTGGACAGGAGCCCAAACAAAACGGAGATCAGAGGCGGAAAAATCGGCAGTAATCGCAACGCGCCTGACTCCAAAACTCCAAGAAAGAGGCCCTCTTGTTCCTTGAACGAAATCTGCGACCTTCCCTCCGCCACGCTTTTTTATAAGCTCCGCGGCAGGATTAAAGTTCTTAACAATCGATAGATCAAACGGCGCACAATAAAGCCGCGCACAACGAGCAAGATCGCAAACGCCAAAAAATATAATAAGAGCAAGAACAAGTTCTGACATCTTAAGAGCCAAGCCGGTATTCTGCAATTTGCCTCGCACCGCCTCAATACCGTAGCCGGCAAGAACACAGATGCAAAATTCCGTAAGATGATGCCATTTCACAGGACAGCGAATGGAATCTCCGATTGGCAGAGCAAACACAATGCGATATAACGGCTCGAAATTACGCCCCATCGAAAGAAGCCAAAAGAGAAAAGCGGAAATGACAAAAAAGATGACTTCTTTTCTGTTCGAAAGGCGCCCGCCGTCCTCCGAGCCTCGCTTGCCGATGAAAAGAAAAACTACGGCTGAGAGAGCGAAGAGACACGTGATAAAGCCGACATAAAGAGAATGCTGGCGATAGTTGCCCGATGCCGCGCCCTTTGGACGGCCGAGCGCACCCGTGTAAGGTTTAACGCCAGTTTTAAGGCGCGGGCCAAGCGAAAGAACCATGCCGCAGCTTGTATCACCATTTATGCGTGGAATAAAAAACTCAGCCGTTTCGGACGGAGGGAGCGACCAGTTTGTAACAAAAATCCAGCGCTCTTCGCGATTATCATTCGCCTGCCCCTTCGACTCCGACTTAGAGGAAGATGCAGCGGCAATCTGCTTTTCGCGCCCTTCCTTTTCGCCTACGGCATTCATAATCGACGGCGAAACTATAATAGCAAAGACTGCGGCTGCGACAAGGACGCCTTTAAAGTCGGGCAACTTGCGCTCTCTGACGCAGCACCAGACGAAATACACCGCCGTAAAAACCGTGAAAAAGAGCCAAAGGTCGGGCTGATAAAAGCTTGCCCATGCAACGCAAGCGCCGAGAAGCACCCAATTTTTCATCTTGCCCTTGCGCACTGCACGATCTGCAAGAGCGAAGGCAAATACACCAAAGAGCATCCAACGAAACCAACCTGCGTGACCAGCAGAAAAAAGCGTAAACCAATAACCGCAAAAACCAAGAAAAAGCCCTGCGCCGTAACTTGCAATGCGAGAGAGAGAACGCCCTCTGAGATAGTAGGCTAAAGCAAGAGCCGAGAAATATGAGGCGATGACGTACTGCAACTCTTGCCAAAGATATGGCGAGCCTATGAAGGAAGTTATATCCCAAGGAGTGAACCTTCCTGTTTTCACCCACTCTCTGAAAACTGAAGCGATGTATCCTTCGCATGGGAAGGTCAACCGCGCATCAGGCATTACCGGGCAGACGGAAAGCGACCACGTTCCCCAAAAAACGAACCCCGCCAACACCGCAAAAATGGCAGTGAAGGCGAGGAAGTATACGTTCTTCTCTTTGAGGCGCATTTACGCGATTTTGCCGAGAGCGATAAGCGCGAAGACCATCGTGAAAATGGCGACAGTTTCAACGATACCGAGAGCTGCGAGATAATTTGTAAAGCCCTGCCCTGTTTCAGCCTGCGCATCACAAGCTCCCGCACCAGCGCGGCCTTGGAAGAGCGCCGAAAGGCCAATGCCGAGGCCGGCGAAGATTCCGGCGATAAGAACAGGCAGCCCCGCACCTGCGGAGACAAGAGGCTTAATGCCCGTGACAATACCTTCTGCATTGGCAACGAATTCAACCTTACCAAGCATAATGAACATAAGAATCATTCCATAGAGCGTCTGCGTGATAGGCGCACCAACGAATGAGAGGAGAAGAAACGGCGCCGGCTTATTGGCGGCATAGCACTTCTTCCACGCGCCCACGGCAGCCGATGCCGCATAGCCAGTTCCCATCGCAGAGCCTGCCGCGCTAAGTCCCAAACAGGCGATTGCACCTGCAACAATCATGTATGCATCCATTTTATTTCTCCTTTGTTTTTCTGAACGGTTTGAAGGCGTACCCTGCCCAGGATATACCTTTGTGATTCGAAAATTCAAGCGTGTTAAGACGAACGGCGTGAACGAGGATCGAAAGACCCGCCATCACAAGATTGAGCGCGTGGCCCAATATAAGAATAAGAACCATCAAGATAGAAAAGATAGCCTTAAGCCACCACTCATCGGCTCCCGAGACAAGCCCGATGGCCATTGAGTTGAAATTCTCCGCAACCTTGACGGACGCAAGCCCTACCGCAAAAAGGCGCACATAGGAGATAATGTCGCCAAGCGCACTCATGATATTCAATGGCAACATCCCTAGCTCCGCACCGCGGCTCTTAAGCTCGGAAGGCTTTACAGTAAAGGCAAATACAGCAACGAGAGAAAAACCGAAAACATAAAACATCACATGCGGAATAGACGAGAAAATGCCGACTATTGAATTTGTGACAAAATACATAAAAAGAAGTATACCCGCCCAACCAAACTCCGCGATCGCAGTAGTGTCGTTAATTTTACATATTCCGTTCCAGATTCTCGCTAACATCAAATGGCTGACGCCGATTGTAAAGCATAGAAGCATCATATTGTTGTAGCTCGGGTCGGCAAGCCACTTAACAGTAGGCCAAGAATTGAAGTATGGAATCTGCGCACCAAACCATGTGTTAGACAAAAGCCCCCAAATAACGGTGGAAGCGGAAAATACCGTAAGCATCACAAGCCACGACTTCATCAGCGCATTCCCCTTAGATGCGCGGTACTTCTTCCACCCCCAAAGCGTGGCAGCAAGGAAAATAGCACCGTACGCTCCGTCGCCAACAAGCATCGCAAAAAAGAGAGAAAAATAACACATGAACGGCACGGACACATCGGCCTCTGTGTAGCCAGGAGCGATACCAAGCCCTTCAAAAAGAGCCTTAACAGGACGAAAGAGTTTAGGCGGCTCAACGAGCGTCGGAGGTATTTCTCCTTCCGCCGGATCTCTGACGAGCACTCCCCAACCGAGAGAATTGGCGCGGTCAAAAAGATCTCCCTTTGAGCTTCTGACCTCTTCCATCAGATTAGAGAGCTTTGTAACGGGAACCCAACCTGATATTACGCAAACTGCACCGTGATCTTGAAGTAATTCTTTCGCCTGCTCAAACGCCATGCTGTCTGCAAGAGAGGGGAAAGAGGAAAGTATCGCCATATCATCGCAAATGGCAAGCTTTGCCGTATCGATATTGATGCGGTTTACGACCCTTTCATACTTCTCGCGGAGGCGAGAGAGCCTCATGGAGGGAAGTTTCTCAGGCAAAGTAACGACGTCGGCAAGCCCCTCAACTTTCGAGAGAAGTTCTTTTGCGAGAACTGGATCAAAGTCTCCAAACGGCTCATAAAGGCCAATTTCGCGCTCAAGCCTGTCGCGCTCTGTCTTAAGAGTTTCGCGGTCGGCATCAATGGCGAGAACCTCCTCTACAGAACGCGCTCGAAGATCGCCCACTTCCTCTGTACGAGCTTTGCGAATAATGCGCACAGCCCTTTCAGCATCTGAAAGCTTTGCTTTTGCGTCAATTACAGCAGTACCCGACGAAGAGACAAGATCAAGATGAACTACCCCCAGAGCTCGCAAACGGCGAAGAGTCGCCTCCCTGCATGAGGCAAGACAGACAAGGTCAAGATGTTTCATCGAAACGATCATATCGCGACCTCCTCCTGTTCATTCACGCCGCTCGTGCGGCTTTTTGCGATTTTGCCGCGTGTGACAGCTGCAGCTTGCTCATCGCCAAGGGCAATTTTAATAACGCGTATCGCTTCCTTGCACTCTGGGATTTTCACTTTTTCAAAAAGGTTCACTCTCTGAGACGTCAGCTGAAGCTCTGCCGTAACAAGACGACGCTGCTCTTCATAAACGGCTCTTTCGCATTGAAGAGAAAGAAGCTGCGATGCAGACGAAACGGCATCATCTATCCACGCCGGAGTTGCCCACTTGTCAATTTTCCCGACTTCAGTTTCAACTGATTGAAATGTAGGAATCGCCACCCCTGCGATATTCGCCCAACTTGTGTTAACGCTCTTTACTTTTATAAGCCCTGTGAGAAGCTCCGCGTCAGTCGCGAGAAGCCCGACCCACGAAATCATTTCTTCTCGAAGAGCCTTCTCTCTTGCGGCAGTCTCCTCCGCTTTAGCGGTAATGCCGGCTATCTCACCTTGAAGCTGCTGCTTTTTAAGTTGAAGCATAGGAAGAAAGCGCTGAAAACGCTTCAGCGCATCAGTCCGGGCCTTCAGCTCGGTTTTAGTCAATTTGACCTTCACCATATTGCCGTATATTATACCAAAAATCAGCCATCGAATATATCCGACATCGTTTTTTCATCTTATGGGACGCATGTTAAATTCATGCGCAACGAAGCGCCTGACAACGCCTCCGCTCGCATCACTTCTCTGCGTATGAGTTGGCACGGACGCACCAGAGGCAAGAAAAAAGCGCTGCTCCGATCGCCGCAGTTACAACCATGACGAGAATCGGAAGCCTCCATCCGCCAGAAGACTGCGCAAGATTTCCGCAGACTTTCCCCGCAACAGAAACGCCGACATACGAAAAGAGTGAGATAAAACCAATGGCAGTCCCCGCGAACCCCTTCGTCGCGATATTCGTTGCCGTTACACCGGTAAGCGCCTGTGGGCCGTAAAGGCAGAAACCGCCTATGCAAAGCGCCGCAGCGCCAAGCATCCCAGCCGGCAGAAACCAGAAAATTGCCAGAAGCGCTGCCGTTAACACCATCAGAAATACGCAAAGCCGCGGCGCCTTGCCTCCGAAAAACCGGTCCGTCGCCCAACCAGCGAACAGCATTCCTCCGATCCCCGCGAACTCGAAGAGCATAATCACAGTACCCGTCTCGCTCGGATCAAACCCCTTGGCTTCCTGCAACATCGTCGGGCCCCAGTCTGCAATAAGTGCTCTTACCGCGTTAATCGTGAAGTTGATGAAGCCGAGCATCCAAATAACTGGATTGAGAAAGACCATGCGCAGAGAAAACTTCTCAGGTGGAGTCGCGCAAGATTGCGAGGTGGATTCAGTAAGAACAGAAGATTCCGTGCCAGGAAGATCGGGTAAGCCCTCGTCCTTCGGCGTTCCAGGCAAATAGAAAAGCATCAGCAAAAGTCCGAGCGCACCAAGAATTGCCATTGACCAGAAGCACCACCGCCACATACCGACTCCCTGATTTGCAGAACCGATCACGCCAAGCCCCATCAAAACGCCGCATATCTTGGCAACAAGTCCACCTCCAACCGAGTGCGATGTATTCCATACGGACATCTTGGTCGCAAGTTCCTTAGGCGGAATCCAGAACGCAATCAGTTTTGCGCACGGAGGGAAGCCCGTTCCTTGGAAGAACTGATTGAGAACGAGAAGAAGCCCGAATGTCCAGACGAGCGGCATCGCCGCATCTGCACCTCCTAATGCGTCGTAGCCGAACAACGCCGCAATCTGCGGCGCAAAACCGAACGCGACATTAACGAGGGTGCATGCAAGAAGCCCAAAGCAAAGCATCTTCCGCGGCGCCATCTTGTCGCCGACGATGCCATTGACAAACTTGGAAAGTCCATAGACAATACCGCCCCAGAATAGGAAGTTGCCGAGCATCGACTTCGAGATGCCGCAATCCTGTTGCAGCCCCGGCATCGCGAAGGAGAAGTTCTTGCGCATAAAGTAGAAGAGCATATAGCCAATCATCGTGGCGAAAAGCATCCGCCACTGCATGCGCGAGAAGCGACGGTTCGTCTGCTCGTCTTCAAAGAGGTTCATTTACGCTCCTTGAGTTTGCGTATGACAGAAAACATCACACTTGGATAGTCGGTGGAGAATCCATCGCAGCCAAGTTCATGCAATTTGAAATAGACCTCCTCCGTTTCGCCGCCCTCAAACGGGATAGAGCAGACCGGTATCCCGTTGGCATGGAACTCTGCGATGATTTTTTTGAGATACGATACACGCGGAACAAACACCTCTTCCGCCTTCGGGTCGTAGTATGTGTGAAGCGAAACAGCTGACACTCCCTTAAAGCGGTGGGCTCGCATTTCATTCATCTTCTTCTCGAAGTGCGCCTCAAAACGCGCGATGTCCTCTGCAGTGTGCTTAGGCCGTGGCCAGGTGCCGATCCATATCAGCGTCTTTCCGCCGTTCGTCGCCTTGTTCCAGGCAAGTGCCTTTTTATAGTTCTGCCCAGTATAGTAGACTTGATCGAGAACGCCAGCTTCACGCGCCTTCTCTGCAATGTACTCAGGGCCTGCCCCCTTCTCGTCAACGAAACATAAATATGTCGGATGTCCCTTCATCGCAGCAAACGTCTCCTCAATCGTCGGAATGCGGTGATGCGCAAACTTTGGATCGAGATAGCTGCCGACATCGACATCCTTTATTTCGTCCCAGGTCAACTCTTTGGAAACTGACTTTCGGGCGAGGGCGGCGGATATGCCGCGAGCCGTCCGCCTCAAGTTGTCGTCGTGCAACATAATTCCGACGCCGTCTTTCGTCTTGCGACAGTCGCATTCAAGTGCGGAGCCGTTCTCCCAGCACCACTTGAACGTGTCGAGCGTGTTGTCGGGACGCTCAAACTTGCCGCCGCCGCGATGAACGTGACTAAGATGAAGTAGCCCGGTACTAAGAACCTTCTCTTCCGCCTTCACTGAGAACGCCGCCGCAAAAACAAGCGCAAGGCGTAAAGCACAAAGCGTAAAGGAGCGTGTCATTATTTTCATTTTACATTTTTCCTTTTCTTTTAAACAGATGTCACCTGACGCCGACATTTCTGACATTATACCCAAAACAAGACCTTTCAATCAACCCTCGGAGAAAAGATGATCGACTAACGAGACTAAAGGAGGCGCACCGCCCGGCATCGTGCAGGATGCTGAACCTGCGGCAACAGCCCACCTGGCGGCATCGCGAAATAGAAATCTTTCTCCTTTGCCTTCTCCGCACTCAGCATATTCTGCACGGCTCAAATCTTCTTTACCGAACATCTGCCAACACCATTCCGCAAGCAACGTATCTCCTGCCGCAGTCGTATCGACAACGTCAACCTTCGGCGCAGCAACAAACTCGCCGTCAAACCACGCTCCAGAGCCGCCATCTGATATTATCACATGCGCAGCCTTTTCGCGAAGAATGTCCGTCGCCTTCACGAATTCGTTGGGCGTCCTCGGAATGAAACCGACAAGCATCTCGCATTCCTCGGCATTCGGCTTGATGAAATCTGGTTTTGCGTCAAGAGCAAGGCGCATCGCCTCACCGCTCGCGTCAAGAACAACTGTCCAGCCCTGAGACTTAAGTCTCGCGACGACCTTCGCGTAGAAATCCTTCGGGACAGCAGGCGGCAGCGAGCCCGAAAGAATCGCCACGGCATCATGCGGATGGTATTGGCTAGAGGGAAGATAACCCTTCGTCAACTGCGAGATAACAGTCTCAAACAAACCACTACCCGTCCCCAATTCCCCATCCCCCATCCGAGGAAATGCCGCACGGTTAAGCTTCACGGAGCCGCCCGGCCAGACGATCATCTCGTTCTGGCGTGTCGCTCCAGAAACACGCACAAATCTCTCTTCGATGTTATACTTTGCAAGTTCCTTCACGAAAAAGCTATCGTTGTCCTCTCCAAGAAGTCCACCGCAAGCGACTTTAGCGCCTCTGATCGACAGCCAACGTGCGACATTGACTGCCTTGCCGCCGACATTAACATCTTCGGCGACGTCCTTGAATATCTCGCCCTCGCCTTTCGGCGCATGCGGTAACTTTACCGTCGCGTCAATTGCCGGGCTCATGCAAAGGCAGAAGAATTTCATTTTGCGTGCACAGCTCCCTGGAGAGAGTCCTTGCAGAGCGTTTCGATGATTTTCTCCTTCGGGACACCGATATCAACCTTCGGGGCGTTCGCAAGGAGGTATTCCTCCGCCTCCTTGCACCAAAGTCCGCTGTTTGCGGCACAGATGCGGTCGAGCTCTGCATAGAACGGATCGTTCTTCCCCTTCTCTGCAAAGTCGTGAATTGCCGTCATCGGCATGTTAATGTGCGTATAGACGAGACGCTTCCCGCCCGGAACATCTATGAGATCAAGCGTCGCCTGAAACGCCGAGTCAAGTCCTCCTACATGCGTCACCATCACTTCGGGATGGAGGAGCCCCTTGCCGATCCATTCGACGGAATCAGACATATCCTTTACGTCGCCACCGGAGTTGGCAACGATGTGGTGGTTCATGTAGTGTATATTGTAGAAGTTGAACGGCGCGCAAAGTTTTTGGTCTGTCGGCCCCGCAAAGAAATTAAGGCATCCTCCAAAAGCAAGCAGGTCCGAGCACTGCGTGATGAGCGCGGGCACTGCAGCGAAAAGGAAAATGTCATCATAGCCGCCTCCAGTCGAAGTCGGATTCGCCGCGTCCACCGGATCATCGCTGTTTAATGACTTGAGATACGAAACTGAGTCGACGATATTTTTAGTATTCACAAAAATCACCTCTACACCGTTGACATTGCCTCGGGCAACAACGGGATTTCGTGAAACGTGAGTTTCCCCGACTTCTCTTTCTAACTTCCCCAATCCAAACATCCTCGCCGCACGCGCAAGCCTCTCGTCGTCGATATCTGTGACAACGAGGCGACGCGAGCGCTTCTCTGGCGAGTGGCAGGCGATGTCGATGCAGCCAAGACCCATCGCACCGCATCCTGCCATAAGCAGCATCGTTCCTCCGTTCTCAACACCCATCTCGTGGACATGCGAGCCGAACGGATGATGATAGTTGGTGCGAAACGCGGAGACGATACAGCTGATCGGCTCGGCAAGCGAGCACTTGAAATACGCGTCGCCGCTGTACGGCAGGAGACAACCCATCTCCATAACAATTGAAGGGAGATACACTGCCGTCGTTTCGCCGCCGATCGAATGCCACGCATACCCCATCGTCTCAAGTTCGTGTCCAGGTATATTGAACGCTGGCTGAATGCATACATGTTGCCCGACGCTGAACTGCCCTGCCCACTTAGTTCCAACCTCGCGGACAACGCCTGAAACTTCATGTCCGAACATGATCGGATTAGTCGCAATATCCTTCGGAACTCGCTTGTGTCCTGTGCCGAGCGACACCGCTTTGTAGTCGCTGAGGCAAATTGTGTTCGTCACTATCTCGACAACTACGCCGTCTTCACCTGCCCCCTCAAGCTCGACATCTTCTAATCTGGCGTCACCGGCCGCATACAGTCTCCATGCCTTTGCATTCATTAAAAAACTCTCCTTAAACACTCCCCTGATTTCATGCTTACGCATATAGTATACCAAAACACAGGAACAAAAATTCAGACATTAATCAATTCTCCGTCCACACATTTGATAAAAAGGCCGGCGAATCATCCATCCCCAAGCAATCAGTCGCCATTCGACCAAGGCGCCTTCGGGCTTAAAGATTTCAGGGATAATCCGCCGGCAAAGTGAGAACTTCGCATCCATCGTCAGTTATGACGACAGTATGCTCAAAATGAGCGGAAAGAGAACGGTCACGCGTGACTACTGTCCAATTGTCGGCCAGCACATCTGTCTTTTCGCCCTCTTTTGTCATTGAAATCATCGGCTCAATCGCAAGAGTCATTCCAGGGCGCAGAACAAGTTTAGTACCCACCTTCCCAAAATTAGGAACTTGCGGATCTTCATGGACCGTACGGCCAACACCGTGACCGACCCAATCGCGAACAACACCAAAACCAGCCTCAAGAGCCACCGATTCTATCGCATGGCCAACATCACCAAGATGAACTCCTGGCCCGCACGTCGCGATGCCTGCAGCAAGACAGCGCTTCGTCGTCTCAACGAGCCTCAAAACCTCAGGATCCGTAACCCCAAGAGCCACTGTTCTTGATGTGTCTCCGTTAAAACCGTTTTTAAAAATCCCGACATCGGTTTTAACAAGATCCCCCGGCATAATTACTCTATGCCTGCTTGGAATTCCATGTATCACTTCGTCGTTAATGGAAACGCAAAGATGACCGGGAAAGCCTGAATAATTATAGAAGCTCGCCTTTACAGAATACTTGCGGCAATATTCGACGACTAGATCATCAAGTTCGCCTGTCGTTACTCCGGGAGCTACGGCGGCGGCGCAGATGTCGCGGATTTCCGCCGACATCCGGCACGCCTCGCGCATACGGTCGATTTCGGCTTTCGACTTTATATCGACCTTCATAAGGAGATTCCCCTCCCTTACATCGCCGCCTTAAAAGCGGCAGCGTTCTTCTCAGGCCCCTGATTGCCGTCGATACGCTTAAGAAGCCCTTTCGCTTCGTAGAACTCCACGAGCGGCTCAGTTTCACGGTGATAGACGACGAGCCTATCCTTGACAGTTTCGGGATTGTCATCCTTGCGGATAACAAGCTCAGCACCGCACGCATCACAAATGCCCTCTACCTTGGGAGGAAGGGCCGTTACGTGATAACCAGCCTTGCACTTCGGACAAGTGCGGCGGCCGGCGATTCTATCAGCGATAACTTCATCGGGAACGTCGACAAGAACGACGGAACGGATGGGCGCGCCTGTCTTCTCAAGAACTTCAGCCTGTGCCACGTTCCTCGGGAAGCCGTCGAGAAGCATCGTTACATCACCCTCGGCGGAAGCGATTACATCCTTGATCATGGTGGCGATAAGCTCGTTAGGAACGAGATTGCCGCTCTCCATATACCCCTTAGCCTGAAGTCCTGCCTCAGTTCCGGCAGCAACTGCTCCGCGCAGAAGATCACCGGAAGAGACGTGTTTAAGCTTCGGGTCGGCCGCGGCGAGCTTCGCCGCGATCGTCCCCTTGCCAGAACCTGGCGCACCGAGTAAAACTACTATATCCATTTTTACGGACCTTTCAATCAATAGGTTTTCAGCCGAGAAGATCTTCGCCGCCGTCAACCATTTCATCAGCCGTAAGAAGATCGTTGCCGTCAGCGGACGTATCGCCCGTATCGGGCATTACAACGGGATCACCAAGATCTGACTCGTCGTCGTCAGACTCGCCAGGGATGTTCGAAAGGCCGAACATATCCTCATTGCGCTTGCGCTGCTCCTCGTGGAGAGCCTCCATCTCTTCATCGGAGATAGGCTCGGCGAGCGGAACGAGCTTGATGTAGCGGTGGAGCGGGAAGCCCGTGCCGCCAGGAATGAGGTGGCCGAGAATGACGTTCTCCTTAAAGCCGCGCAGCTGGTCAACGCGACCCATAGTGGCAGCCTCGGTAAGAACGCGTGTTGTATCCTGGAAGGACGCGGCAGAAATGAAGGAGTCAGTTTCGAGTGCGGCCTTGGTGATGCCGAGAAGCGCGGGCTGAGCTTCGGCAGGACGGCGACCTTCGTTCATCATATCTTCGTTGACACGGAGAAACGACTGACGCGTGACCTGCTCGCCCCAGAGGAAGTCGGTATCTCCCGGGTTCGTGATGCGAACCTTGCGAAGCATCTGACGGACGATGATTTCGATATGCTTATCGTTAATCTCTACGCCCTGGAGACGGTAAACCTGCTGAACTTCGTTGACGAGATACTTCTCAAGTTCCTGCGGACCAGACACTTCGAGAATTTCCTCGGGAATGACTGGGCCTTCGGTAAGAGGCTGTCCCTTCTTGACGTTGTCGCCGGAGAAGACAACAATCTGCTTACCCATCGGGATGAGATGCTCTTCAGTAAGACCAGTAATATTATCGATAACCTTGACGCAACGCTTGCCGCGGACATTTTCAGGCTCAATCTTGATGACACCTTCAATCTTCGCGATTTCAGCGGCATCCTTCGGCTTGCGAGCTTCAAAGAGCTCGGCAACGCGCGGAAGACCACCAGTAATATCGCGTGTCTTTGCAGCTTCACGAGGAGTCTTCGCAAGAAGCATACCGGCCGTAGCCTTCATTCCGTCTCTCACCATAACGATAGCGCCTGTCGGCACGTCGTGCGAGTCGAGCATCGCACCGTCGTTTGAAACGATTTCGATGCGCGGATGGAGGTTGGATTCCGATGTGGGAAGAACAACGAGCGTCTTCGCGCCAGTCGCACGGTCAGTCTCAGTCTTGACGGAAATATCCTCTTCGAAGTCGACGAAGTGCACAACGCCGGGAGTTTCGGTAAGAACAGGGACGGAGTGGGGATCCCACTCGGCGGCCTTATCACCCTTCTTGACGAGCGCACCATCCTCAATAAGAAGAACTGTACCCATCTGAAGCTGATAAGTATCGAGTTTCGAGCCGGTGCTTGAATAGATTTCGAGAGAGCCGTTCTTGTTAAGAACAACTTCGCGACCTTCGTCATTGCGCACCTTTCTGACATCGACAAACTTGGCGATACCGTCGTTCTTGAGAATAATCTCGGGCTTCGCCGCCGTAGCGGAAGCAGTTCCGCCGATGTGGAACGTACGCATCGTAAGCTGCGTACCAGGCTCACCGATCGACTGCGCGGCGATAATACCGACGGCCGTACCGATTTCAACCTGCTTTCCTGTGGAAAGGTCGCGGCCGTAGCACTTCGCGCACATGCCGTGCTCGGAGTCGCACGTAAGGCCGGAACGGATCCAGACGCTCGTAATGCCGCGTGCATTGATAATCTTCGCCGCGTCTTCGTTGATAATCTCGTTTGCTGCGACGATTTCATTGCCGGACTTATCGACGACTGCATAAAGCGCCGTGCGGCCGAGAACGCGGTCGCCAAGAGATACCTTGACCTCGTCGCCCTCGATGATCGCCTCGACCTCAATGCCGTTTACGGTGTTGCAGTCTTCCTGCGTGATGATGACATCCTGCGAAACGTCAACGAGCTTACGCGTAAGATAGCCTGCGTCGGCCGTCTTAAGAGCCGTATCTGCAAGACCCTTGCGGGCGCCGTGAGACGAAATGAAGTATTCAAGAACCGACAAGCCTTCGCGGAACGACGCGATAATCGGCCTTTCAATAATGTCGCCTGAAGGATTAGACATAAGGCCGCGCATACCGGCGAGCTGACGGATCTGCAGCTTCGAACCACGAGCCTTGGAATCCGCAAACATATATACGGGGTTGAGCTCGGTCGGGTTGCGGTTGTCGGGACGCACGTTGCGGTCGATTGTCTTATAGAGCAATTCGCCGATCTTCTCAGTCGTGCCAGCCCAGATGTCGACGATCTTGTTGTGGCGTTCGCCCTCGGTGATGATACCTTGCTGGAACTGTGACTGAACCTTATCGGCCTCCTTGCGGGCCTTGGCGATTTCGGCGTCCTTCTCTTCAGGACGGATCATATCCTTAAGACCCATCGAAGCGCCAGAAATGGTAGCGAACTTATAGCCGAGAGTCTTGAGCGTATCAACGGCCTCTACGGTGATATCGTGCCCTGCTACCTTGTGGCAGTCAAGAATGAGCTTGCCGATTGTGGACTTAGAGCACTTATCGTTCCAGAAGCCCATCTCCTTAGGCCAAACCTCGTTGAAGATAACGCGTCCTGCCGTAGTCTCAATCGTACGCTTGTCGGTAACGCCGTAAGGACGGCCTTCCGTGCCGTAGTCGGGGTTGCGGAAGCGGATGCAGGTGTGATAAGTAATCGCACCCTCGGCGATGGCAAACTCAACGTCGGCGATGTCGTTGAAAAGCGGAAGAGACTCTTTGGAAAGGTCCGTCTTGCCTGCGATCTTCCCAGCAAGCTTATCCTGCTGAGAGGAAACGGTAAGGTAATAAAGACCAAGGCAGACGTCCTGCGTCGGAGTTACGATCGACTTTCCTGAAGCGGGTGAGAAGATGGATGTCGTCGCAAGCATCATGAGCTTCGACTCCATCTGAGCCTCTACGGAAAGCGGAACGTGCACGGCCATCTGGTCGCCGTCGAAGTCGGCGTTGAACGGCGTACAGACCATCGGATGCAGACGGATTGCCTTACCTTCCACGAGAACAGGCTCAAACGCCTGAATCGAGAGACGGTGGAGCGTCGGAGCACGGTTGAGGAACACCGTTTTATCCTTGGTGACCTCTTCAAGAATATCCCATACCTTCGGCTTCTGCTGCTCGATCATCTTGCGAGCGGTGCGGACCGTCTGGCACTCGCCGATTTCCTTGAGGCGGCGAATGATGAACGGTTCAAAAAGCCTCAACGCCATCTCCTTGGGAAGGCCGCACTGCGGGAACTTAAGTTCAGGACCTACGACGATAACGCTACGGCCAGAGTAGTCGACGCGCTTACCGAGAAGGTTCTGACGGAAGCGGCCCGTCTTACCCTTGAGAATCTCGGAAAGAGACTTCAAGACACGATTGCCGGGACCAGTAACGGCGCGGCCGTGGCGACCGTTGTCGAGAACTGCATCGACAGCCTCCTGAAGCATGCGCTTCTCGTTGCGGATAATTACGTCAGGTGTCTTGAGAGCAAGAAGATTCCTAAGACGATTGTTGCGGTTGATAACGCGGCGGTAAAGATCGTTCAAATCGCTCGTCGCGAAGCGGCCGCCTTCAAGCGGAACGAGAGGCCTTAACTCCGGCGGGATGACGGGAAGAACGTCAAGGACCATCCACTCGGGCTTGGAGTCTGAAGTGCGGAAGCCTTCGACAACCTTCATGCGCTTGGCGATTTTCTTCCTCGTCTGTTTAGAGCGGGTGTTCTCCATCTGCTCCTCGAGCGAGTGCATAAGCTCGGTAAGATCGATCTTGCGAAGAAGCTTTCTTACGGCCTCTGCGCCCATCTCGGCCTTGAAGGAATCCTGATACTTCTCCTGCGCATTGAGGTATTCCTGCTCGGTGAGAATCTGACCTTCCTTCAAAGGAGTGTCTCCCGGCTCGACAACCATCCAATCCTGATAGTAAAGAACGTGCTCGAGTTCAGACGTCGTCTTGTCGAGAAGAAGCCCCATCCTCGAAGGGCTGCATTTGAAGAACCAAATGTGGCTGACGGGAACGGCAAGCTCAATGTGGCCCATGCGCTGGCGACGGACGGAAGCGAGAGTCACCTCAACGCCGCAGCGGTCGCAGATCATCCCCTTGTTCTTGATGCGCTTGTACTTTCCGCAAGCGCACTCCCAGTCCTTGGTCGGTCCGAAGATCTTCTCGCAGAAAAGGCCATCCTTCTCAGGCCTGTAGGTGCGGTAGTTGATCGTCTCAGGATTCTTGACTTCTCCCTTGGACCAGCTACGAATCGTCTCGGATGAGGCAAGGCGAAGCTTAACGGCATCATAATGCGTAGTCGCGTTGAACGATCCGCCGAATATGTCAGAAGTGTTGTAAGGGTTCATTCGATTATACTCCGTAAAGTGTTTTTTAAGTCCTGCCTAATCAGATGATGTTGAGCGAACCGGCGAGAAGATCGTCGGTCGGAGCCGCCGGCTGAACTAGCTCAGTTCCGCGCGCAGCATCTCTTGCACGACTTGCGCGCTGCTCAACATTGCCGCCGAGAAGCTGCGTATCGAGACAGAGGCCGCGAAGCTCGTGAATCAAGACTGAGAACGATTCGGGCATTCCAGATTCAAGGACGTTCTGACCCTTTACGATAGCCTCGTAAATGCGCGTCCTGCCCTGAACATCGTCAGATTTGACGGTCAGGAGTTCCTGAAGAGCGTAAGCAACGCCGTACGCCTCAAGCGCCCACACCTCCATTTCGCCCATACGCTGACCGCCGAGCTGCGCCTTGCCGCCAAGAGGCTGCTGCGTGACGAGCGAATAAGGTCCGACTGCACGGGCGTGAATCTTGTCGGTGACAAGGTGATGAAGCTTGAGCATGTAGATGACGCCGACAACAACCTTCTGCTGGAACGGCTCACCGGTAAGACCATCATAAAGAACAGTCTTTCCTTCGGGGCATATCCACGCCTGATTGCCGTCCGTCTCCTCCTGCACCTTGCGGGCCTTAAGGAGAAGCTCGTCGATTTCCGATTCCTGAACACCATCAAAAACTGGCGTTGCGGCATGGAAACCAAGCGTGCGGCAAGCGAGACCCAGGTATGTTTCAAACAGCTGACCGAGGTTCATACGCGAAGGCACGCCGAGCGGGTTGAGGACGATATCAACTGCACGTCCGTCAGGGAGGAACGGCATATCGCACGTCGGAAGGATGCGCGAGACGACACCCTTGTTACCGTGACGGCCGGCCATCTTATCGCCGACAGAGAGGTTCTTCTTGTCAACGAGGAACACACGCACCTGCTTGACGACATCGCCTTCGCCCGTCATATCGGAGAAGAGGCCGCCTTCGCCGCCTTCAGCGGCGTCTTCAACTGCCGCGAATTCAGCTTCGAACGGCTGCATAATCGCCGCGACCTTGTCTTTATAAGGACCTTCGTCCATATCCCAGTGCGAATGGGCCTTGGCAAGAACGCTGAGCTGGCTCTTCTTGATCTTCTTGTCGGCGGGGATGATCACATCGCCCGTCTCGCTGTCAGTGATGTCGCAATTGACTTTTTCATTCATCAACTCGGCAGCGAGCTTCGCCATAAGGTCGCGCTCGAGCTGAGCAATCTGGTTCTTGCGCTTCTTCTCGGCATCCTTCTTAGCCTTCTTTGAGCGCTTCTCGTCAACGACTTCAGCACGCTTGGAAGACTGGACCTGAACATCCATAACAACGCCTGTAGTTCCCGGCGGAACGGTAAGAGACGTATCGCGCACATCGGCGGCCTTCTCGCCGAAGATGGCACGCAAAAGACGCTCTTCAGGCGAAAGCTCAGTCTCGCCCTTGGGAGTAACCTTGCCGACGAGAATATCGCCGGGCTTAACCTCGGCACCGACGCGGATAATGCCGTCGGCATCAAGGTTGCGCAGAGCATCCTCGGAAACGTTAGGAATATCACGCGTGATTTCCTCGGGGCCAAGCTTCGTGTCACGCGCCGTGCACTCGAAGGTGATGATGTGAAGCGAAGTGAGAGCATCCTCACGAACGAGCTTTTCGTTAACGAGAATAGCGTCTTCGAAGTTGTAGCCACGCCAGCTCATGAACGCAACGAGAAGGTTCTTACCGAGCGCGAGCTCGCCCTGGTCCGTCGCGGGACCGTCTGCGAGGCAGTCACCCACATTGACCTTCTGGCCCTTCTTGACAATCGGACGCTGGTTAAAGCAAGTGCCGGAATTGCAGCGGCGGAACTTCTGAAGGTCGTACCTCCAGACGCCCTTCTCAGGCGCATGAACGAACATCGCCTTGCCTGAAGGAAGCGTGCCATCTTTCGTCACCATGATGAAATCGGCGGAAACGTAAGCGACCGTGCCTGCTTCGAGTGCTGTCACGACAACTTGAGAATCTCTTGCGGAAACTCCTTCAAGACCCGTGCCGACATACGGACGCTCCGTCCTCATGAGAGGAACGCCCTGACGCATCATGTTCGCTCCCATGAGCGCGCGGTTTGCGTCGTCGTGCTCAAGGAACGGAATGAGGCCTGCGGCGATGGAGATGACCTGCATAGGAGCTACGTCCATATACTGCACTTCATGCGCAGGCTTTTCGCAGAACTCCGTCTTGAAGCGACAAGTTACGCGCTCTTCCGCAAACTTGCGGCTCGATGTGAGAGGCGCGTTTGCCTGAGCAATTACGAACTTTTCTTCCTCGTCGGCGGGCAGATACTCAATTTCATCGGTAACCTTGCCTGCAACGACCTTTCTGTAAGGAGTCTCAATAAAGCCGAACTTATTGACCTTCGCATAAATGCCGAGCGACGAAATAAGACCGATGTTCGGGCCTTCAGGCGTCTCGATCGGGCAGATGCGGCCGTAGTGCGAAGGATGCACGTCACGCACTTCAAAGCCTGCCCTTTCACGGGAGAGACCGCCGGGACCGAGAGCGGAAAGACGACGCTTGTGAGCGAGAGCCGAGAGCGGGTTCGTCTGATCCATGAACTGCGAAAGCTGGCTGCGGGCGAAGAAGTCCTGCACCACGACGCTGAAAGTCTTGGAGTTGACGAGACGCTGAGGAGTGAGAGGACCCTGGTTGGGGTCGTGCACCGTCATGCGCTCGCGAATGAGGCGCTCGGTACGCGCAAGGCCGATGCGGCACTGGTTTTCAAGAAGCTCGCCAGTCGTGCGGATGCGGCGGTTGCCGAGATGGTCGATATCATCGACGACATCCTTGCCTGCGTGAATGCGCAGAAGAAGACGTACAGCCTCGATGATGTCGATGCCAGACTCATGGAGAGTGCGAAGATCTTCATCAATCTTGCCGGCGAGGCCGAGACGCTTATTGATCTTGTGGCGGCCCACATAACCAAGGTCGTAATGGGCGAGCTCAAGGAACATGCGGTGAAGCATCTGCTTCGAATTCGTGGCTGTGGGCGGATCGCCAGGGCGCATCTTCTTGTAGATTTCCTTAAGAGCGTCCTCTTCATTGCGGATGCCGGCCTTGGCGTCTTCGCGAAGCGTTTTGATGAGTGTGCCGCCATCGACGGAGACATCAACGACTTCGACGCGCTTAATGCCAGCAGCTGCGATATGCTCCATCATAGCAGGCGTTACGGGGTCGTAACGGCGAGCGATAACAACTTGCGAAGCAGTATCGACGAGGTCGTCCTTCATTACGAGAAGGCGAAGATCCTGATCTGCATAGGCGCGATCGGTCGGGAGCTTCTTGAACTCATAGAAAAGCTCCATAAGCTGAACATCGCTACCGTAGCCGAACGCCCTTAAAAGCGTGGTGGCATAAAATTTACGACGGCGGCGGCGCTGATCCATAAAGCACCACATCACGTCGTTAGTATCGAACATGATTTCAATCCAGTTGCCGCGGTCGGGAATAATGCGGACTGAGAGGATCGGCTGACCGTTAGGATGTATCTGACGCTCGGAGGAGATGCCAGGGGAACGGTGGAGCTGAGAGACGACTACGCGCTCTGCGCCATTGACGACGAATGCGCCGTCAGGCGTCATCACAGGCATATCACCGAGGAACACCTCTTCTTCGCGGACCATCTCGCCTTCATGAAGACGGAAGCGGACTTTAAGAGGACGCACGTACGACTCGCCGGCTGCAAGAGCCTCAAGATAGCTCTTCTTGGCAGGCTCAATATCATACGAAACGAATTCCACCTTATAACGTCCATCAAATGACGTTATTGGAAATATTTCGTTAAAAATCGCCTGAAGACCTTCATTACGACGCTTTTGGGGTGCGATATCAGCCTGGAGGAATTTAGTGTAGGACTCTGTCTGAATGCCGAGAGGATCGGGCATAGGCGCCTCCATACCATGGAGACGACCGAACACTTTGCGTATTTCGCTCATGATTGGCTTACCTTATTATTTTAGTTAAGAAATTCGTTTTTTCAAAATCTCCCCATCACCAACGCCTGAAGTGTGGTAAGCGGCCACTTTGTTAACTGTACGTTTTGGTGGGCGATACTGGACTCGGACCAGTGACCCCTACCGTGTGAAGGTAATGCTCTAACCAACTGAGCTAATCGCCCGGGGTGATTTCGTGGTAGTTTATCAAATCTATGCCGATTTTGTCAACCCCAACAGCCCGACACCCTTATCCCACTTTTTCTGGGGTGATTTATCCCAGTTTTCAAAAAAGCCCAATAAAACCCTATGAAAATTTATTTT
>JAEIGA010002917.1_pt1 | contig 26946 bp, 19 predicted proteins | sample 9270691 | NCBI WGS metagenome assembly JAEIGA01 (sample SAMN17057246, study PRJNA624740) | gut metagenome | biome: biome; isolation source: fecal sample | host: Bos grunniens | place: China: Xizang | collected 2019 | reverse complement strand
TAAGAATACGGTCATCATACTGACCTCGAATCTTGGTTCAAGCTCTATTCTGGAGGGTATCACACAGAACGGTGAGATCAGCGAGGAAGCAAGACAAACAGTTTCCGAGCTGCTCAAGCGCAGTTTCCGTCCCGAATTTCTCAACCGTCTTGACGAGATCGTGTTCTACAAGCCGCTCACTAAGGAAAACATCAACGGCATCGTAGATCTTCTGATTGCAGACCTCAACAAGCGCTTGAAGGATAAGCAATTGACGGTTGAGATCACCGACGCAGCAAAGGAACATATCATCGATTCCGCTTACGATCCGACCTACGGTGCAAGACCGCTCAAGCGTTTCATCCAATCCAAGATTGAAACACTGCTTGCACGTGAGATCATCGGCGGTGATATTGAGCCCGAAATAACCTTGAAGATTGATTGTGAAAACGCTTCTCTGGTGATAAAATAAAAGTTCTGCCCTCGCTCCATTTCGGAACGAGGGCAGAATGTTATTCAGCGTAAAAATAAATTGAGTGTGTACCAAGGTTGATCGGCAATGTAGGTTCTTCTGTTCCATCGTAATACTTGGTCATAGCAACAGGTGCATATCCGTTTTTCCCGTCTATCCAAGATATGTTTGGTTCTCCCGGTGCAGGCGGAAATAATGGTGGCGGCGGTGGCATCATATTTCTCTAAGATAAATATTATTTTGTGGGGAGGAGAGCGAGAAGATGCCATTTTTTCTTTTCCTTTCAAGACATATTTTTTTAACAAAGATTTTTTTGAAAATAACTAAAAAAGGGGAGATACCTGCGATGAAAAATCGCAAATATCTCCCCTAAAAAGGCAAGGTAAAGGTTCACTTCTGCTCCCTTGCTCAAAAATGCCGATTGGCATCTTTTTATTTTCACTCAAATCCGAATTTCAAAAAAATGAGGAAAACGGTATCCGAATAGATACACCCAGGTATTCGCCTATGGCGAAGATACCCTCACCCTGCGTCTGAAATGCAAGCATTTCGATCTTCGGGTGGGGTATGTGAACCGGCGCGCTCTCGCGCACCCGGTTCAAATCGACGAGTGACGGCTCCAAAAAGAAAGAAGAACGGTATCCGAATGAATATCGTTCTTCTTTTGGAGGCGTCACCCAGATTTGAACTGGGGATAATGGTGTTGCAGACCCGTGCCTTACCACTTGGCTATGACGCCTTATTTATTTGTGCTATAACATTATAGCAGAGTTGATTTTATTTGTCAAGTGCTTTTTTATCTTTTTCACGGAGAATTTTATTTTGGCTTCTCTCTTTAAGAGGATAAAAGTGAAAAAATAGAGACCTCATTCTGAGAATCCTTTTAAAACACGACCGTCAAATCGAGCGGTTTACTTGAAAATGACAGTTTTTCTTGCAATATTTGATTGTATATTGTTCTAAAAAAGGTACAAAACCGGTTAAAATACCAAAATTTAGATAGAAAATGAATTTTTATAAAAAAGAACTTGCAAAATGACAAAATATATTGTATAATGGTATACAATGATAGTAAGGAAGTATGTTATCTACTATTATAAAGATACTACATATTGGAGGAAATTATGAAAAGAAGAATTATCTCACTTCTTGCTCTTGCGCTCGTTTGCGTAATGGCACTTGCTTCTTGCGGTGGCTCGAAGCTTTCTATCGGCACAGGCGGAACCGGTGGAACTTATTACGGATTTGGCGGCGTTCTTAGTCAGTACATTAAAAATGGCACAGGTTCTGAGTGCGTTGCCGTATCTACCGACGGCTCAAAGGCTAATATTCTCGGTATCGCAGAGGGTGACTACCAGCTCGGTACTGTTCAGTCCGACGTTATGGCTTACGCTTGGGCAGGCACTAACGCATTTGCGCAGAACGGTGCTGTAAAGAGCTTCCGTGTTATCGGCGGTCTTTATGCCGAGGCTGTTCAGCTTATAACTACTAACCCCGCTATTCAGAGCGTTTCTGACCTTGCGGGCAAGAAGGTTTCTATCGGCGCACCTAACTCCGGCGTTTACTTCAACGCTATGGACGTTCTTTCCGCTGTAGGACTTACCGAAAACGATATCGACGCGCAGTATCAGGACTTCAACTCCTCGGCAGACAGCCTTAAGGACGGTCAGATTGACGCAGCGTTTATAGTTGCCGGCGCGCCCACCACTGCTGTAACCGAGCTTATGATGAACAACGATAACGCTCGTCTTGTTCCTATCGACGGTACTGTAGCTGCTACTATTATGGACAGCTGCAAATACTACACAGAATACACTATCCCCGCGGGCACTTACAAGAATCAGACTGCAGATATAACCACTATCACCGTTAAGGCAACCCTTATCGTATCGGCTGATCTTAGTGAGGATACCGTTTACAACATCACGAAGTCTATATTCGACAACATCGAGGCTATTTCTCTCGAGCATGCAAAGGGCAAGGAGCTTTCGCTCACCAACGCTACCGAGGGTATGACCGCTCCCTTCCACAAGGGCGCAGCAAAGTACTTTGCGGAAAAGGGAATTACGGTAACTGTAGAATAAGAGTTTTGCATTTTACCTTTGCAAAGCCGACTGAATTTAACAGTCGGCTTTGATTTCTGTAAAGGAGGAAAAACGACGTAAAAACGATGGAAAATAAAGACTTATTTGAACCCCAAAATAATAACGAAAATATTGAAAACGACGCACCCGTGTGCGAAAAACCGGTTGATTTAAGCGAAAATGCCGAGGCTACAGCGTGTGATGCTGATGCGGCTGTGGACGAGTGCGACTCTGCCGAGCAAATTGCGGCAAACGTTGACGCCGTTATGAAGAAGTTTGACCGAGAGTCAAACGTTCGTATATGGGAGGGCGTGCCAAAGTGGATAGTTACGGGAGTGCTTGCCGCGTTCTCGCTGTTCTGCTTGTACGTTACGCTTTTTGCAACCTGGCTTGAGGAAATCAGACTTACCTCGTTCGTTGGACTTATAGTTCTTATTGGTTATCTCGTATTCCCCGCAAAAAAAGGTGTGCAAAAGGTCAACCACATGCCTTGGTACGATATAGTGCTTATGGTACTAGGTTCGGGCGCTTATTTCTACTTCACGTTCTCGGCTATGACTATAATAAAGCAAGGAACAACGCTTGAGATTTATCAGATAATTATAGCAATTATAGGCATCGCGGCTCTTGCGGAGCTGTGCCGACGCTCCGTCGGACTTCCGATACTTATCGTTGCGGGTGCGTTTATTATTTACGCTTTGATTTTCGGACTGTCAAACCCCGACTTTTTCAGACGTATAAACACGCTTGTGCGTACGCTGTTTTATACTAAAGAGGGTATTCTTTCCACTCCGATAAACGCCTGCTCAAAGTTTATAGTGGTGTTTATTCTTTTTGGAGCGTTCCTTGAGAGAACCGGAATTGCCGACTTCTTTATCAAGATGGCGAACGTCGTCGTCGGTAGATTTTCGGGCGGTCCCGCTAAGGCGGCGGTTGTTGCCAGCGCGCTTGAAGGTATGGTTTCGGGCTCGTCGGTTGCAAATACCGTCGGAAGCGGCTCAATAACTATTCCGCTTATGAAAAAGACGGGATATAAGCCCGAGTTTGCCGCTGCCGCGGAGGCGTCGGCTTCGACAGGCGGTCAGATAATGCCACCCATTATGGGCGCCGCGGCCTTCCTTATGGCAGAGTACCTCGGCATGGACTATGGAAGCATCATTATCTCAGCGATACTTCCCGCAGCGCTTTACTTTGCCGGCGTGTTTATAGCAGTGCATCTTGAGGCAAAAAAGTACGGTCTTCGCGGTCTTGAAAAGAGCGAAATCCCCGAGTGGCGTCCTCTGATAAAGAAGATATATCTTCTTTTGCCCATTGTTGCGCTTCTTTATCTCGTTGGTACGAGCACGAGAACTATACAGACCTCAGCGGCTCTCGCGATTCTCGTAGCGATACTCGTCAGCCTTTTGGACAAGGATAACCGTATGACGCCACTGAAGTTCGTTGACGCTCTCGCGGCAGGTGCAAAAGGCACTATCTCTGTTGCGGCAGCCTGCGGTATTGCGGGAATTATAGCCGGTATTATTACCATGACCGGCCTTGCGAACGTGCTCATAAACGCTATAGTAACGATTGCCGGAAATCAGGTCATGATAGCGCTTGTTCTTACGATGCTTTGCTGTATCGTTCTCGGCATGGGCGTGCCTACGACCGCGAACTACTGCATTATGGCGGCCACCTGCGCTCCGATTCTTATGCGTATGGGTGTTGAGCCCCTCGCGGCACATTTCTTCGTATTCTATTTCGGTATCGTTGCTGACCTCACCCCGCCTGTTGCGCTTGCGGCATACGCAGGAGCGGCTATAGCACAGTCGAACCCCATGAAGACGGCGTTCACCGCAACGAAGCTCGCGATAGCGGCGTTTATCGTTCCTTATGCCTTTGCGCTTAATCCTACTATGCTGTTCGTAGGAGTTGAAAGCGTATGGCAGGTAATAATGATAATTGTCAGCTCGCTCGTTGGTATTTTCGGGGTTTCCGCGGCGCTTGAGGGCTTCGTTCTGAAGAAAATGAACCCCTTGGAGAGAATTATGTCGGGTGTCGGCGGCATACTGCTTATCGACCCGAACCTAATAACCGACGTCATAGGCATAGCCCTGGTTGCGGCGGCGATAATCTGGCAGATACTCGAAAAGAAAAAAGAGAATAAGTCGAAGCTTTCTGCCTGAGCAAATGAAAAATAAATTATAAAAAGGGCGCGGTAGCATTTTTGCAATCCGCGCTCTTTAGCTTGACAAAATGCGAAAAAAGCAAAGTAAAGTAGTCAAAAAACCGCATATTTACAGATTTTTAACCCTAGCTTGTTCCGTTTATGATTTGGATTTCCGTAAATAAACAGACGAAAAATCTCGTCTGTACGCTCTTTATACGTCTGCGGCTTTTGGCATATGCATTTTTAGAGTTTATAAAAATTCTTTGGTTTTACTACAAATCACAAATGCAACTTAAAAATGAAAAAAGTCAAATTTTGTATGTAAAAATTCCCAAATTGATAAAAAAATATTAAAAAAATATTGACAAATGAGAAAAAAGAGTTATACTATATATATAATTTTATATTTTTTTGGAGGTAATTCACAATGAAATTCACTAGAATTGTTGCACTTGTACTTGCATGTGTACTTATGGCAACCGCTCTTGTTTCCTGTGGCGGCGACGAGCTCAACGTTCCCTCGTTCTCTGAGGAAACAATCAACATCGGCGCATCCGGTCCTCTTTCGGGCGGAGCTGCGGTTTACGGCCAGGCTGTTCAGAACAGCGCAAAGCTCGCTATCCACGAGATTAACGAGGCAGGCGGCCTTGACGGCATTATGTTTGCGTTTGAGATGTATGACGACAAGCACGATCCTTCTATCGTAGCAGACGGTTACGCAAGCCTTGTTCAGAGCGGTATGCAGATCTCTCTCGGTACCGTTACCACAGGTCCTGCTCTTGAGTTCAAGGAGCTTTCCAAGGACGGCAATATATTCGTTCTCACTCCTTCCGCCTCCGGCGACGCTGTTCCCGAGTATGACAACGCGTTCCAGATGTGCTTTGCAGACTCCAACCAGGGTACTGCTTCCGCACAGTACTTCAACGATAACTACCAGGGCAAGAAGATAGGTGTGTTCTACAAGTCGGACGACGAGTATTCCACCGGTATCCGCGCAAAGTTCCTCGAGTCGCTTGACGCAAGCTTCGGCACACCTGCAGAGGCTTCCTTCAAGGGTGATGAGGCTGACTTTGCGGCTCAGGTTGACCTTCTTAAGGACTGCGACGTAATCTTTATGCCTATCTACTACACTCCCGCATCTCAGTTTATGATGGCAGGTAAAAACAAGGTAAAGGCTAACGCAATCTACTACGGCTGTGACGGTCTTGACGGTATCGATTCCATCGAGGGCTTTGATATCAACACTATCCCCCAGGAGGTTTCTTACCTTTCTCACTTCAACTCCAGCGCTACCAGCGGTGCTGCAAAGACCTACATTGACGCTTACAGAGAAGCATTTGGCGAGAGTGCGCCTCTCAACCAGTTCGGCGCTGCCGCATACGACTGCGTATACGCTATTTACGAGGCTCTCAAGGCTGCAAAGGCTGACGGCAAGGCAATTTCCGCATCCACTACCGCGGCTCAGTTCTGCGATATTCTCAAGGCTGAGATTACAAGCGATGATTTCGTATTCCACGGCATCACCGGCGCACCTACCGAAACCGGTAAATCCGACATCTCCTGGTCCGCAAGCGGTTTTGTTAATAAGGAAGCTGTTAAGTACGTTGTAAAGGCTTCGTCCGCAAACTGATTTTGCACACCCAGTAACAACTTAAATATTTTTGTGACGATTTGCTGACGCGGAGAAATTCGCGTCGGCAAATTTGTCATAAGGTAAAAGGTAATTTGTATGAATTTTATTGAAATTTTGGTAAACGGACTCAGTCTTGGCGGAATCTACGCAATGGTTGCGCTCGGCTATACCATGGTTTACGGAATTGCGAAGATGCTGAATTTCGCTCACGGTGATATTATCATGGTTGGCGGATATACCGTTTTGGTGTTTTTGTCTGTTAATCCAATACTTGCAATACTCGCTTCGGTGGTATTTTGTATGCTTCTCGGAGTTCTTGTCGAAAAGATTGCGTATAAGCCACTCAGAGGCGCGTCTCCCCTTGCGGTGCTTATCACCGCGATAGGCGTGAGCTATTTTTTACAGAGCCTGGCTCTGATTATTTTCGGCGCTGCTCCAAAATACGTAATTATAGCCGACCTTGGAGCTTTGCAAATAGGCGAGCTCTCTATCGGGTACAACACTATAATAACTCTTGCCGCGACGGTTGTGATTATGGCGGCGCTGAGCCTTTTTGTAAAGTATACTAAAATAGGTCGCGCCATGGTTGCGGTTTCAGAGGATAAGGATGCCGCTCGCCTTATGGGCATAAACATAAATATGATTATAACCATAACCTTTGCTATCGGCTCGGCTCTTGCGGCGCTCGCGGGAGTTTTCAGCCTGCTTAAGGTGCCTACCATAACGCCTACATATGGCGCCCTTCCGGGAATCAAGGCGTTTACCGCGGCGGTTATCGGCGGTATAGGCTCGATCCCCGGCGCAATGGTCGGAGGCATTTTCCTTGGAATAGTTGAGTGCATCTGCAACTCGATTCCAGAGATCGCTCCCTATACGATAGCGATAGAGTTTATTATCCTCATAATTATACTTCTCGTTAAGCCGTCGGGCATGCTTGGTAAGAAGAGAAGGGAGAAGGTATAATGAACGGATTTGTTTCGAAACTCAAAAAAGTAAAGTGGAAGCATTTTGTCAACTATATCGCTATAGGTATAGCGGCCGCTTTATTTACTTTACTCAGCATAGGCGGAGCTCTGCCCCTCACGACCCTTCTGCTGCTCGAAAAGATTACGATGAATATCACTCTCGCCGTCTCGCTCTCGCTTGTCGTAGGATTTCTCGGTGAGCTTTCGCTCGGACACGCGGGATTTATGTGTATCGGTGCGTATCTTGGCGGTAAGATGTCGGTGCTTCTTATGGAGGCGGGCATCGAAGAGGGAAAGGGAATACTTTCATTTGTTATAGCGCTTGTTGTGGGTGCTGCCGTTGCCGGAGTATTTGGATTTATTATAGGTCTGCCGGCGCTTCGTCTTAAGGGCGACTATCTCGCGATAGTAACGCTGGCTTTTGGCGAAATAGTCAAGACCGTGTTTGAAAATTCGTCTGTTGAAAGCTTTGGCGGTCCTACAGGTCTTAAAACACCGAGATTTGATAATCAGTACCTGTTTATCATAGGATTTGTGCTTGTTCTTCTGACGGTGTTTATTATTCAGAACCTCATAAGGTCGAAGCACGGACGAGCTATTACCGCTATCAGAGATAACGAGATTGCCGCTCGCGCAACCGGTATTAACGTAACGAAATATAAGCTCGTCGGATTTATTATATCCTCGGCTATTGCCGGCGCTGCAGGCGTATTTTACAGCTTTGCAAACTACAACGTAAAGGCATCGGTATTTGACTACAACTACTCTATCGAGATACTTATAATGGTCGTTCTCGGCGGTATGGGTAACATAACCGGCGCTATAATCTCCGCGACCGCTATAACCTTTATCAACACCCAGCTTCAGACTATGCTTAAGGGTGACCTTGCGGTGCTTAAGGACATTCTTTACTCGCTTATACTCGTTCTGATTATAATTTATAACAACGCACCCGGACTTAAATTCTTCAGAGAAAAGTATAACGTTCACAATCTTGTAGACTTCATCAAGCACAAGGTTCTGAAGATTCAGAAAAACCCCGCCGCCGACAAGGATGACGAGGGTGCTTGGCACAGAGTTCCCACAAAGATAGAGATGAACGAGGTGCTTTCTGTTGACCTTAAGGTCGTGGAGAGCACTATGACGCCCGATAAGGAGGATAAGAGCTGATGGCAGAATACGTACTTGAAACCAGAAATCTCGGCATATCCTTCGGCGGTCTTAAGGCGGCGCAGGACGTTAATCTTAAGATTAAAAAGAACGAAATATACGGTCTTATCGGCCCTAACGGCGCGGGTAAAACCACGGTATTTAATATGCTTACGGGTGTATACAAGCCCACAACCGGAACATTTCTTCTTGAGGGCGAGGAGCTTAAGGGGCTCTCTCAGGAGAGGATAAACGGCAAGGGTATCGCGAGAACCTTTCAGAACATACGTCTTTTCAACAACATGACGGTAATCAGAAACGTTATGGTTGGATTACACAATCTTCCCGAGTTTAAGTGCTCGATATTTGAGTCGCTTTTCCGACTGCCGCGTCACTTTGAGGTGGAGCGCAAAATGCGAAATAGGGCAAAGGAGCTTCTTTCGATATTCGGGCTGCTCGAGGAGAGAAACAATCTCGCATACAATCTTCCGTACGGCAAGCAGAGGAAGCTCGAGATAGCGAGAGCTCTCGCTACAAATCCGAAGCTTCTGCTTCTTGATGAGCCCGCTGCCGGCATGAACCCGCAGGAAACCGCGGAGCTTATGGATACTATAAGATTTGTGCGCGATAATTTCGATATGACTATACTGCTTATCGAGCACGATATGAGCCTTGTTACAGGCATTTGCGATAACGTCACCGTGCTTAACTTCGGTACGACTCTTGCCGAGGGTGGCGTTACTGAGGCGCTTAATAACCCCGATGTTGTTAAGGCGTATCTCGGCGACTGATAGGAGGGATAATATGGCATTACTTGAAGTGCGCGACCTTGAGGTAAACTACGGTTTGATCAAGGCTATCAAAGGCGTTTCCTTTGAGGTAAACGAGGGCGAGGTCGTTGCTCTTATAGGCGCGAACGGCGCAGGAAAAACGACTATAATGCACGCTATAAACGGCCTTATTCCCAAGGCACACGGTACGGTTTCTCTTATGGGTGAGGATATTACTCATGCTCCCGCGCACAGGCTGATATACCGAGGCATGGCGCAGGTACCCGAGGGACGCAGAATTTTCCAGGAGCTTACGGTTTTTGAGAACCTGAAAATGGGCTTTTATATCAAAAATGATAAGTCCGAGTTTGAGCAGAGGCTTGAGGAAATGTACTCTCATTTCCCGATACTCAAGGAGAGAACGAATCAGATAGCGGGAACTCTTTCGGGAGGAGAGCAGCAGATGCTGGCTATGAGCCGCGCTATGATGTCATCCCCGCGTCTTTTGCTTCTCGACGAGCCCTCTATGGGACTTTCGCCCTTGTACGTTAACACCATATTCAGTATGATAGAAGCGGTTAACAAGCAGGGAACAACCGTTCTTCTCGTTGAACAGAACGCGAAAAAGGCGCTCAGCATAGCAAACCGCGCATACGTTCTCGAAACGGGAAAGATGGTAAAGACGGGCAGCGGCGCGGACCTTCTCGTTGACGAGGAGATTAAAAAGGCGTATCTTGGCGGCTAGGTTGAATATTCTTATTGAGGATCAAAGGCTTTTCCGTACGGCGTGTACTCTAAAGGACAGTTTTTGAAATAATAGATATGTTAATTGCCGACAGGCAAAGGGGCTGCTTCATTTAGGCATAACCTAAAAAGAGCGAAGATTCCGATAAAAAATACGGTTTCTTCGCTCTAATTTTATGTTTCATTTTTAAAGGTTGAAGTTCTACGAATTTCTCATTTTTATGCTCTTTTTGTATTGCCGTTATGAGCTTGCTCCGCCGCGTATCCCCAAAACTCAACTTCGTTCGTTTCGGGGAACCCCAGCCGCAAACGTTATGATATAATCGCGTTGTTACTTCAAACTGTGCCATAGGCACATCATAACTTGGCGTAGCCAATCATAACTTTAAACTCGCCGCAAGGCGATTATAGTTGCGTAGTGTCCTTGAGGGAACTACGCATATGGAGAAGCTGTCATTTTAAAAAAAGAAGAATACATAATAAAAAAACATCTTGATGTTTTTTATATACTGTGATAAAATATATTATATAATAAGGTATAATAATATGTGTGCCGGGCTCAAAACAGATAAGCTAAGATCACGATAAAACGAGAGGATTTGAAATGGAAATAACAAAGGACGTAAAGTATATCGGTGTAAACGACAGGGAGAAGGACCTTTTTGAGGGGCAGTATGAGGTTCCGAACGGAATATCGTATAATTCGTATGTAATAATTGACGAGAGAATTGCCGTAATGGATACCGTTGACGCTTCGTTTGGCGACGAGTGGCTCGGAAATATTAAGAGAGAGATTGGCGAGAGGGACGTTAATTATCTCATAGTACATCATATGGAGCCTGACCATTCCGCTAATATAAAGAGGTTCCACAAAGAATATCCGGGTGCGAAAATTGTAGCAACCGCAAAGGCGTTTGGTATGATGCAGGCATTCTTTGGAGAGGATTATTCCGACTGTGGAATTGTAGTAAAGGAGGGGGATAAGCTTTCACTCGGAGAGCATACTCTCACCTTCGTTACAGCGCCTATGGTGCATTGGCCTGAGGTTATGGTCAGCTATGACGAGAGGTACAAAATTCTCTTTTCCGCGGATGCATTCGGTAAATTCGGAGCGCTTGATACCGATGAGGAGTGGGCGTGTGAGGCGCGCAGATACTATATAGGAATCGTTGGAAAATACGGCGCGCAGGTGAGAGCCCTTCTCGCTAAGGCAAGCGCATTCGATATCGCTATTATTTGTCCTTTGCACGGACCCGTGTTAAAGGAAAATATATCATACTATATAAATCTCTATGACATCTGGTCCTCGTACAGGCCTGAGGAAAGCGGTGTCGCGATAGCCTATACCTCTGTTTACGGCAATACGGCGGCGGCGGTAACGATGCTTGAGGAGGGGCTTAAAGCAAGGGGCGTTAAGGTGGCTGTGTCCGACCTTGCGAGATGCGATATGGCTGAGGCGGTTGAGGACGCGTTCAGATACGACAGGCTCGTTCTGGCGACCACTACCTATAACGGCGACGTGTTTCCGTTTATGCGTGAGTTTATAAACCATCTCACCGAGCGTAATTATCAAAAGAGAACGGTCGGCTTTATCGAAAACGGAAGCTGGGCGCCCATGGCAAAAAAGGTGATGTTAAAGATGCTAGAGGGCTCGAAGGACCTTGTCTTCGTTGACAAATCTGTGAAGATAAATTCCGCGCTTAGCAGCGAAAGCGTTGCGGAGATTGAGGCTTTGGCAGACGAATTATGTAAATAATTATTAGAAAAAATAACAAAAAAATACAACTTGGAGGAAAATACTATGTGTGAAAGCAAATTTTTTATCTGTGAAAGATGTGGCAACATCGTTGGTCTGATAAACAACGGTGGCGGCACGCTCGTGTGCTGCGGACAGAAAATGACGCGCATTGAGGCAGGCGTTGTTGAGGCAAGCCGAGAGAAGCATATTCCAACCTTTGAGATCTCGGGCAACAAGCTAAGCGTAACCGTCGGTTCGGTTTTGCATCCTATGAGTGAGGAGCATAGCATACAGTGGATATACGTTGAAACCACAAAGGGCGGTCAGAGAAAGTGCCTTTCCCCCGGTGATGCGCCGGTGGCTGAATTTCTTCTTGCCGAGGGCGAGTCAGCAGTGGCTGTATACGCTTATTGCAATCTTCACGGATTGTGGAAGGCAGAGATTTAATACTGAATTTTTATCACGGCACATGTGTATTTATGCGCTTGGGTGTCAAATATAAAAGTGAGCCTCGCTTCGGGTATTGCATAGCTTGGCGGCGCTGAGACACATAGAGCCTTAGCAAATACAAGCTTAATATAAATTATAATCTTACGATATTCTATTAAAGGAGAAAAAGAAATGAAAAAGTATGTTTGCGATGCATGCGGATGGGAATATGATGAGCAGCAGGGGGATGCCGAGCTCGGTATAGTGCCCGGCACTAAATTTGAGGATTTGCCCGATGATTTTGAATGTCCTCTCTGCGGAGTTGGTAAGGACAGCTTCAGCGAGATCTAGACTATTATTTCAGCTTAAATTTGATTTTTTGACAGGGGATTTACAATGGAGCTTGTACTATTGAGCGCGCTAGGAGTTGGAGGAGCTACCATAGTCGGAGCGCTTGTCGGCTTTGTGTTCAAAAATATCTCGCATAGATTTTCCGATATAGTTCTCTCGTTTGCCGCGGGAGTTATGCTTGCGGCGGCGGTCATAGGGCTCATTTTGCCTTCAATTGAGTATGGCGGGGAGCTTGGAATAATCATAACGGTCGTGGGACTTTTCGCGGGAGCTTTGTGTCTGAACCTTGTAGACAGGCTTGTTCCACATCTTCATAAGATGGTCGGAGTTGATGTTGAAAAGCACGAAAACAAGAGCATTAACAAGGTTCTGCTTTTCGTTATGGCTATCGCTATCCATAATCTGCCCGAGGGAATAGCGGCGGGAGTAGGCTTTGGTGCCGGCGCCGAAAACACGGAGGGCGCTATCGTTATAGCGGCTGGTATTGCGCTTCAGACTATCCCCGAGGGTATGGTAATTATAGGTCCTATGCTTGCGGCGGGAGTTACCCCGCGCAAAACGTTCTTTATCGCTGCTCTGACAGGACTTGTTGAGGTGGCGGGAACGCTCATCGGATATTTTGCTGTCAGTGTGGCAACCTTTATTTTGCCTTTCGCTCTCGCCTTTGCGGGGGGAACAATGCTTTATGTAATAAGCGATGAGATGATACCCGAAACGCACGCGCACGGTTCGGAGCGCGGCGCAACCTATGCGCTTCTGGTTGGATTTGCTCTGATGCTGGTCACCGATTTTCTGCTTGGATAAGCAGGATGTGACACGTACTCTCGCAAAATAAAAAGCAACTTAACAAACCTATTGCAAAACGAATATAATTGTGGTAGAATATATACACAAAAATAAGCGGAAACGAATGCTTTGATGTAACAAAAATGTTCTGTCGAAAAAACGCAAAAGGCGAAAACGTAGCTTAAAATGCCAATTTTGTAAATAATTATTTGCAAAATACAGAAAAAGGAGAAAAATGGAAGAGATTTTAGCTTATCTTAGAGATTTCAATTTAGTCTCTGTATCGGTTAGAATAGTGCTATGTATGCTTATAGGCGCCATTCTCGGAATAGAGAGAGGAAAGCAGGGCAGAGCCGCGGGAATGAGAACTCATATTCTCGTTTGTATAGGCGCGGCGCTCACCGCGATGATTGGCGTGTATACGGTAAAGGTGCTCGGCATGGACGGGGACCCGCTCCGAGTTGCGGCTCAGGTAGTTTCTGGAATCGGTTTCCTCGGTGTAGGTACTATACTTTTGAAGGGCAGATTCCAGATAACGGGTCTTACCACAGCGGCAGGACTCTGGACCGTTGCGGCAATTGGTCTTGCGCTGGGCGTTGGATTTTATGAGGGCGCTATCGCGGCATTTATTTGCATTGTAATCACCGTAACCATAGCGCACAGGCTTGAGTATGCGTTCTATAAAAAATACAGGCGGTTTGGAATTTACCTCGAAATCCACTCGGATAAGGATGTCAGACGCACGATACAGTTTATGGAGTCCAAATTCTCTGTAACAGACATACAGGTGACACCGCCGCGTAGCGGCGCTTCCGGAAACATAGGCATAGAGGCGAACATCTTCAACCGTGACCGAAAGACTACTCCGGAAATCGTAGCTGAGGTGCTTGAGGGTGAGGAGCAGGTTGTGTTTGCTCTTGAGTCGATATAAAACTCTCGGGTGATTTCGGTAGACTAAATAAGGTAAAGAGCCAAAAGACGCGCTTAATGCTGCCTTTTGGCTCTTTGTTTTTAAAAATATACGCGACTAGAAGTCTGAAAAAGATAAAACTGCAGGTTTGGTTTAAAAAATGTTAGATTTTACATAATGATTTTGGTGCGAAAAAATTTCTCCTGCAAGTCACCCAATATTTTTATATCCTCTTTAAAACCTCATACAAACTTTTATTTATCAACGAGTTAATTATATAACACAATTTAACTAAAGCCAAGACGTAGTCTTGCATATTTGCTATTCGTCGGTCGGACACGACGAATAACGCAAGATACCGCGGAGCGGTATGCATCTAAATCAACGGCTTGCCGTTGTATATAATCAATGCGTAGCATTGTATAGACGCTCGTTCCTCGCTAATCCGTCGCTTCGCTCCTTACATCAAACCGCAGAGAAAGATATGCACGGCTATGCCGTGATGATATACAATAACGGCAAGCCGTTATTGATGATACCCAGACCTATGGGTCTGATGATATGCCAAACCTGCGGTTTGGATAAAAAAAGCCGTATCCTATTGATACGACTTTTTTGGAGCGGATTACGGGGCTCGAACCCGCCACCTCCACCTTGGCAAGGTGGCGCTCTACCAAATGAGCTAAATCCGCATATGGTGGAAAGTACAGGGCTCGAACCTGTGACCCTCTGCTTGTAAGGCAGATGCTCTCCCAACTGAGCTAACCTTCCTGATTGCGCTTCACAATTATAGCAGATTACGCTTTAATTGTCAAGGGTTTTTTGAAAAAATATGTTTTCTTGACATATGTTCGGGATAAAATTTCATTTCATTTGGGTAAAGTGCAAAACGCACAAACGCTGTCGCGCCGCTTTGTTGGAATTTTTAGAATTTCCAAAATAATCCAAGAATCCCATATCTTTTGTGTTGACACCAATTATTTTATATGATAGAATCTAAATTGTTAAATTTCACCATTTATGCCTTCGCCAAGCTTAGCGAGGGCTTTCGTTTGTTTGCGCGAGTAGCTTCGTTTTTGCAAGCTCGCGTAAGCTTTTGCGGTGTACCGTTTGCGTTGGTGGTGATACATAGAAAGGTGGTTTTATGAAGAAGCTTAACAGACGGCTTTTGCTTGTGGCTTACGATATCTTCATACTAGCCTTTGTAGATTTGTTTTTGTTGGTGTTGTACAAAAGTGTTGAAAACTTGTCTACCGAGGGTATCGTTATTCAAGCGCTCATATCCTTCGCATGCATTTTTACATCAAGATTTTTGTTTAGAATTTATCATCAGCTCTGGAGATACGGCGGTGTTCGGTGCTATATTCGGCTTTGCATAGCCGACGGTTGCGCATTTCTCTTAAATCTGGTTTTAGAGCTTGTACTTCCCCTCGAGGAAACCGTTACGGCGGCGAGACTTCTCTCTATTGTCTCTGTTAACCTGCTTCTGACTCTGGTCGTGAGAATGTTATACAGATACGCCTACAAGTCCTCAAAGAACACCGTTTTGGGAAAAGTGATGAGCATTTTGCTCCGCGTTTTTGCAGGTCCCGGCTCTGAGACGGTTAATGTCAAGGCGGACAAGATAAACGTTGCCATAATCGGCGCAGGACACGTCGGCGTTGCTCTTGCAGAGGAGTTGATGAGCGGTGATTCATACTATATCCCGCGTTGCTTCGTTGACAGAAACTCGGAAAAGGCGAACAGAACAGTTCACGGAATTCCCGTTCTTGCCGAGGATGAAAACATCTTTTTACATCTCAAGGAATACGGAATACAGCAGGTCGTTATAGCTATACACGACCTCGGTGAAGAGGATAAGAAGCGGATATACGATTTTTATTCGGGCGCAGGATATAAGGTAAAGGTGTATGACTATCTTGTTATGGAGTATACCGGCGCTAAGCGCCATCTTCGCGAATTTAATATTGATGACCTTCTTTTCAGAAAGCCGATAGTTATAAACAACGAGAAGACTACAGAGTATTACCGCGGCAAAACCGTTATGATTACGGGCGGCGGTGGCTCAATAGGCTCTGAGCTTTGCAGACAGATTGCAAAAATGCATCCAAAGCGCATAGTCATAGTAGATATATATGAAAACGGTGCGTACGACGTACAGCAGGAGCTCAGAATACAGTACGGGGCGGCGCTTGATTTGGTGATAGAAATTGCGTCGATAACCAACAGGGAAGCGATGAGTAGAATATTTGAGCGCCATAGCCCAAATATAATCATTAACGCCGCCGCGCATAAGCACGTACCGCTTATGGAGCATAACTGTATTGAGGCGGTCGAAAACAACGTTTTCGGAACACGTGTGCTGGTTGAGCTTACCGAGCAGTACGGCGCGGAGCGCTTTCTTATGGTTTCGACCGATAAGGCGGTCAATCCCACGAATGTCATGGGAGCTACCAAGAGAATGTGCGAAATGATAGTCCTTTCGGCATCAACATGGGGCAAGGCAAAGTACAGCGCGACAAGATTTGGCAACGTTCTCGGCTCTGCGGGCTCGGTTGTCCCGATTTTCAAAAAGCAGATAGCAAACGGCGGACCTGTAACTCTGACCGATAAGCGTATAATCAGATATTTTATGACTATACCGGAGGCTTCGCAGCTCGTGCTGGAGTCGGGAGCTATGGCAAATAACGGAGAGCTGTTTGTTCTGGATATGGGCAAGCCTGTGAAAATTTATGATTTGGCACAGAGCATGATACGTCTGTCAGGCGTCAAGGACATAGAAATCATCGAAACCGGCTTGCGTCCCGGCGAGAAGCTGTATGAGGAACTGCTTGTTGAAAGCGAGAAGCTTGATAAGACTGAAAACAGCCTTATCTTCATAGAGCGCGACGAACCGCTCTCACGCGAGGAAATCGACGCAAAGCTCGAGATTCTTCGGTCGGCACTCAGGTATAGTGATGAAGCGATGCGCGAAGTGCTTAAGGTCGTGGTCCCTACGTTCCGCTCGCCGGGCGAGATAAACGTCAATGTTGCTTCAGCTGATAAGACCGATCATCGCGATATGGCATTGGTGTAGAGTGAGTTATAAGGATAAACGCTCGGAGCGGCGATGTACCGCTATCGTAAACTCATGCTTTAAAGTTTCCGGAAACAATAAAATTCAACAAAACAAATGAATAAATCCGGCAAAAATATTTCATAAAAAGTAGAAAATGCGTTAAAATGTAAACATACATTGTCAAAAAACGAAAAATATCAGCGTTTTAAGATTTTAAAGTATTGAGGTGAACTCGATTTTTCGAATTGTTTAAACCGTGAAATTGTTTTTTCAGACCGCTGGTACACAAAACGGTTTTATACAAAGCTCCCCTCTTGGATTTTTGCAAAAACCGAGCGAGTGAGGCAGCTTAGACAAAAAATCCGCTGCATAAGAAAAAACTTAATCCGCGCCTTTTCGCCCTTTACCCTCGGGTTTATGCGGCAAAGGCGCGGATTAAGTTTTTCAAGAATGCTGTTTATGGTTAAAGTGAATAAAAATCATGGAGCAATTTTATCATATTTAATATAATTTTATCAAAAAATCTCTTTTTATTTTTTAAAAAGTATTGTATTTTTTAAAGTACCGTGCTATTATATATATATAATTATTAACTTTGCGGTTGGGCAAGGAGAGTTCGAAATCTTATGTCCAATATTTAAAGCGAAACAGGGGAGGACGGGATGATGTTCGATTTACAAAAGGCGGGACTCGGAAAGCGATTTTCTGCGTTTTTGTTTGATTTTATCATTATAGCCGTCGTGGCGATTGGATTTGCGTGGATAATATCTCAGATAACCGGCTTTTACGATACGGTGGACCGTTTTACAGCAGAGCTTGAAAAAAGCGGTATCAATCTTAATATGACTGAGGAGGAGTATAATGCTCTGACGGAAGCCGAGCGCGACGAATACCGTGCAAAGCTTGAAGCGCTCAACGATAACAAGCAGGCGGTCAACGACTATTTTCAAATTAATAATCTGGTGCTTGTTATGATGACGCTTTCGCCTTTCTTTGCTTTTTTGGTTCTCGAGTTTATAGTTCCGCTCTTGTTAAAGAACGGACAAACTATCGGCAAAAAAATATTTTCTGTCGGAGTTATGCGAATCGATGGCGTCAAATTGACAGCTCCCGTGCTTTTTGTCAGAAATATTCTCGGAAAGCTGACGATAGAAACGCTTGTTCCTTTATATATGGTGATTATGGTATTTATGCGCGCGATGCTCGGTATACAGCTGCTTGATCCATTGGTGGCGCTTGCGTTGGGAGCCGGTGTTGTGCTCGTGAACCTGGTTATGACGCTAACCGGTGGCACAAAGCGCTCGCTTCACGATTATTTTGCTCAAACAGTTGCCGTCGATATGACGACACAGCTGATTTTTGAGAGCCGCGAGCAGATGCTGGAATATAAGAAAAACATTCATAAGGAATCAGTGGAAAAGAGCACGTATTGATTCTGTTATTACGATTTGTAAGCAAATTTAAATAAACATTTCTTTAAAACCAAGGAGGAAACGCTTCAAATGAAAGTTGAGCTTCAAAATCTTACCAAAATATTTCCGAGCCGCAACAAGAAGTCGGGCGAAGAGGTAATCGCAGTAAACGATTTTACCTTTGCTATCCCCGACGGTAAGTTGGTCGGACTTCTCGGCCCGTCGGGCTGTGGAAAGAGTACCACGCTTTATATGATAAGCGGACTGCAAAAGCCTACCTCGGGAAAAATTTTCTTCGGCGACGAGGACGTAACCGATCTTGCTCCCGAAAACAGAGGAATAGGCCTTGTTTTCCAGAATTATGCGCTTTACCCTCACATGACGGTTAAGCAGAATATCATGTTCCCTCTCCAGAACCTCAAGGGCGAGGACAAAATGACAAAGCAAGAGATGATTGACAGAGCCTACGAGGCAGCAAAGCTCGTTCAGATAGACGAGCTTATGGACAGAAAGCCCTCTGAGCTTTCGGGCGGTCAGCAGCAGAGGGTTGCTATCGCGCGCGCGCTCGTAAAAATGCCCCGCGTTCTTCTTCTTGACGAGCCGCTCTCGAACCTTGACGCCCGACTTCGCCTTCAGACGCGTGAGGAAATCAGAAGAATACAGAAGGAAACCGGAATCACCACCGTTTTCGTAACTCACGACCAGGAGGAAGCAATGTCTATCTCCGATATTATCGTGGTTATGAAGCTTGGTGTCGTTCAGCAGATAGGTAAGCCCCAAGAGGTTTACGACGACCCCACAAACCTTTTCGTTGCCAAGTTCCTCGGAACTCCCCCAATCAACGTTTTCGAGGGTATGGTTTCGGGCGGCAAGCTCTATCTTGGTGACGACTCTGTTCTTGACGTTCCCGGTGTTTCTGACAGAGCTGTATACGTAGGTATACGTCCCGAGGGCTTTGTTCCCGCGGCTGACGGACCTCTCGGCTGTAAGATTTCTAACGTGGAGGTTCTGGGACGTGATTTTTCGGTTGTTTCCTCTCACCCTGCCTCCGTTAATCCTTCAGTTCGCTCCATTGTTGACGCGGACAACAACATCTCCGTATCCGACGAGCAGGTTAAGTTCTATCTCAAGCCTCACAAGGTATTCCTCTTTGATAAGGAAACCGAAAAGAGAATTTATTTTGGCAATCAGAAGTCCTCATCCACAGCAGAGGAGAACTGAATATGGCAGAGGTATTAGGGAAAATAAAATACGGTGTGTGGGATAAATTCTGTGTCGAATGGATATGGAAGAAGTTCTGCGTTGGTACCGTATACGGAAAATTTGATAAGTGGAAGGGCTGGCTGTATCTTGCTCCGGCGCTCGTTTTGCTCGGAATATTTACTCTCTGGCCTATATTCAACACCGTCAGAATATCCTTCCTAGAGGGATATAATATTACAAACCCGTCCAACACGGTTTACGACGTAAACTTTGGTAATTTTGCTTACGTTCTTGGATATTCGGGATTTATAAACGCGTTGACAAACACGGTCGTGCTCTGTCTTATAACCGTTCCGATTTCGACTATTCTCGCGCTCGTTATCGCAGTGTGCCTTAACTCCATCAAGCCCCTGCAAAGACTTTATCAGACGATATTCTTCCTCCCCTACGTAACGAACTCTATTGCTATCGGTATGGTATTTATGGCGATGTTCAATATGATTCTCGGCGGCGGAGGCGTTAGAGATCCCGACTCGGTAGGTATCGTCAACAACGTTTTGCAGTTCTTTGGCTTTGACTTTGTCAACTGGCTAAACGTCGGCTCCGAAAAATGGGCAAATATGGTTGTCCTCGTTATTTACATAGTATGGAATGCATTACCCTTTAAGATACTCATTCTTCTTGGCGGTTTGCAGAGCGTTAACAAGCAGTACTATGAGGCGGCAAAGGTTGACGCAACTCCGCGCTTCAGAGTATTCACCCGCATCACCGTTCCGCTTCTTTCGCCCATGATAGCCTACGTCGTTATCACGAGCTTTATCGGCGGATTTAAGGAATACTCCTCAATTATCGGTATTTTCGGCGAGAACATGGGCCCTCCCGGCTCGTTTATAAGCTACCCGCTTGATACGATGGTTGGATACATATACCGTATGATAGAAACCGGTAACTACGGTGACTCCAGCGCTGCGGCTCTCATACTCTTCGGTATAATTTTCTTGGTTACGTTGATAAACCTATACGTAAGCAAGAAGAAAACTCATTATTAATTAAGGAGGTGCCAGATGTCACAGCTTAAAACTATGAGCGAGGCGGATATCAAAAGAGTAGCCTCCACACAAAAGGTAGTAAAGATTATCGTTCAGGTGCTTCTTTACGCGTTCCTTACCGTTATGGCGATTATCGTCCTGTTCCCATTCTATTGGATGATTATTTCCTCATTGAAGGATATGGAGGAATATCGCCGTTCTATTCCCACGCTTTTCCCTGAGGTTGTCAGGTGGACAAACTACCTGAAGGTGTTCCAGAACCAAGACCTTAATCTTGCTCGTCTGTTTATGAATACCGTATACGTAGGCATAGTTTCTACGATAATCTCTCTCGTAATCACCGTTATCACGGCGTTTGCCTTTGCCCGCCTTGAGTTCAAGGGCAAGGATGCTCTCTTCGCACTTCTTCTTGCTACCATGATGATCCCCGGTGAGCTTTTCACTATCACAAACTTCCAGACGATACACGCGCTGGATTGGCAGAACACATACACGGTTCTTATCGTGCCATTCCTAGTCAGCGTATTCTACATTTATCTTCTTAAGCAGAACTTTATGCAGATACCGAACGAGCTTTATCTTGCTGCAAAGGTCGACGGTACCACAGACCTCAAATATCTGTGGAAGGTTATGATACCTCTCGCGCTTCCCACCATTATCTCTATCACCATCCTTAAAATGATGGGTGCGTGGAACTCGTATATGTGGCCGAAGCTTGTTGCCAACGACGAGGCTCACAGGCTTATCACAAACGGTCTTCGCGAAGCGTTTACTGACGCCTCGGGCCAGACGGATATCCCCGTTCAGATGGCAGCCGTTGCGCTCGTTTCGCTTCCTCTGTTCCTTGTATTCGTCTTCCTGCGTAAATACATTATGAAGGGCGTATCGAGAAGCGGTATTAAGGGGTAAGGTGAGTTGAAAGTTAGGAATTGGAAATGAGGAATTATAAATTAGGAATTAGGATTTCTCAATCCAAAATTTAAAAATCTAAATCCGTAATTTCAAAATTGAAAGGTCGGTGAACGTCGGCTTTTGCAATCCTTAGTTTACATTTTGCGTTAAATTAGGGCAACCAATTAACAAATATATAAAACAAGAAAGGTTTAAACGATGAAAAGAATCTTATCTCTCATCCTGACGATTGCACTCCTTGCAACCTTTGCTATGAGCACGCTTGTGGGCTGCGGTCCTCAAAAAGAACCGCCAAAGGATTTCGTAATGCCAGAGGGTGGATTTGATACCGAAACTCCTATCGAAATCACCTTCTATCACTCCATGGGTAAAAATCTTCGTGAGGTTCTTGACGCATCTATTGCGGACTTTCAGCTGAAGTACCCCAACATTACAGTAAAGCACGAGTCCTACGGTGACTACGACGGCGTTCTCAGCCAGATAAAGACCGAGCTTACCGTCGGTGACCACCCCAACCTTGCATACTGCTACGCAGACCACGTTGCAGTGTACAACGTTTCGGGCGCAACCCAGAAGCTTGACATTCTTATGAACGACGCTACCTACGGCTATACCGAGGAAGAAATTAACAATTTTATTGAGGGCGCTCTTGACGAGGGTAAGACCTTCGGTGACGGTGCAACTTACCTCGTTCCTATCGCAAAGTCTACTGAGGTTCTCTACTACAACAAGACCTTCTTTAGTGAGCACAACATCTCCGTTCCCACCACTTGGACAGAGATGAAAGCGGTTTGCGAGCAGATTAAGGCTATCGAAGGCAACAAGTGCATTCCTCTTGGCTACGATTCCGAGTCCAACTGGTTTATCACCATGTGTGAGCAGTACGGCTCAGAGTATACCGACGGCTCCCAGGACAACCCCTTCGTATTCAACAACGAAACCAATCGCAACTTTGTTGAAATGTTCCGCGAGTGGTATACTCAAGGCCTTGTGACCACTCCTGCGCTTCAGGGTGGATCTTACACTTCAGACCTCTTTACCGGAAAAGACAAGACCGGCACACGTTGCTATATGACTATCGGTTCTACCGGTGGCGCAACCTATCAGCAGCCCTCCAATACCAACGGAAAGTATGCGTTTGAGGTAGGCATCGCTCCTATTCCCAAGCTTGAGGGTGGCGAAGCAAAGGTTATCTCTCAGGGTCCCTCTCTCTGTATCTTCAAGGACAGCGATCCTCAGAAGGTTCTCGCAACCTGGCTCTTCTTCCGTCACCTCACAACAGACGAGGTATTCCAGGCATCCGTTTCTATGAGCAACGGTTACGCTCCCGTTATCAAGTCGGTTAAGGACAATCCCGTTTACGCGGACTTCCTTGCAGGCGCTGAAACCAACGGAACCGAAAACATTCAGGCTTATGCCGCAAAGGTTGCTCTTGAGCAGTCTGACGCTTGGTTTGTTTCAGATGCATTCTACGGCTCGAGCGTAGCAAGAACGCAGGTGGGTCTTCTTATGCAGAAGTGCCTTGCAATTCCCGCAGGCGGAAATATTGAGTCGCTTATCCAGCAGGCATTCCAGGCAGCTGTTGACGAGTGTAAGTATCAGACCAGAAGATAATCGGCGTTATTTACTAAAAATTACCTTTAGCAATATTTAATTTAACTTGATGTTAGATATGCTTAAAATCCGTCGGCTGCTATGCGGCTGACGGACAAGGAAAACTAATCCTAAAGGAGCAACAAGCTATGAAAAAAACAGTAATGAAGCTTATTGCGGCCATTCTTGTACTCGTGTCGATTGTGGGAGTTCTCGCTTCCTGCGACCCCTCAACCCCCGATAATCCCCCGGAGCACGTCGATTACGTTGCAGAAACGAAGCTTGATATGAGCTCATCGACGTTGAAGCAGGAGGTTACTCTCAAGCGTCATATCGACGGAGATACATCTCACTTCTATGCACCCACCTCTATTGCGCCCGACGGCATTATGAAGGCCAGATATCTCGGAGTTAATACGCCCGAGTCCACGGGTACCATCGAGGAATGGGGAGAGGCTGCATCGGAGTTTACCGAGTCCAAGATAACCACCGCAGTATCCATTATCGTTGAGTCAAACGACGATAGATGGAACCTTGACGGTAACAGCCGTCATCTCGTGTGGGTATGGTACAAGCCCGCAGAGGACGCGGAATATCGTAACCTTAACCTTGAAATTCTCCAGAACGGTCTGGGCGTTGGCTCGAGCAACGACGAGACACTCTACGGTCCGACGGCGGTTCTTGCTATAGCGCAGGCAAAGAGCGAGAAGCTGTACGTTTTCTCTGGCAAACCGGACCCTGACTATCCTACTGAGGCGCTTCCCGTAGACCTCAAGGAGCTTCGCACTAATATTGGAAAATACAGAGGCAAGAGAGTAGCGTTTGAGGGAACTATTTCCTACAACAGCAACTGGACAGCCTTTGTTGAGAGCTACGACGCTGAAACCGATATGACCTACGGTATTCAGATATTCTACGGATACAACTCATCACTCCACTCCGTTCTCGCGCAGGGCAACAAGGTACGAATAGTCGGTGTTGTCAAGAAGCACGGTAGCATTGATCAGGTATCCGACCTTAAGTATCAGCCGATGCGTCCAAATGACCCCAACAATACGGTGAAGCTTTCGGCAGGAAACGAAATATCGTTTACCGAGATCACACCCGAAATCTTTACGGGCGAGAAGACGATCGTTATGAGCGACGATACCGAGAAGACGTTTGATTACGAGGAGCTCGCGCTCGGCACGACGATCTCTATGAAGAACCTCGTGGTAAAGAAAACCTACACGACCACCAACCCCTCCTCCTCGAGCAAGGGCGCTATCACCATCACGTGTGAGCAGAACGGTGTAACGGTAGACGTCAGAACCGCGACCAAGCTCGTGGACAAGGACGGCAACGACGTCGTTGAGAGCTACTTCACGGGCCAGACCATCGACATCGTCGGCGTCGTAGATTACTTTGATCTTGAGGATACCGGCAACGGCACTTATCAGATAAAGGTATACACACTCGACGATATAGTTCGTCACAGCGACAAATAATTTATTTCCCACTTTATTTTGTTCCCCAAATAATTAAATATAAAAATTTTAAAAAAGGAGAAACAAAACATGAAAAAGCTTTTAAGTCTTATTCTTGCGCTCGTTCTTTGCCTTGGCGTATTAGCAGGCTGTGTAATGAAGCAGGAATATGATATCCAGAGCGCGAAGACTACCTTGTACGAAGCCTACGAGGAGCTTCACGCAAGCGCACAGAAGGATTACGACCTTCCCGCAAAGGTTGTTTCCAACGAGGTAGTCTATGAGGTTACCTGGAAATCAAGCACCGACGCTGTCGTAATCAAGGAAAGCTCTAAGAAGGGCTACGTAACGGTAGACGTTCCCGAGTTTAACGAAGAAAAACTTGAGTACACGCTTACCGCTACTATTAAGGCTCCCAATGGCGAGACCGTTGATCTTGCTCTTGCAAGAGTACTTCCTGTTTACGATAACAGAGAGATAGTTGACGCAAGCGCTCTTAAGGAGAACACCGCGTACAAGCTCTTTATGGTTCAGAAGACTCTCGGTCAGACCCGTTATGCTCTTGCTACCGCTCAGCAGAACAACAAGTTCATCAACACCACTCTTGACGCAACTGCGGCTCCCGATTTCTACGTTGAGAAAGTTGAGGGCGGATACAAGTTCTACACCACCGTAGACGGTACCAAGACCTACGTTTTTGCAAAGACCGTTGACAATAACGGTAAGGTAAGCAAGTACGTTGGCTTCTCCACCGAGGAGGGCACCGTTTGGGAATACGACGAACTTGGCGTATTCGCTACCACCATTGACGGCGATAAGTACGGCTTCGGTACCTACGGCAGCTACGACACGCTTTGCATCTCCGAGTGGAGTCACTTCACCGCTGACGCTATCGGCACCTCTCAGTTTGTAGCAGAGTTTATTACTAAGGCAGACGCAGAGGCTAAGGAGCCCGATGCAGAGAAGGAAATTCCTACTCTCGAAAACGCAGTTCAGCCCACAGCAGATCAGAAGTATAATCTCGCAATGGTACACGGCAACAAGGAGAACGCGACCTACTACGTAACCGGCGCTATGGACGGCTACTACGCAGCACTTTCCGCTACCGTAGCAGACGGCGCTAACTTCTACGTTGAAGTTGTAGACGGCGGCTATAACGTATACGGTATTATCGCAGGCGCAAAGCTCTACGTTAACTTCGTAAGAGCTAACGGCTACACCAACATCAAGTTTGAAGAAACCGCATCTACCGTATTCGTATGGGATGCAGAGCTTAAGCCCGTCAAGGCTTCCGTTGAAGGCACTGACTACATACTCGGTATCGACGTATCCAAGACCTACACCACCGTTGGCCCCGTTGCTGCGGCTAACCGCAACTTCTACGCACAGTTCGTAGTATCCACTAACGCAGATCAGGTAGCTCCCGACGTTCCCGACACCCCCGATACCCCCGATACCCCCGACACTCCTGACGAGCCTGAGACTCCCGCTTTCAGCGAGATTGTTCTCACCGTAGATTCTCTCGGCATAGCATCTCAGAGCTATGCTGCAGGCACTCCTACTATTTCCGGCGTCGCATTTGAGTTTGTTCAGATTGGTAACTACGGCGACGGTCTTCAGATGAGAGATAAAAACGGCAACACCTCTATGCTTTGGAACACCGCAGCGTTCGGTAAGGGCATCAAGGAGATAAAACTGGTTTATTCTTCCACCAAGGATGTGACACATGCTAACGCTGATGCTGTAATATTTACCTTTGGCAACGAAGCAAAGGGCACAAGCTACAGCACTAAGCTTTCTACCACCGCAGGTGTTAAGGAATACACCATCACTCCCGATGCTGAAACCTATACTTACTTCTACCTTGAGCATGACCTCGGCTATACTATGTATTGGGATTCCATTACCATAGTTCTCGCGGGCGAGGCTGCCGATGCTCCTGAAACTCCCGACACTCCTGAAACTCCCGATACTCCTGAAACTCCCGACACTCCTGAAACTCCCGACACTCCTGAAACTCCTGACACTCCTGCTTGCACAGAGCACGTAGACGCAAACAGCGACTACAAGTGTGACAACGAGGGTTGCGGCGAG
>JAEIGA010002916.1_pt1 | contig 26953 bp, 34 predicted proteins | sample 9270691 | NCBI WGS metagenome assembly JAEIGA01 (sample SAMN17057246, study PRJNA624740) | gut metagenome | biome: biome; isolation source: fecal sample | host: Bos grunniens | place: China: Xizang | collected 2019 | reverse complement strand
TTTTACAAAATTTCAAAAAAACCCGTGATTTTTTGGAAAATCGCGGGTTTTCTTGTGGAAAAGTCGGAAAAAATGCACAAAAAGTGTAAAAAAGTATTGCAAAATATGCTATATGGTATATAATGGAAATATAATGATAAACGAAAGGAAAAAGTAAATGGTACGCAAAGATTTATATGAAAGCGCTATCATCACTAGGAGTAAGTACAATGCAGGGCTTATAACTAGGGAGCAAGCTAAAAAAGAAATTGAACCTTACGCTAAACACTTTAATGAAGTGGCAGCGGAAAAGGCAAAAAAGTATAATGTAAAACCACAAAAGTTTTCTTTTATAGGGTTTATGAGATAAAGGAGAAAAATAATATGGGAAATCGAGCAGTAATTACAACAAAAGACGGGGAAGAAGACAAAAAGCTTGGCGTTTACCTTCATTGGAACGGCGGCAGAGATAGCGTAACTGCATTTTTAAAATATTGCAAAATGAAAAATTATCGCGCACCAGAAACCGACAGTTATGGATGGGCTAGGCTTTGCCAAGTTATTGGAAACTTCTTTGGCGGCACAACATCTATTGGAATAGATAGAGCTTGTTGCCTTGATTGCAATAACTGGGACAATGGTGTGTATTTGATAGAAGGCTGGGAAATTGTAGGGCGGCAATACTTTGAAGGATTAGAACAGGACTCATACGATTTAAAAGAAATGTTATATGAAATTGATGAAGCTCAACCAAAACAAGAACAGCTAGGTAGAGAAGAAATTGACAAATATTTAAACGAAGAACACAACAAACCTTTAGTTGAAATATAGAATAATTAAAAACCGCCAATTTAGGCGGTTTTTTTGTGTCTTTTAAAACATGATATAATAAAATCATAATACGCGTCATTACGCGGCAATTTAATAAAAAGTAATCGAGGTTAATGAGATGAAAGATTTGAAGCTCGAAATAACATATTTGCCGTTGGAGCAGCTAACGCCTTATATAAATAATGCAAAGCTGCACCCGCAAAAGCAAATTGACCAAATAAAAGCCAGCATTGCAGAGTTTGGCATGAACGACCCAATTGCAGTTTGGGGTGAAAACAATATTATTGTTGAGGGCCACGGCAGGCTATTAGCTTGCGAACAGCTAAACATAAAAACAGTGCCGGTTATCCGCCTAGATAATTTAACCGAAGACCAGCGCAAAGCGTACACGCTTGCTCATAACAAGCTGACAATGAATACTGATTTTGATTTGGAAATGCTTAAAACCGAAATTGAAAACATTGATTTAGACATGGGCGATTTTGGTTTTGATGATTTGGAAATTGAATTAGGCGATAGCATAGATGACCGTTACCCAGACGGCATAAAGGGCGGTTTAAGTAAAAAGTACATTGTGCCGCCATTTAGCGTGCTGGACGCGCGAAAAGGCACCTGGGTTGAACGAAAAAGAGAGTGGCGGCAAATAATTGGCGATGACGGCAGTACGCGCGGTGAAAAAGCGCAAAGCTTTGCCACGGCCATACCTAGTGGCTTTGCTGATGTATCGTTACTTGATCCTGTTTTATCTGAAATTATTTTAAGCTGGTTTACGCCGGCAGAAGGCAAAAAAGTATTTGATTGTTTTGCTGGCGATACTGTATTTGGTTATGTTGCTGGCAGCAAAGGCTTTGAATTTACCGGAATAGAATTGAGGGAAGAACAGGCAACATTCAACCAAACACGCGTAAATGCAGACAATTTAAGTGCTAAATATATATGTGACGATGGGCGCAATGTTGCGCAGCATATACCGGCAAACAGCCAAGATTTGTTTTTTAGCTGCCCTCCGTACTATGATTTGGAGGTTTACAGTGATAAAGAGAACGACGCCAGTAACCAAGAAACCTATGAAGACTTTTATGCCATATTAGATACGGCCTTTACGGAAGCCATTAAGTGTTTAAAAAACGACCGCTTTGCAGTAATTGTGGCCGGTGATGTGCGTAACAAGAAAACAGGAGGCTATTATGGCTTTTTAGATGATATTAAAGCAACCTTTAAGCGGGAAGGCTTACACTTATATAATGAGCTGATACTTATTGACGCAGCGGGTACGGCTGCAATTAGAGCAAACAGAAGCATGAAAAGCCGCAAGGTGGTAAAAACACACCAAAATGTCTTGGTATTTTACAAAGGCAACACAAAAAACATACCTGATAATTTTAATGTTATTGAATATAAAGAGGATGACCTATATGAAAGCGAAGATGAATAATTACAAATGCTGGACAAAAGAAACACGCCCAGATGTGCTAAACGCAAAATACGAAAAAATGCTACTTGATAGCGGATTTAAAATTGTTGAGAAGAAATATCACTTTTTTAGTCCTTATGGCTTTACGGCCCTATACCTATTAAGCGAAAGCCATTTTGCCATACATACATTTCCAGAAGAAAACGCGACTTATTTGGAATTAACCTCTTGCGTTGACGATCCATTTAAGGTGTTTTTAGAAATAATTAAAAAAGAAAATGACATATATGACGAAAGGATAAACTATGGCAAAGCTTAATCTTAACGAACAAGCCCAAGAAATTATACGCATAGCCGAGGAAAGCGGTGTACAATCTAATTTCTTTTTCATAACCACTTTTAAAAGGTATCAAGTACAACTCGGCATATTAAACAATTTAGAAAAAACCATGAAAGACGAAGGCATGCTAGTATCTAAAGAATATGTGAAAGGCCGCAAAAACCTTTATAGCAACCCTGCAATAGCTGAATACAACCGGACAACCGATAGCGCAAATAAAACAGTTTCCACGCTAATGCGCATACTCCGCAATTTTGGTGTCGGTGATGGCGAAGAAGTAAAAGAGCGCGATGATTTAATGGCAGCAATAAATGGCGGTGACGACTATGAGGAAGCTGACTGATTGTAAAGCATATCAGTTTTGCCTTCAAACTAAAGACCTTGACACTACCCCTAAATATGTAAAAATCCAGATGAAAGACTTTATGCGGATTTGCGAAGGCAAAGACGACAAGTATATGATAAGCGGCAAGAAATTAAAACAGCTAGAAAATATACTTAAAATACTTATCATGCCAAAGGGCCTAAAAGCCGGCCAAAGCCTTTATGACTGTACAATGGGCTACCAATGGCTTTTTTACACGGCCATATTGTGCATGGTCCACCGCGATAACCCTAACCGCCGCCGGTACGAAACCGGAGTGCTTGAAATATGCCGGAAAAACTTTAAAACCTACACCATAGCCACTATTTTTATTTTGCTATTTTTAACCGAGCCAAAGTTCTCAAAGTTCTTTAGTGTGGCACCAGATGGCACGTTAAGCCGCGAAGTGCGCGAGGCCATTACTGAAACCCTTAAAAGCTCGCCTATGGTTTACCAAGCCGGCGATGGCGTGCGGTTTAAGATTTTGCGCGATAGCATAGAATTTAAACCTCAACAAACAAAATACTACCCTTTATCTTATAGCACCAGCCGCATGGATGGCCGCTTGCCAAATGCCTTTATTGCGGACGAGGTGGGCGCTTTGCCTACAAGTTATGCAATAGAAGCCATGCGCTCGGGCCAGCTTAACATTTTAAACAAGCTGGGCTTTATTATTTCCACCAAATACCCCACAATAGATAACCCCTTTGAAGATGAAGTAGCCTACTCTAAAAAAGTGCTAGACGGTTTAGAAAAAGACGAAACCCGCTTTGCACTATTATACGAACCGGACAAAATAAAAGGCTGGGAAACAAACGACCTTATTTTACAACAAGCGAACCCAGTGGCGCTGGAAATACCGGAAATTTGGGAAGACCTGATTAAAAAGCGCGCTTATGCAATAGCGGTGGAAAGCGCCAGGGAAAACTTTATTACAAAACATTGCAACATTATTTATGCCAATGATTCAGAAGGTTACATCCAGCTTAACGACTTGCGCGCCTGTAAAGTGGCAAATATTGATTGGAAAGACAGAGTGGTTTATTTAGGGCTTGACCTTTCAATGTCTGGGGATAATACGAGCGTGTCTATGCTTTCATTAGATGACGAAAATAACATTTTAGCAGAAAGTTGGGCATTTATACCCGAAGCTCGTATAGAAGAAAAAACAGTTGCTGAAAAGGTTAATTATAGGGAGCTTATGAAAACCGGCAAAGTTATGGCGTGTGGTGATCGTGTAATTGACTATGCTTATGTAGAAAACTTTATTATGGGCATAGAAGAAAAGTACGGCGTGCAAATACAGGCAATTGGCTTTGACCGCTGGAACGCTTTAAGCACCGCCCAAAAGCTTGAAAACGCCGGTTATAACATGGTAGAGGTTAAACAGCACTCTAGCGTATTACACCCGCCTACAAAACTTTTGCGCGAGAAAATTTTAAGTGCCGAGTTTGAGTATGCGAACAATAACCTTTATGAGATTAACTTTCAAAACGCGCGCTGCACATATGACACCAATAAAAACATGTATGTAAATAAAAAGAAATCGCAAGGCAAGGTTGACATGGTTGTGTCCACCATAATTGCCACTTATTTGCTGCAACAAGACGCTTTACTAGACCAAGCCGGTGGTTTTACCGTTCAAGTAGTTTAAATGGCCTTAAAACGCGAATATTTGCGAAATACGGCATACAGAAAACAAAAAAGCCGCCCTTTCGAACGGCATTTTTTAATTACATCCAGTCAACACTTTTAAACTCGCCAGATCCCAGCTTGCGGCGGAGATAAATATGATTTGGGCGAATGTTAAATCTGCGTCGTATACAGGTAAGTGCATTGGCTTCGCTGCTATATTTGCGGTGAAGTATAATTTGGTCACTGGCGAAGGTTCTCACATCGGCAATAACACAATCGTCGTGATTTGATATAAATACTTCGTAAAAATTTTCCATTTGGTTCCTTTCGTTTATCTTATATTTACATTATATGCCATTTGGCATATTTTTGCAATACTTTTTTAGGACTTTTTTACTACTTTTTTACAAAGTTTTCCACAATTTCACCAAATTTTCCAAAAAAAGGTTAAATCATGATAAAATATAATCAAAAGAGGATTAAAAAATGGCAATTTTCAATTTTTTAAAAAAACGAGATGACGCAGACGAAACCCCACAAACTGCGCCAACAACAACAGAAGCGCCGGCAGAAGATGTTTTGCTTAAAGCATTGATAAATGGCGACACAATTACACGCGAGCAAGCCATGACCGTGCCAGCGGTTAGTGCAGCCGTGGATTATATAAGTAGCACAATAGCGTCAATGCCAATTAAACTTTACAAGCGCAAAGGGCATGATATACAAAGCATGGACGAGGACACGCGCGTTAAATTGCTAAATGGCGACACCGGCGACACCCTAGACGCTTTTCAAATGAAAAAAGCAATGACGGCCGATTTTCTTATGGGGAAAGGCGGCTACATTTATATACAACGATACCGCAACGAAGTTACAGCGCTTAAATATGTGCCGGACGATTATGTTGCTCCACAAATTATAAACCCCGACCCGCTTCACAAAGTTTTCAAACTTTTTGTTTATACCGACCAATACGATTTATGGGAATTTATAAAGCTTTTGCGCAATACAAGGGATGGCGCTACCGGCAAAGGTTTAACCGAAGAAGTTGGGCGTGCTTTACAAACCGCTTATGCAACTTTGATGTATCAGTTATATTCTGCAGAAAATGGCGGCAATAAAAAAGGCTTTTTAAAGTCGCAGCGTAGGTTAGGACAAGACGAAATTAACACTCTTAAGCGCGCATGGAAAAACCTTTACACCGCCAATAGCGAAAACGTGGTAGTGCTAAACAATGGGTTAGAATTTCAAGAGGCCTCAAACTCCAGCGTGGAAATGCAGCTTAACCAAAACAAACAAACCCTCACCGCTGAAATTAAAAACATATTTCATTTATACGATGATGATTATTACCGCACATTTAAGGAAGCTATTTATCCAATTATGAAATCGCTTGAAACGGCGCTTAACCGTGACCTTTTGCTAGAAAGCGAAAAGAAAAAGCATTTCTTTGAACTTGATCCAAAGGAAATTTTGCGCGTAAACCTTAAGGAGCGAATGGAAGCATACAAAATGGCTAAAGAAATTGGGCTTAAAACCATTAACGAACTGCGCGAAGATGAAAACATGGAGCGGGTAGAGGGCATGGACGTAATTAACGTTGGGCTTGCTTCGGTGCTTTATGATGTAAATACGCATAAATATTACACGCCAAACACCGACACCACCACCGACCCTACAGATGACAGCACTGGTGGCGCACCGGACGAAGCCACCAAAAAAGAAGATGAACATTTGATTGACGAAGATATAGACCATGAGGAATATACACAAGAGCAAGAAGAAGGCAATGTAGAATAAATAACACCTTGAAAGGAGGTACAAAATGAAAATTAAAATAAGAGCGGACAGCGTAGAAATAGAAGGCTATGTAAATGCCATAGAACGCAACAGCAAGCCGCTTATGAGCCGCATAGGGCGCTTTATAGAGCGTATATGCCAGGGAGCCTTTAAAAAGGCTTTAAAGCGCGCTAGAGATGTTGCAATATTGCTTAACCATGATTGGACTAGGCAACTGGGTTCTACAGCACAAGGCAATTTGCAACTTGAAGAAGATAACATTGGTTTACACGCCCGCGCTACTATTACAGACCCCGAAGTGGTTAAAGCCGCCCGCCGTGGTGATTTGGTGGGGTGGAGTTTTGGTTTTAAAGACCGCGATGTTGAGAATGCTATGGAAGATGGGCTGCCACTACGCAAAGTGCGCGATTTAGACCTATTGGAAGTGTCGCTTTTAGACCGGCAAATGACACCGGCCTATAATGGCACACTTGTAACAACCCGCGCAGTAGATGGGCAAGAGGAAATACAATTTAGAGGCGAGGCGAATATTGACGAAGATATAAATATTGAAGAAGTAAAACTTGTGGAAAACTCGGTGGAAAACTCAACTGAAAACGAACGCGCAACAGAGGAAAGCACAAATCAGAACGAAAAGCAAGAGCCAAAAGACGCAAATGTGGAAAAAAATGTGGAAAAAAATGTAAAAATGAATTATAATAAAGCTACAAGCATTATCAAAAAAATGAAGGAGGACTAAAAATGCCCAACATCAAGAAATTGGTCGAGAAGCGCAACGACCTCATCACTCGTGCAGAGGAAATCGCTGCTGCTGCCGACAAAGAAGAGCGCGACCTTACCGAGGACGAGCTTAAACAAGTAGAAAACGTAAAAACCGAGGTGGACGGTGTAGACAAACAAATTGACGCCGCTCGTGCCGTGGAAGGTATGGTAAAAGAACCAACCGAAAAGGAAGGTGAAGCCAAAGCCGCGGACGAAAAAACCGAGGACGAAAAAGCAACAGAAGCCGCAGAGGAAAGGGCTTTTGAAGCTGAAATTCGCGGTATGTGGAAAGATATGAATACCCGCGATGATAATACCCCATTATCAAAAGGTAACAATGGCGCGGTTATCCCACTAACCATTGCTAACCGTATCATCCGCAAACTCTACGAAATTTCCCCAATTGCCGAGCGTGCAACCAAGTACGAAATGGGCGGCACTCTTGCTATTCCATATTACGCAGAAGATGATACCAATTTAATTAACGTGGCTTTCCAGGGCGCAGAGTTTACGAAGCTTTCCGCTAACTCTGGTAAGTTTACCGCTATTACACTTGGCGACTATGTTGCCGGTGCTTTGGCGCTTATTTCACGCCAAATGATTAACAACGTCAATTTTGACCTTGTTGGTTATGTAGTGGATCAGATGGCTTATAGCATTCGCAGATTCCTTGAAAATGTGTTGCTAAACGGCTCTGGTGCAATTACCGGCCAAACCGGTACAGTTGCGGGCTTAACTGGTGTTACCCAAACTGTAAACACTGCTTCTGCAAGCGCTATTACTGGCGATGACCTAATTAACTTGCAAGATTCAGTTAAAGATTTGTTCCAAAACGGTGCAATCTGGATTATGAGTTCTAAAACTCGTACTGCAATCCGCCAGCTCAAATCAACAACTGGTTATTACTTATTGCAACCAGATATTACAAGCGCATTTGGCTACAAGTTACTTGGCCACGATGTTTATGTATCTGACAACATGCCGGAAATCGGAAGCGGCAAGCCTGTAATTTATTACGGTGATATGTCCGGTCTTGCACTTAAGTTCTCACAAAACCTTGAAATCCAAGTTTTGCGTGAAAAATATGCTGACCAAAACGCTGACGGTGTAATTGCATGGTTCTCATTTGACTCCAAAGTCGAAGACGCACAGAAAATCAGTAAACTTATTATGGGTTCTGGTTCTGACGCGTCCGCGTAGGAGGTAACCAAATGAAAGTCAAAGCTTTAAAAAGTTTTGGTGGCAAAGTGTCAATGTATGCCGGCGAAGTTAGGGATATTAAAGATGAATTTATCCTTAAAGACCTACTTCGCGCTGGCTACATTGAGCCAGAGGCACAAGAGGCTATAATTGTGGAAAAGCCGGTGGAGAAGCCAAAAGCAACCCCAATAAAGGTTGTGGAAAAATCCACGAAAAAAACCACAAGAAAACGTAAAAAATAGAAGGGAAAGGCAAGATGAACAACACCATCACGACAGTTAGCGCAATTACGGCCGCCGATGTTGCTGATTATTTACGGCTTCCAGAGGTAACCCCAAGCGATACTAATACCCTTAACACCATGATTGGCGTGGCAAAAAATTTCATTACGAAATACACCGGCCAAACCAATTTAGATGATTTTCAAGATTTTGTGATTGTAGTTTTTGTCTTATGCCAAGACATGTGGGACACCAGAAGCCTATATGTTGATAAATCGAACCTTAATAATGTAGTTGATACGATTTTAGGAATGCACTCAATTAACCTCTTGCCGGAGGTGGAGGCGTCCGAAAATGCTTAATGCCGGAAAGTATAACCGCCGTATTACAATTTATCAGATTGTATCAGGGCGCGATTCGCAGGGCTTTCAAGCAAATACGAAAGTTACTGTTATGACCGCTTATGCGGCGGTTAAGACTACTAAAGGCTTTACACTGATTGTGAATAATAGTGATTTTGAAAAGGCTATGACCAACTTTACAATCCGTTATTCAACAACAATTATAGAGGCATATTATGACGCAGCTGATTCTAACCGCGATTTGATGATTGACTATAATGGCAAAAGCTATAAAGTCATGTATTTAAATAACGTGGATGAAAAGGACATTGAAATTGAAATGCAGGCAAAGGAGGTGTTGAAATAATGGCAAAGTTTGAAATGCTAGCACCTACTGAAATCCTAAATGAAATTCAAACCGTTGAACGCAAATCGCTAGATATATTTAAAGGGATGACAAAAGCCGGCGCAAAAGTAGCGGCCGAAGCTATGAAAGCTAATGCTGCAAAAGCCTTTAAAGGCGGTACAGGTGCAAAAGTAGCGGCAAAAGTTAAAGTTACTAAACCCTATGTTACTAAAAAAGACGAAATTACCACGAAAGCCGCCTTTTATGGCTATATTGCAAAAAGCGATGGCAAACCTTTTTATATGTCCCAGCGAGGCAAGAAAACTGGACCGTACCCAGGCATACCAGTGCCTTTACTTTGTAATTTAGCAGAGTTTGGCGCTAGCAGTGCAAGCATGCCTGGACCATTTAGGCGTTATTGGAATGGGCAAAAGCACCCGATAAAGCGACCTGCCTTTTCTAATACCGCCGGTATAGCGGACGCTATGCTTAAAGCACAAAAAGAGTTAAGTGGAGGGCTATTAGATGATTGACGATCCTAATACACTGATTGAGCAGATATTTGCTAATTTCACTGTAAATAAGGTCAAAATACCAGTAGCCTTTTTGCGATATACAGGCAAAGAAACCACTTATGTAACATACCAGCAAACTGACGCTAACGACCCATTTTCCGGCGACGACGAGCTACAAAATTATGTCGACTTCTACGATTTTGATATTTACTCACAAGGTAACTACAAACCAATCGTGGAAGCGGTTAAAACAATATTAAAAGACAACGGGTTTAGATGGCAGCCAACCCGCTCATCTGGCGATTTATACGAAGATGACACCGGTTACTACCACAAAACCTTAAGTTTTAGCATAGAAAGGAGTATTCAAAATGGCTAAAATAGGTCTTAAAAATTTCTACTACTCGGTAGCAACCGAGGACACTACCACTGGAGCGCTCACTTACAGTGGGGCAACAAAGCCAGGCAAAGCTATTAGCTTTACCTTTGAGCCAAATGTATCAAATGCAACTCTTTACGCTGATGACGCACTTGCAGAAAGCGATAACAGCGTAAATGGCGGTTCCTGCACTATGGGTATTGACCGCGAAGATCCAGAAACTTTTGCGGCGTTACTCGGTCATGAGGAGAAAAACGGTGTTGTTACCTCTAATGTAAACGACCAAGCACCATATGTAGGTCTATGCCGCATTGTCACCATTATGCAAGATGGCGAATTAAAATACCGCGCAGTATTTTTGCCAAAGGTTAAATTCTCGGAACCAAGTTCTGATAACTCAACTAAAGGTGAAACCACTGAATTTGGCACTTATGAATTAAGTGGCACTGTTATGCCTAACGGTGATGGCGATTGGCGCCAAGAACAAATCTTTGACTCGCAAGCCGCTGCTGACGCATGGATTGCTACTTGTTTGGGTGGAACGCCAGCCTCTAGCTAAAGTAGAGCGGGGCGACCCGCCTACTTTAACACCTAGAAATTATGAACCGCTAAATAGGAGCTAAATGAAATGAAAGATATAAATGATACGCTCAAATATAAGGGCAAAGAGTACACGCTTGTATTTAACTTAAATGTGCTAGAAGCGATACAAGAGGAATATGGCACTTTAACGGATTGGATTGAAAAGGCATATGGCAAAGGTACTGGTGAACCATCCGCAAAGGCTTTAGCATTTGCAATAGCCGAAATGGTAAACGAAGGCATTGACATTGAAAATGAAGAACGCGCGCCAGAAGAAGCCGTAGCACCAATTACACCTAGAACGGCTAACCGCATGTTGTCCGACTATATGAAGAAAAACGGCATTGACAAGGTTATTGCAAAAGTTGACAAGCTTATGGGGGACAGCTTACAGGGTAGCGAAAACTCAAAAAACGAATAATCCAAGAGGATGAAGAAAACAAGCCGATTGATTTCTCTTGGTTTTACATAACCGGACGCACTAAACTAGGGCTTACGGACAAGCAAATCGGCAGAATTACACTGACATTATTTAACAAATATTACGACCATTACAAAACCACATTTGACTTTGAACTGATGTTACGTAAAACAGGCACTACATACCAAGAAGCGTATGAAAAGTTAAATGAAAGTGATAAATGGTTTTAAAAGGAGGCAAAGAGTATGGCAGGCTTTGGCGGCACCGTCAAACTTACAGGTGAAGCTGCATATAGAGCAGCACTAAACGCAATTGCGGCTGACTTGCAAAAAGTAGCGGCGCAGCAAAAATTAACCGCAGCAACATATGATAAAAGCGACACCTCACTTGCAGCCATTGCTAAACGTACCCAGGAGCTACAAAGTAAATTAACCTCCCAACAAGAAAAAGTTAAAACCCTCACCGCAGCCCTTAAAGATTATCAAAGCCAGCAAGAAAAAAATAAATCCACTATACAAGCCCTTCAAACACAACTTGACAAAGAAAAATCCAAACTTGAAGAAATAGCACGCCAATATGGTACTAATTCTAAAGAATATCAAGACCAGGCAAAAGTAGTAAACGATTTAGAGCAAGAGCTTAAAGAGTTAAATACACAATACGACAAAAACGAAACCACCATAAAGAAAACCGAAGCTGCCTTAACTAGCGCCGAGGCCGATATAGCCAAAACTAATACAGCTCTAGGCAAATTAGGCAAGCAAGCCAAAGACGCTGGGCTAGATGTTGATAGTTTAGGTATTGAAGTTGAGGACGCCGGCAATAAAGCCGAAAAAGCCGCCAATGGCGGTTATACCGTGTTTAAAAACGTTTTAGCTAACTTGGCTACACAAGTTATTAACAAAGTGGCGCAAGGCGTTAAAACAATGGCTAAAAATGTGGTAGACGCTGGCATGGCATTTGATACCGCTATGAGCAAAGTAGCAGCCGTATCGGGCGCAAGCGCTGATGAAATGGAGCGATTAACCGAAAAAGCGCAAGAAATGGGCGCAAAAACAAAATTCTCGGCTAGTGAATCCGCAGAAGCGTTTAACTATATGGCAATGGCAGGTTGGAAAACCGAAGATATGCTAAACGGCATTGAGGGCATTATGAATTTGGCCGCAGCTGCCGGATCTGATTTAGCAACAACCTCTGACATTGTTACAGACGCTTTAACCGCTATGGGCTATAAAGCCGCTGACGCTGGCAGACTTGCCGATGTTATGGCGGCAGCCTCATCAAATGCAAACACCAATGTAGAAATGATGGGCCAAACTTTCCAATATGCTGCACCAATTGTGGGCGCGCTAGGTTATAGCATGGAAGATACCGCCGTGGCTATTGGTTTAATGGCTAATGCCGGTATTAAAGGCGAAAAAGCCGGTACCGCGTTAAGAAGTGTGCTAACAAGATTATCCGCACCGCCGGCCGAATGCGCAAAGGCTATGGAAAAGCTAGGTATTGAAATAAAAAATACCGATGGCACCATGAAACCTTTGTCTAATGTGGTTGAACAATTACGCAAGAAATTTGAAGGATTAAGCGAAGCCGAACAAACGCAACTTGCCAAAAATATCGCTGGGCAAGAAGCTATGAGCGGCCTTTTGGCAATTATAAACGCAGCGCCAGAAGATTACGATAAATTAACCAGGGCAGTCAAAGAAAGCACCGGAGCCGCCGAAAAAATGGCCGGCGTTATGCAAAATAATGTCGGTGGCAAAATGACTTTACTTAAAAGCCAGCTAGAAGGCATATACCTAACTATTTGGAAAAAGGTCGAGCCTATTTTAGCAAAAACAATAGATAGTATTTCTAGGTCGCTTAAAACAGTTGATTGGGATTCTTTTGGGCAAAAAGCAGCCCAAGCCCTTGAAGGAGTTGCTAATGGCTTTAAGTGGTTACTTGAAAATAAAGATTTAGTGATTAACGGGCTTAAAGCAATGTTAGCGGCTTTTGCAGTGGCGAAAATCGCAAACTTTACAAAATCGTTAAGCGAAAACCTGGGCGTGACCGCGCTTGTAACCGCAGCGCAAAAAGCAAACACCACGGCAACCGTGGCGCAAGCCGCAGCGCAAACAACGGCCACGGCTGCTACTACCGCGGGCAGCGCTGCCATGCGGATATTTAACAGCGTACTTGCGGCCAATCCAATTGGTTTAGTTATCACCGGTTTGGGGCTTTTAGTTGGTGGCGTTATGGCTGCCGTGGGAGCTTTTGGGCAAGGCGGCTCGGCAGCCGATGAAGCCAGCGACGCATTAAAGCGCAACAAAAAGGAATTAGAGGAAAATAAGCAATCATGGCAAGAACTCACTAAAGCGCAACAAGAAAGCCTGAACAAAGGCATGACCGAAATGAGTTACTATGATGATTTAGCAAACGAATTAAGCAACATTGTAGATAAAAACGGCAAAGTTAAAAAAGGTTATGAACAGCGCGCCTCCTTTATTACCAGTACTCTTGCAAACGCGCTAGGTATTGAAATTAAATTGCAAGATGGCGTTATACAGGGTTATGACAAGATACAAGATAGCATTTCAAAAACAATTGAAAAGAAAAAAGCTGAAATTGTATTAAGTAGCCAAGAAGCGGCTTATACGGAAGCGATCCAAAAGCGTAGCGAGGCTTTGCAGCGTCAATCAGATTTATATAGCCAATGGGACGCCAAGAAAAAAGAAAGCGCGGCACTAGATGATGAAATTGAAGCAATGCGCGAAGCCCAAAACTGGCAAGAAGAAGCGCGCCTCCGGACAAAACAAGCCCGTTTAAATACCGAGGCCGCCGCAATTGAGAAAAATTACAATGAACAAAAAGCATTAACGGAAGAATATGCCTGGGCAATTGCACAATATGAAAATAATATGGCGCTAGCCCACGAGGGCAATTATGCGGCGATGACAAATGTCAACTGGGAGTATATTGATGAATTAGGCAATGTGGAAAACGCTAAACAGGCCCAAATAGACCAAGATATTAAAAATGAGGAAGCCTGGGTTAAAACGCTTGAAAGCATGCGCAATGAGAGCAATAAAGATATGATTGACACGCAAATTAAAGCGTCAAAAGATAAAATTGCTAAATTAGAGGATGAGCGCAAGCAATATGTAAATACAACAAAGCAAGAAATGTCCGACGCAAAGGCGGAATGGGATAAAGGGCTTAACCAACAATTATCCGCTATAACCGGCAAAAAAGTGGAATTTAAAAAGGCTGGTGACGGCTTGGTGCAAATGTATGTAGATGGGGTAGCACAGGGCGAACCGACCTCAAAGAAAGAAGCTGAAAATGTAGTAAAAAATACATTAAAAGGGCTTGATGGCAAAGCTGGAGCCGAAACCGCTGGTAAAAACCTTATTCAAGGGTTTAATAATGGTGAAGGCAATAAACTTATGCAGCAATCGGCGCGTAACACGGCTAATACTTTCTCAAATAGCATTCTTGATACAATTAAAAGAAGTTTGGGCATTAAATCACCGTCAAAGAAAACCGCCGAAATGGGACGCTTTTTAGTCAAAGGTTTAGGTCTTGGTATTGAAGATGAAGAAAACACGGCGCTTAAACAAGCTACTGAATTTGGCGATAACGTAATTAGCGCAATGAGCGGAGCTTTTGAAGATGGTGTATCTACAAATGCGCTACAAGCCCTACAAACGGCCATACCAACCGAGTTTAACGCAAACATGGTAACTAATACATCTCGCATGGCAGAAGCCGCGCAAACGGCCGATAAAACGCTTGTAGGCTATTTTAAACAAGCATTGAGTGAGATGAAAATAGAAATGGACGACCGAGAAATGGGCAGGTTTATTGACAAAACCGTATCAAGTTTAGTGTATAATTAAGTGGAGGTATTATGAAAGACAAGAATACAATAACCCTAAATGGCAAAATAAGTACACAAATAACAGGGCTTTTGATACAGGAATTACCGCCAATTTCAAAGCCTTTACTTCGCTCTGAAAAAGAGGAAATTGACGGGCGCGACGGTGACATTATAACCCCGCTCGGGTATTCATCATATAACAAAGAAATCACCATAGGGCTTTATGGTGAATTTGATATTGACGAAGTTATTTCTTATTTTAACAGCAATGGCACGGTGATATTTTCAAATGAGCCGGATAAATATTACAATTATCAAATTTTAGACCAGATTGACTTTGAAAGGCTTGTCAGATACAAAACGGCTACGGTTACTTTTCATGTCCAACCTTTTAAGTATGCAGCTTTTGAGGGCGATTTGATTTTAGATCCACCGGCCGAAAATCTTATAACAATGCCGGATTTTAACCAAACCACTAATGGCGTTACGCTTTCCGTAACAGATAATATTGTGAGCGTAACTGGAAACCCCACGGCTGCAACCGAGATTTATTTGCCTATTGACCCTCTTTCTTTATCCGCCGGCACTTATGAATTAAGCGCCACCTCTAGCGGGACAAACCCCAATAATTGCTCAATTAGGCTTATAGGTAGTGCGCCATCTAACGCGGATTCTCTTGGCGGCAAATATATTGCGCTAGCCGAAGGAACGGTAACATTACAAGGCACGCTTTCGGCAGCAAAGACTTTTAACTATCTCTGGTTTTACATTAACCCAGGGCAAACATTTAATTTCACGGCAACTTTTGAGCTAGAAAATCAAGCAGAAAAGGTGGCAAGTGGTGAGGGGTCTACTTTAGCACTAATTAACACCACTGAAGCTCCATTTTCTAGGTTTGATATTAAAGGCAACACTTATCAACTGACTTATAGTGGGAAAAACAAACTCTCATATACGCTAGCACAGATACAATCTATAAACTCAGGTAGTGCTTATACATGGGATGGGAATAAAGTAACTCATAATGGGATTACTTACACAATAAATGATGATTTAACTATAAGTGCTAGTGGGACAGCAAGTGGAGCGAGTTTTCTGGTAATAAATAATTCATTATCACTTGATAGCAATACAAATTATATTATGACTGGTTGTCCAAGTAACGGTTCTACTTCAACATACTCACTGCGCCTTTACGCAGGAGGCTCTTACACAAGTGAAACTGGTAATGGAATCAACTTTACATTTACAAATCAAACCCTAGTTAGGGTTAATGTGTCAAATGGGACAACTGTCAATAATACTGTATTCAAACCCATGATTCGTCTAATGTCCATGACGGATGATTCCTACGAACCTTATGTCGGTGGCGTGCCAGCGCCAAATCCAGACAACCCACAAGAAATACAAGTCGTTAAACATCAAGATATGGTTAGATTGACCGGCAAAAACCTTGTAAATGTAGATGAGCTTTATTTACCTTCTGGCATTACAAGAACAAGCGAAGGGCTGCAAACAACAATCACCGCAAGCACGCTCGCCACATATTATAGTGGATCAGTGGCAAATCCAGTAGGCGTTTATACAGTTTCATTTGATGGCAGGATTGTAAATGCAGATGAAGCAACGTTAGTGCTAAACACTACGGCGTCTATTTGGGGTGAAAGCGGATTAACGTTAAATGATGAAGATGGAAATGCGGCAGATTTAGACTATAGAACACTAAGCGCGGATTGGAAAAAATACAGTTTTACGGTGGTAGCCATTACAAGTGAAGCGTGGTTAAGTGCGCGAGCAATGACTTTACAATTTGCGACATACACAAATTCACCGGTGTTTGAGTTAAGGCATTTTCAAATAGAAGCCGGCATTACGGCCACTGAATACGATATAAGCCGAACTCAAATGTACCCGATAAACTTTCGTACGGGCAAAAATATGCTATCAGTGGACTTTTTAAGCATGGGCAGCTTATCGTCTGGGAACCCAGACCCAACCATAAAATATAGGGTTCAGAACTCATACGCGCCACTAGGAGCAATCCCAAATACTCCTTATACTATTTCTGCCGTTTTAGGTTCAACGGTAAAAGGGATGATGGTGCAGGTACAGGAGTGTGACGCAAATACTTTGTTTTTGCGTAGCAGCGACTGGCAACAGTTAGCTAGCGGTGCGTACACCTTTACTACTGGCAGCGACACGCAAATGATAAAATTGGTATTCGCACTTTCGACCACTAATACAACCGTTACCGAGGGTACAACAGAAAATACTACAGAATATAACACTCCAGAGGAATGGTTACGAGGCGCAACAATACAAGTGGAAGCTGGTGACACGGCTACATCATTTGAAGCGTATGAATCAATGGAGCTATGCAAAATTGGTAATCATCAAGATTATCTTTCAAAAAGTGGCGATGATTGGTATGTGCATAAAGAGGTCAATTCTAAAACTTTTGATGGTTCAGAGTCTTGGACTTATAACCAAGCTAAATCCATGAGTTATTCATCCATATCAGATATTTACCGGCGAAATATCCATAGCAACAGATTTAGTGTAACTAATTATTATACTAATGGCGAAGAGGGGCTTTGGGCTAATCCAACAAATACAGACTATGGCTTCTTAATTAACAATCAGTATTTTTATATTCGTAATAAAGATTGTGCCAATGCTGCTAACTTGAAAACATGGTTATCTTCCCATAATACAATTTTGTATTATCCTCTTGCCACCCCAACCGATACCAAAATTACAAACGAGGAAACCATAGCGCAGCTTAATTACTTAAACAGCAATGTACATGCTTATAAAGAGGTAACCTTTATTTCATCATTGCCAGGCGGCACAACGGCTTTGCCACCAATTATAGTGGCAGAGGTGCCAATGTCTAGCGATGGCGTGGTTACTAACGCTGGGAATTTTCCAGCAAAACCAAAACTCACGATTTATGGTACTGGTAATATTGGCGTGAGCTTAAACGGCATTCAAATATTCCAAATTGCACTTGGCGATGAGGGTTATATTACTATTGACACGGCAGCAATGGAAGCGTACCAAGATAGCACTGACAACCTAAAAAACAGGCTTGTAGTGGGCGATTATGACACCTTTACGCTTAACCCAGGCGAAAACAGCATTACATTTTCTGGCGTGGTAACTAAATGTATTATTGAAAATTATAGTAGATGGTTATAGGAGGTAAAGCATGGCAAATAATCAAGGTTTGTACTACTACACAAAAGAGGAAATAGACGAGCTATTAGGGCAACATTACTCTACAACCGAACAAGTGGCAGGTACATGGATTGACGGTTCAACTATTTATTGTCAAACAATAAACTTTGGAGCGTTGCCAAACGCTACCAGTAAACCATATATTAAAGTTATAAATAATATAAAATCTCTTATTAAAATTGAGGGTTTTGCAGTAAGTTCAACTGGGACAGCAACACTACCATTGCCATACGCAACCCCCGCTGACCTTTCAAGTTGTGTATCATTATCGGCTAGTATAACAAGCACTGCGGCACAGCCAGATATAAAGAGCATAATGACAACAATTCGCACTGGCAGCGACCGATCCAGCTATACAGGCTATGTAACGGTTTATTATACAAAAGAGGAGGCTAGTTAATGATTAAACTTTTTGGACAAACAGACAAAACATTTGCTACTAATGGCGATATGACTATTTTGCCGGTCCGTGCTACAGTCCATAAAGAAGATAACGGCGATTATTACCTAGACCTCGTAACCTCATTAAAATATGTTAATGACCTCACCGAAGGCCGCATAGTAGTGGCTCCTACACCACAGGGCGAGCAAACTTTTCGGGTGGGAAATGTGCAACAAACAAAAAACAAACTTACCACTAAATGCTGGCATACATTTTATGATACACAAAATTATTTGATTGAGGACGCGCGGGCAGTAGACAAAAACCTAAATGACGCCCTTGATTGGTTTAACACTTCTACAACGCCAGCAAGCCCATTTACAACGCTTTCAGATGTAACCACAGTGTCTACACTATATGTGGTGCGAAAATCTTATTATGAAGCCATACAAGCTATGTTAGAGCGGTGGGGGAGCGGCCATTTAGTGCGCGATAAGTTTAACATCCAAATCCGCGAAAACATTGGACAAGATAACGGCGTTACGGTGCGCTATGGCAAAAATCTGAAAGACATAACAGTGGAGTATAACTGGGATAACGTGGTTACTCAATTGCTGCCAACTGGTTATGATGGAATTATGCTAGACGACCCCTATATTATTAGCGATATTCAATATGATTTGCCTTATACAAAAACCGTGCATTTTGACCAAGATATAGACCAAGATAATTTCACGGATAGCGAAGGCAATTTAGACCAAGAGGCGTATGAGGCCGCACTAAAAGAAGATTTAGAATTTCAAGCCCAAAACTACATAGACGCAAATAACATCCCGCAAGTAAATTACACAATGAGCGCAAACCTTGAAAAAATCACGGACATTGGTGACACGGTGGAGGTTATAGATGAACGGCTGGGGCTTAACATTACTACAAATGTTATCTCATTTGACTACGATTGCATTTTAGGCAAATATACGCAAATTGAATTTGGTAACTTTAAAAAGACACTTTCTAATTTAGTGAGCAATATAACCAATGCGACTAACGAGGCGATCCAAAACGCCAAAGAAAGTGTGACTGTAACGCTAGGCGCGGAAATTCAACAAGCGCAAGACCAAATCTGGGCTGCAATGGGTTCAAGTTATGTTATTTATGAAGGCGATAAAATATTGGTGGTGGACAAGCTGCCGAAAGAAACCGCAACCAATGTAATTATGATAAATAACGGCGGTATTGGCTTTTCGCAAACCGGCATTAACGGCACTTTTAACTCCGCGTGGACTATTGACGGCACTCTTAACATGCAAGCTATAAATGTGATAAACTTGACCGCTGATTTAATTAAAGGCGGCACATTGAGGTTAGGCTCTGCACTTAACCAAAGCGGCAATTTAGAGGTTTACGATGGAAGCAATAACATTGTAGCGCAATTAGACAATACTGGTTTTAAGGTATTTTTGGCTGATGGCTCTTATGTACTTATGAACCCAACCGTTGGTTTTGCAGGTTATGACCGCAATGATAATAAAATCTTCTGGGCTGATTATGACGAATTCCATATGAAAAAAAGCGTGATTGAAGAAGAAATAACACTTTGTAACAAAATGCGCTTTATACCTATTACAATTTATGATACAAATGACCCCACTACAATAGTAAACGATGGCATTGGGCTAGTAAGCGTGGCAGGAGATCAAACATGATTATAATGTTAGGCAATCAAAACGAAAAACAATTAAAGCAAGTCCGTGCGCTTTTAAACGAAAAGGAGGTAACGAATGGCCAGCGCAAGTAATTCCGTAACATTAACCGCCAACACCGGAGCGCCATATTCTAATGCGACCCTCACGGCAAAGTTTGTTGAAAACTCAACTAGCACAAGCGGCAACACCTCAAATATAACAGTTACGGCAACCCAAAAAATCGGCAATGCTGATTGGTCATCTAGTTACACCTCATCGCTTAAAATCTACTGGTGGGATGATAAAAACGGTGAAAGATTAGTCGCCACCACAAATGTAACCTCACAAGGTAGAAATGCCACAATTACCGCAAGCGGCACTATTACGGCAGCTCACCACACTGACGGAACCTTAAAAGGCTACGCAAAGGCAGTTTGGACAAAAGGCGGTAACTCCAACTGGACGCCAAACAGCGGAAACGTATCAACCGCCAATACTTCGCTTACAACTATACCGCGCTATCCAACTTCTAACCAATCCGTAAATAGCAAAACCGAAACCACCATAATAATGAACTATTCCAGTGATAGCACTTGCGATTATCTTTGGTATTCTACAAATAATGGCTCCAGCTGGACTGGTGTAAATATAACCGATGGCAAAAGCGGCAGCTACACCATAAGTGGTTTAACGGCTGGCACTACATACAACATAAAAACAAGATTGCGCCGAAAAGACAGCCAGCTCACAAAAGACAGCGCGGCTTTAAGCGTGGCGACATATAGTTACCCATATGCAAATTCTATGCCTAACTTTACAATTGGTGACAAGTTTACTATTGGCATTTATAACCCGCTTGGCAGAAGTGTAACGGTAAATATTTTGGGCGCTGATAACAGCCAATGCACAAACGATACAACCACCGGCACCTCAATAACCGGCTTTGCCGGCTCTACCGTGGTAACTAACTTTTATAACTCAATTCCAAACGCCAAAAGTGGCACATATAAAGTAAAGGTCACTTATGGCTCACAAATAAGCACAAAAACCGGCGGCACTTATACAGTTAATGCCGCGGATTGCGCGCCCTCCATTGGTGCTTTAACCTATGCGGATGTAAGTAATACTGTAACGGCAATAACAGGCAATAACCAAAACATTGTGCAAAATCAAAGCACCGTGCGCTATACCGCAACTGGACTGGCAGCCCAAAAAGCGGCTAGTATATCATCTGTTAGCGTGAGCGTCAATGGTAACAATTACAACTTGACTATTAGCGGCACATCTGCTACTGGCGGCAATGCGAAAATTAACAGCTCAACCGATGTAACCGCCACCGCTACAATAACAGATAGCCGAGGTATAACAGCCACCGCAAGTGTAACGGTGAATATATTACCGTGGGCGTTACCAACCGCTATTATCACCATGCAGCGCCAGAATAACTTTTATTCTGAAACTGATATAACCGTGGACGCTGATTATTCTAGTGTAGATTCTAAAAACGCAATTACCATTGAAGCAAGATACAAAAAAACAACGGCAAGCTCATATTCTGCCTGGGCAACTTTGTCCGAAAACGTTACGCAAACATTTACCCTAGATAATAATTATGAGTGGGACGTGCAAGTAGAGCTAACAGATTCTTTTGAGGGTACAACCAGATATAACTTAACTTTAAGCCGTGGAATGCCGATTATATTCTTTGACCGCATTTTGTCATCCGTGGGCTTTAACTGTTTTCCTAAAGACGAAAAAAGCGTAGAGGTTAATGGATTTAATATTGAGCGCTGCATTATGACAAGAGGATTAAGCGCACAAATCACGAATTTAAGCGTTAATACTTATACAATTATTCCGCTTGATTTAAGTAATTCAACAGGCAGTAGATTAACCGCAAGCAATAACGGCGGCATACAAATCGGCGCTGGTGTAAGTAAAGTGCTAGTATCCGGCAAAATGGCGGTAGAGGGCGTTACAACCGCTGGAAACCGGCATTTAAGAATTGTAAAAAATTCATATTCGGCAGCTAATACACTAGGTTGGGCATGGGATACTTTGGCGGTGAGCGATAGCGAAGATATTATAATACCGCCACAACTCGTAGATGTAACCGAGGGCGATATAATCAACCTATACTATTACACGCCGCAAACAGCCGATAAAATAGGCGGCAATGCGCAGGGCGGCAGAACATCATTAACAGTGGAGGTAGTCGGTTAAAAACGTGCTATAATAAGGTTATGGAAATGACAGTCGGACAATTGATAGGAATAATAGCTGGAGGATTAGCCGCGCTTGTCGCTTTCGTAAAGGGTGTTGACTACCTTATTGGAAAGCTGGGGAGGGCGGCTTTAAAATGGCTGCAAAAAGCTTTAGATCCAATTAACCACAAACTTGACGCTATTGACCGGAAAGTAGAGCAATCTGAATTAAGCGACTGTAAAAATTATTTAGTAGCCTTTTTGTCTGACATAAAACGCGGGATACAACCAACCGAAGTGGAGCGCGAGCGCTTTTATGAAACCTATGCACGCTACACCGCAATTGGCGGCAATTCATACATAAAAACAGAAGTAGATAGGCTTAAAAAAGCAGGCAAACTTTAAGGCGGTAAAAATATCGTCTTTTTTGTTTTGGCTTAATGTCGTAAAATAAAGCATTGTAAAAATATGCTAAAATAATGTTATGGCACATGAGAAATGGGGGGTGAACATTATGAGCAGAAAAGGTAAAAAAAGAAAACGGCAACCGCATGTAAATAGAAGTCGTAACGACTTCCACCATTAGCCGCGCATTTTCTATACCAAAGGCGCCATTGGCAGCAAGGTTATGCAAAAGCATTACGCAACCACTGGTATTGCGGCGCATACATTCCGCAAGCAACACTACATAGGGCCATACATAGCAAATTGCACGATGTACCGGTGCCAAACGGCAAAGACTGCAAGCGAGCGTATGAGGAACTTGTAAAACGTGAAAACGCCGGTATTATCACGGCCAAAGACACGCCAATACAAAAACTGGACTTTTTAATTGAAATGTTTAAAGAAACTTGTCCAGCCACTACCGCCATATTAGAATGGCAAAAGCAAATTGTAACAAAGTTTTATCAAAATGTGCCATGAACCTTAAAAACCCCTCAAATTGAGGGGTTTTATCATGTGGAGTTATTTATTGGCGCAATTATATTATAACATGGCGCGCGCCCACATTTCCAAGAATAGGGCGCAGGAGCGGCTAAACATGCTTGGACATATCTAGTCGGAAAACTGCGAATATAAAACCGACTTTGCCGCTATTTTTATTATAACATGGTTGTGGAAAAGTAAAGCAAAAAATTGTAAAAAATTATATTGCAATAATATGCTAAATGGTATATTATGGTAATATAACAATAAACGAAAGGATATATTATGCAAAGCGAAACAACCACAGAATACGAGCTAACGCTCTTATTTAACCCAGAGTTGGAAAATAACCTTAACCCTGCTTTGGAAAAAATAAAAAAGATTATTGCTGACAATGGCGGCGAAATAACCAAAGAAGAAAACGATGGCAAAAAACGATTGGCTTATATAATCAACAATAATGAATATGCGATTTACTACTACATAGAATTATTGCTGCCGGACGGTGCGCCAGCTAAATTAGGCAGCATATTTAATATAACAGACGAAATTTTGCGCTATTTGTTAATTAGGGCCGAACGACGCCAACAACGCGGCGCTTAAAAACTTAATTATTATACGAAAGGAGTAAAATGAACCAAGTAACTAAAAAAACTATAATTGGCCTCGCAATAGCTGCGGGGCTTTTGTGCATTGTCATAGTGGGAGCTTTAAGCTCGACCGGCCGTGAATGCGATATGGCGTGCAAGTACGGCACGGAAGCCGTGGAGGTGTTAAAAAAATACAAAGCCTCTGATATAAGCAGCACGGAAACCAATAATCGTATAACCAAGCTTGCAAAAGAGGTTGCTAAAGAAAAAGATAATGCGATTTCTGGCGAAGAATACAGTCACCGATTGACTATGTTGTGGCTAGAACTTATATCAATTGAAACAAAGTTTGCCTTTAGCAACAATGTGCCATTTTATGAAATTGACGAAAGTATTACTGAAATTAACCAATACATTGGAGGCAAAAAATGAATGAAAAAGAAAAGCGCAAAAATGAAATACTAACTAAATTAAAATGCTTGGAATCCGTGCCACATTTATTAGAGCATGAAAGGCAATGGATTAGACAAGTAATTGATTATATTAAGGAGGTACATGAACAATAAACATAAGTTTTGGGCGTGGCTCGGAAAGCGCATTATACATATAACAGTTTCAATTGTGCTAGGCATTTTAATTGCCGCCCTGGTGCATATGATTTTAGAAAATAGCCGCGTGAGAAACAGAGCAGAAAGCCTTTGCACGCTTTTTAGTAAAACGGATCAAAGCATTTGCAAATACAGTGTAAATTTAATTTTAGATATGGCAGATGAGGACTTTCAAAATTATGTACAAACGAAAGGAGCTGAATGAAAACGAAAACAACAAACCCAACAAAAAGATATGCTTTAAAGTTTTGGCGCATGGAGCGGGGCTTAACGCAAGCGCAAATGGCCGCAAAGCTAGGCATATCCACCGGACATTATAAAGCCATAGAAAACGGCGTGTATGACCCTTCGCTTAAAATAATAAACCGGTTTTGTGACACTTTTGATTTAGGCAAATCGGATAAGGAAATTGCACAAATGATACATAGTTTATTTAGTAACAAAACGAAATAGAGGTAAACCATGAATGAAATAACACTAACTTATCAAGGGACCGTAACGGCCAAAAAAAATAGCAAACAAATTATATTTAACCGCCGAACCCACCGGCCAATGCTTATATCAAACCACAGAGCAAAAAAGCAAGAGGGTGATATGGCATTAGAATTTCTTTTGCAAGCAAAAGACAACCGCTGGTATATTGGCAGGGACCGAGAGAACCGCGCATATCATATAACCATGAAAATTTGGAATAAAGACCGCCGGCGCAGAGATTTGGATAATCAAGCAACAGCAATATTAGACGCTTTAACAAACGCGCAAGTTATACCAGATGATAGCGTGGAGTATGTGCCAATGCTAAATGTAGAATACATGGGCATAGACCGCGAAAACCCGCGTGCAGAGGTAAAAATAAAGGAAATAGTATGGATGGTGTAAAAATAGGCGGTATTTATTACGGTGTAGATATACAAAAAGCTATGGAAAAGGCTCACCGAATAATAGAGGAATCCGCGACCAGAGTTTATCAAGATAATTATGATTTTAAGGTAACAATGGTGGCAATTGAATGTTACGAAGAAGTTTTTTTGGAAAAATTAAAAAACAAATAAGGATGATTAAGCTATGGGATTTATAATTGACCACAATACACAAGCATATCGTGAGCGCTGGGAAAACTCGGGCTCAAATAAGTGGAACGGTGCCTATTACTATTCACAAGAGATTGTAAAAAACATTATACCGCGCGTTAAAACTACAAGAAATTGGGTAACGATAAACCAGCCTGGCGAGTGTTACGACCATGCCGTGGTATTTATACATAATAATAAGTTTCCAAAGACTTATGCCTGGCTTGAAGCCTACAAAGACCTAGTGCTAGTGGTAGGAGCGCCACAAACCGTTGAAAAAATGGAATATTTAAATTACCCAATAATTTATTTGCCGCTATCAGTGGATATAGAATATGTAGAGCAATTTAAAAGGCCAAAAACAAAAGAAAATGCTTTTGTAGGGCGGCCAGAAAAGCTTTTAGATGTGGACTTGCCAATTGGTGTAGAAGTATTGACCGATTTACCACGCGAACGGCTTTTGCCACAAGTAGCGGAGTTTAAAAAGGTTTATGCAGTAGGGCGCTGCGCAATTGAAGCCCGAATATTAGGGTGTGAAATAGGAGCGTATGATCCACGCTACCCCGACCCTAGTTTATGGCAAGTTATAGACAATAAAGACGCGGCAAAAATGCTGCAAAAAGAATTAGATAAAATTGATAAAGGAGGCAAATGATTATTTCGCTAATAAAATTATTTAATAAACGTGAGTTAGAAGTGACATATAGAGAATGCCGCAATAGGTCACAAATATGTAGTTTGACCGCATTAACTGCGCGGTCCGCTGGCGGAGCCGACTTTCTTCGGGGTAAAGCTAGTGCTTACAAAGAAATGGCGGATTTTATTGAAAAAAGAAAGAGGTTACATGAGCTTTGAAGAGTTTGAAGAATTGCTTTGTGCAGTTGGCGAAGCAAAACTATGCGAAGGGGCAGCAGAATATGGGTCTGATGACTATGAGGTAAAACTATGGCGGTGTTATGGCAATGCGGAATGTTGCCAAGTTCGGCGTCTTTATAAAGCAATTACCAAAAGTGTACAGGCTGCAATAGAAATTGCCAAATTAAAAGGGGAAAAAGACGCATATTTTAAAATGCTAACCAGTGAAAAGATAAAGGAGGAAAATGAGTAGAGAAATTAAGTTTAGGGTTTGGGATAAAGTAACAAAAACCATGCACGTTTGCGAAACAAATACGCATGACACATTCTTCTTTGACCCCGATACTTGCGATTTTGTATATTACAACTTGCAAAATGGCGAAACATCGAATGGGCATAG
>JAEIGA010002915.1_pt1 | contig 26957 bp, 24 predicted proteins | sample 9270691 | NCBI WGS metagenome assembly JAEIGA01 (sample SAMN17057246, study PRJNA624740) | gut metagenome | biome: biome; isolation source: fecal sample | host: Bos grunniens | place: China: Xizang | collected 2019 | reverse complement strand
GTACAAGTTCTTGTTACCAATATGTGGAGTGATAACTTGTTGATAGCCATAGCGTTTTTGAATCTTCTTGAGGAAGTCCTCGAGGCGCAAACGAAGGGCAGTACCCTTTGGCAACCAGATAGGAAGACCCTTGCCCACCATGTCAGAGAACATGAAGAGTTCGAGCTCTTTACCAATCTTGCGGTGGTCACGTTTCTTAGCCTCTTCAAGCAATGTCAAGTACTCATCAAGCATCGCTTTCTTAGGGAAAGTGATACCGTAGATACGAGTCATCATTGGACGAGAATCGTCGCCACGCCAGTATGCCGCAGCGCAACTGAGCACCTTGATAGCTTTGATAGCCTCGGTAGAAACGAGGTGAGGACCTTTACAGAGATCGGTGAACGCACCTTGTGTATAGGTAGTGATGTGACCATCCTCCAACTCGGAGATAAGCTCACATTTGTATGTTTGACCTTTGGCTGTGAACTCTGCAATAGCATCTGCCTTCGCGATAGATTTCTTTACGAGTTGCTCTTTCTTAGCTCGAAGCTCTGCCATCTTTTGCTCAATAAGAGGGAAGTCGCTATCCTTGATGGTTTGTCCTTCTGCAGGATACACATCGTAGTAGAATCCGTTCTCGATAGCAGGACCGATACCGAATTGGATACCAGGATAGAGCTCTTGCAAAGCCTCTGCCATCAAGTGTGAAGAGGTGTGCCAGAAAGCGTGTTTCGCCTCTTTGTCGTCCCACTTGTGGAGCTTGATGTCGCAATCGGTGGTGATAGGAGCATTGAGTTCAACGATTTGCCAATCTTCGTCATTGGCAGTTTTGATGCTTGCAACAAGGATGTCTTGTGCCAAACGGCTGCTGATGCTAGCAGCTACGTCGTAAGCGGTGATACCGCTCTCGTACTCGCGGACGCCTCCGTCCGGAAAAGTAATTTTAATCATGTTTTTTCTTGTTTTGTGTAGTGTTTTGTGGAGTTGTTTAGCGTTGTGTAGCGTTGTTACTACTGCTACACTATCCTACACCATTCTACACCACTGCTACACTATTCTTTAATAAACCTACAAATGTTTACGGCTTGGGGCTAACAAATGCCCTTTCGCCAAATCGGGTGCAAAGGTACAAATTATTTCTGATATACACAAACGAAAAGTGACAAATCATAAAGAGAGAATATAAGAAAAAGGGAAATGCTGCTGGGTGGCATGACGTGGCTAGTGGTAACCGAGTGGTATCGGAGGGGAGTCGGTAATTACGAAAAAGGTACAAAATGCTCATTCTTTTGGGGATTTTTAATCTTCTATACGCAAAAAAATCGCCACTGGGGTGACCAATGGCGATTTGTATTATGTGTCAACGATGTTACTTCTTAATTCCGTCTCTCTCAAGCAGTGCATCAATAGATGGCTCGCCGCAGCGGAAAGCACGGTACAAGTCCATAGGTTTCGCGCTACCACCTTTCTCCAAGATATTCTTGCGATAGAGCTCAGCTGCTTTCTTGTCGAAGATACTGCCATTTTTAGCCTTCGCTGCCTTGAACACTGAATATGCATCAGCATCCAACAGTTCTGACCACTTATAGCTATAGTAACCAGCTGCATAGCCACCTGAGAAGATGTGGGTAAACGCATACTCCATATGTGTGCCTGCTACGAGTGGCAACACTTGTACGCCCGCCATAGCCTCGTCGCCAAACTTAATCACAGCCTCGGTAGCGGTCAAGGTCTCTGGAACAACGAATGGCTCGGTCAATGTGTGCCATGCCATATCAAGGTATCCAAATGATAGTTGGCGTACGCAAGCGTATGCTACGTGGTAGTTAGCTGCAGCTTGGATCTTGTCCACCAAGTCTTGTGGAATAACCTCGCCTGTCTCATAATGTTTAGCAAAAGTGTCAAGGAACTCTTTCTCGCTGAGGAAGTTCTCGTTGAATTGTGAAGGCAACTCTACGAAGTCGCGTGGTACATTGGTACCATTCTGCGCTGCATATTGGCACTTGGTGAGCATACCATGCAGGCCATGACCGAACTCGTGCAAGAAAGTCTCCACCTCGTCATAAGAGAACAAAGCTGGTTTAGACTCGGTAGCCTGGGTGAAGTTCATCACATTGACTACGTGTGGGCGATGCTTGCCATATTGCTCTTGGAAGTTGTTCATCCATGCACCACCGCGCTTACCCTCGCGTGGGTGGAAGTCTGCATAGTAAACAGCGAGGAATTTGCCCTTCTCGTCAAACACCTCATAAGCAGTCACATCTGGGTGATATACTTGGATGTTCTTATTCTCCTTGAAGGTAATACCATAGAGGCGTTTAGCCAAACCAAACACACCCTCTACCACTTTCTCCTTTTGGAAATATGGGCGGAGCAGGTCGTCAGAAATAGCATACTTCTCTTCTTTGAGTTGCTTGGAGTAGAAACTCCAGTCCCATGGTTGGAGGGTAGCATAGAAGCCTTTAGATTTAGCAAACTCTTGCAATTCCGCTACCTCTTGCAACGCTACTGGCATATAGCTCTCGCGAAGTTGGTCAAGGAAGTTCATCACGTTCTCCTTACTCTCGGCGCAAGTCTTGGTGAGCGACTTATCAGCGTGGCAAGCCTTGTCAAAGAGGTTAGCCAACGCCAATCGGGTATTGACAATATCAATGATAATCTGAGTGTTATCATATTCGCCACCAATAGCGCGGGTGTTGTATGCGGTATAGAGTTCGCGACGGATATCGCGGTTTTGGCAGTCCTCCATCACAGGGATATAGGTGGTAGGTTTAAGGTCAAGCAACCAACCTTCTAAGCCTTTCTTCTCGGCATTAGCGCGAAGCATAGCCTTGGTGTCGTCCTTTAGACCAGCAAGGTCAGCCTCGTTGGTGATAAGCATAGTCCAAGCGTTGGTAGCCTTCAGCACGTTTTGACCATATACGAGGGTGAGTTGAGAAAGTTTAGCGCTGAGCTCTTTATATACTTGTTTTTGCTCTGGATTGAGGTTAGCACCATTGTTAGCAAATGACTCGTAGATATCCTCGAGGAGCTTTTGTTGTGCAGCATCCAATTTGAGTTTATCTTTCTGATCATAAACTGCTTTGATACGTGCAAAAAGTCCTTCGTTGAGACGGATGGTAGCTGAGTACTCCGACATTTTAGGAGAGAGCTCCATAGCAATAGCTTGCAACTCATCGTTAGTCTCAGCAGAGGTGAGATTGTAGAAACAACCTGCTACCATAGAAAGCAATTCGCCAGATTTCTCGTATGCCTCAATAGTGTTCTTGAAGGTAGGTGCAGCAGGATTATTGACAATAGCGTCGATCTCAGCCAAACCTTGCTTGATACCTTCCTCAAAGGCAGGCATATAATGCTCAGGGCGAATGTCATTAAACGGATAGGTTCCGTGTGGTGTCTTCCACTCTTTGTAGTGGAAAAATGGGTTGGCACTAGCCAACACGGTTACTGCTAATGCAGCCATAGTAATGATTGTTTTTTTCATATTGTTTATTGTCTTGTTCAGAATTGTATTTCTCCGAAGTATTCAGGCAGGTGGAAGGCTGGTGTGGGAGCGTCAATGGCATTCCAGGAGGCGTAGTGCTTTACGGCTGTCTTGTCGCCACATTTATACAAGTTCGCGCGACGCGCACGCTCGCGCGTGAGATCTAAATCTATTAATGCCAATGGTATACCAACGAGCAATGTCCAATGTGATGCACATAATTGTTTTCCATAGCGCTGGATACTTTGCAGTTGTTCGGGATTGAGCCGTATTACATCTACTTTGCGCTCCTTGCGGTGCGAAGCATTGCATACGCCAGCAGGGTTGAATTCGAAATTCCAATAATGGGTATTATCTGCATCGCTAATGAAAATCTCTACACAAGCATCTTCGTTTACTAGTTCAAGGTCATTGGTCTTGGTGGCAAGTGGCACTTCACCTTTCACTTCGTAACGCACATAGAGCATATCGCTAGTGTGTGCAATCGTGAAAATGGTATTAGGTGCTGCGGGGTATTGCTCTATCCAGTTCAGGGTATCAATTTTACCCGAAAGGGGCATAGCAGCCATTGCTGCATCAATTTGCGCAAGCGAATACCCTTGCAACTCTGGCGAATATATAGATTTGGTTGTTTTCATGTTTACTTGCCGCCTCTTAATAAGTTGATTGATCCTGATAGTTGGTAAACGCCGATGAGCGATGTGTCTTGTTTTTTCACTTTGGCGTTATACACTGGTTTGATCGTGTATGCTGCGTTTGCCTCGGCGTCAGTGCCTAGCGCGCGGATCACGTAGAAGTACGCACCTTCAGCAGCGGGACGTCCGTTGATAGTGCCGTCCCAACCCTTGGCGGGGTCGGTCCATTCATATACCTTATGTCCCCAACGATTGTATACCCAACAATGAAACTCCTTGAGTGAGCGATATGCAACGCGAAACTCATCGTTAGCACCATCACCATTAGGTGTAAATACATTAGGCACCACCAACATAGATTCGCTTATAGAAATAGCGAATTCGGTTGAATCCAATTGGCAGTCGCTGTTGCTGACGACCACTACGGCCCGATAGTTACCCTTGTCCATAAATGTGTATCGATGCTCAGCATCGCTGCGTGTGAGCATCAGATCGCTGCCTTTGTAGAGCTTCCATTGATAGTAGTCAGCATTCAACCCATTGCTCTTGAATAGCACCTCCAAAGGAGCAGACATGTTTAGTACATCATCTGGTGTGTAAGGACGATTGACCTCGTTGCTTGGCTGACTCTGTTGTCCACGTGTGGTGGTGATGGTTACAGGGTGTGCCTTGAGCGCAATTGGTTCATATACAGGAGAGTAGAGTGTATCTGTGTGCAATCCTAATTGCTCTGCCAGCAAATCAGTGATGGCAAAATCAGTAGATACGGGCGATGCACCAACCGTCATGGTGGAAGCAAATTCTTGCTCGCTAATCACAATAGAATCCATCCATGATTCATTGCTGCTATCCCACATGGCATCCATATACGTGATGCGACACATACGTTCATAGACGGCTGATTGTCCATTTAGTCGCGTATAGCGCATTTCTGGCAGTGTGCCAACGAGCGATAATATAGTGTTCTCGCAGCTGAGTTCTGCATCAATCTGTGCAATAGCAGGGCGCAGTTGCTCATAGTCGAATACCCAAAAGATATCTCGCTCGCCTCCCACTTTAATCATATATCCCTCACCATGTTCAGGATAAAGATAATCGGTGCTAGTCTGTATAGGGGTGATAGTGTCGGGTAGCCTGTACCAATCTACTGCTCCAACGCTACTGAGCGTCTTGATCTCAGGAACAGAGGCAAAGAGTAATAGCGTATCGCCTTTGTTGTCTAGCTGCGTAGCAGTTCCTACGCATATGATATGAAGCGCATAGGAAAATTGGCTTGCCAACAATATAAATGCTAATAAATATTTTCTCATTTATTTACTTGGAAACGAGTGTTGCCATTCTCAAAGTAGTCCACGATTTGTTTTGCCGCTGCGATACCTGCATTGATGTTGGCCTCTGCAGTCTGTGCACCCATCTTCTTAGGTGTAGCGAAATAACGTCCATCAAAAAGTTCTTGCATTTTTTGATCAGCAGCAGGCATAACATCCGTAACATACTTAAAGTCTTTTCGAATCTGCATAAATTGGATAAGTTCGTCCTCGTTAATCACCTCTTTGCGTGCAGTATTAACCAGTACAGCGCCCTGAGGCATACGGCTCAACAACGCATTGTTGATACTACCTTTGGTAGTTGGTGTGGCTGGGATATGCAGACTCACGATGTCGCAGGTGGTGTATAATTCTTCTGCGCTGTGTAGCGGCGTAACACCATCTTGGAGCATTAACTCATCTGGGCAATATGCATCATAGGCGTAAAGCTCCATACCAAAACCTTTGGCAATACGAGCAACGTTGCGTCCTACATTTCCGTAGGCGTGAATACCTAGTTTCTTGCTCTTGAGTTCAGTACCGCTGGTTCCGTTGTAGAGATTACGCACGGCCATAACCATCAAACCGAGTGCCAATTCAGCTACGGCGTTGGAGTTCTGACCAGGTGTGTTCATGGCTACCACATTGCATGCAGTAGCAGCCGCAAGGTCAATATTATCGTATCCTGCGCCTGCACGGACTACAATCTTAAGATTCTTAGCGGCGTTCAGCACTTCTGTATCCACGTTATCGGAGCGGATGATGAGTGCATCTACATCGGCTACAGCGTCAATTAACTGTTGCTTGCTGGTGTATTTTTCCAATAAAAGGAGTTCGTAACCAGCTTGCTCTACCACTTGTTTAATTCCGTCCACTGCCACTTTGGCAAAGGGTTTCTCGGTTGCAACTAATACTTTCATATTTTTCAATTGTGTTGTATAGAATACAGATGTTTCTTTTTCTTTCTGTTCGGGTATGTGATATACGTGTTCCATTTTAATCCGCATATTTACATTTGGGCGCAAAGGTATAAAAAAAAAATGATATACACAAATTTTTTGAATGAAACTTGAAGAATAGATGAGCGAGTAGCATATGTGGAATTGCAGCATTATGCAGAATAATGAGGTATGATAACAGGAGGTCGCTGAAAAAAGTAGTCTTAATGGTGGTGCCGGATAGATGAAAAGCGTGTACTATTAAAATTAAATATTTGTTAAAAAAACGAGAAAAAGCAGATATATTTGCATGTTTCGTTTTTTTTTTGTACCTTTGCGCGGAATTTTGCAGTGTTCGGTATGGACGTTGTAACAGGCTAGTGAAATGAATTGTAGAAATAGTTGAAAATAAGTTCGGTAATATGAATACAGGTGGTAAAATAATAACAACGGTGTTAAGCTTGCTTTTGCTAGCGTTGGGTATTTTCGTGTATTTTAAGTTCTTCTTTGTGTATAGCGAAGGAACCAACGAGGGTGATATTAATTATTTCCAACGTGAAGGATTTGTATTTAAAACTTATGAAGGTAAAATGATACAAACGGGCTATAATTCGCATAATACAAGTGCTACAATTCAATCGAATGAATTTAAGTTTTCCGTTGTAGATGAGCGAATTGCTCAGCAGATTGATAATAATTCTAGCCGCCAAATAAAATTGCATTGGAAGCGCTATTTGGGCACTTTGCCTTGGCGCGGAAATAGTCAGTTTGTGGTGGATTCAATTATAAGCGTAAGAAATGCAACACCCGTAGCACCTGCTACGGATGAAGAAATGCTGGAAATGCCGGCGCCAGTGGATTTCCCATTGGAGTGATAACCTATTCAAATAAATAGATTATGTTGACAAAACCAGAAGAAAATTTGATTAAAATCTACGAGCACTCCTTTCGCACACATTGGGATTTGGAGGCCGTAACCGATTATGGAACAACTGTGACACTGACCTACGGTCAGATGGCAGAGAAGATTGCACGCCTGCATTTGCTTTTCAAGCATTGTGGCATAGAACAAGGCGACAAGATTGCCGTAATGGGCAAGAATAATAGCAATTGGGTGGTAACCTATTTGGCAACTGTGACTTTCGGCGCAGTGATTGTGCCTATATTGCAAGACTTTAAGGCGAATGATGCAATACACATCATCAACCACTCAGAATCTAAATTGTTGTTTATCACCGATTTGATCTGGGAAAATATAGATCCTGAGCAAGTGCCAGACTTGAAGGCGGTGTTCTCGCTCAATAATATGGATCTTATCATCAGCCGCTATACGAAGAAGCAAGCAGTAGATAAGATGACCATGGAAGAATTGTTTGACGAAGCATATCCAAAGGGCTTTAGCGCATCCGATGTGAATTATGTGGAGCGCAGCAATGCAGAATTGGCATCTATTAACTATACTTCGGGTACAACTGGCTTCTCGAAAGGTGTGATGACACCAGCGAATGCATTGGCTGGCAATATATTGTTTGGATTTACCACAAAATTGGTATTCCCAGGTTGTCGCCATGTGGCATTCTTGCCTCTGGCACATGCATATGGATGTGCGTTTGATTTCTTAGCATGTTTGGCAGCCGGTGGACATACCTATCTGATAGGTCGTACACCATCGCCAAAAATCTTATTGAAGGCCTTTGCCGAAGTGAAGCCAACGGTGATTCTATCTGTGCCGTTGATTTTAGAGAAAATCTATAAGAAGATGATTCAACCACAGATATCGAAGGCGCCAGTGAGTTGGGTGCTAAAAGTGCCATTGTTGGATCAAGTAGTATTGGGAAAGATTCGAGAGACACTGATGAACGCATTTGGTGGTGAGTTCTCGCAAATCATCATTGGTGGTGCGCCATTGAACGCGGAGGTTGAGGCATTCTTGAAGCGTATAAAATTCCCTGTGACAGTAGGTTATGGTATGACCGAGACAGCTCCACTGATTAGTTTTGCTCCACATGACCGTTTCCGCAGTCAATCTTGCGGACAAGTGTTGGAAGGCCTAATGGAAGCACGAATAGCAAATCCTGATGCAGATGGCGTGGGTGAAATACAGGTTCGTGGCGAGAATGTGATGGTGGGTTACTACAAGAACGAGCAAGCTACTGCAGAATCGTTTACTGAGGATGGTTGGTTGCGCACAGGCGACTTGGGGTTGATTGACGAAGATAGACATATATATATAAAGGGTCGTTGCAAGACGATGTTGCTTGGTCCAAGCGGACAAAATATCTATCCTGAGGAGATTGAGGCAAAAATTAACAATATGCCTTATGTATTGGAATCATTGGTTTTGCAGAAGGATACGCGTCTGGTGGCGTTGGTTTGTCCTGATTTTGAGGCCGTTGATGCCGATAAAATGACGCAAGAGCAATTGGAAGTGGTAATGGAGGAGAATCGTAAATTGGTGAATGCTGATTTGGCTGCTTACGAGCAGATAAACGAGGTGCGAATCTATAACCATGAATTTGAGAAGACTCCTAAGAAGAGTATTAAGCGCTTCTTGTATGAAGCGTAAGCGCATGGCGCAAAAGCTTCGTAGATAGCGGTATAGCCGCGCAAATGGCTAAAGCGTATATGGCTTACGACGAAAGTGCTTCGCCCGATGGGCTTCACGTGAAGCGTTGCGAAACCAATTTACGTGAAAGCAATTTCGTGAGCATGGTGAGCTATCAACGTGAAGCGAAGTGAAACCACAAACGTGAGCAAAGCGAACAAATGAATTTATGCATTGATCAGGGAAATTCGAGGACGAAGGTGGCGCTATTTAAAGATGGCGTGATTGTGAAAAACCTGTTGTACAGGTCGTTTTCGTCGGTAGATGTGGAACGATTGTTCTCATTGTATCCTATTGAGAAAAGCATTGTTTCATCGGTGGCAAATATGGAGCCTGCTGTGATAAATGCGCTTAATCGCTTGTCGAAGCAGTTTGTGTTGTTTGACCATTTGACGCCGTTGCCTATAGCGAATTGCTATCAGACGCCAGAGACTTTAGGACATGACCGCATCGCGGCAGCAGTGGGAGCTGCGTATTTGTGTCCAGATCAAAACTTACTGATAGTAGATGCCGGTTCGGCGGTGACATACGATTTTCTGTCGGCTGATCAGGGGTACTTAGGTGGTAATATAGCACCAGGTATCAAAATGCGTCTGACAGCATTAAATCAAATGACCAAGCGTTTGCCAAAAGTGGAAGTAGAGCCCGATGCGTTGACACCATTATTTGGCAAGAATACAAAAGAAGCAATTGCCGCTGGTGTTGTAAGAGGTTTGGTGTTTGAGGTAAAAGGGTATATGCGGCAACTTAAAGAGCAGAAAATAGTATTTAAGACCTATGTGACTGGAGGACACGCACCCTATATATTAAACGCGATGAAAAAGGATGTCCTAGGTGAGCCGCATTTGGTTCTTATAGGATTGAATTGTATATTGGAGTACAATAAAAAAGTTTAAAGATTAGAGTTTAAAGTTTAAAGACTGGATATAGTGAAAAAAGTAGTATTATTGTTAATTGGAGTATTGTTGGGTGTAGGTATGTATGCCCAAAATGCGACATCGTCGCCTTCTTCTCGTTTTGGTTATGGTGAGTTGAATGATAACCTACCAGGAGCGTATCGCGCTATGGGTGGAGTAGGAATTGCTATGCGTTCGAATAAGGCGATTAACCCTTCGCAGCCAGCGTCTTACACAGCATGTGATTCGATGACTTTCATGTTTGATTTGGCAGGCTCGTTTTTATATACTAATTATGGTGAGGCTGACGCATGGAGCAACAAATTTAATGGTAACTTGGAATATATGACACTGCAGTTTCCATTGTGGCGTCAGCATATTGCGTTCTCGGCAGGTATAATGCCTTACTCTTCTGTTGGGTATTCAATGGCCATTAGTGATTCGATTAATTCAGATTATTACTACACAAAGTCTTATAGTGGCGAAGGTGGTTTTACTCAAGTGTATGGTGGCTTGAGTTTTAATATCTGTAATTGGGTGGCTTTGGGTGCGAATGTGTACTATATGTTTGGTGAATTGAATAAATCTCGATCATTGACTTTTACAGATGCTTCGCTTAACACTTCAAGCCAGTATGATCGATTGAGAGTGAGAAGCCTACGATTGCGTTATGGTTTGCAATTCTTCCATACATTTGGTAAACATACTGTGGTGCTCGGTGGTGTGTTTGAAAACAAGCAGCACATGTCTAATAGTGATTATATTCAGTTGGAAACAACTACTAACGATACTGTTGCTACTATTCAAAATGCATTTGATTTGCCTATGATGTATGGAGCTGGTATTAGTTATAACTATGCTAATCGATTGACAGTATCGCTTGATTATCAATGTCAAGACTGGACGAAGGTTGCGTATTTCAATACTGAGGATGTGCTCCGTACGCGTGAGCGCTGGGCTCTAGGTGTAGAGTACCGTCATGATCCAATGAGTCGTAGTTATGCGAATCAGATTTTTTGGCGAATAGGTGCTAATTATACAAGTTCTTATTCGATGAATACTGCAATGCCGGAGATAGGTGTTTCTGCGGGTATTGGTTTCCCGCTTCGAACGATTGGTACAGTTGTAAATACTACTTTTGAATATGTTCATCGTGGCGCAATCAGTGGCGAAACTTTGAGTGAAAATACATTGCGTTTGATCGTGAATGCGGCTATTGCTGAGAGTTGGTTCTTCAAGCGCAAGTTATAATGTAGTTGGTATTGATATATTTGTAGAAAATAATAAAAAACAATAAAACAACAACAAAATGAAAAAACTTTTGATTTTTGCACTTTGTGCTACAATTCCAATGGTTGGCTTTGCGCAAAAGAAAGCCAAGAAAGGTAAAAATGTGGAAGCAGAGGTGGTGGCACCTGTAGTTGAGGTACTCGATGATGAAGAGTGCTTGATGTTGCTCTCTTTGAGCCATGAGTCTGTAAAAGCTGAGCAGTATGATGATGCCTATGAGAACTGGAGCAAACTCTATCAAAGCCGTCCTGACTTCAATAAAACAATCTTTACTGATGGTAACAAAATCCTTGAGTACAAATGGAACCAAGCTCAAACTCCAGAGGAGAAGAACCAATGGCGTGAGATGCTTATGAAATTGCATGATGAGCGTATCAAATTCTTTGATGATCCTAAGTATCCTGATGCATATGTATTGGGTTTGAAGGGTATGGATTATTTGACTTACTATCCAGAGGATGAGTTGGGCGTACAAGCTTATGAGTGCTTGAAGCAATCTGTGGAAGGTATGGGAGATAATGCACAAATCACCGTACTCCGTAAATTGGTAGAGGTTAGCTACAATATCTACAAGTCTAATCAAGACCAATATGGTGATCAATTCTTGGCAGATTACCAAAAAGTGGCAGCTTTGTTGGATGCTATTGTAGCAAAAGGTGGCAAGAATACTACTGCTGCGCAAGAACAAAAGGCATATGTGGATCGTTTGTATGCAGCTTCTGGTGCCGCTGATTGCGATCAGATGGATCAAATGTATGCAAGTGTAGTGGCTGAGAGTGCAAGCGATTTGGATAAGTTGAGTTCAATTATGAAACTCTACCGTCGTTTGGGTTGCACCGAGAGCGATGTGTATTTTGCTGCTGCTGAGAACGCACACAAATTGCAACCAACAAGTGAGTCTGCTGCTGGTTGTGGCCAAATGTCTATTAAGAAAGGCGATATGAATGGTGCGTTGGCATACTACAAGCAAGCTTTGGATATGGCTACAGAGAATGGTGATAAGGCAGATTATCTCTATCGTATTGCTAATATCTATGTGTCTATGCAAAACTACCAACAAGGTGTATCTTTCGCTAACCAAGCCTTGGAGATCTCACCAGAGGATGGACGTTGCTATCTGTTGATTGGTTTGTGCTATGCAAGTGCAAAGATTTATGATGACCCAATCTTGGCTCGCTCTGTATATTGGGTAGCATGCGATATGTTTAACAAAGCTAAAGCTGTAGATTCTTCTTGTGCTACTGACGCTAACAAGTTGATTGCTACATATGCTCAATATTTCCCAAGCAAAGAGGATGTATTCTTCCATCGTGAGTTGAACGAGGGTTCTCCATTCCGCGTAGGTGGATGGATTGGCAAGACTACTACCTGTCGTGCTAAAAAGGAATAATATTCTGATATCTAATCAATTGACAAATATTAGAAATAGATTTACTGCTGAGAGAATCACGCGAGTGGTTCTCTTAGTAGTGCTATGTATAGCTGTTGTTGCATGTCGTAATGGTGAGGTGAAGCATCGTGCGGAGGCAGTTGCGGATAGAAAGACGATGCCTGTGTTAGAAGGAAAGGATGTGACAACGTTGATTTCAGATTCTGGCGTTACTCGCTATCGAATCAAGACGAAGACATGGCTGGTGTTTGATAAAGCTGATACACCATATTGGGAGTTTCCAGATGGGATATATTTGGAGAAATTTAATATGGATTTGGAAGCGGATGCAACGGTAGAGGCAGACTATGCGTATTACAATGAACCTGCACAGCGTTGGACCTTACGTGGCAATGTGCAGGCAATGAATTTGCAGGGAGAGCGTTTTGAAACACCATTGCTATTTTGGGATCAAAAGTCGGAGTCAGTATATTCTGATTCCTCTATTGTGATTACACGAGAGGCTTCTATTATTAAAGGAGTCGGTTTTCGCTCCAATCAGGAGATGACTAAATATACAATTTTAAAACCTAAAGGTGTGTTTCCGATCAAGGAGTAGGGGAGTTTTAGGTTTAACACAGTTTAGATAATATGAAATATAGATATAATTATACAGTACAATATCAAGATATAGATGATACACGTCGCTTGCGATTGCACACGATGGAAAATCGTTTGCTGATTGTCGCGGGTAAAGTGGCAGATGAAATGGGGATAGGTATTCCTTTTCTTATGCAATACAATTGCACGTGGATTATTACTCATGTTAATTTGGAGATGCTCTATTTGCCTACTCATGGCGAAGAACTTATTTTTGAAACATGGATAGAGTTGAATGCACATATGTTATCTGTTCGTGACTTCCGTATATATAAAAAGGAGGAGGAAGGTGAAACCTTGATTGGATGCTGCAAGATCGTATGGGCAATTTTGGATCGCGATAAACGTGAAATTGTGAATCTGTTTGATATGCCTATCTTTAAGGAATCTGTTGATGGTGAAGCTTTAAAGATGACACGTGCTCAAAAAATGTTACCATTGATATTGGATGAACTGGAAAAAGATCCAGAGGTAATTCGTGTACAAGAAAAGCCACATACAATACAATATGCAGACATGGATTATAACTGCCATTGCAATTCTACAAAGTATTTGGAGTGGATGCTGAATGCAAGAAGAATGCAGGATAATACTAAGCCTTTTAGGTTGGATATAAATTATGTCAAAGAATTGTATTTGGGTGATGAGATGTACACACGCTATGCTGAAAAAGTGGGTAGTGTTCAATATCAGCAGGTGGATAAGAATGGAGTAACGTGCTGCAATGCTCGAATAACACAAATAGAAAACCTAAGTTGTTGATAACTTTTTCAAAAGGGAAAACTTTTTTGATTTTATAAAAATGCAAATCGCTGAAAATAAGTGGTTTGCATTTTTGTTTTGGAAAACTTTACTTTAGTGTTGATAAATTTTTCTTTCAAAAAACTTGCATGTTTCATAAATATGTTGTACCTTTGCAGTCAGTTTTTAACTTGCTTTATAGGCGAATTTTCTTAATGAATTGAATATAAGAGAAATACTACATACATTATGGAAAAGACAGTTTATACCCAAAAAGAAGCTGAGTTGGCTTCTGTGGAATATTTTAAAGGTGACGAGTTGGCTGCGCGCGTGTGGAGCACGAAGTATGCGCTCAAGGACTCGTATGGCAACCTTTATGAGCAGACTCCAGACGATATGCATCATCGTTTGGCAGGTGAGATTGCTCGTATTGAGCAAAAGTATGCTAATCCTATGTCGGAGGCAGAGTTGTTTGAGTTGTTGAAAGACTTCAAATATATTGTGCCTGCTGGTAGTCCTATGACTGGTATTGGTAATGACTATCAAGTTGCTAGTTTGAGCAATTGCTTTGTGATTGGTCAAGATGGTAATGCAGATAGTTATGGTGCTATTATTCAAATCGACGAGGAGCAAGTGCAACTCATGAAGCGTCGTGGTGGTGTTGGTCATGATCTTAGCCACATTCGTCCTCATGGTAGTCCAGTTAAGAACTCTGCGTTGACTTCTACAGGTTTGGTGCCATTTATGGAGCGCTATAGCAATTCTACTCGCGAGGTGGCGCAAGATGGTCGTCGTGGTGCGTTGATGCTTAGTGTGAGCGTGAAGCATCCTGATAGTGAAGCATTTATTGATGCTAAGATGGAGTCTGGTAAGGTCACTGGTGCGAATGTATCTGTGAAGATGCACGATGATTTTATGCAAGCGGCTATTGAGGGTAAAATGTACACCCAACAATATCCTATTGATTCCGATACGCCTACGTACACGAAGGAGGTGGATGCGGCGAAACTTTGGAAAAAAGTTATTCACAATGCGTGGAAATCTGCTGAGCCAGGTGTGTTGTTCTGGGATACTATTACACGTGAATCTGTACCTGATTGCTATGCTGATCTTGGATATAAGACTGTAAGTACTAACCCTTGTGGTGAGATTCCTTTGTGTCCATACGATAGTTGTCGTTTGTTGGCAGTGAACCTCTATAGCTATGTGAAGAATCCATTTACAGCAGAGGCGGAGTTTGATTTTGAGCTTTTCAAAAAGCATGTGGCTGTGGCGCAACGCATGATGGATGATATTATTGACCTTGAGGTGGAGAAGATTGAGAAGATTTTGGCTAAGGTAGAGTCTGATCCAGAGTGTGAGTCCATCAAACGTACAGAACGCGAATTATGGGAGAAGATTATGGATAAGACTACTAAGGGTCGTCGTACAGGCGTAGGCACAACTGCTGAGGGCGATATGTTGGCTGCTCTTGGATTGCGCTATGGTACTCCAGAAGCTACTGCATTTTCTGTGGAGGTGCATAAGACTTTGGCTTTAGCTGCATATCGTAGTAGTGTGCAGATGGCACAAGAGCGTGGTGCTTTCAATGTGTATGATGCTAAACGTGAGGAGAATAACCCATACATTCAACGTTTGAAAGAGGCTGATCCTGAATTATATGAGTTGATGGTAAAACATGGTCGTCGTAATATCGCCTGTTTGACTATTGCTCCTACGGGTACTACCAGTATCATGACTCAAACTACTAGTGGTATTGAGCCTGTATTCCAACCAGTATATCGTCGTCGTCGCAAGGTGAATCCAAACGATAAGAATGTACATGTTGATCTTGTGGACGAGGTTGGTGATAGCTTTGAGGAGTATGTAGTGTTCCACCATAAGTTTATCACCTGGATGAATGCTAATGGTTACAACTACGATCCAACACATCGCTATACAACAGCTGAGATTGATGAGCTCGTAGAGAAATCTCCATATTACAAGGCTACTGCTAATGATGTGGATTGGATGGAGAAGGTACAGATGCAGGGTGCTATTCAAAAATGGGTGGATCACTCTATCTCTGTAACGATCAATTTGCCTAACGATGTAAGCGAGGATTTAGTGGGTAAACTCTATGAGGAGGCTTGGCGCTCTGGCTGCAAGGGCTGTACCGTTTATCGCGATGGTTCACGTACGGGTGTGCTCGAGGGCATGAAAGAGAAGAAGAAAGACAAAGAGATTAGCAAGAAAGAGGAGAAAAACTGCGTATGCTTTGATAATAAAGTGCGTATCCGTCCTACTGAATTAGAGTGTGATGTCGTTCGTTTCCAAAATAATAAAGATAAGTGGATTGCTTTTGTAGGTTTGAAGGATGGCGTGCCATATGAGATCTTTACGGGTCTTGCTGATGATGAAGAAGGTATCTTGTTGCCTAAGTCTGTAACCAAAGGTAAGATTATTCGTGTGGTTCAAGAGGATGGTACCAAACGCTATGACTTCCAATTTGTTAACTCACGTGGATTCAAGACTACGATGGAAGGATTGAGTTACAAGTTTGATAAAGAGTTCTGGAACTATGCTAAACTAATTTCTGGTGTCTTGCGTTATGGTATGCCTATTGATCAAGTTATTAAGATGATTAGTACGCTGCAGATGGATTCTGAAACAATCAATTCATGGAAAGTTGGTGTAGAGCGTGCGTTAAAGAAGTATATTCAAGATGGCACAGTTGTTCAAGGTCAGGTATGTCCTCATTGCGGTAATCCACTGATTTTTGAGGAGGGTTGTATGCACTGCCGCGAATGTGGTTATAGTAAATGTGGTGGCTAATACCTATCGTATAAATATTGTGAAAAAGACATCCGTTTGGGTGTCTTTTTCTTGTATTGAGTAAACAGGATAGAGATAAATGGTGAGTGTGCAAAAAAAGACACCTTTGAAGGTGTCTTTTTCTTTGTGTCCTCCCAGGGACTCGAACCCTGGACCCACTGATTAAGAGTCAGTTGCTCTACCAACTGAGCTAGGAAGACATGGCTCTTTTTTGAAACCGGGTGCAAAGGTACTGCTTTTTTTTGACATGACCAAATTTTTTTGAAAAAAAACGTATTTTTTTGCATATTTCACAAAAAAGTAGTACCTTTGTAGCGTATTTTACGTTGGATATTTATGGCGCAATCGTTAAGTCAATTATTTTTTGAAGCTACAGGCAAGAAAGCTGGAGAACAGGTGGCATTGACCGCTTCGGGTAGCAATCGCAGATATTATCGTATTATTAGCGAAGATCAATCGGTGTCTCTTATCGGGGTACAGGGTACATCGCGTGATGAGAATCATGCATTCCTGTATATGGCTCAACACTTTTTAGATAGAGGGCTGAATGTTCCTCGCGTGTTGGCCATAAGTGACGATGAGATGAACTATGTGCAGCAAGACTTGGGGAACGTTTTGCTATTTGATTATATAGCAGAAGGTCGCAAAACGGGTGTTTTTTCAGCTGCAGAGAAAGAGATGCTACGCAAAACAATGCGTGCATTGGCTAAGTTTCAAGTGGCTGCAGCTGATCAGTTTGATTTTAATCAATGTTATCCCCAACCAGAGTTTAATTTGCGTTCTATACTTTGGGATTTAAACTATTTTAAGTATTGTTTCCTTAAGGCAACAGGGCTTGATTTTCAGGAAAATAAACTCGAAAATGAGTTTGAACGCCTTGCATATATTTTGCTCAAGAGCAAGATGACTGCATTTATGTATCGTGACTTTCAGTCTAGAAATGTGATGGTAGTAGAGCAAGATGTGCAGAACTCAGCAGGTGATACTGTTAAGGAATTAGTGCCATATTTTATTGATTTTCAAGGAGGACGTAAAGGTCCTATATACTACGATGTGGCTTCTTTCTTGTGGCAAGCAAAGGCAAATTTCCATCCAGATTTGCGTGAAGAACTAGTTGAAGAATATTTGGAGGAATTGCAGCAATATATGCCTGTAGATAGGGAAGAATTTTATGAGACCCTTAAGCATTTTGTGCTTTTCCGTACTATTCAAGTGCTCGGTGCATATGGCTTTAGAGGATATTTTGAAAAGAAACCACACTTCTTGCAATCTATTCCATTTGCGATAGACAACCTGCGTCATTTGCTGAAATATGCGAGTGAGGATTACCCATATTTGATTGAGGTACTCAAGGATATGACTGAAATGAAGCAGTTTAAGGAGGTGGGTATGCGCAAGCCTCTGGTGGTGCGTGTGTATAGTTTTTCTTATAAGAAAGGCATTCCTGCTGATGGTTCTGGCAACGGAGGAGGTTTTGTATATGACTGTCGTGCTATCAATAATCCAGGTAAATACGAACGTTATCAGTTCTTTACGGGTATGGACAAACCTGTGATAGATTTTCTAGAGGAGGATGGTGAGATTTTGCCTTTCTTGGAGCAGGCATATCAGATGGTGGATTTCTCTGTGAAGCGTTATATGGATCGTGGCTTCCAAAATCTTATGGTATCTTTTGGTTGTACAGGTGGTCAACATCGTTCGGTGTATGCTGCTGAAAAAATGGCAGAGCATATTAATGAGAAGTTTGGGGTGGAGGTACAGCTTATTCACCGCGAACAGAATATGGAACGCGTATTGTTGGCTAAATAATACTAAATCTTGTTAGCATATGGGCGTATTGTTGGGGATATTGTTGACCATGATGACCACCTTGTCTGAGGGAATGTTTCATACGACCTATGAGACAGAAGCTCAGGCAGATGTGTTAGCATGTAATAACACGATAGATTCCATGATTTATTATTTGCAGACCGATCCTGAACAGCTCTCGGAGAAGTTCTTCTGTGGACTAGGAATGCAAGATGATACAAACAAAAATGCCTTCTATTTGATATGGAAGGAGTCTTCTTATGATGCTGAACAGCAATATAGTCGACTGGTACTTGATGTATTGGTGAATGAAAAGCCTTTTCTCAAGGATGTTGTGATTGAGAGTGTTGTCGTAGATACCATGGTTGGTGACAGGCGCGACATTCGTGTGGATATACACTATGCAGGTTCGCTCATTAAAGAGGCGTATGGTAGTTTTCATGTGCAAGCTATTTCAGATCAGGTAACGCGATTGGGAATGGATGTGCATGTGAAGTTCGGTTGGTTCTTCCGTATTTTTATCTCTCGCAAAGTTTATAGTGATACGGTTGACTGGCGTTTGGTTCGCTTTGTGCAAAACCTGAAATTGACTTCAGAAGGCGTAACGGTAAATGATGCCTATTGGTCTGCTGTTTCGCAGCCTAGCCTTTAAACTTTCAATTGTAATTTTCAACAAAAATGAATATTTTAGAACGAATAGACGGATTAGAGGCAAAGTTCCACGAAGTGAGTTTGCTGATTACTGACCCTGCGGTGATTGCCGATCAGGCGCGTTATGTGCGCCTCAATCGTGAGTACCGCGATTTAGAGCGTGTATTAGCATCAGCAGAGAAATATAAGAAAGTTGTCAATAACTTGGCAGAGGCAAAGGAGATTTTCTACAACGAATCGGATGCTGACCTACGTGAGATGGCGCGCGCTGAGATTGACGAACTTGAACCTCAGATTCCTGCTTTGGAAGAAGAGGTCAAACTCATGCTTCTTCCACAAGACCCAGAGGATGGCAAGAATGTGGTGATGGAGATTCGTGCTGGAACAGGTGGTGATGAGGCTTCAATCTTCGCTGGTGATTTGTTTCGTATGTACACCAAATATTTTGAGACACATGGTATGAAGTTCACTGTCAGCAGCTTCTCTGAAGGTGCTGTAGGTGGATTCAAGGAGATTATTTTCAATGTCTCAGGTGAGAACGTATATGGTACGCTCAAGTATGAGTCGGGTGTTCACCGAGTGCAGCGTGTACCTGTTACAGAGACACAAGGCCGTGTTCACACCTCAGCAGCTACGGTGGCAGTATTGCCAGAGGCGGATGAGTTTGAGGTGCATATCAACGAAGGCGAGATTAAGTGGGAGACTTTCCGTTCGGGTGGTGCTGGCGGTCAGAATGTGAACAAGGTGGAGTCTGGTGTGCGTTTGCGTTATAACTGGAAGAACCCAAATACGGGCGAAGTACAAGAGATACTCATTGAGTGTACCGAAACGCGCGACCAACCTAAGAACAAAGAGCGGGCACTAGCACGCTTGCGTACGCAGATTTACGACAAGGAGCACCAGAAGTATATCGACGATATTGCTGCGCGCCGTAAGACGATGGTCAGCACAGGCGACCGATCTGCTAAGATTCGCACGTATAATTATCCACAAGGACGAATCACCGACCACCGTATTGGTTATACTATTTATAACCTCACTGCCTTTATGGATGGTGAGATTCAAGGAGTGATAGACGCGCTACAAGTAGCTGAGAATGCAGAGCGCATGAAAGAAAGCGAGTTATGATAATTCATAATTCTTAATTCAAAATTATCATGTATTTGTTTTATACGCCAGATATTGATACGAGTCGCTTTCTCAGCGAAGAGGAATCAACACATTGCGTTCGCGTGCTTCGCTATGATCGCGGCGACGAGATTTTACTAACGGATGGCCGTGGTACTACATATCACGCACGTATTACTAATCCGCATCCTCGTCATTGCGAGTTTGAGATTATTAGTCAAGAGAAGCAAGAAAAGACGCATAATGTCTATTTGCATGTAGCGATTGCACCTACAAAGAATATTGAGCGTTTGGAGTGGATGGTAGAAAAATGTACGGAGATTGGTGTGGATGAGATTACGCCATTGTTGTGTCGTTTCTCAGAGCGCAAGAATCTGCGCAATGACCGATTAGAGAAGATTATCCTTTCCGCTGCAAAACAATCACTCACACCCTATCTTCCCAAACTAAATGAACTGACTGACTTCAATACGCTGATGCAACAGTATGGCAGAAATGAGGAGTTGGACAAGTTTATCGCTCATTGCTACAAGGATGAGAAGCGCGAATTAAAAGATGCTTTGCAGCGGGGTAGGGATGTGCTGATATTGATTGGTCCTGAAGGCGATTTTTCGGAGCAAGAAGTGGAATTAGCTATTAAAGAGGGTTTCAAACCAGTTGGCTTAGGTCGTTCGCGTTTGCGTACAGAGACTGCAGGTGTAGTAGCATGCCACACGGTCGTGTTGCTCAATGAATAAGAAAAGGTGTATATCCTATAGGAGTGTTAGATTACACAGGAAAGAATTCTACTTTTGCGGCGAAAAGTGATGTTAGAGCAGTTATTACATATTGATACCGAAATTTTATTAGCCATCAATGCTTGGCATGCGCCTTGGGCGGATCGCTTGATGTGGATTATCTCTGCCAAAGAAACATGGATACCATTGTATATCCTGCTGATTATCTATCTTGTGAAACGCTTTCGTCAGCCAGCTACTATAGCAAAATGGAAATGGCTACGACCTGTGCCAACATGCATCATCATTATTCTTACAATAGCTGCGGCTGTTGGTCTGGCTGATTTTATTGCATCGGGAATCTTGAAAGAATTAGTGGCTCGTCCGCGTCCTTCTCGTGTGCCTGAGTTAGAGGGTATATTGCATCTGGTTAATGGCTATAAGAGCGGACGATATGGTTTTGTGAGTAGTCATGCTGCCAATACGATGGCATGCGCTTTGCTCTTTTCGTTGGTTTGGCGCAAAAAAATAGCCACCATCGGCTTGATGCTTTGGGTGGCTATGAACTGCTATAGTCGCATGTATCTAGGAGTACATTATCCATTGGATATCATTGGTGGTCTGATGGTAGGTGCTTTGGTGGCGGTGGCGGCATATTGGGCTCTCCGTGCATTGGTGGTGGTGTCCCGTGCGGATGCGAACCAATCCAATTGCAAGGGTGATGCGGAAGACGAGTATGCGTCGTGTCCACTTGGCAATTCATAAATGCCTCGTATTGTTCAGGAGATAGAATATTTTTCAGCTCCGCTTGCATTTGTACCATGCGTTGTATAGCCTCGTTGCGAGTATTGCTGATCAGCTGCAATTCGGCGTACTTAAGATGCATACGAAATAGCGTGTCGCGCAAAGCGTTGTCATTGATTTCTAACTCGCGCACCAACATCTCTGTCTGCTTGCTAGCTATATCTTCGGCGGTGCGACGCGGAGGTCGGCTCTTTTGAGCAAAAAGAGATAGCGAAAATAGTGCTAGACCAATTAATATATAGGAAATACGAATCATACAATAATTATAGCTACAAATATTATGCCAAAATGCATGCTAAAATACCATACTGAGTGGAAAATAGCTCAAAAACTATATTTCTCTGATAATACTGCTCGTTCATCGCGTCCTGCGGTGCGTGTGGCATTGATTGGTATTATTATAGGTGTGTTGGTAATGATTGTGGCTATTAGTGTGGTTGTTGGCTTCAAACAGGAGATCACGAACAAGGTGGCAGGTTTTGGCAGTCATATTCAGGTTGTGAACTTTGATAATAATTCCACCTACGAACTTCAGCCCATTTTTGTCTCAGATTCGATGAAACACACCATAGAGCAGATCTCTAATGTGGCATACGTATCTACTTTTGCTACTAAACCGGGTATTATAAAAACGGATAGTGCATTTCAGGGTATCATATTCAAAGGTACTGACTATTGGGAGTATTTTACGCAGAATCTTGTGGAAGGCCATTTGCCTGAGGCTCCCAATGAGGTATTACTATCTACCGAATCAGCAAAATTGCTTCAATTGCACGTCGGTGATCATTTCTTGTGTTATTTTATTCAAGATGAGTTGCGCGTAAGACGCTTGTATATTACGGGTTTGTATAATACTTGTATGAGTGAGATGGACAAACTCTTTGTTTTGGGCGATATCACTTTGGTGCGTCAGCTCAATGGATGGAAAGATAATCAGGTTTCGGGTATAGAGGTACTGGTTAAAGATTTCCGCCGTTTAGAAACGACCACGCAGGACGTGTATTTTGCCACAGCTAATCGCCTAGATGAGCAGGGTAATACTTTGTACACGCAAAATCTGCAACAGCTGAACCCTAATATCTTTGGTTGGCTGGATTTGTTGGATATGAATGTGGTGATTATTATTGTTCTGATGTTGGCAGTATCAGGTTTTAGCATTGTTACTGGCTTAATCATCTTGATTTTGGATAGTGTGTCGCTGATTGGTACATTGAAGGCATTAGGCGCTGATAATCAGTTTGTAAGACGTATTTTTATTTACCAAGCTATTCTCCTTATTGGCAAGGGAATGTTGTGGGGTAATGTAATAGGTTTGGGAGTATGTGCGTTGCAGTATTTCACGCATATGATTCCGTTGGATGCGGTATCGTATTATGTGAGTTATGTGCCCATGGCATTCCCATGGGGATGGTGGATAGCACTTAATTTGGGCACGCTTTTGGTGTCTTGGTTGATTCTATTGGCACCATCGGCTATTGTCACCCAAATTAGTCCTGCCAAAGTCATGCATTTCGAATAGAGACAATGATGAAAAACTTATATACGAGCGTAGTAATACCGGCTTCTGTCAAAAAGATTAGTTACAATGACAAGATCTTGTTGTTGGGATCATGTTTTGCAGATAATATAGGTGAAAAATTCAATGCGCATTATTTTGATTCTTTGTCTAATCCTTTAGGTACGCTCTATAACCCAGCCTCTATTGCAACAGCTCTTTGCTCATCTTCCAATATCCAATCACCAATCGCCAATACACACATCGTAGAATGGGGTGGTATGTGGCATTCTATGCAACATCATGGTTCGTTCTCTCATCCTGATAAGGCAGAATTGATCAGTCGTTGTGAACAGAGTAGAGCACAACTGATAAATTACCTGCAAGAGGCGAGTGTAGTGATTGTCACATTTGGCACGGCATGGGTATATGAATACGAGGGTGAAGTGGTGGCTAATTGCCATAAACTACCAGCAGCTCAGTTTGTTCGTCGCCGACTGACGGTGGAGGAGATTGTTGGTATGTGGCAACCTATCTTGGCATCTATGCCAGACAAGCATTGGATTTTCACGGTTAGTCCTATTCGCCATATCAAGGATGGGCTCCATGAAAATCAGATTAGCAAAGCTATTCTGCTGCAAGCTATTGATCGTCTCACTTCTACCAACGAAGCGCTCTCATACTTCCCCTCCTATGAGATTATGATGGACGAACTGCGTGACTACCGTTTCTACGCTGAAGACATGGTGCATCCTTCGCCTATAGCTGTGGATTATATCTGGCAACGCTTTGTAGGTACATTTATGTTGCCAGCAACACAAGAAGAGATGCGCGTGTTGCATCAGTTGTGGCGTGATCGCCATCATCGTTTTTTGCATCCTGAGTCAGCCGAAGCGCAAGTCTTTGCAGAGCGCACAAAAAAGCGGTTGCAGGAATTGCAACCGCGTTATCCGTGGATTGTATAGTGTCTTTTCAATCCCAATACCTTTGATGTATTCTCAGTTATAGGCTGCGGTGTACGATCGAACCGCTAGCTTGGTGAGTGGCCAATACTAGTACTTCGGCTATTTGCACGTGTGCGGGCGCTGATGCTGCGAAATACACTACTTCTGCGATATCTTCTCCGGTTAATGGTTTGATGCCTTGATATACTTTGTCAGCACGTTCTTTGTCGCCGGCAAAGCGTGTTACGCTGAAGTTTGTTTCCACCAATCCTGGTTTCACGTTGGTTACGCGCAATGGGGTATCTACTAAATCCATTCGCAAACCGTCGCTTAATACTTTTACTGCTGCTTTTGTAGCGCAATATACGCTACCGCCTGGATAGGCTGCATCGCCTGCTACAGAACCGATATTGATGATATGACCTTTTTTTCGCTCCACCATGCCAGGAACGACAAGACGGGTGATCATGAGCAGAGCGGTGATATTTGTTTCAATCATGGTGTCGTAGTTCTCCTCGGTACCAAGATATTCTTTGTCGATGCCTAGTGCTAAACCAGCATTGTTGACCAATACATCGATAGCTTGGTATGCTGTTGGCAATGATGCTAATGCTTTTGCGGCTGCCTCACGGTCGCGTACATCGAAAGGCAATAGGACGATGTCAATGCCATATTGTTGTTGCAACTCTGCTTGTAGAGTTTTCAATTTGTCTGTATTACGCGCATTTAATAATAAGGTGTAGCCATTTTGGGCGAACTTGCGTGCGCATGCAGCACCTATGCCAGAGGATGCGCCTGTGATGAATGCTATTTGTGCCATAGTAGTATGATTTTGCTGACAAAGGTAGTGATTTTTTTTGATATGAGCAAAATTCGTGCGCATTATGATGTATAAAAAAGAAAAAAGTCGTCTCTCGACGACTATTTTTCCAAGGTATTAGTCTGTTTGATTTTTTAAGGTACAAAAAAGATTGGGTTGGTTTTCAAAACCGGTGCAAAGGTACTGCTTTTGCGTATGGTGTGCAATAGCAAATTTATGTTTTGCAGCACGTTTTTATTTTTTTTGAGGATGAAATGTGTTATGTAGCATATTTGATGTGCTCTTATCGTGTCATTTCGATGACTTCTAAGTCGCGTATTTCGCTTCCGTCGATAGTAAATCGCAGTAATGTTTGTACCACCTGCCATCCCTGTTTGCCTGCGGCTCCTGGGTTCATGGTGAGCATCTGCCACGTGCTATCGTATTGCACTTTAAGGATGTGGCTATGTCCGCATACAAAGAGTAGGGGAGTCTGCTTTTTGAACATAGGTAGTAGCCATGGATTATACTTGCCGGGATAACCACCAATATGCGTCATCAACACATCTACTTCTTCTACGCGGAAGCGATAGAATTCGCTCAGTGTGTAGCGCACGTCACCGCTATCCATATTGCCATAGACGGCTCGTGTGGGTTTGAATTCGCGAAGTGCTTGCAGCACTTCCATACTGCCTATATCTCCTGCGTGCCAAATCTCGTCCACGGTGGCAAAATGCTCCAGTACACGTGGATCAAGATAGCCGTGGGTATCGCTCAATAGTCCAATCTTGGTCATTGTTTGCCTATTTGATTAGCGATGATAATACTGATTACCACCGATACTATTGCTACACTAATGAAGAAAACCACATCGCGCAAGTCCACTACGCCGCGTGAGATACTGCTATAGTGCTGTTGAAGTACTAGCCAATATAGGATGAAGCAGCATACTGCACCCGTGATAAATGATACCAATTGGCTTTTGGACCAGGTGCTACATAGCATACTAATGCCTGTGAAAGAAGCGCTAAGGAAGACGAGTCCCATCATAGAGCCTACAAACTGTCCGCTGTCGATATTGCCCATGGGTTCTGCCATGTAGAAGACTATGAAATAGTGTACCACGCATGGGAGTAGTGCTATCACTGTCAATAGCAATGCAGCCAAATACTTGCCTGCTACTATTTTCCACAGTGGAATAGGTTGCGCACGCAGCAGCAACCATGTACCGCTCTGTCGTTCTTCGGCGAATAGTCGCATGGTGAGTGCAGGACATACGAGTATCAATAGCCATGGGGCAATTTGAAAGAGTCCGTCCACTTGTGCATAACCTGATTCGATGATGTTCCATTGACCTGGAATTACCCACAAGAACAGACTTATTGCCATCAAAAACAATCCAATCACGATATACGCAATCGGTGTAGAAAAATAGTATGATAACTCTTTCTTGAACATAATACAAACTCCTCCTCCCCGAAGGGAGGAATGGAGTAGGTTAATTAGTGCTTAAAGTGGCGAGTGCCGGTCATGAGCATACAGATGCCCAATTCGTCGGCTTTCACTACGCAGTCGTTGTCGCGGATACTACCACCTGGTTGCACGATAGCGGTTACGCCGTATTGTGCTGCCAATGCTACGGTATCGTCGAATGGCAAGAAACCATCAGATGCCAAGATAAGACCTTCGGTCACGCCCGCAGCGTGTGCTTGCTTCATAGCAATCTCGGCACTACCTACACGGTTCATTTGGCCTGCACCAACGCCGAGGGTTTGGCCGTTCTTCACTACCACGATAGCGTTGGATTTCACGTGCTTAACGATGTTCCAACCGAATTGCATATCTGCCAAAGTAGCAGCATCAGCTTGCACCTTGGTAGCGCACATCTCT
>JAEIGA010002914.1_pt1 | contig 26965 bp, 27 predicted proteins | sample 9270691 | NCBI WGS metagenome assembly JAEIGA01 (sample SAMN17057246, study PRJNA624740) | gut metagenome | biome: biome; isolation source: fecal sample | host: Bos grunniens | place: China: Xizang | collected 2019 | reverse complement strand
GGTGGATCAGATAGGCTTCCTCGACAGCACATTCAATCCTATGGATATGCCTGGCTTCACCATCTGGTACGACTCATTGCGCCACTACCCTTCGGCAGAGCCACAGCTCTACTTCCGAATGTTTATGGATCGCCGCTTCACACGTCAGGTGCTAAGTGGTCAGGAGCGACTCAACCGCCACAAGGCGATGCTCTACTTTGGTTCGCAGTATCCCGAGGTGACAAAGCTGGAGTTCGACTCCATACCATCTGACAAGGTTATCTACGACCCTCAGAACTCTACACGCGACACCGTAGCATTGTGGTTCGACATACCTGCAGAGGAACTCCCCGACACCATCAAGGGTCGCATCACCTACTTCAAGCACGACTCTATAAACGAACTCGTTGAGTCGGAGGATAAGTTGCGTCTGGCGTGGGTCTATACCGAGACCAAGGAGGAGCGCGAAGAGCGTGAAAAACTCGAGAAGGAGCGCGAAAAGGCGGCCAAGAATGGCGAAGAGTGGGTGGAGCCCGAGAAGCCAAACCCATTCAAGATAAACATTCCTACCACGCTTGAGGTGAATAAGGATAATCACGTGGATTTCAACTTCGACTATCCACTGACGAAGTTCGATACCACGGCCATGACATTTACCATGACTACGGAGGAGAATACCGAGCCTCAGAGTGTCAAGTTCGACATCGTGCCCGATAGCATCAACCGCCGTAAGTTCACACTGCGTGCAGACTGGCAGCCAAAGGCTAAGTATGAACTTACGATGCCCGCCGGCATGTTCGAGAATGTTGCACGTGAGAGTAACGACACCGTGAAGTGTACATACACAGGTTCCGACCCTGAGAAGTATGCCATCCTGAAGGTCAAGGTCAGTGGCACACATCCTCGCGCCAAATATATCATGCAAGTTACCAATCCACAGGGGAAAGTGATGAAGGAGCTTGCGAACGTAACGCCTGGCGACTACACATTCGAGTATATCACCCCTGGCGACATCATGCTTCGCGTGGTAGAGGATATGAATGGCGACGGCATGTGGAACACTGGTGACATGGTGCTCATGCGTCAGCCCGAGCGCACAGAGATCTACAAGAACGAGGAGGGCGTTGAGACAATCACCACAAAGGCGAACTGGGAGTTCGACGTAGAGGTTGATATGGACAAGCTATTTGCACCTATAACCATGGAGTCTGTAATCAAGATGCTCAACGACCGCGAGGATGAGCGCTTGAAGAAACTCGCCGAAGAGATGGCTAAGAAGCGTAAGGAGGAGGCTAACAGAAACAACCAGAACTCCAACAGCATGGGCTTCGGTGGCATGGGCGGCCTTGGCGGTCTTGGTGGTGGCGGCACCACATCTGGTGGCCGCACATCGAACACCAACTCTATGGGTGGCATGGGCGGATTTGGTGGTGGTACTGGCAATCTCCGCAGATAACGAATAAACAGGTAACAACAAGAGATGAAACGCTATACACGAATAATTATCACGCTTGTGGCAACGCTCATGGCCCTCATGGGTACAGAGCGCGCCGCAGCGCAACACACACTGACACTTACGGGCGGTACAGGCGTATCGACAGCACGCTTTTACCCCGCGGAGATGACCAAGTGGCTATGGGGCTCGGAGACCGCCGGCATATCGTGGCGATACTACAGCGACAAACCACACTTTGTTGGCGCAGTAGGTATCGACCTCGAATATCTCGAGCGAGGCTTTAAGACGGGCTACGCCTATACTGTGGAGTATGTCAACGAGAGGGAGGTGCGTCACTACAAGTTCTACACCCGCAACGTAAACAGCATAATGATGCCTATCGTGTGGCAGCCCCACGTATATGCAGCCAACAACCGCCTGCGAATATTCATCGAGGCGGCATTTGTACTCTCGTTCAATGTATCATCCGACTACAGTTATCAGGATGACCGCTACCCCGCGGGCAAGTATGAGTGGAAAGTACCCCGCGACAACAGATTTGGCTACGGACTCTCGGGCGGAGCAGGCTTTGCAGTGCTTCTTGGGCAGGTGGAGCTCGGACTCAAAGCGAAGTACAACTTCGGCTACTCCGACATCCTGAAAAACAGAAATAAATACTACTCCAATACTACCGACGGCAGAGAAAACCCATTCTACTACACGCCACTACGCTCACCCATGGATAACATCAACGTGATGCTAACCGTAGGTTGGCGCTTCAACAAGCGAGGTTTCGACTCGTGGTATGTTGTGCGCCCCAAGAAGGAGAAACGTCTCGAGAGTTTCAACTTCTCGGAGCAGTCGGGTAACTCAAGCGCTGGAGCAAGCAACATGAGAAGATAAAACACTGATATAAAGATAATAACGAGAAAATATTTGATTATGGATTCTACAAGACAGCAAAAGATTGCGCGCCTATTGCAGCGCGACATCGCAGAGATCGTTCAGAAAGAGATGGCAGATGCAACACGCGGTTCGCTCGTAACTATCACCATGGTACGCGTATCTCCCGACCTTGCATACGCAAAGATATACGTTAGCGTATTCCCATTTGAGCGTAGCGAGGCGATACTTGAGGCTATCAACGAGCAGAGCTGGCTCATCCGCAAGATACTCGGTGCGCGCATCCGCAACCAGCTCAAGGTAGTACCCGAGTTGGAGTGGTTCATCGACGACTCACTCGAGTACATCGAGAATATCGACAACTTGCTTAACAAGTAGTAGCGAAACCCTATCATGCTGTGGTTTAGATTTGCACGCCGATATATGTTTTCACCGAAGTCACACTCGGTGATTAACATCATCGCCTCCGTAAGTGTGCTTGCGGTGGCTATTCCCACAGCAGCCATGATCATTCTCATGGCGATGTTCGATGGTCTTAGCTCTACGGTAGCAGAGTATAATCGTGCCGTAGATGCCGACATAGAGATTATTCCAGCAAGGGGTCTAACCTTCGTAGCAGACTCTCTGGATATTGAGCATATACGAAATACTGAGGGTGTTGCCGCCACAACATCATACATCGAACAGAGCGTGATGGCATCGGCAAATGGTCGCCGCACGACGGTGGCACTGCGCGGCGTTGACAGCACTTATACGGATGTTATAACCTTAGATAAGCACCTCGTGTTTGGCGATTTCAATGTCCTCAAACGAGGCGACCTGATAATGAGCAGCACGGTAGCATCATCCTTGGCTATATACAGTACCAGCACTCCGATAGAGCTATATGCCCTCAACCGCAAGCAGATATCTACGCTACTGCCCACAAGCGGAATATCTCGCTATACGACCTACCTCGGGGGAGAGGTAGCGACAAATGCCGAGAACGACACATCGCTGGCCATAGGTGATCTGCAGCGCGTACAAAAGCTACTGAACTACAACAACAGACTATCGTGTATAGCCATCAAGGTTGAGCAAGAGGCAGACATCGAGGCCGTAAAGTCTCGCCTGGAGAGCATCGTTGGCGACAACTTCGAGGTGCGCTCACGCGACAGCAAGAACGCATCGATAAACGCCATACTGCGAATAGAGAAGTTCGCCATACTACTCATAGGCATGCTTATAGCCACCGTTGCGGCATTCTCCATCGTGGGAACCGTACTGATGCTTATAACCGAGAAGCAGGGCGACATAGCAACACTTCGCGCCATGGGAGCCTCAAAGCAGCTCCTGGTACGCATATTCGCGGGCGAAGGTATGCTGTTGACCATCACCGGTTGTGGCATAGGCACTCTGCTGGGCGTCGGCTTTGCACTGGGACAGCAGCACTTCGGCTGGATTAAGATACCTGGCAATATGCTTCTGGATAGCTACCCTGTGGATATGAGCTGGGGTGACGTGGCAATGGTAAACATCATAATGGTTGCAATAGGTCTGATGATATCACACCTCACAGTGCGAGCAAAACTAAGATAATATATATAATGTATGAATATAACTAAACGCATCATAACATACATCTGCTCTGCAGTGGTACTGCTATCAAACGTAGGGTGCCAGCAACAAAGCGAAATCCCCGATAGCGATCTTATAAAGATCTTCCACGATGCCTACCTCGCAAATGCCTATATTAGCGAAAAGGGTATATTCGAGGACTCGCTATACTTGTACGAGCCAATCTTCGAGCGCTATGGCTACACTGTAGAGGATATGCAGAATACGCTTAAGACATTCTCAAAGCGTAAGAGTGCGCTATTGAGCGACCTCATGGCTGAGGTTAGCAAGCAACTCGAGGCAGAATCAAGAGCCGAGAATCGTAAGATTGTGGTGCTCGACACTATAGACAATGTTGCCAAGCGACGATATACACGCACCGTATATGAAGACACTCTCATCCACGTGAAGAACCTGCGCGACACAAACAAGTTGCGCATCTCTATCAGAGACCTCACAACGGGCGAATATACCGTATCATTTACATACTTCATCGACACGCTTGACGAGAACCGCAACTCTCGCGTAGAGTTGTACGCACTTGCCGGAGACACCCTCGAAACAATGCGACACACAATGATGCTCAGCCGCTATCGCGAGGCTAAATACAACCGCAAGGTCAACATTGACTCAACTCATACGGAGATATATGTAAACGTGTTCTACCACCCTGATAATGAAGAGCCTGCGCTACCCGACATCAAGATTACAGACTTTAAGGTGGTACGCGTATTACCCACAGAGGTGTCGGTGGATAGCCTCTACAAAAAACAACTTAACATACATCTCCTCAACTACGACCTGATGATGAGTTTCCCCGCTGACACCATCAAAGTAGAGGAGACTCCGGTCATAGAACAGGCAGACACAACAGCCACTAAAGATGAGAAGGATAGCATCACACTACGCGCTCGTTAATGGCTCACTTGAAAGAGGTATTGTCGTCGAGGTGGATGACCATGGCACAATCACCAGTGTCTCTCGCCACAACAACATAGACAACATTGCAAGCGTCGAATTCTACCCTGGAATTCTTATTCCAGGCATGATAAACGCACACTGCCACCTCGAGCTGTCATACCTGCGCGGTGCGATAGCCGAGGCAACAGGATTTGCAGGTTTTGCACGCGAAATCGGACGTGTGAGGGGAAATTACACCGACGAAGAGCGCTTGCGCGCAGCATCGGTCACCGATAGCGAGATGTGGCATGAAGGCGTGGAGGCCGTAGTGGATATTGCTAATGACGCGCTCGTAATGCCAATCAAGGAGCGCTCAAAAATTGAGTATCACACACTCTTTGAAGCATTCGGGCTGATGACAAAGAGCGCCGATGCTCAATACGCTATGGCGTCACAATATGCAAATGCTGGCGTTACACCCCACTCTACATACTCTCTTCAGAACGGTATCTTCCGCAACATAGCAGCTAAGGGCACTGAGCCTCTTTCGGTCCATTTTCTGGAGTCGGAAGACGAGACTGCGCTATATAATAAGTATGGTTCGCTGTGGGACTGGTACGAAAGAATGGGTTGGAGTTGCGACTTTCTACACTATGGGTCTCCTACAAAGCGTATAGTAGAGAGTGTTCCCCCACATAGAAGTACACTACTTATACATGGCTGCAAGGCAACAAACGAGAATGTTGTCCTGCTTAACAATCACTTCAAGAGACCTGTGACATGGGTGTTGTGCCCCGAGTCGAACCGCTTTATATCAGGCATTAAGCCCCCCGTAAAGATGCTCAGCGATATGGGCGCAACAATCGCCATAGGCACCGACTCGCTCGCCTCAACGCGACATGTTTCCATGGTAAAAAACATCCAACTTTTGGAAGATATACCCCTTACGGATGCACTCACGTACGCAACACTAAATGGTGCTAAAGCCCTCGGCATAGCCGATAGAAAGGGCAGCATTGAGGTTGGCAAGCAACCAGGATTAGCCGTTATATCGGGTGTTGACCTGCAGAATATGTGCCTTACTAACGAGAGCGTATCAACGCGCATAATATAGAAAATCAACCTATTCCGATTTAATCTATTTTTTTTCTATATAGGAATAATACAAGCAACCATACACAGTGGCTGTTTGTACTATTTTTATACCCATACCGACCATCTCAGGCACGATATTCGCAAAGTGCAACGAGAGCAAATACGAACTATATGCCCACCATTTATGTAAACATAAAAGGGACAAACTTGTCTCTAACCGCATATTTCTTGCCAACATCTGCATATAGCCCCATATTTAAGCAACAAAAGCCATGGTTTCCTCAACTTTTCTACCACAAAATGCAAAAAGCGGATAAATTCACATTTTATTTATGCCGAAATTAAAAAAAGATTGTTACCTTTGTAAGACTTACGATTCTACTCCGCACCGTCGGGTAGAGATAGGCATTTGGCAAAGAGGTTGCGGATGCGTAACAAGACGCCAATAAGGAGATATGTGGGATGTGTCGAAAAATTCGAGATTTGCATTTTTATTACGATAGCTTAGTAGTAGGCAATCACGCCGTAGTCGACACCCGCAAATAAGAGCCTAAAACTGCTGCGCCGTTGAGCAAACACCCTCGACAGCGAGTGAGGAGGGATTGTGCACATACATGAACTGACATGGAGAAAAGCAACGACATACACTGGTACGCAATACGCACCTTTCACAACAAGGCAACAGCCGTATGTCGTATTGCAGATAAGGAGGCAATAGAGTGGTACACACCAGTGCAGGATGTGGAGGTGGAGGAGAACGAGAGACGCATAATCCGCAAAAAGCCACTGCTCCCATCGCTACTCTTCCTGAGGTGTACAACAGAGTTTATCGACAAGCTCAAACGACTAACAAACAGCAACGTCTTACCGTACTGTCATCCAGACACTATGATACCTCAGGTGATTGAGGATAGAGATATGGAGATATTCAGGTTTGTGACGCGCACGGCTGCCACGCTCGAATCGATAGACGAGGCACAGCTGGCAGACAAACAACAGGTGCGCATAACGGGTGGCATCTTCGCTGGAGCAACAGGTCACATCTGCCGCATACACGGCACAAAACGCTTTGTAGTACGCATCGAAGGCGTAGCAGTAGTCGCGACGACCTTTATCCCTCGCCAATTCATAGAGCCAATAGAGAATTAATAAGCAATAAAAATAGGTTTAATCAAAACTACACAATCAAAATCACACGAGATAGTAATTTTTGATGTCATGAACACACAGGCTGCTAATCAACTAGAGACACAAAACACTGGAGAATATATCCATTGTCATTTCCAAAATGACTCCGAGACATGGATTGCATTCGGCAAATCCGCTTATGGTCTACAATATATTGTTGACAATTCGAAGGTAAAGACACTGTATCGATACAATCCTGATATGAAGATGGCGAGTGTCATGGTCGGTAAAAAAATATTTGAGAATCTTTGCCGCAATCAATCAATTACAATAAGCAAAGAAAATAGCAAGTATGTTTGTATTGATAATAACTCATACTTCGACAATGCCTCATATAACGCATGGGTAGAAGAAATTAAATCTCAAAGTACACAAAAGGGACATATGTGGGTATCCACCAACGTAAGTAAAGCATTGACTTCCACGGAGTTTATACCTGATGGTATGAGCGCGTTTGCTCGAAACACAAAGCGCATATTCGATTGTCTCATATCTGCCATAGCCCTTGTAATATTCTCACCACTTTTTCTTCTCACATACATCCTTGTAAAAGCAGAGGACGGTGGTCCAGCTATATTTAGACAAGCACGTATAGGTCGATTCGGTCGTCCTTTCTACATATACAAGTTCCGATCAATGCGCATTGATGCTGAAAAATTTGGACCTCAACTCAGCAGTAGCGGTGGAGCAAATGATCCTCGTTTAACAAAGATTGGTAAGTTTATCCGTGCACATCACTTAGATGAACTCCCACAGCTATGGAACGTATTTATTGGTGACATGTCATTTATCGGCCCACGACCAGAGCGCAAGTTTTACATTGATTTAATCATGCAGTATGACAAACGATATGTATGCCTATATCAAATTCGTCCTGGAGTAACCAGTTACGCGACCTTATACAATGGCTATACTGACACCATGGAGAAGATGCTACAACGCTTGGAGTATGACCTCTACTATCTCGGTCACAGATCATGGTGGTTTGATATAAAGGTATTATTAAACACCTTCTGCTCAATAATGTTCGGCAAGAAGTTCTAATTCATAAAAAACACTCCACCATGAAGATAGCTGTTGCAGGAACAGGCTACGTAGGATTGAGCATCGCAACACTACTCGCACAGCATAACGAGGTAGTGGCCGTGGATGTAATACCCGAGAAGGTAGACCTCATAAACAATAAAAAATCGCCTATTCAGGATGAGTATATCGAGAGGTATCTCGCGGAGAAACCCCTCAACTTGCGTGCTACGCTCGATGGCCGCGAGGCATATCGCGATGCTGAGATGGTGATAATCGCGGCACCTACGAACTATGACCCCATAAAGAACTACTTCGACACACACCACATCGAGGATGTTATCGACATGGTGCTGGAGGTAAACCCTGAGGTGGTAATGGTCATCAAATCGACAATCCCCGTAGGCTACTGCCGCAACCTATACACAAAGTATGCAGATAAGGGCGTTAAGCACTTCAACCTTATCTTCGCACCTGAGTTCCTGCGCGAGAGCAAGGCGCTTGAGGATAACCTATTCCCCTCGCGCATCATCGTGGGCTACCCCAAGCAGATAGAGACTTTCGACGAGGAGAACAAGGCCATCGCTACAGTTGCCGACATGGAGAAGATTGAGGCCGCGGCGCACCGCTTTGCCGAGTTGCTGCAAGAGGGAGCGATTAAGAAGGATATCCCAGTGCTCTTTATGGGAATGAAGGAGGCCGAGGCAGTGAAGCTCTTTGCCAACACCTACCTCGCATTGCGCGTAAGCTACTTCAACGAACTCGATACCTATGCCGAGATGAAGGGTCTCGACTCACAAGCAATTATTGAGGGCGTAGGCCTCGACCCTCGCATCGGCACACACTATAACAACCCCTCGTTTGGCTATGGCGGTTATTGTTTGCCAAAGGACACCAAACAGCTTTTGGCAAACTACGAGGATGTGCCACAGAATATGATGACTGCAATTGTGGAGAGCAACCGCACGCGCAAGGACTATATCGCGGACCAGGTGCTCCGCAAGGCGGGCTACTATACTGGCTCAAGCATGTGGGATGCAGCGAAGGAGCGCGAGGTGACTATAGGTGTCTATCGTCTCACTATGAAGTCCAACTCGGACAACTTCCGCCAGTCATCCATCCAGGGCGTCATGAAGCGCATCAAGGCAAAGGGGGCAAAGGTTATTATATACGAGCCTACATTGGAGAATGGTGCTATGTTCTTTGGCTCGGAGGTAGTTAACGACCTCACCCGCTTCAAGTCCGAGAGCGATGTGGTCATCACCAACCGCTACCACACTGACCTCAGTGACATCGAGTCCAAGCTCTACACCCGCGATTTGTTTAGAAGAGATTAAAGAATCACAAATAGAAAATTTAAGTAGTTTAAACACTATAACAACTAGCTAAAATCAAATGGCAAGCACGCGAGATATAATTTACAAAGGTTTATCGGCTCAGGCTATCGTCACAATTGTGATGGGTCTGCTAGAGATAGGTGTCTTTGCAATCATGTCACGTCTATTAACTCCTGAGGACTTTGGTTATTATGCCATTATAATTGCAGTCACAAGTTTGTTTCAGTGCCTTACCGAAGCTGGTCTAGGCTCTGCTGTAATCCAGCGTAGTAATGCAACACCAGAATATATATCTACAGCATTAGCTCTAAGCATTATCATCGGAGCTACATTTACGATTCTTCTTTTCATTTTGGCACAACCGCTATCTATACTTGTTGGTCAGGGCACAACCCTTACTACCTCGTTCCGTTGGATGTCCACCACCCTAATTTTGTGTAGCATAAACAGTGTAACACGAGCGATGTTTATGAGAACATTGAATTTCCTAAAATTTGGATGGTGTCAAATTGGAGCATACATTATCTCATCTGGAATAGGAATTATAATGGCTATCAATGGCTATGGCGTGAATGCCATCATCTCATTAACAATTGCAAACGCAGTGTTGATGACCGTAATACTATTTATCGTTGATGGCACATACCCTAAAATAAAGATTGAAAGGCAATATATAAAAGAAATTGCATCATATGGCGGATGGCTAACTGGAAGCGTAATACTAAGGCGCATAACAACAGAGTTAGATAAACTGATTATCACACGTTGGATTCCTATTGCATCCATAGGAGCATATAACCGCCCATCAAATTTCATATCTCGAATACAAGAACAGGTAATTGGTATATTTGACACGGTATTATTCCCAATCTTATCTTCACTAAATAGTAATCCTAGTGGTCTGAGTAGGACATTTCTTAAATCTGTTTCACTCATCAGTTGGTTTTCAACAATCTTTGCAGCTGGATTCTTTATATGTGCAGAAATACTAATCAACATTTTCTTTGGTTCTGATTGGCTGTGGTTAACCGATATATTTAGGATATTATCGGTTTCAATAATATTTCTATCTCATAGTCGTGTAGGAGATTGCTTCTTCAGAAGCTTAGGATGGATGAAGGCATACTTCAATATTCGCCTAATCGTTTGCATATTCACCCTTGCATGCGTTTACATAGGATGCCGCTATGATATCCTTGGCGTAGCTATCGGCGTAGTTATTTCACGCATATTTGACTGCGTCGTAAAATATTGTTATCTATCAACACGAATAAACGTACACCTTAGTGACATGATTAAATCTATATTCACATCTACTTGGGCAACACTTATTGTATCGGGAATATCATATGTCGTCATGTCACAGATGAATCATGGAGAGTATGTGGGCATCCTACTATTCATCATCTGCGGTCTGTTACTACTCTTGTTCAAGCCCAAATGGTTTGGACAAGAATACTATGACAATGTATATTCGGTCGTGAAAGCAAAAATATCTCTTCATAGCTAAGGGTGTAAAACTAACAATTTAAATATAACTAGCAACATCATGGGACTCAATAGCAAATGGTATCATATGATGCTTGAGGTTGCAAATAAAGCCTCTAAAATACCAGGTATAAAAACAATACTAAAGCCTATATATTACCCTTTTAAAAGATTATTTGAAAAATCACAACGTAACAAGTTCCTAAAGAATGGAACATCTGTACTACAACGCTTCGACAAATGCTGCGAAGAGAATGACATAAGATACGCATTAGCATTTGGCACCCTCCTAGGCGCTGTACGCGAGAAGGGCTTTATTAAACATGATTTAGATATTGATGTGTATGTGTGGGGTGAACAATATTCACCTAAGATTGCATCTGCATTAGAGAGTTATGGATTTAATCTTATACATTCATTTTGGGTTGAAGATGGTAGCATTGGCAGAGAAGAAACATACGAATGTGACGGTGTAGCTATAGACATCTTCTATCTATTCACAGATAATGGCAAGTACCCATATTGCTGCGACTTTACCACCATTAACAAATGCCCAACCTTCAATGAATCGATGAAAAAATATGGTGGCATCAAGGCTCGTAGAATAGAGTTGCCAATAGTCAAGGAGCGTATACGAGTACCCTTTGAGACAATCGAATTGTATATTCCCAAGAATGCTCACGAAATACTACAATTTCGCTATGGAGATGACTACATGATTCCGAATCCCTCATGGGGAGTAAACTCTCACAACACTCATATACGTGAATGGACAGAGAAAAAGGCATACTACAATGAGGCTTAACCACAAAGTAAATGTAGAGTTATGTATAGCCAAATAGACTTCAATGCAGGATCTAACTTCTATCTAGACATTTATTGCTTTGTCCTCTTTTGTTTCTTACTACTGACCTCATTGAAGGGTAATGTAGGAGCTATAAATAAGGATAGTGGCAATATACGCATATGTAAGAGTGTTACCATAGGCGAGAACTCCATTGTTGCGGCAAACTCGGTAGTAACCAAAAGTATACCCTCAAACTGTATTGCTGCAGGTAACCCAGCACGAGTAGTAAAGACCGAAATAGACAAGCTCGATTATTAGACATCCGTTAAATTATGATAGCAGAGTCACACAATAGAATAAATTTTGCAGATATACTCGCCTATATCTGTATCGCGCTATCGGCAATAGTTGCATTGGACGAGAACTGGAATTCCTATGCACTATTTATTGCCATACCCACATCTTTTGCACTCTGCTTCCTCACCTACAACACACTCTCTCAGAACAAATATATGCGCATATTGTTGGCCATATATTTGTGGTTATGCGTAAGTTATGTATTCACTGATAATATTGATGCAGCAAATGATGAGTTGCGTAAAATCTTAGGATGCTTTATTCTGTCGTATTCCGTAGCATCGTTGGCACAAAAGCCTAAAGCAATTCCATGGCTCTACATCGTGTACTGCCTATTGTTAGTCTATGCCTGGAAATATGCAAGTGAGCATATTATCGACAATATTATATTTGGCTCTGAGCGACTAAGTGATGAAACGCTTAATGCCAATCACCTTGCCTACTATACATTTTATACCACAATATGCGTATATATTCTTGGCGAGATAGTATCTATAGCGTGGATACGACATCTGTTCCGCATAGTTTTTTTTGGAACGCTTATACTTAGTTTCTACACAGCAATATTCACGGCATCACGTCAAATATTAATTATACAGGTACCTCTATTTGCTATTCTCATAATATGCAGATACATGGCACAAAGTCGCACATCTAGCATTGTTAGATGGCTAATTATTATCGTCTCAATAGTAGCAGCAACATATGCATACAATCACTACTACTACGATATATACGACAACAGTCTGCTTCAGGAACGTAGTAGTAACAAGATTGAAGACGATGACCGAATGCGTATTGCATTAGAGGCTCTGGATATATCTGTCGAGCGTCCTATATTTGGATATGGTCCAGGCAACGCCATGTATAACATATCGACAAAACACTTCACACACAACACCTTTTTGGAACTGATGGTGAATGGAGGTATTCCATGCATGTTGATATTTGTATACTTGGTATATACTTTTCTCGCAACACAGATTCGACGATGGTGTAAAACTCGAGATAAACAGTATCTTACATTCTTCATATTCGGTATATTTTGGTTGATAGATCAAATTTTCTATGTTTTCTATGTCGATCTATGGCTAATATCCTTCTTCATCCTGGTAGCCACACATTCTGATACATACTACAAAAATAGTTTTAACAAGCTGGAGCAATAGGTTCACTATAAAAATTAGCGAGACATGAGAATTATGCATTTTTGCGATAGTATAAGTTGTGGTGGTGGCATTGCATCATTCGTGGCAGGGTTATCATCAGAACAGGCTAAAGATAATGATGTTACAGTTTGTGCTGTTGCACACTCAACTGACGATGTCACATTCGAGAATGGCGTTAAAGTACAGAAACTAAACAAACAAAAGGCGGGCTTCTCGATTAAATTTCCCATCAAGATATTCAATCATTTACGAAAAAACAATTACGATGTTGTGCATATTCACTCCTCATTTCTCTACTATGCACTTGCCATCATATTGCTACACAGACGATTGACATTTATATATACCGTTCACTCTGATGCTAATCGGGAAAATAGTAGCCGTTGGGATAGGTATTTCATTTGGCTGAAGCGTTGGTGCTTCAAACACAAATGGTTACATCCGATAACTATTTCGCACGCATCAAAAAGATCTTTCGACGACCTATACAAGATAAATAGCACTATGGTATTCAACGGTATATGCCACAATACTCCAAGAAAGGATATTGTTGACATCTCACAATACCGAGCCACAGAAAATACCAAGGTATTTTTACATCCTGGCAGAATATCAGAGGCAAAAAACCAGGTTGTTCTGTGTATGGCCTTTAAGCGACTAATTGACGAGGGGTATGATGTTGTGCTTCTGATAGCAGGTACGATACAGGACAAAACGATATTTAGTGAGATAGAGAAATATCTCTCCAAACGAATTATATATATAGGTCAACGCTCAGATATATTAGAACTACTAAGTCAAACAGACGCCATGTGCCTATCATCCATTTGGGAGGGTTTGCCCATAACCCTTCTTGAAGCATTGTCGGTAGGGTGCATTCCAATATGCACACCCGTTGGAGGCATTGTAGATGTTATTGAAGATAATAGATGTGGCATATTGTCCACATCGACAGATGAGGAGGCATACTATACTGCACTACAGCGATATCTTGCGATGACGCCATCGCAGATTGCGGTTATTAAGAGGATGTGTACTGAGGAGTTTAAAAAATATGATATCACTGAGACATCATTATCATATACAGAGTATTACAAACAAGTAATGGGATTACATTAATAATTTGACTAACATGAATATTATCTTTATAGGTCAGATATATCTCGACGGGCAAATAGAGAACTTCTCGTTGTTAGGTTCACGCATTGATATCTCAGCTCACACTTTCCAGCAGGCGTTGCTCAATGGCATTAATACTAAAGATCATTCGATAACAGTCATTTCAGCACCAAGTGTATCACACTACCCTAAGATGCGTAAGCTACATATTGACAAAACACTGCAGATACGTGATGGTATGTGCCTGCAATCTATATCATTCATCAACCTTCCAGGCTTGAAGCACATAACCAAGATGATATCCCTAAGGAAACATCTCAAAAAGATTCTATCAGATGGTAAGGATTATCATATCGTAGTGTATGGTATACACTCTCCCTTTTTGCTCGGTTTACTGGGCATTAAAAAAGGGTATAAGAGTTGTTTGATAGTTCCAGACCTACCTGAATACATGTCTGAGAAACGAGATATCATATATCGCACTGCCAAGAAAATCGATAGAAAGCTTATCAATTGGGGGCTTAAAAATATCGATTCCTATATTCTGTTTAGTCCATTGATGACAGAGAGACTTAAAATAAACAAAACGTTTGATATTATTGAAGGACTTTATCAGCCACCAATGCAATCAACGGTCCAAGTAAAGGAGAGATATAAGACGATACTATATACTGGTAACCTCGACGCTCGACATGGCATAATGACACTATTAGAGGCATTTCATGCCATCGATAACCCCAATTATCGTTTATGGATTTGTGGAGACGGTAATTCTGTAAACAATATCAAAATTTATGAACAGAATGATAATCGAATAAAATATTGGGGGACACTAACACGTGACGAAGTATTAACATTACAACAACGAGCTACTATATTGGTTAATCCTCGAAGTAGTAGCGAAGAATACACTAAATACTCATTTCCTTCAAAAACCATGGAATATCTTGCATCCGGAACTCCAACTATAATGGCACACCTATCAAGTATACCTACTGAATATGATCCTCATATCTACTATTTGGATGATGAGAGCAGTGAAGGAATAAAACAAAAAATTTTAGAAGTAGGTAATTTACCTCAAGAGCAGCTTAATGAATTTGGCGCTAAAGCAGCAAAATTCATATTAACGCAGAAAAACAATCATTCACAAGCAAACAAACTAATCACTCTACTAAAAACTTTATAATGTAAAAGTTAAAAACTACAAAATTATTCTAAAAACAAATATGTATTTTGACGAAAAAGTTGTAACTTCGGCATTAATTTGTAAAAAATATTAAACCTATTGATATGTCAATCTTTAAAGATAAAATCCTACTTATAACAGGTGGCACGGGGTCATTCGGCAATGCGGTGCTTCGTCGATTCCTCGATAGCGACATCAAGGAGATTCGTATATTCTCGCGCGACGAGAAGAAACAGGATGATATGCGCCACGCATTGCAGAACCCAAAAGTGAAGTTTTACATCGGCAACGTGCGCGACAAGGCATCTGTGGATGTGGCTATGCGCGGCGTCGACTATGTATTCGCAGCGGCAGCTCTCAAGCAGGTACCATCGTGCGAGTTCTTCCCTATGGAGGCTACGATGACTAACGTCATAGGAACAAACAACGTACTTCTCTCAGCGATAAAGCATGGTGTGAAGAACGTGGTTGTGCTCTCGACAGACAAGGCGGCATACCCAATCAACGCAATGGGTATCTCTAAGGCACTGATGGAGAAGGTGGCAATTGCCAAGGGTCGTGAGTTGGGTGCCAACGCACAGACAACAATCTGCTGCACCCGCTATGGCAATGTCATGGCATCACGAGGCTCGGTTATTCCCTTGTGGGTAGAGCAGATGGAGCAGGGAAAACCCATCACCATCACCGATCCCAATATGACTCGCTTCATGATGACACTCGACGATGCCGTCGATCTTGTAATCTATGCCTTTACACACGGTGAAAATGGCGATCTCTTTGTACAGAAAGCCCCCGCAGCAACACTTACAACACTTGCTGAGGCTCTAAAACAGATCTACGCAAAGGTAAACCCTGCATATGGTCAAACGGAGGTTAAGGTTATCGGTACTCGTCATGGTGAGAAGCTTTACGAGACGCTTGTTACCCGTGAGGAGATGGCCAAGGCCATTGACATGGGCGACTACTACCGCATACCATGCGACACGCGCGACCTCAACTATGATAAGTTTTTCACCGATGGCAATGAGGCTATCTCAAGGATTGAGGACTACCACTCGCACAATACCCGTCGTCTTGACGTCGAGGGAATGAAGGAGCTACTCCTCAAACTACGATTTATTCGCGAGGATCTGGGACTCCAGCCTCGTTCTAAAGCCAGAGAGATTCGTTCGGAATAATATATTCAAGCATGAAGATACTTGTAACAGGCGCTAAGGGCTTTGTCGGCAAAAACCTTGTTGCTCAACTCAACAATATCAAGAGCGGCAAGGCCAAATACTATGGTGACATTGTCATTGATGATGTCTTTGAGTACGATATTGACTCCTCGGCCGAGGAGCTGGACAAATTCTGCCAGGAGGCCGACTTTGTATTCAACCTCGCAGGGGTAAATCGTCCTCAAAACAGTGAAGAGTTCATGGCTGGCAACTTTGGTTTTGCCTCTACGCTGCTCGACACACTGAAAAAGCATGACAATAGAGCACCCATCATGCTGGCAAGCTCTATTCAGGCAACCCTGATAGGCCGCTATAGCGAATCAGACTACGGCAGGAGTAAGCTTGCCGGCGAGGAGTTGTTCTTTGATTACGCTGCGGAGACAGGAGCGAAAGTGCTTGTCTATCGTTTTCCAAATCTCTTTGGTAAATGGTGCCGTCCGAACTACAACTCTGCGGTAGCTACTTTCTGCAACAATATTGCCAATGATTTGCCTATTCATGTAAACGACCGTAGCACAATGCTTGAGCTGCTCTATATTGACGATCTTGTTGATGAGATGATTGCAGCACTCAAGGGCGAGGAGCACCATTGCGAGTTTAATGGCGTTGATACCGTTATAAAGAGTGATGGTCGATATTGCGCTGTGCCCACGACACACAAGGCAACCCTCGGTGAGATTGTTGACCTGCTATCAGAATTCAAGGCTCAGCCCACAACGCTCGTAATGCCAGAGATTCATGCAGGCTCATTTGCTAAAAAACTGTACTCTACATATCTGTCATATCTACCCAAAGAGAGGGTCTCATTTCCGCTGAAGATGAACCAGGACAACAGAGGTAGTTTTACCGAGATAATAAAGAGCACAGGTGTTGGACAGGTAAGCATAAATATCAGCAAGCCGGGCATTACCAAGGGGGAGCACTGGCACAACACCAAATGGGAGCAGTTCGTTGTTGTGGCAGGCGAGGGTCTGATACAGCAGCGCAACATACTCACCAACGAGGTATCAGAGTGGCGTGTGAGTGGCAAGAGAATAGAGGTAGTACAAATGCTTCCTGGTTATACACACAACATCATCAACCTCTCCGATAGTGAGGATCTTGTAACGGTCATGTGGTGTAACGAGTGTTTTGATCCAGCTCGCCCCGATACTTTTTTTGAACCCGTCGTAAAATAGAATAATATGGAGATTAGACTCGACTATTCAGATGTAAAGTTTGCAGATAATGGCAAACTCAAACTTCTTATAATTGTAGGTACACGCCCCGAAATTATACGTCTTGCAGCAGTCATCAACAAGTGTCGCCAATACTTCGACTGTATATTGGCGCATACAGGTCAGAACTATGATTTCAACCTCAATGGCATCTTCTTCCGCGACCTAAAGCTCGCCAATCCCGAAGTATATATGGATGCTGTGGGTGATGATTTAGGTGCAACAATGGGTAATATAATCAACGCTTCGTATAAGTTGATGGTCGCAACAAAACCAGACGCTGTGCTGGTACTTGGCGACACAAACTCATGTCTCTCTGTCATTGGAGCGAAACGTCTTCATATACCTATCTTCCATATGGAAGCAGGCAACCGCTGCTTTGATGAGTGCCTACCCGAGGAGACCAACCGCCGCATCGTCGATATCATCTCCGATGTCAACTTGTGCTACTCGGAGCACGCACGCCGTTATCTCAATGCCTCGGGCGTAGCCAAGGAGCGCACCTATGTCACAGGCTCACCCATGGCAGAGGTACTGCATGCTAACCTCGCCGATATTGAGTCCTCTGATATACATGCAAGATTGGGTCTTGAAAAGGGTCGCTACATATTGCTTTCGGCACATCGTGAGGAGAATATCGACACGGAGAAAAACTTTACCTCACTCTTCACGGCTATCAATAAGATGGCAGAGAAGTACGATATGCCCATCCTATACTCATGTCATCCACGCTCACGCAACCGTCTTGCTGCGAGTGGGTTCCAGCTTGACAACCGCGTAATTCAGCATGAGCCACTCGGTTTCCACGACTACAACTGTTTGCAGATGAACGCATTTGCGGTTGTAAGCGATAGCGGCACACTTCCTGAGGAGAGTTCGTTCTTCACTTCAATCGGCAAGCCCTTCCCCGCAATCTGCATACGTACCTCTACCGAGCGCCCCGAGGCACTCGATAAGGGTTGCTTTGTGCTTGCTGGCATCGACACCAGATCTCTTCTTCAGGCTGTTGATGTTGCCGTTGAGATGGTTAAGAATAGCGATAACGGCATACCCGTACCCAACTACACCGATGAAAATGTCTCTACAAAGGTTGTAAAACTTATACAATCATACACAGGAATAATAAATAAGATGGTTTGGAAAAAGTAGTCATGGATAAGCGTGTTTTACTTGTTGCTCAGAACTTCTACCCAGAGTTTTTCAAGAGTAATGATATAGCATCAGAGTTGGTGGCTCGCGGCTATAAGGTTGATGTACTTACGGGAATACCCAACTACCCCGAAGGTGTATTCTACAAAGGTTATGGTATCTTCAGCCGTCGCGTGGATACATATAATGGTGCGAAGGTTTACCGTGCATACCAGATTCCACGAGGAGCAAAGCCTGGCGCACTACGCCTATCATTGAACTACCTCTCTTTTGCACTCTGCACAACGTTTTGGGTGTTGTTCTTCTTCGTGTTCAAACGACGCTACGATGCCATCATCGTGCACCAGACATCACCTATAACACAGGCATGGCCCGCCCTTGTTCTGAAGTTTCTACGCCGCACACCCATCTACACATGGGTGCTGGACATATGGCCAGATAGCGTATCAGCATTTATGAGCAGACCGCGTAAGGTGGTCAGCGAACCACTACGCTGGTTTACCAACCTGGTATATAGACACTCAAAACGTATTCTTATCAGCTCACCGGGTTTTAGACAGCTTGTCAATCGCGATGCCGACTACAACGACAAAATCATAGACTTCCCCAACTGGTGCGAAGATATGCTCGGCATGCCACGCCCCGAGATTCCTGCTCTTCCAGAGGGTTTCCGTATTATGATGGCAGGCAATCTATCCGATGCTACTGGTCTTGACGGCGTTGTGGAGGTCATCAAGCGCACGGCCATCAATCCACGTATTAAGTGGATATTTGTTGGTGGTGGCAACCGCGAGGCATGGCTACGCGAAAGAATTGCTGAGGAGGGGCTCACGGAGTGCTGTTCTGTAATGGGCAGATTTCCATTTGAGTGCATGCCTTCGTTCTACGACAAGGCCGACGTGATGTTCATCAGCCTTAAAGCAACCAACTACCAACACCTTGAGCAGACAATTCCCGCCCGACTCCAGTCATACATTGCGGCAAGCAAACCTGTTGTGGGCATGATTGGCGAGGGTGTTACCAAGCTTGTTGAGGAGATTGAATGCGGTGTGTGTGTCACCACAGGCGATTATGACAAGTGTGCTGAGGTGATACTTCAAATTGCAGATAACCCGTCTCAGACCACGGCATGGAATGAGAATGCACGCAACTACTACATAAAGCACTATACCAAAGAGAGGTGCATAAGTCACTTAGAGACTATTATTTGCAACATATAGTCATGATTATAGACAAGAAACTCATTGACGACATATCAAAAGAGGCACTTAAGAGTGAGCGCCTCAGGATGAACTACAATCTGCACGAGTCTCTCGAAGCCAAGGCGCAACGACTTATCAATGCCCTTGAGCCGGGCACTGTTCTTCCCATTCATCGACATAGACACTCAGCCGAGACATACATTCTCCTACGCGGTAATATCGACGTGGTGTTCTACGATGATAATGGCGTAGAGATTAATCGATTTAATCTTGATACTGCACTTTGCAACTATGGCGTACATATTCCTAAGGGGCAGTGGCACACTGTGGAGGTACACAAGTCTTCTGCAATATTCGAGGTAAAGGATGGTCCATATACACCTCTTGACAACTGTGATATTTTGACGAGATAGGCTATGGCAACAGATTTACATACCACCACAAAGACTCTGATAACCATCATACGAGCAGCACTAAACGCTGATTATGCACACACATCAGAGAGCATAGCGTGTGACAACTGGACGAAAGTCTATCGCATGGCGGCGCAGCAGGGTGTGGCTGCTATTGCATGGGATGGCGTTCAGCGACTCATAAATGAGGGTGCTATTACCACGGAGCAGACTCCCGATAGAGCAACCAAATTGCAATGGGCACTGACTGTGGATATTATCGAGAAGCAGTACCACAAGCAGCGCAACGCCATTGTAAAACTCGCCGACATATATGCGGAAGATGGTATCAAAATGCTAATATTGAAGGGCTACGGATTGAGTACTCTCTACCCTATTCCCCAGCATCGCTCATGCTGCGATGTTGACATCTGGCTATTTGGAGAGCAGCAACGAGCCGATGACATCATACGCAAACGACTGGGTATCAAGATAGACGAAGACAAGCACCACCATACAGTATTTAACATTGATGGTGTAATGATTGAGAATCACTACGATTTTCTAAATATCCATGCACACCACTCCAACAGGGATATCGAGGCACGACTCAAGCATCTTGCCGATAAACCCGATGATATGGAGATTTCAGGCCGCAAGGTATATCGCCCCAATGCCAACTGCCATGCTCTATTTCTATTGCGCCACGCAGCAGCTCACTTCGCCGCAGTGGAGATAGTACTACGACATATCATCGACTGGGCCATGTTCGTAAAATATAACTATAATGAGATTGACTGGTCATGGCTTCGCGACGTATGCCGTACACACAATATGGAGGTCTTTTTTGACACTATGAACTCGTTAGCTTCAGACCTATGCGACATCGACATATCCTGTATGCCTGGTACTACACGTCGCCCAAAACTCGAAGAACGCATACTTAACGATATTCTCTCTCCAGAGTTTTCGAAACCAAAGCCTCAAAGCGGTGCGGTGCGTATTGTTGCGTACAAAATCCGCCGTTGGTGGGCAAATCGCTGGAAGCATCGTATCGTCTATCGCGAAGGCCTCATCAAGTCATTTATAACTCATGTGTATAGTCATATCATAAAGCCAAAATCTATCACCAAGCTGTAACACCATGTACAGGCAAGTTGTCACTCACAATAGGCGTGCAGCGATAGTTTTTCTTGTTGACTGCTCGCTGTCGATGATGCAGCAAACACGCGTTTACACACTGACATGCTCCAAAATGGAGATGGCGGAGATAATATGCAATCTGATGATTGACGAGCTGGTCATCCGTGCCGAGCGACATGGCTCAGTACGCAACTACTACGACATTGCAGCACTTGGCTACTCCAACGATAGCGTAGTCTCTCTCTTGCCTGGCAACACCGATGGTTTCATGCCTGTTGACAGGCTCATAGAGATGATGCCCATGCCAAAGACCATACTCAACCACACGGTGATAGAGGGCAAAGACGTTGAGATTCCCATCACCTACCACACATGGATTACGCCAAAGGCAGGTGGCACCTCGCCCATGCTCGAGGCGCTTGCACACACCTATATGATTGTTGATAGATGGTGTCACAACCTCGATAACCGCGACAGTTTTCCGCCAATCGTCTTTCACATCACCGATGGTGCGGGAAACGACAGCAACAGCGCGGCTCTCATAGACATGGCCGAGCGTCTGATGTCCACACACACCAACGATGGTAACACGCTACTATTCAATGTGCATCTCTCATCTGATATAGATGGAGAGGAGGTCATATTTCCCAATAACCGAAGATTTACGACAACAAACCGCGACCTCTTGCTTCTATTCAAGATGTCGAGCGTGATTTCCAAGTCTCTGGAGAGCAGTGTCGCTTATCTTCTTAATCTTAATCGACGAGGTCCCTATCGCGGCATAATGTCAAACACCTCGCCCTGCGAACTAATTTCGCTTCTGAACACTGGCTCCGAGAGTGCCAACAGCATCAAACACATGTAGCGTATGGATATATGTACAATCATGCAGTTCAGACATGCGATAACAAATGCTGACTACTGCTTACGACGATATGCAGCACTGCGCTACGACCACGAGACACTCCGCCTTACGAAGTATTTTGCTGAGTGCCAGGCCGACTACTTTGGCAAAACCGTGATGACGTATGCACCCATAACTCCACAGGCCATGGAGCTGGCTCGTCGTGCTATCGGCATCCTGCCGTCGAAGAGTCGTCATATAGGTCAGTTGAGAATATTTCCCGAGGAGATGCTATGTACGGGCATGAAGGTCCACCGCTGCAGCCTTGTTGTGGAGCACATTCCCGAAGGCACGCCTCTTTCCGAGGCTATGTACACACATAGTCGCAGCCACCTTATGCAGGGTCTCGAACAACTGCGCCGACACATAGATGAGTGCAATATCAGCATCAACCATCTGCACCCCGACAACATTATCGTTGACAGCAGACACGAGTGGCACGTCATCCGTCCCTACTACGTCACCGCAGATAGAGGCAACGACACCGAGGCATTTGACAAACTCAAGGAGCTCATCGAGCGCTACGCACTTGCCGACATTGACACATTAACAAATCTTGCATGTGAGGAGTTTGCATCATACAGTTGCAACAACGGCACCACAGATAGCATGATATACGATGCTTGTGAGGGTCTTCGTCGCTTTACCACGACAGATGGCACGGGATTTATGGATGAACAAAATAACGTAATAATCGAGGCCACATTCCATAGCGCAACCGACTTTCTGGAGGACCGCGCCATCGTAACGCTCCATAGCAACAAGATGGGCATTATAGACCGCAAGGGCAACTATATCATCGAGCCACTCTACGACACCATCGACTTCGATGTCGATAATGGCACATCGATAGTCACTCTCGGTGACAAGAGCGCTAAGTTCGACTACTTCGGCACACAACTTACGCCCTGGAAGTAAGAATAGGCTAACGGAGTTTGTGCAACTGAAAGTGGGGTGTTACCACACGCACAAAGAATAGCAACGCCACTACTACCAACACCGTACCGAGCATATAGCAGTGCTCGTAACCACCCTCGGCAAGCATGCCGCCAAAGAGCATGCCGCAACCAATGCCCACATCCCATCCGGTAAGATATGTAGCGTTTGCTGTTGCACGACGCGAGTTGGGTGCGAGGTTGATGAACAGCGTATTATATGCTGGGAACATCGTGCCATAGCCATAACCGAACAGGAAGGCTGTGAGGAAGTAGAGCACATATCCCGCCGCGATGCTCCAGCCCGCAACCACCGAGAGCAACGCCTCGCCCATAGCACCAAAGAATGCTATACATATACCAAGGCGTATCGTCTCGGTCACAAATCCCTTATCGACACGTTTTCCTGAGTGCAGACGCGAGGCTATAAGTCCCGCAGCCATCACCGTAAAGAAGAGTCCTGTATTTTGTGTTATGCCCACCTCACTGGCATAGAGAGCCATATAGCTTGTCGTCATACCATAGGGCATAGCCAGGAGGAAGAATGCGAAGCAGGCGCGGATACCCTCCTTGAGGAAGAAGCGATCTGCCGATAACTTAAACTCCGTCTTCTCCAATACCTTGCGCGGAGCTCGCACTATGGATGCAAGTATCAAGCCTATTGCACCGGTGATAAGCGACGTAAGGAAAAGTAGCGTATAGTTTCCCGACGATATTACAAAGAGTCCTGCCATCGGGCCAAATGCCATCGCGAGGTTGTTGGTAACACCGTAGTATCCGAGGCCTTCGCCACGCCTCGACGAGGGCATCACATCGATTACAAGTGTATTGCCCGCCGTTGTAAGCATTCCGAAGCTGAAGCCGTGGAATATGCGCAGGAGGATGAACAACGCGAGGGTCTGCGTGATGAAGAAGTAGCCCGTGAACGAGGCCACGAATATTGCATAGGCCACAACATATACACTCTTTCGCGGCAGAGTATCGGCCACAAAGCCCGCAATGGGGCGTACCGAGAGCACCGCTATGACGTAGCACGAGAGCACCACGCCAACCAGGGTCTGACTTATGCAAAATGTCTCCTTGAGGTACAATGGCAACGTAGGCACAAGGATGAAGAATGAGAACGACATTAGAAATGCCGACAGACATACCAATATGTAATTGCGCGTGAAGAGCCTTTCTTTGATTTCGCTAGCCATTAGTAGTTGTGTTTTAATGGTTGAATCTAATAGCCTTGACCGCACACATTGTATAAATGCAACGCGTACGCCATACAAAATTAGCAAAATTTTCTCCAAACAACAAACTATTGATAAGTAATGCGGAGCTTGTGTGTGCGCAAATGGCATTTTGAAGCACGCCTAATGAGAAAATAGACCTCTTATTCACTCCAATATAGCAAAAAAATATGGGTACTATTCGAGTACCCATACCAACCGGCATATTAAATAGCCTCAGCCACGCCACCAGCTCCCTGAACAATCTCGATGGTGTCGTGAAGCATAAAGCTCTGAACCGAGATTTTCGCCTTACGCTCATAGCCTGTGGCGTTTGGTTCAACATAGATACTGATGCCCGAATCCCACTTTGCCAAGGCTCGCGTTGGCACCTCGTATTCATTAATAACCTTGACAACCTTTATCCAACCCTCCTGAGGTGTAAGGTCGCCATTCTCTTCATCGACCTCCCAGCGGTCAGAATAGTTGAAGATGACCTCTACATTATCCACGCCCGTAGATGTCACGGGGATAATCATCTCGCCACCCTCGGCACCAACTGTCATAGACTCCTCGAAGAACTCAACAAATGGTTTATCCTCAATCTTACCTGGAAGAATTGTGTTCTCGCAACTTACGCTAAAAACTGCAATTGCAGCAACTGCAACAAAAAATAACTTTTTCATAACTTATAGTTTTTATAATGATTTACAACTGTTCTACTTTTATTACATGATAATCATAGCCAGAGTACAACTCTACCCAAAGTGTGCGGGGTTTACCAGTAGTATTAGGCTGGGCGATAATCTTCAACCTTTTACTGCAATCCGACTCCGCGCGTAACCACTCATACTCGCAGTAGCCACCATAGCCGTCATTACTTATAAACATACCCTCGCCCGCAGTCTTATAGTCGATGACAGTTATGCTACGGAACGCCTTAGCATCATCCACCGAGATAGTCTCCACGCCACCCTCCTCCGGGAAAGTAACACTGGCTGGATAACCCATATCCACCTCCTCAAATGGCCCACAAGAGAGCAACATAATAGGCAGCACTATAGCAAATAATAACTTTTTCATAGCGTTTTGGTTTTAAGAATATTTAAGTTATTAATCGGGTAAGCAGCCCTACTCTAACATATGTTTCACAGCATCAACCTCGCAGTTCCACACCTTACCGTCGCCAAAGTCAAGCGCGATTATGGCTCTGTCTGCAGTAAGCTCGGCATTGAGCGAGGCAAATGTATGCTCGCCGAGATTAATCGTACCCACCACATCCTCGGCAGCAAGCGTCAAAGTGCCATCTACCATATCGCCCACGAGTTCCTTGAGTATAATAAACTGGGGCTCGATCTGAATATCTGTACCTTCAGGACCCAATGTCAACCAGTAGTTACCATCATCCTGTTTGTGCAACTCGACATGAGTAAATAATGTAGTCTGCTCCTCACCCACCTGCTGCATAAGGTCACCGCTATAATAGGCAGCCTCGGGGAATTTCTGCACCTCATAGACCTGATTAAGATTGGGCTCACATGCCATAGTGATAACTGCTACAAACGAGAGCAATAAGAATTTAATGTACTTCATATTAATTTGGTTTTGATTGTTAATTGATCGTTACTTGTGCCTTTCGCTACTGCAAAGTTATGACACAAAACACCCCAAAACCAAATTTTTGAGCCTCGAATTTTTCCGCGGGGGGGGGTATAACTCATTGATTATCAACACTATGAAAAACTCATTTTTGCGTATTTTTCATCTTGTTGATTATCAAGCAGTTACAAGGATGATAAAACAATGTTTAGGAAAAGTGCGTAAAACTCTGATATTCTGCATGTTATAAAAATAGTCAAAGAAAAAGGGACAAAAGAGACGTGAGAGACACAAGGGTCGCACGAGATGCATGAGATGCATGAGTCGTGAGAGACTTAAATGGCGCAAGAGAAGTCTCTGACAACAGTTGATAGTGTCTTCTCCTAAGTCTCTTTATACTCTTATTTCCCTTAAGTACCATAGGT
>JAEIGA010002913.1_pt1 | contig 26967 bp, 25 predicted proteins | sample 9270691 | NCBI WGS metagenome assembly JAEIGA01 (sample SAMN17057246, study PRJNA624740) | gut metagenome | biome: biome; isolation source: fecal sample | host: Bos grunniens | place: China: Xizang | collected 2019 | reverse complement strand
CCATTAAAGCGGTACGCGAGCTGGGTTCAGAACGTCGTGAGACAGTTCGGTCCCTATCCGGCGTAGGCGTAGGATATTTGAGAGGAGCTGCCCTTAGTACGAGAGGACCGGGGTGGACGGACCACTGGTGTATCTGTTAGGTATCAGACCTATGGCAGAGTAGCCAAGTCCGGCAGGGATAAACGCTGAAGGCATCTAAGCGTGAAGCCCCCCTCAAGATGAGATATCCAATAAGACCCCTTGAAGACGACGAGGTAGATAGGAGTGAGGTGTAAGCACAGCAATGTGTTCAGCTGACACTTACTAATCGGTCTAAAGCTTAACCAAGATAGAAGACGGAAGTCAGGGATTTGTTTAGGTGTTCGGTTTTGAAGGTACAAACCTTAGAAAAGAGTAGAGTTTCTACTCTTTTTTTGTTATAATACTGTCTATATTAGATGGAATCGGAGTAATAGTATGGAACAACATATGCTTTTAGATAAAATTGCAGATGCGGATATGTGCCTGATTGGAATTGGAGAGGATTTTGACACACAAAATTCTTTGCTTAAATCCGATGTATATAAACACGGATGTGAATTCCTTCAAAATGCCGATGCACTTACTTTTTTGCCGGCGTGGAAAGACTTTTGCATCGGGAAATTATATGGGAATTCTTTACACGAAGCATTAGAAAAGTTGGCGAACAGGCTGAAAGATAAAAACTATTTTGTGATTTCTTTACCTACCAATGAGATTGTTGCTTCTTACCCCTGGAAACATGAAAGAATTGTAAGTCCCTGTGGATCTGTTGTTAAAAAACAGTGCCAAAACGGTCATGGTGAGGTTGTTCCTCTTACGAAAGACGAAATCACTAGGATAAATCGGTTTTTTGAACTACTCTATTCAAATGGAAATCCTGCGGAAAACGTTATTCCTACTTTGGACATCTGTCCGGAATGTGGTGAGCCAATGGTACTAAATAATATTTGTGCAGAAAACTACTTAGAAGCAGGCTATTTGCCGAAATGGGAATTATATAAGAAATGGTTACAGGGCACGGTGAACCGTAAACTGGTGATTCTTGAACTGGGCGTTGGACTAAAATATCCGTCTGTAATCAGGTGGCCTTTTGAAAAAATTGCCTTTTTTAACGAAAAGGCGTACTTTTTCAGGGTACATGAGCGACTATCACAGTTGACAGCAGAACTTTCCGGAAAGGGGTTGAGTATTTCTAAAAACCCCATTGATTGGTTGAAAGACCTATGATAAAGTTAAATAAGTGTACGATTATGGAGAAACCGCTATGGGAATGATTGAAAATGACTGGTTGCAGGAGTTGGAACCGGAATTTCATAAACCTTATTACAAAGAATTATATAAATTCGTCAGAGCTGAATATAGTAGCACACAAATTTTTCCGCCTGCAGACGACATTTTTAACGCCTTTCATTTTACACCATTGAGTGAAGTGAAGGTGGTGATTTTAGGGCAGGATCCTTACCACAATGTGGGACAGGCACATGGGTTGTGTTTTTCTGTAAAGCCGGGGCAGGATATTCCGCCTTCCCTTGTGAATATTTATAAGGAACTGCACGATGATTTGGGGTGCCCTATTCCCAATAATGGGTATTTGACCAAGTGGGCAAAACAAGGCGTTTTGATGTTGAACACCGTGTTGACTGTGCGTGCCCATATGGCCAATTCTCATCGCGGAAAAGGATGGGAAGAGTTTACCGATGCGGCTATCAGAGCGCTGAACAAACAGGATCGTCCTATTGTGTTTATTCTATGGGGCAGTCCTGCACAGCAGAAGAAAAAAATGTTGGACAACCCCAAACATTTGATATTGGAAGCGCCCCATCCCAGTCCCCTGTCTGCTTATCGGGGATTTTTTGGAAGCAAACCTTTTAGCAAAACCAATACGTTTTTAGAGCAACATGGCATGGCAGCCATTGATTGGGCCATTGAGAATATTTAGTGAGGATAATATAGAATCGTATGGAAAAGAAACCTTTTGTAACAAAAGAAATGATTGAAAATATTGCAAAAACTTATCCCACACCATTTCATATTTATGATGAGAAAGGTATTCGGGAGAATGCAAAAGCCCTTCGGGAAGCTTTTTCCTGGAATAAAGGATATAAGGAATATTTTGCTGTAAAAGCAACACCGAACCCCTTTTTGATGGAGATTTTGAAGGATTACGGATGTGGAGCAGACTGTTCTTCTTATACAGAATTGATGATGAGCCAAGCAGTAGGATTGATAGGAGAGGACATTATGTTTTCCTCCAATGATACGCCGGCGGAAGAGTTCGCATATGCTGCGAAATTGGGTGCAATCATTAATTTAGATGATATTACTCATATTGAATATTTGGAAAATATTCTAGGTACTTTGCCTAAGACAATGAGCTGCCGTTTCAATCCCGGTGGATATTTTGCTTTGGGTACTGATATAATGGACAATCCCGGTGATTCAAAATATGGCATGACATTAGAGCAAATTTATGAAGCATTCCGTATATTGAAGAAAAAAGGAGTAGAGAATTTCGGTATTCATTCCTTCCTTGCCAGCAATACGGTGACCAATGAGTATTATCCCACATTGGCCAAGCAGTTGTTTGAATTGGCAGTGGATTTACATCAGAAAACAGGCGCAAATATCACTTTTATTAATCTTTCCGGAGGTATTGGCATCCCTTATCTCCCGGACCAGGAGCCCAATGATATCAGAATCATTGGCGAGAAGGTTAGAGAGGTATATGAGGAAATCATGGTTCCTGCAGGTATGGGTGAGGTGGCTATTTATACCGAACTTGGCAGATTTATGATGGCACCTTACGGCGCATTGGTGACAAAGGTGATTCATGAAAAGCATACCCATAAGGACTATGTGGGAGTAGATGCCTGTGCGGTGAACCTTATGCGTCCTGCTATGTATGGAGCATATCATCATATCACAGTTTTAGGTAAGGAGAACGAACCTTGTGAATACAAATGCGACGTGGTTGGTTCCTTGTGTGAAAACAATGATAAATTCGCCATTGATCGTATGCTTCCCACACCTCAAATCGGCGATTATATGGTGATTCACGATACAGGAGCACATGGATTTGCTATGGGGTATAATTACAATGGTAAATTGAAATCTGCAGAGTTACTGTTACAGGAAGATGGCAATGTAAAATTAATCCGTAGAGCAGAAACCCCCAAGGATTATTTCGCTACTTTTGATTGCTTTGATGTATACGACAAGATGCTGCAGGAGTAAACACATATGAGATACCCAAAATCTATTGCAGAGGGGGGAAGCATAGGGTTTTTAGCGCCTTCCTTCGGATGTAATATAGAACCTTATAAAAGTGCTTTCAACAATGCTCTGGAGAAATTTCAGAACATGGGCTACCAAGTGAAATTGGGGCCTAATTGTTATGCCGGTGAGGGGGTAGGTATTAGCAATAAACCCGAAAAATGCGGTGCTGAAATCAATGAGATGTTTCAAAGCACAGAGACGGATGTGCTTATATCCTGTGGTGGCGGAGAATTAATGTGTGAAGTGTTGCCCTATGTAGATTTTTCAAAAATAGCAGAGAATGAACCCAAATGGTACATGGGATATTCGGATAATACCAATCTGACCTATTTGCTGACTACATTGACAGATACCGCGTCTATTTACGCGCCTTGCGCCCCTGCCTTTGGTATGGAGCCCTGGCATCCGTCCCTGGATGATGCGTTCGGCATTATGACAGGCGAAACAAAAACCGTCAAAACCTATGGAAAATGGGAAAAGGAGTCTTTGAAGGATCCTGAAAATCCGTTGGTTCCCTACAATGTAACAGAAGATGTACAGATCCGGACTTATGTTGGAGATGAATTACAGCATCCGGATGCAAATGTTTCCTTTGAAGGACGTTTGATTGGTGGCTGCATGGATTGCTTAGTGAATCTTCTTGGTACCAGATTCGATAAAACAACAGACTTTTTAGACCGATATAAAGAAGATGGATTTGTGTGGTTCTTGGAAGCCTGCGATCTGAATGTTTTCTCTATCCGCAGAGCCATGTGGCAGATGGAAGAGGCGGGGTGGTTTAACCATGTCAAAGGATTTTTGATTGGCAGACCACTAAATGGATCTACGATGTTTGGATTAGATCCATATGAGGCTGTCTTGGCCGTCGCAGGTAAGAAAAATGTACCTGTGATATTTGACGTGGATTTAGGGCATTTGCCACCCATGATGCCCATTGTGTGTGGTTCCTATGGTGAAATAAAAGTACAAAATAACGATGTGCAAGTGAGTATGAAATTTGTCTGATAATTTGGTTTTGTTGCTTGAAAAAATTGTACGAAATATTTAAAAAATTTACTTGCCAAGATATGGTGTATGTGGTATACTTCATTTTGTTGTGAAACAAATCACACATGCCGGCGTGTCGGAATGGCAGACGAGGCAGACTCAAAATCTGTTGGTGGCAACACCGTATGGGTTCAAGTCCCATTGCCGGCATTAAACCGTTAAGCGAGTGCTTAGCGGTTTTTTCATAAGGAGATTATGATGAAAACATTCAAAGAATTATATTTAGCAGGAGAAATTCCTTTCGAAGCAATCGACGATTACAGTTACGAATGGGGAATGAGTGATGATGAGCGTACTTTGGCACAGTATTTAGGCTTAAATGCTGAAGAAGAGGATGCGTGGGTCAGCGTCAGCGAAGAAGCGTTGATAGAATTGTTAGATGCCCAGAAATATGCAAAAAACGCGTCAAAATAATCGAAATCAAATATATAACAGGAGGAAATTTATCAGTTGAATTTCCTCCTGTTATTTTGTATAATTATAGACATAATTTCTGAGTGAAGAATGAAAGAATTTTCAACAAATTTTTGTAGTAAATTATAGGAAGAAACGATATTAAATAAGAGAGGTGCAGTTATGAAGATTAACAGTATTTGTGTACAAGGTGGTTATACTCCCGGAAATGGCGAACCCCGCCAGATTCCCATCGTACAGAGTACTACATTTAAGTACGATACCAGCGAGGATATGGGTAAACTTTTTGACTTGGAGGCAAGTGGCTATTTTTATACCAGATTACAGAATCCTACCAATGACTATGTGGCAGCGAAAATTGCACAGTTGGAGGGCGGTACAGCAGCAATGCTTACCAGCAGTGGACAGGCAGCTAACTTCTATGCGCTGTTCAATATTTGTAACTGTGGCGACCATATCGTGGCTTCCAGCTCTATCTATGGCGGTACATTTAATCTGATTAGTGTAACCATGAAGAAGATGGGCATTGAGACTACATTTATCAGCCCTGACGCGACGGAAGAAGAGATTAATGCAGCATTTCGTGAGAACACCAAGGCAGTGTTCGGCGAGACCATTGCGAATCCTGCGCTGACTGTATTGGATATTGAATTGTTTGCAAAATGTGCACACGCCCATGGCGTTCCCCTGATTATTGATAATACATTTGCGACACCTGTGAATTGCCGTCCCATTGAATGGGGAGCAGACATTGTTACTCATTCCACTACAAAGTATATGGATGGACACGGAGCTACCGTTGGCGGTGTTATCGTGGATGGCGGTAAATTTGACTGGATGGCACACGCGGAGAAATTCCCCGGACTTTGTACGCCGGATGACAGCTACCATGGTATTACATATGCTGAGAAATTTGGCAAGGAGGGTGCATTTATCACCAAATGTACCGCACAGCTGATGAGAGACTTTGGCTCTATTCAGAGTCCTCAGCATGCGTTTATTTTGAACCTTGGATTGGAAAGCCTCCATGTAAGAATGAAGCGTCATTGTGAGAATGGAATGGCAGTGGCACAGTTTTTGCAGAATCATGAAAAAATTGCCTATGTGAATTATTGTGATTTGCCTGGGGATAAATATTATGAAGTGGCTCGTAAATATCTTCCCAACGGAAGCTGCGGTGTAGTTTCCTTTGGTTTGAAGGGTGGCAGAGCTGCAGCAGAAACTTTTATGAAAAATTTGAAGATGGCAGCCATTGAAACCCATGTGGCAGATGCCCGCACTTGTTGCTTAAATCCTGCATCCAGTACCCATCGTCAGATGACGGACGAACAGTTAAAGGAAGCTGGTGTACCCGCAGAATTGGTTCGTATGAGCTGTGGTATTGAGGATGCAGAGGATTTGATTGTAGATATTGCACAGGCGTTGGAACAGTGCTAAAAGGTGTCTTTTATGAACTGCAAAGAGTTTGAAAAACAGATTTCTCCTTTTATTTACAAGAAATTAAATTATTTACAATTAAAACAATTCTGCCATCATCTGGAGGAATGTGAGGACTGTAAAGAAGAGTTGACCATTAAACTGCTTCTGACGGAAGGTATGCAACATCTGGAAGATGGGACAGCCTTTGATTTAAATGCAGAAATGAGGAGCCGTATTATAGAAGCGAAAGCCCGGCTTATCCACAAGGAGCGCAATGCATCCATTGGTTTGGCATTTGAACTCATTGCATTTTTGTTGTTGGCAGGGATTGTCATTGTTATGTTGGTTTGATAGGCAAAAACGCGAGGCGATATTGTATGCTGACAGGGAAAAAACTGGTATTAATCGATGGACATAGTATTTTAAATAGAGCTTATTACGGAGTCCCAATGCTGACTAATGCATCGGGGCTTCCTACTAATGCGGTATATGGATTTTTGAACATTATGTTCAAGATACTGGAAGAGGAACAGCCGGATTTTCTTGCTGTTGCTTTTGATGTACATGCCCTCACCTTTAGACATTTGATGTATGACGGGTATAAGGCCACCAGAAAGCCCATGCCAGAGGAACTTCGAAAACAGGTTCCTGTGATTAAGGATGTGCTTCGTGCGATGGATGTGCAGATTTTGGAGCGGGCCGGCTTAGAGGCAGATGACATCCTAGGCACCATTGCGAAAACTGCAGCAAAAGATGGTGCGCACGTGGCATTAGTTTCGGGAGACCGTGACCTATTGCAAATATCTGATGAAAAAATTAAAATTCGTATTCCCAAAACCAAAATGGGAAAAACAGAGATAGAAGATTATTATCCTGAAGATGTGAGGGCTACTTATCATGTAACACCGGCGCAATTTATCGAACTTAAGGCACTGATGGGAGATACTGCAGATAACATTCCCGGCGTGCCTAAAATTGGAGAAAAGACTGCTACTGAGCTGATGGTGCAGTATGGTTCCATTGATGGGATTTACCAGCATATAGAAGAAATTTCAAAGAACAGTATCAGGGAATCGTTGCGGGAGAATCGCCCTTTGGCGGATTTAAGTAAAGAACTTGCCACCATTAAAATTGATGCGGATATTCAACTGGATTATGAGAAGTCTATAGCGAAGGATTTCTATACACCCGAGGCATATCAATTGTTTAAACAGTTGGAATTCAAGAATTTTCTGAGTAGATTTGATACAGAGAGTCAGGTATCCAATGAGGATATTACCAAAGATTTTGTGATGTGCAAATCACCCTCGGAGTTTGTAAAGGCTGCAAGTAAAGTGGAAGCCGGCGAAGAGATTGGCCTTTTTGTGATGCAGGAAAAGTCTACTCTTGCAGGAGTTTCTTTGGCAACGGAGAAGGGATGTTTTGCGTTTCTTTTCCCTGTCCGGGAGAATGTGCAGCTGTCCTTATTCGACACGATTGCTACAGATGATGGTCAGGAGCAGGTCAAAGAGGCAATTTTATGTTTGTCCAAGGTGGCGAAGATTTCGACCTTTGAAATAAAAAGCCTTTATGAATATATGGATCAAGATACTACAGATAGCTACTTTGACATATTGATTGGAGCATATCTTTTGAATCCACTGAAGAACGATTACGATGTGGAAACCATTGCGTCTGAGCATATGGGATTGGTGCTGCCCGGCAGGAAGGAAGTGTTCGGCAAAGGTAGCTGGATGGAAAATTATAACAGCCAACCTGAGAAAATTGCTGAGTATTTAAACTATGGCGCTTATGTTGCTTATAAATGTGCATCCATTCTTCAGAAAAAATTGCAGGAGACCGGTATGCTTTCTTTGATGAAGGATATCGAGATGCCACTTTCTCTCGTCCTATATCAAATGGAACGGGAGGGTGTTGCAGTTCGAAAGGACGAACTGCGTACCTACGGTGAAGCCTTAAGTGTTCGCATAAGTGAGCTGGAAAAGTCTATTCATACCCAGGCAGGGGAAGAATTTAATATCAATTCGCCCAAACAATTGGGTGAGATATTGTTTGAAAAGATGGGATTACCCGGTGGAAAGAAAACCAAAACCGGATACAGTACTGCGGCGGAAGTGTTAGAAAAATTGGATGCCCCTATTGTGAAGGATATCCTGGAATATCGCGGTTTGACAAAACTGAAATCTACTTATGCAGAAGGGCTGTCAAACTATATTGAAGAAGATGGCCGAATCCACACTAACTTTAATCAGACAATTACCGCAACCGGTAGAATCAGCTCGACTGAGCCGAACCTCCAGAATATTCCCATGCGTATGGAATTGGGCAGACGCATTAGGAAGGTATTTGTGCCGAAAGAAGGTTATCTTTTGATGGATGCCGACTATTCTCAGATTGAACTTCGTGTGCTGGCCCATATGTCCGGCGACGAGCAGTTGTGTGAAGCTTATCATTCGGCACAGGATATTCATAGAATGACGGCTTCTAAGGTGTTCCACACTCCCTTGGAAGAAGTGACGGATTTGCAACGTCGTAATGCTAAGGCTGTAAACTTCGGTATTGTTTACGGCATAAGTTCTTTTGGCCTAAGTCAGGATTTGAGTATTAGCAGAAAAGAGGCGGCTGAGTATATTGATCAATACTTCCGGACGTATCCTAAGGTAAAGGAATTCTTAGATAAGTTAGTTGAGGATGCAAAAAGGGATGGATATATCACTACCATGTTTGGCAGACGAAGACCGATTCCGGAACTTTCTTCTTCAAACTTTATGCAACGTTCCTTCGGAGAAAGAGTGGCAATGAATTCTCCCATACAGGGCACTGCTGCAGACATTATGAAGATTGCCATGATCAAAGTTTGGGAAGCCTTGAAAGAGGCTAATTTGAAATCAAAATTGATATTGCAGGTGCATGATGAACTGGTCATTGAAACTGCGTTGGACGAAGTGGAGATGGTGCGTGAGATTTTAGAGCACAATATGAAGACCGCAGCGAAAATGGCAGTGGAGTTAGAGGTGGATTTGCATACCGGCAGTAATTGGTTTGAAGCACATTAAGGTGCAAAATGCGAACTTTCGAAAGAAAGAAATCCAAAGTCAGAGGGTAGTGTATGAGATTTATTGGCATCACCGGTGCCATTGGCGCCGGTAAGACAGAAATCATCAATTATATCAAGACAAATTATTCCTGTGAAGTTTATCTGGCAGATGAGGTAGCCCATTGGGTGAAAGAAAAAGGTACCCTTGGTTATGAACGCATTGTTACACTCTTGGGAGATGAGATTCTGGACGTTGACGGAGAAATCCACAAAGGGAAAATGGCAGAGAAAATCTTTGCTGACGAAACACTGTTGGAGCAAGTGAACCATATCATACACCCGTTGGTTCAGGAGTTTCTTTTGGATAAATATCGCAAAGCCAAAGAAAATAATTGTTGTCAGTACTTCTTTGTAGAGGCTGCACTATTAATAGAAGCGGGCTATAGTGATTTGGTGGATGAAATGTGGTATGTATATGCAGATCGGGAAACCAGACGTAGGCGCTTGATGGAAAACAGAGGCTATTCTGAAGAAAAGATACGTTCTATATTTTCCAAACAATTATCAGAAGAAGAATTTCGGCGGGCATGTGATTTTGTTATAGATAACAGTGGTACAAAAGAAGATGCTTTCCGTCAGGTGGATGCAAGACTTTGCAAACAAAAGATGTAGTTAGCACTGCATATGACATCATTTGAGATAAAATAATTACATAGAAAGAGATATATGTATGAGATTTTGTAGTATTGCCAGCGGGAGCAGTGGCAATTCCATATATGTAGGCAGCGACGCCGCCCATCTGCTGGTGGATGTGGGAATCAGTGGCAAAAGAATAGAAGCCGGCCTGGCAGAATTGGATGTCAGTCCGAGAGATGTGGATGGTATTTTGATTACTCATGAACATTCGGATCATATCCAGGGACTTGGCGTGATAGCCAGAAAATATCAGATTCCGATATACGCCACAGAAGGAACCCTACAACAGATACTTAGTTATAATTCCTTGGGTAAAATGGATGAAGAGTTGTTTCATCCTATCATGGCGGATAAAGCATTTTTCATCAAAGATTTGAAAATTAAGCCAATGAAAATCTCCCACGATGCGGCACAGCCTGTAGGATACCGCATTTCCTGTGGAAGAAAGAAGATGGCGATATGTACCGATTTGGGCGTTTATAATGAATATACCGTAGATTGCTTACGGGGATTAAATGCGCTGCTGGTGGAGGCCAACCATGATGTGAATATGTTGCAGGTTGGACCTTACCCCTATCCCTTAAAGCAGCGTATTTTAGGAGATAAAGGACATTTGTCCAACGAGAATTGTGGAAGATTGTTATGCGAGATTTTACATGATGATTTGCAGACCATTGTTTTAGGACATTTGAGTCAGGAAAACAATATGCCGGAGTTGGCTTATGAGACAGTGCGAATGGAAATCAATATGAGTAAGGTACATTATAAGGCCGGAGACTTCGATTTACGTGTGGCAAAGCGAAACGAAGTTTCACAGCCTGTGATAATATAAATGGAGGAAAGAATATGAAAAGAACAATTATCACTGTAGTAGGAAAGGACACTGTAGGAATTATCGCAAAGGTTTGCACCTACCTGGCAGATAACAAAATTAATATTTTGGATATCTCCCAAACCATCGTACAGGGATTCTTTAATATGATGATGGTAGTGGATACCACCACGATGGAAAAGGCATTTGGGGATATGGCCGACGAACTGGCTGTTTTGGGAGAAGAAATCGGCGTAGTAATCAAGTGCCAGAAAGAAGAGATTTTTGATAAAATGCATCGTATTTAAGCTGCGATGTAGCTTTGATGTATTCCGAAAAGGAAATAATTAGACAGAAAGTATATCTGATACATAAAGGAATATTGATATGATAAATTTAAGAGAAGTTACAGAGACAAATAAAATGATTTCCGAAGAGAATTTAGATGTACGTACCATCACGATGGGCATCAGCCTGATGGATTGCATTGATTCAGATTTGGAAGTGTTAAAATCAAATATTTATAAAAAAATCTATGAAGCAACCAAAGATTTGGTTGCTGTAGGTGAAGAGATTTCCAGAGAGTTTGGCATACCTATTGTGAATAAAAGAATTTCTGTTACACCTATCGCATTGATCGGCGGAGCTGCATGCAAAACGATAGAGGATTTTGCTTCCATAGCAAAGGTGCTGGATGATGTGGCTGAAAAGGTAGGGGTTAACTTTATCGGTGGGTATTCTGCACTGGTTAGCAAAGGAATGACTCCGGCAGACGAACTGCTCATTCGTTCCATTCCGTTGGCTCTTTCTACCACAAACAGAGTGTGCAGTTCTGTGAACTTGGGCTCCACAAAAACCGGTATCAACATGGATGCGGTGAAGTTGATGGGTGAAATGATTGTTCAAACAGCAGAGTATACCAAGGAGAATGATTCTTTGGGTTGCGCGAAACTGGTAGTATTCTGCAATGCGCCTGACGATAATCCCTTTATGGCAGGCGCCTTCCATGGTGTGACAGAGGCAGATAAGATTATCAATGTTGGTGTCAGCGGCCCCGGTGTGGTAAAGACGGCCCTGGAAAAAGTACGCGGAGAAAGTTTTGAGGTGCTGTGTGAAACCATTAAGAAGACCGCGTTCAAAGTCACGAGAGTGGGCCAGTTGGTGGCGCAAGAGGCGTCTGAAAGATTAGGCGTTCCCTTTGGTATTGTGGATTTGTCCCTTGCCCCCACCCCTGCAGTTGGTGATAGCGTGGCTGATATTCTTTGTGAAATTGGGTTGGAGTATGCCGGAGCACCCGGTACTACAGCAGCTTTGGCTCTCCTTAATGACCAGGTAAAGAAGGGCGGCGTAATGGCATCCTCCTATGTTGGCGGTTTGAGTGGCGCATTCATTCCTGTCAGCGAAGATCAAGGTATGATTGATGCTGTCAAAGCAGGTGCTTTGACCTTAGAAAAATTAGAGGCTATGACTTGTGTATGCTCTGTAGGATTGGATATGATTGCGATTCCCGGAGATACCAAAGCGACCACCATTTCGGGTATCATTGCAGACGAAATGGCTATTGGTATGGTAAACCAAAAGACCACAGCGGTGAGAGTTATTCCTGTGATAGGAAAGGGAGTTGGTGAAACAGTAGAATTTGGAGGCCTGTTGGGATATGCGCCGATTATGCCGGTGAATCCATATTCCTGCGACGCATTTGTAAATAGAGGAGGCAGAATACCTGCCCCCATCCACAGTTTTAAGAATTAATAGATTAGTGTTTAAAGAATGATAAGCGGAGTGCTGAACTCGTTTTCGTATTTTTCATCACAGATGGAATTGCGGAGTTTGGCACTCCGATATATTTTGCCGGCGAAAAGTTCCAAAGCAAGTAATTGCTTACCAAAGTCATCTAACAGGGGCTCTGCATCGGCCAATTTGCTAATCATTGGAATGGAAGAATGTTCTTTTATTTGTGTCAATAAAGGAGCAGCATTCTTGCGGAAGCCTAAAATGCGGGCGTAGGGTACGTGGTCCATAGAAACAGCCAATGCCATCTGATCCTTGGTGATATTCAACAGAATATGAAGGAGGCATCTGCTGATGCGGGTGTAAGTTAGTTCCTTGGTTTTTAAACTTTCGATAAATCCGTCCCAATCCTTAAACTGAGATAGGGTGTTTCGAATACGGTCAGAAAGTTCTTTGTTCACATCTAAATATTTCTCGTATCCCTGTGCTTCCTCGGCAACCAATTTGTAATACAATGCCTGGGAGAAATCAGTTCTGGTAACAATGTGCTTTTTCATGATGCATTCTTTAAGTAAAAGATATGCTTCGGAGGGCATGGTGTTCTCAAGCGTTGCATCGGGTAGCTCGACAGACAGTGTGTCTGCTTTAACCCTATTTTCTAATGCTTCCCGAATGGAACGGGCAGAAGCCATGCCGGAAGAAATTGTAGTATCGTTATATCCACCGCCAATTCGTGTAATTGTGGTGGGTTGCATGGATGAATTGCGCGACATAAGTGCCTTGCAATATTCAATGCCTAAAATATGATTCGGCTGATTTAAAAATTCCAACTCGGCTTCCGAAAGAAGGCTTGATTTTTGATAAGCTTTCTCCCTTGCTTTGGGGAAAGAGAGCCCTTCTTTCATAAAGGCCTGAATGGATTGTTGTATTTGTTCTGATTCGGTAGAAAGGGTTTTGGCAAGCCTTAATATAGCATCTATATCACCGGATTCGCTGCCGAAGTTTAAGTGAGTAACAATGCCCAGCTTATCCAACAGGCTTACAGCCCCTGCAGCAAAATATTCAGCACTGGCCGTCGCATAGAGGACGGGCAATTCCAGGACTAAGTCGGCACCTGCCTGTAAGGCCATTTTTGTGCGGGTGTATTTATCTACAATGGCAGCATCGCCTCTTTGGGTGAAATTGCCGCTCATAACAACTATTGTGTAGTCTGCGTTATGCGCTTCTTTGGCCTGGGAAAGCTGGTAGGCATGTCCGTTATGAAAAGGATTATACTCTGCAATAATGCCGTTAATGTTCATAAAACACCTGCTTTTTGATAAAAAAATATTTGTTTTCCACAAAAATATATATGTTTCTAATGCGCAAATGTATTTGAAAACATACAATTTATCGTGGATTATTTCTTGTTTATTGGTTCTTGCTTTAGTATAATATAAATGACAAATTTTGTTAAGTCTATTTTGGGGAAGTGAAAGCACAACCGAAAGGAGAAAGTTATGTCATATATTGACTTAATCAAGGAAAGAGCCCGATTGGACAAGCGCACCATAGTGTTGCCTGAGTCCAATGACAAGAGAACTTTAATTGCTGCGGCAAAGATTGTGGAAGAAGGAATTGCCAACATTATTATGGTTGGCGATGAGGAAAAGATTATGGACGGTGCCACCTGGTTGGAGGTGGATTTGTCCGGAATACAGGTAATCAATCCCGCCACCACACCCAAGCTTGATAAATATGTAGAATTGTTATATGAAACCAGAAAAGCCAAAGGTATGACCATGGAAATGGCCAGAGAAATCCTTTTGAAAGACTTTCTTACCTTTGGCATTGTTATGGTTAAGGCCGGAGATGCAGACGGTATGGTGGCAGGTGCGAACCATTCTACCGCAGATACCTTAAGACCTGCATTACAGATATTAAAGACAGCTCCCGGTGTTAAATTGGTGTCCGCATTCTTCGTGATGGATACTAAGTTTAAAGATATGGGAGACAACGGAACCTTTATATTTGCGGACTGTGGATTGAATCAGGATCCTACCGCAGAAGAATTGGCGGCAATTGCTGATACTTCAGCAAAAAGCTTCAAAGCCTTAGTTGGACCGAAGCCTGTGATTGCGATGTTGAGCCATTCTACCAAGGGAAGTGCAAAACATCCTCTGGTAGATAAAGTAGTGGAAGCAACCAGAATTGCCCATGAGGAGTATCCTCATTTGGTATTAGATGGAGAATTGCAGACCGACGCGGCACTGGTTCCCGGCGTGGCAAAGTCTAAGGCACCCGGCAGTGTTGTGAATGGTCAGGCTAACGTCCTGATTTTCCCCAACCTGGATGCCGGTAATATTGGATATAAACTGGTACAAAGATTGGGTGGCGCCGAAGCTTATGGCCCTATGCTGCAAGGGATTGCAAAGCCTGTAAACGACTTATCCAGAGGATGCTCCTGGGAAGATATCGTAGGTGTAGTGGCGCTGACAGCTGTACAGGCACAGTTAAGTTAGTTTGAAATAGAATATATATTTTAAATATAACGGAGGAAATGTTTTATGAAAATTTTTGTTATCAACTGTGGAAGTTCTTCTTTGAAATTTCAGCTCATCGATTCTGTTTCTGAGGAGTGCCTTGCAAAAGGTCTTTGTGAGAGAATCGGTATTGAGGGCGGTATGATTTCCTACACTCCTGCAGGAGGCGAAAAAGAAAAGACCAAGGTAGAGATTCCTGATCATAAAGAGGCATTCCGTCTGGTGCTTGAAGCGATGACCAACCCGAAAACCGGCGTGCTGAAGAGCACGGATGAAATCGATGCAGTTGGACATCGTATGGTACATGGCGGCGAGAAGTTCGCATGTTCTGCAATTCTGGACGCAGATGTGTTGGCTGCAGTGACAGAGTGTAACGATTTGGCACCGTTGCATAATCCTGCCAACTTGGTTGGCGTAAATGCCTGCAAAGAGTTGATGCCCAATGTACCCATGGTTGGCGTGTTCGATACTGCATTCCATCAGACTATGCCGGAGGAAGCATATTTGTATGCAATTCCCTATGAATATTATAAAAAATACGGTGTGAGAAGATATGGTTTCCACGGAACCAGCCATCACTATGTATCCCAGCATTGCGCAGAATTCTTGGGCAAGAACTATGAAGATATGAAGATTATCGTTTGCCACCTTGGCAACGGCGCAAGTGTGTCTGCGGTAAAGAATGGTAAGTGCGTTGATACATCTATGGGTATGACTCCCTTGGAAGGTCTTGTGATGGGTACCCGTTCCGGTGATATTGATGCCGGCGTATTGGAATTCCTTGCTAACAAAGAAGGTATGGATATCAAAGAGCTTTTGAATATGCTGAATAAGAAGTCCGGCTTGCTGGGTCTGACAGAAGCTTCTTCCGATTCCAGAGATGTGGAAGACGGATATTTTGAGAAGAAAGAAAATTGTGTGCGTGCACAGAAGAGTTTCTGCTATCGTGTGGCAAAATACATTGGTGCTTACGCAGCTGCAATGAATGGTGTAGATGCCATCTGCTTCACCGCAGGTGTTGGTGAGAACAGTCCTATCACCCGTGAGATGATTTGCGATTACTTAGGATACCTTGGTGTTACCATCGATAAGGAAGCAAATAATAAGCGTGGCGATGACAATATCATTTCCACCGCAGATAGCAAGACCACTGTGTGTGTGATTCCTACCAATGAGGAATTGGCGATTGCAAGAGAGACTGCAAGACTTGTAAAATAATTTACAAAATAAGTTGACAAACAACACACCGATATGTATAATGAATCAGTGTGTGAAAATTACACGATTTTGCACAGGAGTGGCTATGTTAATCAACTTGTCCGATGTTTTTACATCTGAGGGAAAGCAACTACATAGGTGCGTCCCCCTGGATATGCAGACATTCGCATCCAAGATGGGCACCTTCGATATTAAGAGTAAATCCGATGTGATGCTTCAACTGTCCAATGCGGAATCAGGCAAGGCATTGATAGAAGGAACTCTTGATTTAGAGTTTTCTACCAATTGTGACAGGTGTTTGACTGAGGTGACGACTCCCATGCATTTGACGTTTCATCGTATTGTTACTTCCCCGGAATTACAGGTGGAAGACCTGGATGATGAAGACAAAGAATGTTTTATGGATGGGTATCAACTCGATGTAGAGACTTTTGTGTATCATGAAATTTTATGTAGTTGGCCTGCCAAGATTCTGTGCAAAGAAGACTGCAAAGGTTTGTGCATGAAATGCGGGCAGAATCTGAATGTGAAGGAATGTAGCTGCGATACCTTCGTACCTGATCCTCGCATGGCAGTAATACAAGATATCTTCAACGCAAATAAGGAGGTGTAACGATGTCTATTTGTCCTAAGAATAAATCTTCCAAAGGTAGAAGAGATAAGAGAAGAGCAAACTGGAAGATGAGCGCTCCTACACTTGTAAAGTGTAGCAAATGTGGTGCACTTATGATGCCTCATAGAGTTTGTAAAGCTTGTGGTTCTTATAACAAGAAGCAGGTTGTTGATGTTGAAGCATAATAACTAAATTTGCGTTATACAGAATGAAATCGGGCGTTCAATAGAACGCCCTTTTCTTGTACAAAAAAATCTTGATTTTTATACGCGTATACATTATAGTAATTTATGAATGTACCGTTAAGAAATGAGAGGAAAAATCATGTACGATTTGGTTCGTGTTGCAGTGGATGCCATGGGCGGAGACAACGCACCTGTTGAGATTGTCAAGGGCGCTGTGGAGGCAGTAAATGCCGATTCCCGCATTCAGGTATATCTTGTCGGACAGGAAGATGTGGTTTCCGAAGAACTAAAGAAATATACTTATCCTGCGGAACGTTTGGAAGTTGTTTCTGCTACGGAAGTCATTGAGACCGGAGAGCCTCCTGTAATGGCGATTCGACGCAAAAAAGATTCCTCCCTGGTGAAAGCCATGAATTTGGTGAAGGAAGGTACCTGTGATGCGCTTGTTTCTGCAGGAAGTACCGGAGCAATTTTAGTGGGCGGTCAGGTAATTATCGGACGTATCAAAGGGGTAGATAGAGCTCCTTTGGCACCAATTATCCCCACTGCCACAGGAGTAGCACTATTGATTGACTGTGGCGCAAATGTGGATGCAAAGCCGCTGAATTTAGTACAGTTTGCTAAGATGGGCAGTATCTATATGGAGCATGTGGTGGGCATAAAGAATCCCAAAGTCGGCATCCTGAATATCGGTGTGGAAGAAGAAAAGGGAAATGCCCTGGTCAAAGAGACCTATCCACTGCTGAAAGAATGTTCTGATATCCATTTTGTGGGTAATGTGGAAGCCAGAGATGTTCCGGCAGGTGTGGCAGATGTGATTGTATGCGATGCGTTTGCAGGCAATGTCCTGTTGAAAACCATGGAAGGTGTCAGCTCTGTCCTCATTAAAAAAATCAAAGCCGGTCTGATGAGTTCTTTGGTTACTAAGATTGGTGCGGTAATGATAAAACCTGCACTGAAGGGTGTAGTAAAGAGTTTTAGCACAGAAGAACATGGCGGAGCACCCATGCTTGGGTTGAATGGCCTTGTGGTCAAGACTCACGGAAGCAGCAAGGCTGCTGAAATACGAAATTCTATCCTCCAATGCATTGCATTTAAGGAGCAGAATATAAATGATAAAATAAGGGAGCATATTGTTCCTGAGATTTAAGAAAGAAGGATAACTTATGGAATTTGAAAAACTGAAAAAAGTAATTGCAGAAGTATTGAATGTTGATCCTGATGAGATTACCATGGAAACTACATTTCAGGATGACTTGGGTGCAGATTCTTTAGATTTGTTCCAAATTATCATGGGTATTGAAGAAGAGTTCGATATTGAAATTGCAGCTGAAAGTGCTGAGAACATCACGACTGTAGAAGAAGCAGTAGAGATGATCAAAAATGCAATCGCGTAACATTTCTGCATCATATTGAATCAATAAGAGCAGTCAGATACATGACTGCTCATTTGCGTTGAAAGAGGGGCCCTTAGATGAATAAAGAATATACAATTTCTTTGCTTCAGGATAGGATTGGTTACCACTTTAAGGATGAATCTTTGCTCAAACAGGCAATCACTCACAGTTCCTATACGAACGAACAGAAAATCAATCGTAGTGGACATTATGAACGGTTGGAGTTCTTGGGAGACGCTGTTTTAGAACTTGTATCCAGTGAATTTCTGTTCACCACCGGAAAAGATATGCCGGAAGGTGAAATGACGAAAGTAAGGGCATCGTTGGTATGCGAACCCGCGTTGGCTTTTTGTGCGTCTGATTTAGAACTTGGTCAGTTTATTCTGCTGGGCAAAGGAGAAGAGGCTACCGGCGGCAGAGACAGAGATAGCATTGTTTCTGATGTGATGGAAGCCATTGTGGGTGCGATTTATCTGGATGGTGGCTTTGCATCCGCGAAGGAATTTATCAATCGATTTATTCTTTCTGATTTGGAAGATAAACAATTGTTCTATGATAGCAAGAGTAATCTTCAGGAATTAATGCAGGGGAAACTGAAAAAAGAATTTCATTATGAACTGCTGGAAGAAACCGGGCCGGAACACAACAAAGAATTTTCTGTTGCTGTGTATTCGGAAATGGAATGCATCGGAACAGGCAGAGGAAAAACAAAGAAAGCAGCACAGCAGCAAGCGGCATATGCGGCGTTGTTGTTGCTGAGGGATAAAGGATATGTATTTAAAAAGTATTGAGGTACAGGGCTTTAAGTCCTTTGCCAACAAAATTAATTTTCAATTTCACAATGGCATCACCGGAATCGTAGGCCCCAATGGTAGCGGTAAGAGTAATGTTGCCGACGCTGTCCGTTGGGTACTTGGCGAACAGAAGGTGAAGCAGTTGCGCAGTTCCAGTATGCAGGATGTTATTTTCTCGGGAACAGAGAATAGAAAACCCCTAAGCTATGCTTATGTTTGTCTTACTTTGGACAACTCTGATCATCAGCTTGCCATCGATTTTGATGAGGTGACCATTGCAAGACGTATTTACCGTTCCGGAGAAAGTGAATATCTGATTAACGGAAGTGTATGCCGTTTGCGTGATGTAAACGAACTTTTCTATGATACAGGTATCGGTAAAGAAGGATATTCCATTATTGGACAGGGCCAGATTGACAAGATTCTGAGTGGTAAGCCTGAAGAACGTAGAGAGTTGTTTGACGAGGCGGCAGGAATTGTGAAGTTCAAACGCCGTAAAGCATCAGCACAGGCCAAATTAGAGAATGAAAAGCAGAATTTGATTCGTATTCAGGACATTCTTTCCGAATTGGAAAAACAGGTTGGCCCTTTGGAGAAACAGTCCGAGGTGGCGAAGGTATATCTGAAGAAGAGAGAAGAACTGAAAACTTATGATATCAATGTTTTCCTGTTGGAAAATTTAAGATTGAAAGAGCAATTGTCGGCTGTCAGCGAGAAGTTTGATATTGTGAATCATGATTTGCAGGAAACCAATGTCAAATACGAAGAAATCAAGCAGGAATATCAGACCATTCAAGAAGAACTGGAACAACTGGAGGCAACCATAGATGAGACCAGACAGAGCGTGACGGATGCCGGTCTTACCAGAGGTAAGTTGGAAGGTGAAATGAATGTCCTGCGAGAGCAGATTAACTCGGCCCATGGAAGCGAAACCCATTTGGGTAATCGTAAAGCCGCACTTGAGCATGAAATAGCGCTGAAGGAAGAAGAAAGAACGGCAATTCTAAAAGAAAAGCAGGAAATGGAAATAAAAATGCAGGAGGTCATCGACACTGCAGACGATTTCCGCGCAAAACTGGAAGAGATTCAGCATCAGATTTCTGCTGTTAATACAGATATTGAAAATAATAAAAATATTATTATCGATGAGTTGAATAATCGTGCCACCATTAAATCCAAAATGGGTCGTTTTGACACCATGATGGAGCAGATCAATATCCGAAAAGCGGAACTTAATTCCAGACTTTTGAAGCATAAATCCGATGAAGCTACACGTGCTGAAAGCATGAAGCAGTTGCAGGAAGTGTTTGATGCCTTGACATCGGAGATTAATGGCTTAATAGCAAAAGAAGCTGCCATTGAAGAGAAGTTGGGAACCATCCGTGAAACCTTGGCAGACAAAGACAATTTGCTTCGTGATACCCAGGCTTCCTATCATATGGAGAAATCCAAATTGGAGGCACTCAGCAACCTGACAGAACGCTATGAAGGCTATGGTGGCAGTGTCAAGAAGGTGATGGAACAGAAAGACAATTACCAGGGTATCATCGGTGTTGTTGCAGACATTATCAAAGTAGATAAAAAATATGAGACAGCTATTGAAATTGCCCTTGGCGGAAATATCCAGAATGTGGTGACAGACAATGAGGATACCGCAAAGCAGGTGATAGCATATCTGAAATCCAATAAATTAGGACGTGCAACATTCCTGCCTCTTACCAGTATCACAAATCCTCAGGAATTTAAGAGCCCTGAAGTGCTGGAGGAGGAAGGCGTCATTGGCATGGCTGATACGCTTGTAAAGATTGACGCCAAGTATAAAGATGTAGCAAAAGCAATGCTTGGCCGTATTGTAGTTGTAGACAATGTGAACCATGCGGTGAAGATTGCAAGAAAGTTTGAATATTCTATTCGTATGGTTACCCTAGAGGGTGAACTGTTGGTGCCCGGCGGTGCCATCAGCGGTGGTGCCTTCAAAAACAACAGCAATCTCCTGGGTAGACGCAGAGAGATTGAGGAGTTAGAGAAACGGGTCAAAGAACTTCAGGGGAATATTGATACCATCAATACCGAAATTGAGGATACAAAGGCTCATAGAAATGCGCTTCGTGTGGAAGTGGAAGGAATCAAGGCTGAAATTCAAACCAAGTCCATTGATCAGAATACCGCTCGTTTGAATATTGCGCAGGCCAAGGAAAGAATGCAGGAAGAAGTCGAAGGTGTGGCATCCCTGCAGATGGAAGAAGCAGAAATTGATGGAAAGATTTTTGACATCATCCATGAAAAAGAGGCTACCACAGAAGAACTGCAGGCAAGTGAAAATAAAGAGATGAATGCACAGGAAACCATTCTCCAATATCAAAAGCAATTGGAAGAACTCCGCCGTGCTGAGACAGAAAGTTCCTTGCATGTCAGCGAATGGGAAATCAATGTGGAAAAAATGCGCCAGGAACTTGGCTTCCATCTTGCCAATGTGGAGCGTATTGAAGGTGAGATGAATAAATCTCAAGGCGAGTTAAATGAAGTTATGGATGCCTTGCATGAAAATCTGGAAGAGATGGAACGCAAGGAGCGCAACATTGAAGAAATCAAAAAGACCATTGAAGCTTCCTATGATGCCCAGAATGCTTCTGAGGGCAAACTAAAAGAAATTATTGCTCGCAGAGAAGAATTGATGGGACGCCAGAAAACTTTCTTTGAACGCAGAGAAGAGATGTCTGAACGTATTGCCAATCTGGATAAAGAAGCATATCGTTTGGGTGCACAGAAGGAAAAATACGAGGAAAGCATCGAAGCCCATATCAATTATATGTGGGATGAGTATGAGATGACTCTCACCGATGCGCAGTCCTTCAGAAATGAAGAAATGACCGATCTGCCCGCTATGAAGCGTCAGATTTCAGCGTTGAAGGACCACATTAAGAAATTGGGCGATGTGAACGTCAATGCCATCGAAGATTACAAGAATCTGATGGAAAGATATACTTTCTTAAAGACGCAACATGATGATCTGATTGAGGCGGAAAAGACATTGGAAGGCATTATTGCAGAACTGGACGAAGCAATGAGAAAACAGTTCAATGAGAAATTTGCCGAGATTAACAGGGAGTTTGATAAGGTATTTAAAGAACTCTTTGGCGGCGGTAAGGGCTCCTTGGAGCTGATGGAGGATGAAGATATCCTGGAAGCAGGCATTCGTATTATTGCACAGCCGCCCGGAAAGAAATTACAGAATATGATGCAGTTGTCCGGTGGCGAAAAGGCATTGACCGCAATCTGTCTTTTGTTTGCAATTCAGAATCTGAAACCTTCACCGTTCTGTCTCCTGGATGAGATCGAGGCTGCTTTGGATGATAGCAATGTGGTCCGCTTTGCAAAGTATTTACATAAACTGACCAAGAATACGCAGTTTATTATCATTACCCATAGACGAGGTACTATGGAAGAAGTGGATCGTCTCTATGGTATTACCATGCAGGAGAAGGGTGTTTCCACCCTTGTCAGCGTCAACCTGATTGACAATGATTTGACCTAAATAAGAAGGGAATAGCTATGGCAGAAGAAAAAAGAGGATTTTTTTCCCGACTGAAGGATGGATTGTCCAAGACGAGAAATAACATAGTGAAGGGAATAGATTCCGTTTTCAGTGGATTTTCCTCTTTGGATGAGGATTTCTACGAGGAATTGGAAGAAATTCTCATTATGGGTGATATTGGTGTGAACACCACCGGTAGAATCATAGAACAGTTAAAGCGTCAGGTAAAAGAGCAACACATCACTGACCCTGCCGAATGTAAGAAGTTGCTGATTGACGATATCCGTGCACAGATGCAGGTAAACGAGGGGGCATATCCCTTTGAATCCCAACAATCTGTGGTGATGGTGATTGGTGTCAATGGGGTGGGTAAAACCACTTCTGTGGGGAAACTTGCCGGTATTTTGAAGGAACAGGGCAAAAAAGTACTGATTGCAGCTGCAGATACCTTTCGTGCTGCCGCAGGTGAGCAGTTGGCAGAGTGGGCCCACAGAGCAGATGTGCCTATGGTTGGTGGAAAAGAGGGCGCTGATCCTGCCAGTGTAGTCTATGATGCTGTAAGTGCGGCTAAGGCAAGAGGTGTAGATGTACTTCTCATTGATACGGCAGGTCGTTTACACAACAAAAAGAATCTGATGGAAGAACTCCGCAAGATGAATCGGATTATTGACAGAGAATATCCCGATGCGCATAGAGAAAACCTGATTGTATTGGATGGTACAACCGGACAAAATGCATTGGTACAAGCCAGAGAGTTTGGAGAGGTAGCGAATCTCACCGGGATTGTTTTAACGAAGATGGATGGCACCGCCAAAGGTGGTATTGCTGTGGCAATTCAGTCCGAGTTAAATATTCCTGTGAAATACATTGGCGTTGGAGAGACCATCGATGATTTGCAAAAGTTTGACGCAAATGATTTTGTAAATGCATTGTTTGATATATCTGCAGAAGAGATGAATTAAAGAAGGACCAAAATCTATGGACAAGAAAATGTTAACATTGCCAACCTTTGAGGAGGCCTCTGAAGTCGTAAAAAAAGTGACTTTGGAAACAAAACTTATATATAGTGATTTTTTAAGCAATCAGACCGGCAATAAAGTATATTTAAAGCCGGAAAATATGCAATTGACCGGCGCATATAAATTGCGTGGTGCGTATTATAAAATGAGCACGCTTACTGACGAAGAACGCAGTAAGGGGTTGATTACCGCTTCGGCAGGAAATCATGCACAAGGGGTAGCTTATGCTGCAAAATGCTATGGTGCCAAGGCTACCATTGTGATGCCTACCACCACACCTTTAATCAAGGTCAATCGCACCAAGAGTTATGGTGCGGACGTGGTGCTATACGGAGATGTATATGACGAGGCATGCGAGAAAGCGTATGAACTTGCAGCAGAGCATGGATATACTTTTATTCATCCCTTTGATGATTTGGCTGTGGCTACAGGACAGGGAACCATCGCCATGGAAATCATCAAGGAACTCCCCCTGGTAGATTACATATTAGTACCCATCGGTGGAGGTGGATTGGCAACAGGTGTATCTACTTTAGCCAAATTGCTCAATCCCAAGATTAAAGTGGTAGGAGTAGAGCCTGCCGGTGCAAATTGTATGCAGGTGTCCATCGCTGAAGGAAAAGTTACCACGCTTCCTGCAGTAAACACCATTGCGGATGGTACTGCGGTGAAGACACCGGGCTCAAAATTATTCCCTTATATTAAGAATAATTTAGATCAGATTATTACCATCCATGATGAGGAATTGGTAGTTGCCTTTCTGGATATGGTGGAAAATCATAAAATGGTGGTGGAGAATTCCGGCCTGCTTACAGTTGCCGCTTTGAAGCATCTGGACGCAGAGGGTAAGAAGGTTGTTTCTATTTTAAGCGGTGGAAATATGGATGTGATTACCATGTCTTCTGTAGTACAACAAGGACTTATTCTTAGAGACAGAATCTTTACGGTTTCCGTACTTTTGCCCGATAAGCCGGGTGAATTACACCGTGTATCCGGTTTGATTGCTGAAGTGAATGGTAATGTCATCAAGTTGGAGCACAATCAGTTTGTATCCATTAACCGTAATGCGGCCGTGGAGCTTCGTATTACGTTGGAAGCATTTGGCACTGAGCATAAGAAGGAAATTATCGATGCCTTAGAAACGGAAGGTTATCAGCCTAAGCTAGTCCGTACAAACACAATTTATAATGGATAGATAAATTTGTTAGTCCTGGATAAAACACAGGAAATTACATATAGTAATGTTAAAAATCCGTAATTGCAAAAGACAATTTGCAGTTGCGGATTTTTTTATGAGGAGAATTACATGAAACAGGAAATGAAAAGATATGTAATTATAACCATTGGTTCACTGCTGTATGCTGTTGCGGTGAGTCTGTTTCTGGACCCAAATTCCATTGCGCCCGGAGGAGTCACCGGTTTATCTATTATTTTGAATCGGCTGACAAATATCAGCACCGGTTCACTTATTTTCTTAATAAATATTCCTATCTTGGCGATTGGCACATGGAAATTTGGAATTAAGTTTATTGTCTCCAGTTTTTACAGCATTGCAATGGTTTCTATATTTACGAATTGCCTGGATGGAGTTGCACCTGTAACAGAAGAAAAATTACTTGCAGCCTTAGCGGGTGGCGCACTGTTGGCCATTTCTATCGGTATTATTTTTCGCGTTGGGGCAACCACAGGCGGTGCAGATATTGTGGTTAAATTGTTACGTCTGAAATATCCACATTTGCGGACGGGATCTTTGTTTTTTATGTTAGATGTTGTAATTGTTGTTTTATCAGGGATTGTCTTTCGCAATATAGAGCTGGCATTGTATGCAAGCATTGTGCCTGTGATACATGCTATGCTGATGGATATTGTGCTTTATGGCCCTGATGAAGCTAAATTGGTCTTTATCATTAGCGATAAACATGAGGAAATTGCGCATAGATTAATGCATGAATTGCATTTGGGTGTGACTTGCCTGGCTGCACAGGGGGCATATACCAGGCAGAGTAAGAATGTATTAATGTGTGTCTCAAAGAAACAGGAATATCCAAGAATAGAAACTATTCTTCGGGAAGAAGACGAAAAGGTGTTTCTTATTGTCAGTAGTGCATCCGAGATTTATGGTGTGGGCTATAAGGATATTTTTGAGGAGAAAATTTAGGTTTCCCTTTTTTGTTCCTTAGGGGAATGACCGGTAACATTCTTATATGCCCTGTAAAACGAAGAGTAATCTCCGAATCCTGATGCTACAGCGGCTTCTGATGCTAAGACGCCACGGGATAACAATTGTTCGGCATATAGAATACGTTGATGTGAAATGTATTTTTGTACAGTTGTGCCCATTACTTTATGAAAGAGTCGATTCAAGTGGTCTTTATTTAAGAAGAAAAGCTCGGAAAGAAGAGTCAAAGAGATTTTCTCGTTCAAATGTGAATTAATATATCGAATGACATCTTGAACTGCTTTGTTGGATATATGATATTCTTTTGTTCGTTTCATAGAGCTGCAGGTAAGGGTAAACTGTGCCAAAAGGGATTCTAAGAATAAAGGTGTAAAATCTTCTCCAATTGAATTATGTTTTTTTGATGCATTGAGTAAGGCGTTGCAAAAATGAATGATTGCTTTGTCTTGGATGTCGGGAAAGTACACTTCACCCATGGTGTAAAATTTTGATTCGGGAAATAGTGATTGTATGACAGGGCGATAAGTATCCCGAATGCAGTTAATATCAAAATGAATAAAATAGCGTTTATATGGTTTGTCTGATTTTACATGAACACCGTGCAAAACATAAGGGGAGAGCAAGATAATACTGTTTGGCACCAAGTGATAAATTTTTCCGTTAACATGATAGTCGGCTTCTCCATCAAGAAAGAAATAAAACTCGTAATCTTCATGGTAGTGAATATTGAAACTGTCTGTAGGTTGAACGGACTCAACATATTCAGCAGAGAGTGCTGTTTTCATATTCTTCATAACTTGTTCCCTTGAAAAATAAAATTTGTTAATATTATATGCCTAGATGTCGATATTCGCAATATAAATGTCGGATTTCCCAATGGGCTTTGTAGAAAAAACTATTTATAATAGAAACAAAGGAGCATTCCTGTAATTCAGAAATAACGCCAATTGAATAAAAAGAAACCTCGATGTAAGATTAAGGTGTTCATCTTGGCCGGATGAATAAAAACACTTTAACCAACAGGAGGTTTCACTATGAATTTAACACAGAATG
>JAEIGA010002912.1_pt1 | contig 26969 bp, 23 predicted proteins | sample 9270691 | NCBI WGS metagenome assembly JAEIGA01 (sample SAMN17057246, study PRJNA624740) | gut metagenome | biome: biome; isolation source: fecal sample | host: Bos grunniens | place: China: Xizang | collected 2019 | reverse complement strand
GTAGAGGAAATTTTGCCCGACTTGGATGTTGTGATGCTGATGTCTGTAAATCCCGGATTCGGCGGACAAAAATTTATTGAAAATACTCTCGATAAAACGTCTCGTTTGAAAGAGTTAATTGGAAAGCGAAATTCCAACGCATTAATTGAAATTGATGGTGGTGTTAATTTTGAAACCGGCGAGAAATTATTAAAAGCCGGAGCTGACGTTTTAGTGGCAGGTAGTTTCGTTTTTGGAGCTTCAGATCCAATTGATACAATCGAAAAATTAAAGGTCTTAGCCTGATAGATAAAACTGCGTTTCTTCAATGAAACGCAGTTATTTTAAGCAAATTAAGGAATTTTTAACATTCCCTATACTAGCTACATGTTTTACATTGTTTTGTTTGCACTATGAACATTTGGACAAAAACTCCATTTTTCCGTTTTACACTCCTTCTCTGCATTGGAATTGTATTGGGATATAAATGCCCTGATGCAACCCTTTACTTCACACTTTCAATTTGCTCATTTTTCTTATTCATTACCACATTAATTGTCCCAACACAATATAGGTATTATCTTCGATGGTTAGAAGGATTTTCACTCTATTCGTTTTTGTTTTTTATAGGTGCTCACAATGCTGCATATGTAGAAGAAAGCAGATGGATCCCTTGGAATAAAAAGGAGAGAATCAACTTCATGGCAGAAATTATCGATCAACCGGAAGAACGGAAATCCACGATAAAATGTCCGGTTATGATTTATGGTACTACCATCAAAACTCCTCCTAAAATCATTTTGTACATCGCCAAAGATACTATTGCCAATCAACTAAAAGATGGTGATAAATTATTGGTAATTAATGCACTATTTGATGTACCGCACCAAAGTAACAACAGAGATTTTGATTATCAACGATACCTGGAAATCAAAGGTTATTCGGGCAGCTTGTACATCGCTAAAAATCAGTGGAGAAAATTGAATTCTACTCCCTCTTTTTCCCTCGTTCGATATTCGAGGAAAATCAGAGAAAAAATAATAAATCAACTGAAACAATGGAAGATGAATGAGCGTGAATTTGGTGTGTTAACAGCCTTAGTGCTGGGAGACAAACGAATGTTGGACAAAGAGACACAAACCCACTATAGTACAACCGGAGCCAGCCATATTTTAGCGGTAAGCGGACTACATGTAGGAGTGGTGTTTTTCATTTTTACATTTGCGTTAAAATTAATTTTCAGGACCATGAAATGGGAAAAATTTAGAATACTCGTATCACTTCTCTTTCTTTGGATATACACCTTTATCACCGGACTTCCACCCTCTGTGATCAGAGCCTCAACAATGCTCACAATCGCAGCATTTTCAACTTTGCTACACAGACGAACTTCAATCTATAACTCGATTTTTGCATCTGCATTTTTAATGCTCTTGTATAACCCCAACTACCTCTTTGATATCAGTTTTCAACTTAGTTATCTAGCTCTTCTATCCATTCTGCTGTTTCAAAATAGCATCTATCGAATGTATAGGTTCAAATCACTCCCAGATAAAATTTGGTCTCTTCTTTCTGTATCGTTGTCAGCACAAATCGGAACACTCCCTCTCACCCTATATTGTTTCCAACAATTCAGCAATTATTTTTGGTTTTCTGGATTAATCGTGGTTCCTTTATCTGGAATAATCATTTATCTTGCTTTTGGACTGATAATTTTGGGAGATATTCCTATCCTTTCCAACATCTTGGCAAAATCAACCCAAATTTCACTCTCTTTTATGAATGATAGTATAGAGTGGATGAGCAAACTCCCCTTTTCATCGAAAAACAACATCGAATTTAATGGAATCGATTTAACTATTTTATACCTGATTGTGCTTCTTATTTTGGGCGTTTTAATAGAAAAAAAATTCCGATATACATTGTGCCTACTTATTGTTTTGTTTGTTTATACAATATATCGTGCTACATACCAATTTTTTTTGTAAATTAGCACCCAATAAAAATATTGAATTATGATAACGAAAATTATAAAAGAGGATTTGATTATTGAAGCAAAAGCAGAGTTTGAATCTGCCGAATCAATCGTAATCGTTTCACACACCTCACCGGATGGTGATGCCTTAGGTTCATCACTAAGTCTTAGCCATTTTTTGCAAAATCAAGGTAAAAAGGTCGCAGTTGTTTTCCCAACTGAATTCCCCCAAAACTATAATTGGATGCCGGGGACAAAAGAGACTTTGATCTACTCCAATAATCCGACAGAAGCTAACGAATTGATTAAAAATGCGGATTTAATTTGTTGCTTGGATTTTAACGAATTGAAACGAATTGGAGATATGGCCATTCCTGTAGCAGAAGCTCCGGGAAGAAAATTATTGATAGATCATCACACAAACCCTAGTAGTTTTGCAGACATCGTCATCTCATATCCTGCAATGTCATCTACTTCAGAAATGATTTTTCGGGTGATTTGCCGTATGGGTTATTTTTCTGAAATTTCTGTAGAGTGTGCCACCTGCATCTATTTGGGTATGATGACAGACACCGGAGCATTCACCTTTAACTCTACTCATCCTGAAATTTTTGTCATTATTTCAGAATTGATAAAGAAGGGGATTGATAAAGACGAAATATATCGTAAAACCTACAAAAACAACAAAGAATCTCGCTACAAAATGCTCGGTCATCTGCTCAGCAACAATATGCGTGTCAACAAAGAATTGGGGGTTGCCACTCTTTGGATGACAGAGCAAGAGTTGATGCGTTTTAATTATGAAACCGGAGATACAGAGGGGTTTGTAAATATTCCTCTCGACATTAAAGGTGTTGTATGTTCTGCATTTTTTAAAGAGACAGAAGGAAAGATCCGACTATCATTGCGCTCTATAGGAGATGTTCCGGTAAATGAGTTTGCGGCAAAATTTTACAATGGAGGCGGACATATCAATGCTTCCGGTGGCGAGTCTTTTTTACCAATGGAAGAGACCTTGCGTAATTTTGATAAGAATATTCTCGATTTAGAAGAGAGATTGTTAAAAGAAATCGAAAGACAATCCGATGAAATATAAATTCTTAACAATAGCTTTTATCGTTGGAATGGGTAGTTCTTGCTCAGATCCGGCTCCTCAGATCCCAGTAAATAAGATGGAGAAAGAGAGTGTCAAAGAGAATTTGATGGAGATGAATAAGCAGTTTTACGACTTGGAAAATGAGGAGATAAACAATTTTATTGACTCTACTCATTGGCAGGGAGAGAGGAAAGGAACCGGAATAGGTATTCGAAAAATTACCGAAGGAAACGGACAAAAAGTTTCTCTTTCTGATGATGTAACAATCTCGTATTCTGTTAGGATGTTGGATGGAACAACGTGCGATAAATTAACGAAGGTTATAAAGACAATTAATTTGGAAAAAGGAGATTTAATTATAGGAATGCGCGAAGCAATTTTGGGGATGACGATTTCTGAAACAAGCGAATTTATTATTCCCTCTTATTTGGCTTATGGTGTGGTGGGATATCCCAAATGCATCCCCGGTTGGACTCCCATTATTTGTGAAATAACATTAATTGATTCTAACAAAAAACAGTAGATATTCTATTTTGTCTAAATTTGAACAAAAAATTTTTTAGGATATGTCAGAAAAACAGATGAAATTTTTCTCTAAACTAGTGGGTATAGTTGCATTCGGATTGTTACCTTTTTCGTGTAAGGATACCGAAACATACGCAGATTACGTAGAAAACGAAAAAGAGGAGATTGCAGCATTTATCACAAATAATAAGATTGCTGTAACAGAAAATCGTCCAACTTCAAAGGGAGAATGGAAAGATGGTGATCGCGATTTGTATTACAACTACACTTCAGGCAAAGCGGACGGTTTATACTATCACCAAATTGAGTTAGGAGATGGAGATTTAGTCCCTCGAAATAATTGGACCGCCTACGTCCGTTACATCGGATATACCTTGGATGGGAAAGAGGTCTATAATTGTACTGCAAGTTACTCCCCTGACCCACAAGGATTTGTGCTTCTCAGTTCTCCGTATGGAACTAGATTTGGAGTCGGATTTCAGGAAGCGGTAAAAAACCTACGAGTAGGAGGACATTGCAAAGTGATTATTCCTTTCGATCTTGGAAATTCAAACAACATTACCATCACCGGAGGAAAACGCTCAGACTTAGACAATAAACAACCTATGTTGTACGAAATTTGGTTGGTAGGTTTGGAATAATAGTTGAAATATGGAGAGGTTAAGTAAAAATAAATTACGTCAATTGTTAACTTTCACCAAAAAGAAGAATCGAGATGAAGAGAATCTCTTTTTGGCTGAGGGTAATAAATTGGTGCAAGACCTTCTCCCCTATTTCAAGTGTAAGACAATTGTTGGCACAACGGATTATTTTGAGAGAGAGAGATTTGATTGTGCAACTGAGTGCTATATAGCAACTAGAGAAGAGTTGGAACGACTTTCATTAACCCGCTCACCACAATCGGTTTGGGCTCTATTTGAAAGGGAAAATTATCAATTGGATTTCACGGCAATAGAACAAACACTCTCAATTGCGTTGGATGGTGTACAAGACCCCGGAAATTTAGGGACCATCATACGCATTGCAGATTGGTTTGGAATAGAAAATATTATTTGCTCACCGAATTGTGTTGATCTCTATAATCCCAAAGTTGTACAGGCAACAATGGGTGCCATAGCTCGGGTAAAGGTGCATTATACTGAGTTGCCCCAATTAATCAACGCAATGAAGAATCTCCCAATTTATGGAACCTTCTTGGAAGGTGAATTTATCTACGATACGCCACTATCAAACAAAGGTATTATCGTTATGGGAAGTGAAGGAAATGGAATTTCAAAAGAGGTTGGTCAATTGGTTAACAAAAAGTTGTTCATTCCAAGTTATCCTCCCAATCGAACCACTTCAGAGTCGTTAAACGTTGCCGTCGCAACATCAATTATTTGTTCTGAATTTAGAAGAAGAAAGTAAAATAAAGATATATGGGAAAGAAATCAAATGGGAAATCATTCTTACAAAGAATGAGATTTAAATACAAAATTGCTATCCTCAACGAAAATACATTGGAAGAGGTTTGGCGCATTCGGTTATCAAAATTGTCTGTATTTTTCGTTTGCTTTTTTGTTGCAATTATTTACTTTTTTTCATTGCATTCCTAATTATAAAGACTCCGCTAAGAGGCTTCTTACCGGGTTATACAGAAAATATTAGTTTGCGAGAAAAGATGATGAAGAATTCTTTGGCTATCGATTCTTTGACGGAAGAGATGGAACTGCAAACTCAATATATGGTGGCTATCAGGAGTGTAATGTCTAATGAGATCATCGCAGATTCAATGGAAACGATTGAAACACTTAAAAACAAAGTGGTAGATTTTTCTACACTGGATGCCTCTCAAAAAGAGCTCTCCTTTCGCGACTCCTTTGAAAAATCAGAAAAGGTTAATATCTCTGTTTTGGATGCAGAGTACTCAGAAAAGAAAAATTATTTGATGAAACGACCAGTACAAGGAGTGTTAATAGATAGTTTTAACATCGCAAACAAAAATTATGGCGTAAAAATTATCACGGAAGTAAATTCGAGTATCTCGTCTATTTTAGATGGAGTCGTCGTAGAATCTCAATTTGTACTATCCAATCAGTACGTTATGTGGATTCAACATACTGATAATATGATTTCTGTCTATAAATCTAAACAACCATTCCTAAAAGTAAAAGGAGAAAAGATTCGCGCCGGAGAGATAATTTCCACATTAACAGATAGCACAGCAAGAGTTGTTGAGTTTGAACTTTGGAAAGAAGGAACACCTTTGGATCCTCAATCATACATAGCATTTTAATGATCTCATGGATACGATAATGAAGAAACAAATAGCAATTTTAGGCTCAACCGGTTCAATCGGCACTCAAGCATTAGAGGTTATTGCGGAAAATCCGGATCTTTTTGAAGTGTATGCGTTAACTGCAAATAATAGTGATCAATTATTGATTGAACAGGCTCGAAAGTTTCAACCGGAAATAGTGGTAATTGCCAATGACAAAAAGTATGAAATTGTCAAAGATGCTCTAAAAGATCTTCCGATAAAAGTTTTTGCCGGATCTCAATCTATAGCGGAAGTGGCAGAAATGGAACCTGTGGACATTGTTTTAACTGCAATGGTGGGATATTCTGGATTACAGCCTACTATTCATGCTCTAAACGCAGGCAAAACCATTGCTTTGGCCAACAAAGAGACATTGGTAGTGGCAGGAGATTTGATTTGCGATTTGGCGAAGAAAAATCGTTGTGCAATTTTGCCGGTTGATTCTGAACATTCTGCGGTATTTCAATGTTTGGCAGGAGAAAATAGTCCGATTGAGAAAATTATTCTCACTGCATCCGGAGGTCCATTCAGAGGTAAGGATAAAGATTTCCTTAAAAATGTAACTCCCAAAGAGGCTCTCAGGCATCCTAATTGGAGCATGGGTGCAAAGATTACAATCGACTCTGCAACAATGATGAATAAAGGGTTTGAGGTAATCGAAGCAAAATGGTTGTTTGGTGTCAATCCGGAGCAAATTGAAGCAATAGTTCATCCACAGTCGTTAATACACTCTATGGTGCAGTTTGAAGATGGGTCTATCAAAGCACAATTGGGCTTACCGGATATGAAGCTGCCGATTCAATATGCTTTTGGCTATCCTATCCGTCTGAAAAATGAATATCCACGATTGGATTTCATTACTTGCAAAGAAATGACATTTGAAAAACCGGATATGGAAGTATTCAGAAATTTGGCATTTGCCTACGATGCAATGCATAAAGGAGGAAATGCACCATGCATTTTAAATGCTGCCAATGAAATTGTTGTAGAAGCATTTTTAAAAGAAAAGATTGGATTTTTAGAAATGTCTGATGTCATTGAAATGACAATGAACAAAGTATCATTTATCCCCAAACCTACCTACGAAGATTACGTAGAAACCGATTGTGAAGCAAGAAAAATTGCAGAAAGTATTTGTATTGAACTAAACAAAAAATAATATGTCAACGATAGTTATTGTACTACAATTTTTTGCCAGTTTATCTTTATTGGTATTAGTCCACGAGTTTGGTCATTTTATTATGGCAAGATTGTTTAAGGTACGCGTAGAGAAATTCCAAATCTTTTTTGGAAGTCCTATTATAAAATTTAAGCCTAAAAATAGTGAAACCGAATACGGAATTGGCTGGCTTCCTTTGGGTGGATATGTAAAGATTGCCGGAATGATCGATGAATCATTGGATCAAGAACAGATGAAAAGGCCTTTTCAAGATTGGGAGTTTCGATCAAAACCGGCTTGGCAACGCCTTTTAATCATGATTATGGGTGTGGTATTTAATTTTATTTTTGCGTTATTCCTTTATTGTGCCATATCGTTTACATGGGGAGATAAATACATTCCATTCCAAAGCATGACGAACGGTATGAGCTTTAGTGATGTAGCTAAAGAGGTGGGATTTCAAGATGGGGATATAATTTATAAAGCAGATGCTCTTCTCTTGGAAAAACCGGGAAATGAATCGTTCCGAAAGATTGTCGAAGCTAAAGAAGTGACGGTGATAAGAGAGGACAAAGAGAAAATAATTAATATGCCGGAGGATTTTATGCAAAAATTGATGGCTTCCGGCGAAGGATTCATCAGTTATAGAATACCGTTTGTTGTTGATTCAATTATAAAAAACTCAAGAGCGGAATTGGCAGGATTAAAATCCGGTGATAGCTTAGTTGGGTTTGCAGATGATTCGTTGAAAAAAGTATTTATCGCTGATGCGACTCAAAAATTTGCGCAAAATAAAAACATCCCCGTGGAAGTAATAGTGGCAAGGAATGGAAATTTAGATACTTTGACACTGACTCCTGATTACAATGGAAGGGTTGGTGTTTATATGAAGCCTATCAGCGCATTTTATGCAACAAAAACAGTCTCTTACGGAGCATTGGAATCGGTAAAAATAGGTATCTCTAAAGGGGTGGAACTTCTAACCGGATATGTGTCTGATATGAAGTATGTCTTTACAAAAGAGGGGGCGCAAAGTGTAGGTGGATTCCTATCCATTGGAAGTTTGTTCCCTTATCCTTTCAATGCACAGATATTCTGGGAAATAACTGCATTTCTCTCCTTAATATTGGCATTTATGAACATCCTTCCGATTCCGGCTTTGGATGGAGGACATTTGATGTTCTTGATTTATGAGATTGTCACCCGACGTAAACCTTCACAAAAGGCCTTGATAAATGCTCAAGTTATCGGAATGGCAATCTTATTTGGATTGTTGATTTTTGCTAATATGAATGATTTGTTTCGATTTTTTGGTGATTAATAATAAAAAATGGTAGGTTTAAATAAATTGTTCGGGATATTTTTTCAAATCGGAGCTTTTACATTAGGCGGCGGATATGCTATGCTTTCAATGGTTGAACAAGCAATGGTTGAAAAACATAAATTCATCGAGAAAGATGAATTTTGGGATTTGATTGCAGTGGTTCAAACATTACCAGGAGTGTTTGCAATAAATACGGCTTTGTATGTAGGGTACAAATTAAGAGGAAAATCAGGAGCCTTTTTTTCAGCCTTGGGCGCAGCATTACCATCCTTTTTTGCCATCCTTTTAATTGCAATTTTTTTCAATGAAATAAGAGACAATGTATGGATAGAGAGAGTATTTAAAGGAATCAGACCTTGCGTGGTCGCACTAATTTTGGTTCCTGCCATACGTTTAATTCTTGATAAGGAGATAAAATGGAAAATGGTATGGCTACCTCTTTTAGCTGCCGTTCTAATATGGTATTTTAAAATCTCACCTGTTACAATTATCGTTATAACCGCAGTTGGATCTCTGATTTATGGTGCTTACACATTAAAAAAATTAAAGAAATAATGGTCTATTTAGAATTATTATACGTCTTTTTTAAAATCGGTCTTATGGGTTTCGGAGGGGGATACGCCATGATATCGCTAATACAATTTGAGGTAGTTGATAGTTTTAATTGGCTGACACTACAAGAATTTGCCGATATATTGGCTATTTCTCAAATGACACCCGGACCTATTTCAATAAATACGGCAACATACGTTGGTTATGAAGTGGCCGGTATTAGTGGAGCTATTGTCTCAACTTGTGCTCTATGTCTTCCATCTGTGATTCTAATGATTTTTGTTATTTTATTTCTTTTTAAAAATAAAGAGAATCATTGGGTACAATCTTTGCTAAAAGGATTGAAGCCGGTAATGGGAGGATTAATATTGGCTGCCGCTTTGCTCCTTATGAACAAAGAGAATTTTGTTGATTTTGGTTGGGGTGAGAATAATATAAGTGTTATCATCTGCATCATCACATTCATAGCACTCTATTTCTTCAAAGTTAACCCGATGATTTTAATTACGATTGCAGGAATAGCCGGAGCGATTATATACTAAGAAATTGTTTAGCCAACTCCTTTAAATTGGGTTGCCGGCGAAAGGAGGAATGGTGCGAGCAACTACAATGGAATGTTCTTTGGGAACTCAAAAAGAACATTATGGTCTGAAAAAGATAACACAGACATTTGGCAGAAATGCGAGCCGGTGGAGGATTTCCCTATGTTTGGCGAGAAGAAGGTGTACATCAAGAAAGATAGCGTGTGGCTCCCTCGCAAGGAGTATGGAAGTTTAATAGATGAATAAGCAGAGTTCAAGTTCCTAATGTCCATCGTCAAAAAGATCCAAGATGTAATCTCAGAGAAGAACAATTTCACTATCTTTGTCCAAACAGAAATTCATGTAGAAGCGATTCAATACCATCGGCAGTTGCAACTCTGCAATGCACTATAGGGTTGACATAAGCAAGAAGCTTGCGCAGATAGAGGAACTTGTCGACAAAGAAAAACTCAAATCATATCAATATGAGAAAAGATAATGACCCAATGGGTAAGGCTGTTGCCGATTACTTTAAAAATGGAGAGAAAGGGAAAGAGAGAATAATCGTCTATTCACCAATGTTTGATGATGACGAGATTCCGGTATCAACATTGTATCGATCATACAAAGAGATGCCTTCAATCGAACAAAGAGCGCTAAAATCATCAGAGGGAAAAATCCTAGATGTTGGGGCTTGCTCGGGTTGTCACTCTCTCGTTCTTCAAGAAATGAATAAAAACGTAACAGCAATTGATATTTCACCTCTTGCTGTAGAAACTATGCAGAAAAGGGGCATAAAAAAGGCCGTGTTAAAAGACTTTTGGGAGATAGATGAAAAATATGATACCATTTTAATGCTTATGAATGGAATAGGGATTGTAGGGAAAATAGAAAATCTCCCTAGATTCTTTAGCCATTTGGACAAGATATTAAGTGACAATGGAAAGGTCTTTTTTGACTCCTCAGATTTATGCTATCTATATGAAGACGAAGAGGGATTCATCGAACTACCTGAAGGGGATAACTATTACGGAGAACTAACATATAAAATGCAATTCAAAAATATTATGGGAGAAGAATTCCCTTGGCTATACATAGATATTGACACATTGCGTAATGTGGCATTAAAATATGGTTATTCCGTTGAAGTAATCGAAGATGGCGAATATTACAACTACTTGGCACAAATAAAAAAGATTAGATAACACTTATCCATTGCATCACCAGACATAAAAAATGATAGAAAGGAAAGAAAAAATTTAGCAAACTAAAGAAAAAACAATTAAAATTCATTACTTTAGCACCCAATGAAAAGTAAGGTACTGAATTTGATACTATTATTGTCTTTCTTCCGGACAATTTCGGGAGAAACGTATGCTTATTTTGACCACTTTACAACAAAAGACGGACTAATATCAAATCGGGTAACAGCCATTGCTCAAGACTCATTGGGATATATTTGGATGGCAACCGACTTTGGATTGGAACGATTTGATGGAAAAAAATTTAAACATTTTCAACGAAAAGATTATCCAAAATTATTCCGCAACGATTTTCATGGGGTTGATTATTACAGAGATAAAGTCATTATTTCGGGAAATAACGGAATGTTAATGGAATATGATATTGAAAGAGATGATTTTTTTGATATTAAACCACAAGACTTTGAAGATAACTACTACAAACAAACCGGACGAATTTATAGGAAAAATGACGAAGAGTATTTAATGACCAGTAGTGGTATTTATCTGTATGACAAGAATAAAAAGGAATATACCACACAATTTGCCGCATATGATTCTATCCAAGAAACTGTACAAGGAATGTATATAGATGACTATGATCGTATTTGGATTGGATCTACCTATAAGAATGTTACTGTATATGATAAACAGGGAAAGACAGTTAAAGAGTTCTCTGTTAACAACTCTGTTATGGCATTTGTAACCTCAATGGTGAAGTTAAAAAATAACTTTCTAATTGTAACTTTATTATCTAACGAAATATGGCTATTCGATTTAAATAAAAAAGAATTAACGGAACCCAGGGTTATTCAACTCCCTTTCAGAAATACTTGCCACTGCATCGTAGATTCTAAAGATAATATTTGGATGGGAACAGATGGTGAAGGTCTTTGGAAAACAAATTTCGAAGATCTGAATCAATCAAAGTTCGAACGTATTATCCCTCTAAATGCGGAAGCAGATAGAATGCGAAAAATTTATGCTCTGCTTGAAGATAAAAAAGGCAATATATGGGTGGGAACTCAAAATGGCGGAATATGGCGTCTAAAATCGGAAGAAGAGAATCAACTTGTTTTTTCTTCTGACTTCGGGTTCCCGTCTTATCCTTGCACATCATTTGCAGAGGATAACAAAGGAAGGGTATGGGTGGCAACTGATGGGAACGGAATTTATGCCGTGGATTCACAATGTAAAATTGTAAAGCACTATAAATTCCATATCAACAATATCTTAGGAATATGTTTTGATAAAGGAGAATTAGTAGTAGCTACATGGGGAGCCGGTGTATTTATGATTAACCCTGAAACGGGCGAAACAAAAAACGAAAAATTTAAAGGTATAGAACGTCCTATCAACTGTTTCTTCAATATCCATAAAGATGAAAACAATAACTACTATGCGTGTTCTGCAAGTGATGGTCTATACGTTCGACATGGGAATGGAGAGTGGTATTCTCCCCAATTGAAAGACGACTCATTATCTGCCTACCCTAATAAATGGGTATTTAATGTGATTGATGGAACTGAGGGAACAAAATGGGTGGTTACCAGTAATACGCTGTGGAGATTACAAAATGGTGAGATAAAAGCAATGTTACCGGATGTAAGTAGTATTAAGTCTCACAGACCACTTTGTATTGAAGATGGAGTATGCGATGAAATGGGGAATTTATTTATCGCAACGAATAATGGCATTTTCTGCTTCAATGAAAAGGGAACAAAAATGGATACATTAGACTTTATCCCGCAATCTTTGTATCGCATAATTAGAAAAGATGAAAATGGGAATTTATGGACGGGAAGTACAGATGGTATTCTCTCTATAAATTACAAAGAGAAAAAATATGAAAAACTACAAGTAAATTTTGAAGACGCAACTAGATACCACTTCTTCTACAGAGCCGGATATAGAGACTCGAAAGGGAACTTCTATTTCGGTACGAATAGTGGTTTTATAAAATTTAATCCCAAATATAGAGAAGATAATAGTCCGATTCAGGATTTAAGTATTTCAGAACTATATATTAATCATCAAAAAGTTAAACCATTTAACGGCGTCTTGGAGAAAGGGAATATAACAAACCTCAAGAGAATCGAATTAAAACATGATGAAACAAATATAAAATTAGGTGTAAATCTACTTGATTTATCATCGTCAGAGAGAGTAAAGATCAGGTATAAAATTGTAGGATTCAACGATAACTGGGTGGAGATAAAAGATAACAGAGAGATAACAGTCAACTATATTCCACAAGGAAAATATCAGCTAATTGTAGAGGCATATAGGACAGAAAATAAACAAACAAAACAAATAACCCTTGACATAATAGTTTCTCCTCCTTGGTGGAAAAATTGGTACTTCTATACATTCTTGATATTCTGCGGAGCAATTCTAATTGCATCCATTTTCTACCTAAGATTCAGACATCTTCTTAAAAAGAAACGTGAATTGGAGTATGTTGTGGAAGAGCGTACTTGGGAACTTAAAGAGGCATTGGGAGAGAAAAACAGACTTCTTTCTGTAATTGCTCACGACCTCAAAAATCCAATGTTTGCGATTGTAGTAGCACTAAGCAAATGGTTGGAAACAGATAATAATAAGGATCAAAAAACAATTGAAAAGGTACATGAATCAGCTGTTGCTCTACAATCTGAAATGATAAAGCTTCTAAATTGGGCACGATCGGATGTTAAAGATCTCTCTTTTAAACCTCAAAATACCAATTTGGAACAATGCACAGAAAGTATTGTGCAACTGATTATTTCGCTAATAAACGAGAAAAATTTGAACTTATCGCAACAGTTCCATTTAAAAAACTATGCATACGTTGACCAAAGAATGATAGAAATTGTACTTAGAAATCTTTTGGTAAATGCAATAAAATTCACTCCTATTAATGGCTCCATACAAATCAATGCAGAGCAAAATGAACAACATATCGTACTAACTATCAAGGACTCAGGAGTTGGAATGAGTGATAAGCAGATGAAATCCATATTAAGTGGTGAAAATTCAACTTCAACGTTAGGAACTCAGAAAGAAAAGGGATATGGTATCGGTATTAATTTATGCCGAGAATACTTGATGAAAAACAATTGTGAAATGAAGATAGAGAGTAAAAAAGGAGAAGGAACAACTTTCTACATCATACTCCCTATTTCAGATAAAGAGTTAATCGGTGAGAGAAAAGGCGAAAACAACCCTCTTGAAAGGATTAAAATAGAATTAGACGCTACAATATTCGATGGTAACACCATTTTGGTTGTTGACGATGATGTACTGATCAGGGAGAATATATCCTACATGATTAGTCAGTACACAACCGTTCTCACTGCAAATGACGGAAAAGAGGCAATAGAAATTGTAAAGGAAAAAATGCCGGACATCATTATCAGTGACATAGAGATGCCGGAGATGGATGGAATAGAAATGTGCAGTATCCTTCATAAGGATAAACAATATAACCATATCCCTATCCTATTTGTATCTGCTTGCACAGAAGAGAGTAGAAGGTTATCCGGATATATGAATGGTGCAATAGACTATATTACAAAACCATTCAACAAAAACGAGTTATTGATAAAATTGTCTAATATTCTGAAAGTCAGACAAGAACAACAGAGACGATACATAGAACAATTCCAAACCAACACAAAGAATCCGGAGACCATCCAAGAGGAGGTAAATCCATTTGTAGAACAATTTATGAGCGTTATGGAAGAGTGTTATGCGGAAAGTCAGGTCTCTGTTGAATTATTGGCACAAAAAATGAATGTCAGTCAATCTACACTTAACAGAAAGTTAAGAACACTAACATCTCAATCTCCAATCACATTATTGACTGAATTCCGATTAAATAAAGCCAATGAGATACTGAAAAAAGTAAATAATATCCATTCCATCAGTGATATTTGCTATATGGTTGGCTTCAATGATCCGTCCTACTTCACACGTAAATACAAAGAGTATTTTGGTCATACTCCATCACAGAAAGAGAAATAATAACTATATCTTGTCGATCTTTGTTTTTATTTAATTTGTCTAAACGTTATGCGACAAATAAAACTTTTGCACTGTATTTTCATACTGAAACTTGAAAAAATGCTCGTTGCGTCATTTGAATAAGCACCTGCAAACATAGAAAACCTCCCCAAGAGGGTTATTCACGCTTAGGATGATGTAAAAGAATACGCAAAAAATAGATACAGAACTAATATTATTGTTTAGCAATCAGTAATAATTTCAGAATACTGATTACAAGAAACTGAGAACAAATTAAAAACGAATGAGGGCGTATCTCAACACATTGGTTTCGATACACCCCCTGATATTATAAACTCCGATTTGAATTACCTATTCATTAAGCATCAATAACAGCATAAGTTGCATTATCCTCGATAAATTGACGACGAGGAGCTACCTCATCACCCATCAACATAGAGAAAGTATAATCAGCTTGTGCCATATCACCAATTGTTACTTGGCGTAAAGTACGATTCTCAGGATCCATCGTAGTTTCCCACAATTGATCTTCATTCATCTCACCAAGACCTTTATAACGTTGAATCTTAACAGAACTCTCTATACCTTCGCCATATTTATCGATGAAAGCTTGTTTTTGTTGATCATTCCAACAATATTCAGACACTTTACCTTTTGTACAAAGATACAAAGGAGGAGCAGCAATATAGACATGTCCCCTTTCAATCAATTCTCGCATGTGTCTGAAGAAGAAAGTCAAAATCAAAGTGTCGATGTGGCTACCATCGACGTCGGCATCGGTCATGATAATAATCTTATGGTAGCGAAGTTTCTCCATATTCAACGCTTTAGGATCCTCTGCAGTACCTATACTCACACCCAAAGCTGTATAAATGTTTCTAATCTCTTCACTCTCATAAACCTTATGTTGCATAGCTTTTTCCACGTTCAAGATTTTACCTCTCAGAGGCAAAATAGCTTGGAACTTACCATTTCTACCTTGTTTTGCAGTACCACCTGCGGAATCACCCTCGACAAGGAACAACTCACAATTTTCAGGATTTCTATCTTGGCAATCAGCCAATTTACCCGGCAACCCTGCTCCGGACATAGGAGACTTACGTTGCGTTTCGCGCGCTTTACGTGCTGCAATACGAGCACGAGCAGCCAAAATCACCTTATCAACGATCATTCTTGCCTCCTTCGGATGTTCTTCCAAATAGTTGGTTAAAGCCTCTCCTACAGCTTGTTGCACAATACCGGAAACCTCATCATTACCTAATTTAGTTTTTGTTTGACCCTCAAACTGCGGCTCTGCCACTTTCACAGAAATAACAGCTGTAAGACCTTCACGGAAGTCATCACCACTAATCTCAATTTTTGCTTTTTCCAACAATTTAGAATCATCCGCATACTTCTTCAAAGTTCTTGTCAAAGCAGCGCGAAATCCGGTAACGTGAGTTCCACCCTCAATTGTATTAATGTTATTGACGTATGAGTGAACCACCTCGTTATAAGAAGTATTATATGTCATTGCCACCTCAACCGGTGTTCCAAACTTCTCTGTACTTACATGGATAACGTCAGGAATAAGATGATCTTTAGCAGAATCCAAAAATTCGACAAACTCTTTTAATCCACTTTCAGAGTGGAAAGTATCCTTACGACTATTACCCTCTTCATCCAAACGATTATCAGTCAATGAAATATGGATACCGGCATTTAGGTATGACAAATCTCTCAAACGTCTGGCAAGCGTCTCATACTTATAGACAGTTTCTGTAAAAATCGATGAATCCGGCAAGAACGTAACTTTTGTACCCGTTTTATCTGAAGTACCCACTTCTTTCACATCATACAAAGGCTTTCCACAAGTATATTCTTGTACATAACGTTTACCACCACGACAAACCTCAACTTCCATCTTGACAGACAATGCGTTCACACAAGAGACACCCACACCATGCAAACCACCGGAAACTTTATAAGTTCCTTTGTCAAATTTTCCTCCTGCATGTAATACGGTCATTACAACTTCCAGAGCAGAACGCTTCTCTTTCTCATGCATATCCACAGGGATACCACGTCCGTCATCCTGAACCGTAATAGAACTGTCTTCATTGATTGTCACTTCGATATTTTTACAAAATCCGGCCAAAGCCTCATCGATAGAGTTATCAACCACCTCGTAAACCAAGTGGTGCAAACCTCTCTCTCCAATATCTCCGATATACATGGCAGGACGCTTACGCACTGCCTCAAGGCCTTCTAACACCTGAATGTTATCCGCGGTATAAGAATTCCCTTTTTTTTCTTCGCTCATATTTACTGATTTTTTTGAATCTATTTTAACATCTACAAATGTATAAAAAAATAGTATTTTAAGCAAAAGTTGAAACAAATTCTATTGAGAAAAAATATTTTAGGGCAAAACGATATTCAAAGCTAACGAATATTAAAAATGATTGAAAGCAACTTTTTATTACGATTCCTATCTGCCATGTTCCCTAAAACTCATTTGATAAAGGTTATTTGATGGTAAAAATAAAACTAAAAAAGCATTTCAATTCTTTAATAATGTAGAACTGCAACTTTGCTTTTTTGCAAAAGAATTTTTATGACTGATAGATAATAAAACGGATCTCTCCTGAATTCTCTTTGCGCAAATAGATATCTATCTTTTCTCCAATAGTCGGCAAAAAAGGAGATGCCTCAGAGGGATTTTCTCCCGATTTCATCAAAAAAATATCCTCATCTAGGAAAAGAGTATTTGCTGGCTCTACATTGCACTCAACCAACGAAAATAATTGTTGAAAACAGAATCTATCATCAAACTCGACAACAACATTACAGAGGTAGGAATCCCTTCCTATGAAGATTCTATGTGCAGCCAATCTTTTCATATTTTTAATTTTTAAGGAGTAGTAGGTATTGTCTTTTCTACAGAATCTCTTTTAGCTGTTAAATTAGCCAACACACGTTCATAAACAGTCTCATAAACATCGAAATTTTTGGTGTACCAAGAAACCGCAGAATCAAACTCAGCCTCTGACACACCATGACGATCCAAGACGCCACAATAATACATCACCTTTGTCTCTCCTTTAGGCAAAATATAATCAGAAACTGATGCTTGCGTAAGGTAATAGTCGGTCAGAATTTCCACCATTTTATCTTCCGGGATCACCGGTTTACCCTTATCAATTGCGCATGAGAAGAGCATAAAAAGTATTAGGAAAAGAGAGATTCTAAAAGAATTAGTCTTCATACTACAACTATTTTAATCCAACTTAGAAGAGAACTCGCTATTCAGAGTATCATACTGAAAAAGTATCAAATAAGCAACACTAATACAAATAGCAGAATCTGCAATATTAAAAACCGGGTCGAAAAAAGTAAAGCGTTCTCCACCCCAAAATGGGAGCCATGATGGTAGTATAGTATCAATCAGTGGGAAATAGAGCATATCCACCACTTTACCATAAAAAAAGTTGGAATATCCTCCACCGGCAGGCAAAAACTCAGCAATTTGACCATAACTGGAATCGAACCAAACACCATAAAAAATGCAATCTATAATATTCCCCAAAGCTCCTGCAAGAAGCATAGTTACACCAATTATATAACCGATGTTCAGCCCCTTTTTAACAATCTTAATCAAATAGTACAGAATAACAGCAACCGCAACAATTCTCAAAGAAGTAAGAAAGAATTTATCAAACAATTCTATACCAAATGCCATTCCGTTATTTTCGATGAATCGGATATAAAACCAATCAAAAACTTCAACACTTTCTCCCAAAATAAAATGAGTCTTTACATAAAATTTAGACCACTGGTCGAGAATCAATAACAACAAAAAAACTCCCCCGGAGATAAAAAATTTATTTCTTACATCTTTCGTCATACTATCTATTCTTACAAAGAAAAGCAAAAAATATATACATAAAAAGTGTGTCAAAATTACAAAAATGTTAATTATGACACACTATTATTAAAATTAAAAATCAATTACTACTTTGCACCATTATTTTTAGCATCGATACATAACGTTGCATGAGGAACAGCTCTTAAACGCTCTTTAGGGATTAAACGTCCTGTTTCGCGGCAAATTCCATAAGTCTTATTTTCAATTCGTATCAACGCAGCCTGTAAGTGCTGAATAAATTTCATTTGTCGTTGAGCCAAACGTCCGGCCTCTTCTTTAGACATGGTAACAGCACCCTCTTCCATCACCTTAAATGTAGGAGAAGTATCGCTAGTATCATTACCATCCATATTGGCAACATTCGCCTTCAACAACTCATAATCACGTTGAGCAACCTCCAATTTCTCAACAATCAAAGATCTGAATTCCTCCAACTCAGCATCTGAATATCGTGTTTTTTCTGACATAGCACTAGATATTTAATTGTTTGACGATTGCGAAAGTAAATAAATTTAATGGATAAATAAAAAAAATCGACAATCATTTTATTAACAACCAAATTGTTTTAAATTCTTTAACAAAAGAAAAACCGCGACTAATACACTTTTATAGCTTGTTTTATTAGAAACTACTCTTCAAATACAGACTTTAAAACAGAAAGCGAAATAATTTCACCGAAACCATGAAGATGGATTTTGTAATATTCAATTATTCTATCCAAAGCCTCTCTACGCTCATTTTGAGAAAACCGAAAGAGATGTAAATTTCTATAATTCATTCTTGAAAATAGTTGTAATGCTTTACAGTGAACAGAATCGATGTATTGGGAATGATAGGGTCGATAGAGAGAAAATTCAGCTTGTCTCATATCAAAATATCCGGAAGTGGTTTCCTCCGATAAATTGGGATAAACGCCCAAGAAGTTGGTTAGATTTAATAAGAATGCGATATGAAAGTTAGCAATTCCTCGTTCCATTCTATCAAGAACCAAAACCGATTCTTTCAAAAACAGAAAGAGAGTTTTATCCGCATCAAGAGCTTTCAAAGATGATAATAAAACCTCTGACAGAAAGAGAGCGATAGTACTCTTCATAGGGTCAAATAAAATCCCATTCATCGGGATTAGCGCCTTTATATCTTTGATAACGTGTAAGTCTCTGTTAGGTTTTATATCGGCATCGATCTCCACCAAAGAGAAGGGATGTAAAACAGAAGCAAAAGTTTTTTTATTTCTTTTGGCATAAGCACCATAAACCATAAACGAAGCACGCCCATATTCAGAAGAAAATACCTGAATAATCATTGAGTTATCTCTATGTTTATTCACACTCAAAATCAACGCCTCACTCTTTACGTACATAGATTATCAATTTATAGTTCGGGATCTACTGCATAACGGTAATATGGAAACAATAGTGCCCGGTCTCTTTGATTACCAAACACTTCTTCTCATTTCTCATCTCTTTGATTGTATTGGTAAGAATCTTTTGTAAGTTCTTATAGCGATGAATTGCTCCGTCAGAATTTCTATAAAAATCCCAATAAGAGACATCAAAAGAAGCACCAAAAAGATGACTGGTTGTATCTCGGGTTGCATTGCGATTTCTTCCCCTTAATTTCCTTTGGCTCTCCTCTGTTCGAAGAGCAGAAGTAATTAAAAGTGAATAGTTACATTGCCCTTTTTTTAATAAATTTTCTTGAAACCGCTTACTCAATTCTTCGATTAATTCGATAGTTTCTTTCGTTAAATAGGGGTAAGAATGACTCATTTTCTTCTTGCGATAATATTCGCCATCTTCCAAATAGAATAGAAACTCGTTCTCCAAAATAGAATCTCGTACCGCTAAAAAATCTGCATTTTTTCTAAACGGAAGAATACCTAATTCCCGACCGGCTTGAATATGCATTTTATTGGGGTCTCTCAAATATTTGCTCTTTTTCAGTTTGTCATAAAGAGAAGAATGCTTCTTCATAGGTTGAAAATCAATCATTTGCTCTTGTTGCATAGAAATATCTTCAACCAACATAACCTCTTTCTCCTCATTCGTAGAAGAACAAGTTACAAATAAGAGAGCCAACGAAACTAAAGCAATTAATCTCACAATTGATAATTTTAAATTTTGAATGTGCAATATTCGTAAAATTTCATGACTTAACCAAACAAATGAAACAATGTAAATGTGAAAGTTTTTAAAGGCAATTTCTATAAATTAGATCAAGATGATTTTGAAGAGCATTTTGTTTAGGTTGTTTCTGTTAATAAAAGAACGATGCAGGCATCGTAACTAAATGAATAGAAGCAAGATAAATAAAATAGATTCAAAAGCACTCTAAATAGGATTTATTATAAAAGCAAAAATCTTAAATTATAGAAATTGCCTTAATAAAATTTTAAACAGAATCTTAATCTTTTCGATATACTTTTGATTGAAAAGTAGCAATCAAAGCATTGTCCTCTTCACGTCTAATTTCTACCATATACGCAGCTATCGTTCTACGAAGAAAAATTTCTGAAGCAGTAGCTACCAACGTACCGGAAGAAACACCTTTGATAAAGTCGATATGTCCGTCCAATGAAATAGCCGATTTTTCATGAGAATTGGCTGCAACTGCACAAATATAATCTGCTAACGTAAAAAGAGCTCCGCCTTGCACAGTGCCTACTCCATTTAAGTGAGTATCTGTTATTTTCATCTTTCCAACAGCTCGGCCCTCGCCTACTTCTGTAATTTCAATACCGACTGAAATTGCAAACGCATCTCTTTTTAAAACATCCAAACAATTTTGCATATAAACATATTCAATTAAAATGACATAACATAACAACGCCTACGGGTATATAACTCCTTATCATAGTTGTTCCATACAGAAACAGCATTAAAATTACTCTCCAATTGAGGATTGGTTACTGCTACCTTCACCTCATTATCAATGTAGGCATGATTAAGACGAGAGTAATAAAGAGAATGAATACCACGTTTTTGCCACTTGGGATGAACTCCGTTTAAATACAAATCTATTTCATCCATATTATTCATCGCTTTCAATAAATGAATAAAACCAAAGGGGAACAATTTCCCTTTTGCCTTTTGAAAAGCTTTAGAAAGACTCGGGATACTAACTCCAAAGCCTATAACTTCATCCTGATCATCAATAACAAAACATATTAACTTTGGATTGACGAAAGTAAAATAGGTGGCAATAATTACATCAATCTCTTTCTCAGACAAAGGAGAAAATCCGTATAGTTCTGAAAAGGCAAAATTCAATGTCTTAAACATGGATTTGCCATATTTCAATAAATCTCTTTTCCGCTTAAATACAATTGTTCTTAAATTGTATTTCTCTTCTATCATTTTATTGATTTTCTCGATTTTATCAGGCACAGGTTGCGAAGCAACCATTTTATATTGTACCCAATCTTCTGTTCCGGTCAGACCAAAACGTTCTAAATGAGTAGGATAATATTCATAATTATAGATATTAGCAATCGTTGGTAATTTATCAAATCCATAAACCAACAGTCCCTCTTTATCCATATCATTAAAACCCAACGGACCATGTATCGCTTTCATCCCTTTACTCTTTCCCCACTCGATAACTGTGGTGATAAGTAACTGCACTACCTCATAATCATCAATGAAATCAATCCAACCAAACCTGACTTTTTCTCCCCACTTTTGATTTGCCAAGTGGTTAATAATTCCGGCAATACGTCCGGCTATTTTCCCATCTTTGTACGCCAACCAATATTCAGACTCACAATGTTCAAAAGCAGGATTTTTATCCTTACGTAAAGTATTCATCTCATCCATTTCTAACGGAGGAACCCAATATGGATTATTTTTATACAATTCGTAAGGAAATCGAATGAATTCTTTTAACTCTTTACGAGTTTTGACAAGTTTGATTGTTACCATGCTAAAAATTTAAACAGTGCAAAATTATTGTACTTTTTAGAATTTACAAAAAAAGCAAGATTGAAATTTTTAGGTAAGTTCTATAAATTAGATCGAGATGATTTTGAAAAGCTTTTGAGTAAAAATAAGCAATATAGCGTAAATGAATTCAAAGACATCCGAAATAGAATTTATTACATTTAGAAACAAAAATCTTAATTTATAGAAATTACTTTTAGACAATTTTTATAGAATGCTGTAAAGGAATTTTTTTAACTATTTCCTCCTCCATTAAGTATAGTATGTCCTATCCCACACCTCAAACATTTTCGTACATCGCAATACTCCCTCTTTAATTCTATTAATGCCTGACTTTTATATGCGCTTTCTACCTCTACTCCCAAATTCTCCCACCCTTTGATAACTCTATTTTTCTCTGCCGGCAATGACTCTAAAAAAGAAAAGGCTTGCTCCATTAGGTTCTCATCCTCTTTGTATTGTGAATAGGCAAAAATAGTTGGAACGACAGCGTTTATAATCAATAAATCGATAGTTGTTCTGCTAATTTGTTTAGGACGAAAAATAGATGGTTTTCCCAATTGATAGTGAGTATTCCAATATTCTGACGGTGAGGTTCTAAACATATTCCTTAAAATGTCTATGTCTTTTATCTTTAGAAGCGAAGAGAACATATTATCTGAATGATGAAGTAATGACGCAAATTGAACAATTTTTATTTGAGGAAAGTTCGTTGGTCTCATTTTTGAAAATTTCCAAAGTTTTTCATCAATGGGTTTTAAGTTGAACTTCCTACTAAGAAAACAATATTCTCGACGTAAAAGTTTTTGATATTCATCCAAATCATCTTCACCCAATAATGAAGCTTGCCCTAAAAACATCGCCTCTAGTTGGAATAAATTATCCCTATGCTTTCGCAAATATGAGAAAGGCATTGACTTAGAGAGTTGCTCAAAAGGGAGTGCATTTATATGCATTCCGAAGCTTTTAAGAAGAATTCTGTAAAAAACCTCTTCCCAATTATTTTTGGTTGACTCCATCAAATTAAATATTTCAATAGATTTCCGACACAATCGTTCATAAATCATTTTACTCAATTGGATGTTCAAAAACTGAGGAGTTAACTCATTCCAAAAATTTTCACATTGATTCCAATATCCTCCCAAGTCGAAAAGTCCTTTCCTGCGAATGGCTTCACGAGAAACCGGCAAAACCATTTGTGGAATAATTTCTCCATTTCTTCGGTATATCGTTGCATCGGAACGCCAAACTACATGTAGAATAACTGTATCATAGCAAAGATCCCTTTCGTGAGCATGTTGATACCAATCAGAAGCCGACAGATGAATCTCAACATTCCCCGCCCATAGTGTTGAACCGATTAAAATCTTTGCATTGAAAAAATCAGGACCGGAATCTAAATTTCTTTGACCCACATCAATAACAGTGAGAGAATCACCCTCTACAGTTCTTAAATTTTCTTGCGCAAACAGCCTATACTGCCAAGCATAGTGTAGAAAATCTTCTTTCATAGAAATCACATCTAAAATTAAAACAATAAACAAAATCAGGGATAAATCCTTAAAATAATATAGCACTAAAACTTTCTATAGGTAGGTTCTATAAATTCATTTCGTGGAATTTTTGAATCTATTTCGAGTAATTTGCTGTACGAAAGGAAGGAGCAGTGTGCGCACTATGACCGACTGACAAACAACAAGTTGCCGAAAAAATCAAAAAGCACCGAAAAATTTATCACTCTGCAATTCATACTTTTAAATTAAAAACAATGAATTTATAGAACTTACCTATAATTTGAGCTATAAAAAACATACCGCAAATATGGTAAAAATTTAATAACTTTGCCGAAAATTTCTGTTTTTTTATGAAAAAAAAGATAGCTTTTATCATTAATCCCAAATCAGGGACTTCCAACAAAAAAGAGTTACCCCAACTCATCCGAGAAACAATGGATGACAAATGGGAAGAACCTACCATTACGTTTACTGAATATGCCGGTCATGGTTATGAATTAGCTCAATTATTCGCCAAAGAGAAGTATGATGTTGTTGTTGCGTGCGGCGGAGATGGGACTATGAATGAAATTGCATCCGGATTGGTTCATACTGATACTGCATTTGCAATTGTCCCCTTTGGTTCCGGGAATGGATTAGCACGCCATTTGGGATATTCTATGACTCCCAAATTAGCGTTAATGCAAATTAACCATGGCGAAGAAATTATTATGGATTATGGAATTGCTAATGATAAAAAATTCTTTTGTACTTGCGGAACCGGATTTGATGCTCACATCAGTCATTCATTTGCAGTAGCAAAACAACGTGGATTTTTGTCTTATCTGAAGATTATTATTAAAGAATATTTTGGCTATCATTCCAATTTTTATAAAATCAACCTCGACTGTTTTTCATTTTCTCGAAGAGCATTTCTTGTAACATTTGCCAATGCTTCACAATATGGTAATATGGCTTATATTGCACCACACGCCAGCACACAAGATGGAATTATGGATATTTGCATTTTAGACACATTCCCTATTTATTCCATCCCAAAATTAGCTTACCTTCTATTTAAAAAAGAGATAGATAAAAGCAGACACATCTCTATCCTTCACGCAAAATCAGCCACTCTGATTCGAGAAAAAGAGGGAGAGTTTCATATTGATGGGGAGGCTGTGAATATGGGTAAAGAGATTCATGTGAAAATTGTTCACAACGGAATAAAGGTAATAATTTAAGGCAATTCCGAAAAATTAGGTCGAAATGCTCTTCAAAAGCATCTGAAATAAATTTATGAAAAAATTGAAATCGTAATTTATAAAACTTACTTTAACAGAGAGTCGTCCATGAGGCGACCCTTTTTTTGATCTAACACTCAAAAATGTTCAATAAAAAAGAGGCTGAATCAAATTTTAGATTCAGCCTCTTTTTCTTACCAGTATTCTTTAGTTTAATTACTTCTTTTCATTAATTTGCGCATCAATAACAGCAATTACAGTCATGTTAACTATGTCACGAACAGAACTTTCAACATCCAATACATGAACAGCCTTTTTCAATCCCATTTGAACAGGACCGATATTTTCAGCCAATCCCATCTCTAACATCATCTTATAAGCAATATTAGCAGAATTTAGATTAGGGAAAATAAATGTATTTACATCTTGTCCCTTTAATTTTGAGAATGGGAATTTCTCATCACGCAATTTCTTATTAAGAGCGAAATTAACTTGCATTTCACCATCAATAAGAATTTCAGGATGATTTTGATGGATAGATTCAACCGCCTCATGTACAGTACAAGGACTTCCTGTTGTATCAGCACCAAAGTTAGAGTATGACAACATAGCAATAACCGGATGTTCGTTGAATAACTTAACCGTTTGATTTGTCAATACTGCAATCTCTTCCAAAGTCTCTTTAGAAGGACGATTATTAACCAAAGTATCAGCGAAGAAGAAAATTCCTTTTGAAGTATTGATGATGTTCAATGCAGCGATATGATTAACACCTTCGCGGGTTCCAATGATTTCCAAAGCAGGTTTTACAGCATCAGTATATTTAGTATAAACACCTGTGATCATTGCGTCAGCATCACCGGTTTCAACCATCATTGTACCAAAGTAGTTTCTATCGTACATCTTTTCGTTAGCTTCGATGTATGTATAACCTTTTCTGCACAATTTTTCAGCAAGATAAGCAGCATAACGATTACGACGTACCTCCTCGCGATCATGACGAAGATTAACAATTTCTATACCTGTAATATCAATGTTATTTTCAGCAGCTATTTTAGAAATTCTCTCTTCGTTACCCAACAAAATAGGAATACAAATACCATCTTTCTTTACGATAGAAGCAGCTTGCAAAGTATTCACATTATTAGCTTCTGTAAAGACAACACGTTTAGGATTAGCTTTAGCAGTAACAGTTAAAGAATCCAAGAATTTGTTATCCAATCCCATACGAGCGCGCAATTGCTCTTTATATTCATCCCAATTTTCGATTGCACGACGAGCCACACCCGATTTCATAGCTGCTTCAGCAACAGCCGGAGCAACAGTTTCCAATAAACGTGGGTCCAAAGCAGTAGGAATAATGTACTCACGACCAAACTTCATCTTCTTGTTGTTGTAAGCAATACTTACCACATCAGGAACAGGTTGTTTAGCCAACTCAGCCAACGCATAAACAGCCGCCAATTTCATAGCTTCATTAATACCTTTGGCACGAGTATCCAAAGCACCTCTAAAGATGTATGGGAATCCCAATACATTGTTGATTTGGTTAGGATAATCGGAACGACCAGTTGCCAAAATCAAATCAGGACGAGACTCTTTTGCATCTTCGTAAGATATTTCAGGATTTGGATTCGCCAACGCAAATACGATTGGATCATTTGCCATTGTTCTAACCATCTCTTTAGTAAGAACACCTGCAACCGATAAT
>JAEIGA010002911.1_pt1 | contig 26971 bp, 12 predicted proteins | sample 9270691 | NCBI WGS metagenome assembly JAEIGA01 (sample SAMN17057246, study PRJNA624740) | gut metagenome | biome: biome; isolation source: fecal sample | host: Bos grunniens | place: China: Xizang | collected 2019 | reverse complement strand
GTCTGCAAAGCAGGAGACATACGACAAGCTCTGCAAGCACGCTTCCGAGAGAGAGATCGTAGCAGCTGAGGCTGAACGTGCAAGCATCAAATACAAACTTGTAGAGTTTATGCAGGACAAGGTCGGATATACATTCGGAGGAAACATTTCCGGACTTACCGAGTGGGGAATGTATGTGGAGATCGAGCCAACCAAGATCGAAGGTATGGTGCCTTTACGCGACATACGCAGCGATTTCTTCGAGTTCGACGCCGACCATTATCGTCTCGTGGGTAAGCGCACAGGTATCGTATATAACCTCGGCGATCCGGTCCGCATCAAGGTCAAGAAGACCAATCTCGAGCAAAAACTCCTTGATTATGAACTTATTGAAAGTGGTCTTGAGGAAAGAGTATATGATCGCATAGATTACGAGCACGGCCGTGGCACATCCTTTATAAAAGGAGAAGACGGATCATTTGACAATGTGACTGTCGGCATCAATAAGGCAGCACGGAAGGAGAAGGTCCGCAAGGCTATCCAGGAATCCAAGCGCAAGGCCCGTAAGGCCGCCTCAAAAAAGCAGACAAAGAAACAAAGCTGATATACCGACTACGAAAATGCCCCGTGACCGTCATTGATAGTCACGGGGCATCTTGTTTGGAAACTGTTTCTAAAGTCCGCGTCCACGGAGAAGAGCTCCGGCGTCTGGATCTGCACCACGGAAACGGCGGTAGAGATCCATCGGCTCGTCACTGCCACCCATTTCGAGGACATTGCGACGGAATGACATTGCTGTCTCTTTATCGAAGATACCCTTCTGCATAAAGAGTTCGAAGGCATCCTTGTCGAGGACCTCAGCCCAGAGGTAGCTGTAGTAGCCGGCACTGTATCCGCCGCTGAAGATATGTGCGAAATATGTGCTGCGGTAGCGTGGGATGATCTCGTCAATAAGACCCATCTCTGCGCAAGCCTGTGCCTCGAAAGCCATAGGATCAAGACCATCTGCAGATGTAAGCTCGTGCCATTTCATATCAAGGATAGATGCCGCTGTAAGTTCGGTAGTCATAAAGCCCTGGTTGAAATTGGCTGCTGCCTCGATCTTCGCTACAAGAGAGTCAGGAATCACCTCACCTGTCTGGTAATGACGTGCATAGTCAGCAAGGACCTCTTTCTGGAATGCCCAGTTCTCCATAATCTGAGAAGGGAGTTCCACGAAGTCACGGGCAACCGAGGTTCCGCTCACACTCTTGTATGTACACTGTGTGAGAAGTCCGTGAAGAGCGTGTCCGAACTCGTGGAAGAGAGTCTCCACCTGATCAAGTGTAAGGAGTGAAGGTTTGTCAGCTGTTGGCTTTGCGAAGTTACCTACGTTCACGATCACCGGACGGACCTCGACTCCGTCAACAATCTCCTGATTGACAAAGTTGGTCATCCAGGCACCTCCTCTCTTGGTGCTGCGCGGGAAGTAGTCTGTGAGGATGATTCCGATGAGAGAACCGTCAGCATCTGTAACCTTGAAACCCTCGACATCTTCGTGATATACAGGAATATCCTCAAGTTTCTCATACTGGAGTCCCCAAAGTTTTGTAGTAAGGTCGAACACACCCTGACGTACGTTCTCCATCTGGAAATATGGCTTAGTCTGCTCCTCGTCAAGGGCGTATTTAGCCTTGCGCACCTTCTCAGTGTAGTATGCCCAGTCCCAAGGCTCGATACTGCTGCCGGCAGGAAGAAGACCTGCCTTGATATCCTCATCCATAAACACCTGCATATCTGCAATTTCCTCCTTTGCCTTAGCTACTGCAGGAGCCATAATGCTTGCAAGGAATGTATCCACTGTCTCAGGATTTCCAGCCATCTTGTCCGCAAGGATCATCTGTGCAGGATTCTCGTAACCAAGAAGATTAGCCTTCTCGATACGGAGGGCCATCATCTTGACCATCAGGTCCTTATTATCATACTCATTGCCATTGTTACCGCGTGAAGCGTATGCCTTGAACATTTTCTCGCGGGTAGCGCGGTCCTCTGTGGCAGCCATTGCCTCACCGTACTCCGAGATTGACACTCCGAATTCCTCTGCGAATGCATTGTTCTCTGCAAGGAGGTTGTTTCCGAAGGTATTCGAGAGTGAGGAAAGTTCCATATTGATCTCACGCATACGTGCCTGCTCGGCCTCTCCGAGGGCAATACCGTTCTTTACAAAAGCATTATGGAGATTCTTGAGAGTCATTCTCTGCTCCTGGTTCAGGCCAAGATTATCAATATCCTTGTAGAGGGCATCTACCTTCTGGAAGAAGCCCGGATTCATAAAGATATTGTCACTGTGAACCGAGATGAGCGGAAGAGCCTGCTCTACTATCTTCTGAAGAGACTCGGTCGCATCAGACTCCGACACATTGAAAAGAACCAATGAAACGCGGTCAAGGATGGCTCCCGAGCGCTCATAAGCCTCCACTACATTTGCAAAAGTAGGAGCATCGGTATTGGCGATGATTGCCTCGATTTCGCTTTGCTGCTGAGCTATACCGGCTTCAATGGCAGGAATGTAATGACTTTCCTGAATCTGAGTGAAGTCAGGAATGCCGTATGGAGTGTTCCACTGAGTGAGGAACGGATTCTTTGTGGTGCAGGATACTGCTGCCATAATAACTGAAAATGTAAAAAATAATTTCTTCATTGTTGAGTATTTAAAAGATCCCCGGACAAACCGGGGATAATGATTTACTGATTGTACCAAGGTGTTCCGTCTGCCTTCTTCACGCCGCTGAGGTCGATGAGGGTGAACTGCATATCAGCCTCGAACTTTGTAAGCACGCCTGTAAAGGTCACTGTTTCCTGGCCATCAAGGACCGGTTCCGGAATGTTCACATCAGACCATCTTGCATATCCGCTTGAGCGGACCTGAAGATACTTCCTGTTTCCGGAAAGACCCGGCATTTCGAAGAACTGGTTCATAGTGTATGGCTGAGGCTTGATCAGGTGCTTGCGCTCACCTATTGTCACGCCGTCATTCATTACAGCAGAATCGAAGTCACCATTGTCCACGTGCTGCTTGAAAAGACTTTCAGACATTGCCCAGGATGTAATTCCCCAGTTATGTCCATCCTCATCATCGAGGAAGAAACGGTTCCAGTTAGACTTCTTGTCCGATTCCTTTACGATGTTTGGGTCGATATAACCGATAAGGAAGATTTTATTGGAATACTTGCAGCCTTCGATGGTCACGAGTGTTCCGAGATACTTCTCCTCATATATCTGATTACCGGCAATAGTCACAGGCTTTACGAGTTCGTCATCCGCTGCCATTGCTCCCTTGAACACGTGCTGGTCAATGATAGCTGAATGCTCGAGATAGGCTGTCTCATATTCTCCTGTCTCATCCTTGTATCCGATCTGGAGCATACCTTCGTAGCTTCCGACAGTAAGGTCTGTACAGTCGACATATATCCACTGACCCACCTTATAGTCGTTATAAAGTCCGCTCTTTCCTATCTTGATCTCAATACCACCGGTCTCATCCTGGATATAGAAGCTCTTGTAGATGTTGCCGGTCTGGTCAGAAGTGATTATCTGTCCCTTTATCACACAATGCTTTGTGATGTCGTAAGGTTTGTTGCCATTGTCCTTATACATCTGCTTCACATCAGCGATCGGAGTAAATTTTCCGAAGTCGGCATCTGTGTATATAAGCTGGTCCTGAGGGGCAGGGTACTTGCCGGTGAAGACCGGCTGAAACTCCTCGCATCCTGCGAAGAGAACCGCTGCCGTCAATATTATCGTATATATTCTTTTCATTATGAACTAGAATCTGAAATAGAGGTTCAACATATAGTTAATTCCCTGCATATAGAAGTACTTAGAGTCAAAACGGTAGAATCTCTCTGCACTCTCGCTGTCAATGAGACGGGTCTGCTCATATCCACCTGTCTTCACCCACTTGTTGTTGGTGATGTTCTGGATATTCATAGAGAATCCGAAATTGTACTTGCGGTCGATATACCAGGACTTTCCGATGCTTGCATTAAGCAGGAATACAGGCTTGAACTTCTCCTGAGCAGCCATATACTCTACTTCGACAGGTGTGAAGACTCCGTCAGGGCCATTTACAGCAAGGTCTGTTCTATAGCCAGGGTTCATATCGAGGTATGAGTTGGCAAAATACTGACCGTGAAGTTCGAAGAACCAATATGAGTTCGTACGATATTTGAGGCCGAGGTCAGCTGCAAGCTGAGGAGTAGAAGGAACATAATGCTTCTGATTCTTCTCGACAATATAGTTTCCATCCGCATCTGTCTCATAAACCACAGCACCGAAATCATCAGTGTACTTCTTGTAGACCGGGTGACTTGCCCAATACGGCACCTGTGCATTGTCGTGAACGACTTCGGCACTGTTATCAACTGTCTGGGTCATACGAGGAGTCGAAGTGTAAATATATTCACCCCAGCTCAGAGCTCCCTGAAGAGAGAGTCCCTGCACAGGAAGAGGAATCTGAACTCCCAGTTCGATACCCATATGGCGCTGGTCGATGCCGCTCATCGCGAAGTTTGTAAATGAGTTCTGAGAATCGTCATAGAAACTCATCATATCAGTCTGGTCCTTTATCGTAGTCCAGAATCCTGTCACGCGGAGATTGTAGCCATTGCTGCTGTACTGGTAGTTGATGTCAGCCGAAGTAGTCTTCATTGTCTCCAGATTAGGAACAAGCGAGTTCCTTGTGCGAGGAGAGATGAATGACTGTGCAAATGTAGGAGCATCATTGAAGTATGCGGCATTTGCGTAGATTCTATGTCCACCGGTAAAATGGTACTGGAGACCGAGCTTTGCAGAATATGTAAAGAAGTCAGAAACGGCAGACTTGCCCTTGGATGTGATGGCGACACGTTCTCCGTTCACAGTCTCATATGATGTAAGGCTCTTGCCGTCCACCATAAACTCAGATCCGTCATCATTAAGACCTGGGAAAAGACCCTTCCTCACAAGACCTTCCCTCCAGAATTTCTCATAACCAGCCTGGAGAGCAAGATTTGCCTTGAAACCTCCCAGATTAAGCGAACCATTGGCCCAGATGTCAGCCTTGCGTACATTTGCATAGTAATCATAGCCATATTTGTCGCCCTGATGAAGTACCTGAGCTGCACCATTCGCAATATAGTAGTCGAGATCGTTCTGCACCATTGCCTGGTTCGATGCGAAGTCACGCTCAGCGAACTGGTCGATATTCACATAATAATCACCACCCAGAAGATCATCAAGCTTCTTATAGTACTCGGTACGGTTCCACTTATAATTGACACCTCCTGTGAGGGTGAATACCTTGGATGCTGTCCACTTCACGTTAGCTCCGAGATTGATGTCATTCTGGTCCACGCGACGCTCTTCGAGAACATATTTTGAACGGGCATCTCCGCTTGCATCGATATTGTTCCAGTTTACATTGTAAAGTCTGTCCCAGTTCAGATGGGCATACTCAGGAATGTTCTCTTCCCAGGCATACTGTGCCCAAGCTGCCTTTTCAGCATTCTGGCGGCCATAGTCAGGATCATCCATCCAGTAATAGCTCGGAAGGTTGCGGTAATAGTCAGGACGTGGATCCGGAGCATCATACCAGTCCATAGCTGTGTAGCCGTTCTTACCGGTTCTCCAGAGCAAGGCTGCAGTTGCTTCGAGATTGTCTGAAGGAGTAACAGTATACTTAAGGATGGTCACAGGCTCGAATGTCTTGCGCACACGTGCATTACGCACCTTGCCGTTCTGATAACCCCAGTTGGAGTTATACATATTGTCGCCCATCATATTGTAAACTTCCTGGGTAGAAGCATTCTGAGCGCCACGCTGTCCCGGAGCTGCGAAAGTCACGAGACCGATTCTGTGAATGTCTCCGAACTTCTTCTCCACACCTGCATAATATGCGAAGTTACGGTAATAAACTCCTTTCACCCAATCGTTTCCACCGAGGCGGGCAGAGACGTTGAATGCATACGACCAGCCGTTGTCAAGCTCACCTGAAGCGTATGTAGCCATCAGACGAAGACGGTAGAGAGCACTGTTGGTCAGTGCGCTGAAACGCCATCCTGTACGCACATTAGAAGGCATTGCGTGGATATTGGTCACACCGTTGTATCCACCATAGCCATAATCAGACACCTCGTTACCTACTGTGGTCTCCTTGCTTCGCATAGCCTCATTGAGACCGCTCCAGAGAGAGAACGGAGAGTAACCTGTGATGGCATCGTTCATTCTGATTCCACTGAGGTAAACATCCTGAGACTCAGAAGTATATCCTCTGTTCTTGAAACGGATGTTGCTGAAGCCGAAGCTGGCGATGTTGGTGAAGGGGTCGTTGGAATCAAAGAGGATCGACGGTGAATCTTCGAAGCCTGAGTCATCCATATCGAAGTCAGCAAAATTCGAATCATCTACTTCTGCTACGACCTGTTCGATGACCATACCTACAAAGATAAGATCCTTCACATAACCTTCGACAGTCACATTCACTGTGGCATCCAGGAAGCCCGGAGCCTTGATGGTCATATCATAGATGCCATTCGGAAGATTCTCTATGAGGAACTTTCCGTCCGCATCCGAAACAGCGTCAATGACTGTCTTGCCGTTCTGCGAGAGAGTCAATGCCGCATCAGCAATCGGTGCCCTTCCGGCACGGTTCACTACCGTACCCTTAACTCCTCCGAAGTCACTTTCCTGAGCGAAAAGAGACATAGAGCAAAGGACTGCTGCAATGAATAATAGTACTTTCTTTATCATATTTATTTTGTTATTACAATATAAGTCGGATAGTGGTCACTATAGCCACCGATGAACGCACCGTTCGAGAATGTCCTGAAAGGTGTACCCTTGTACTGGCCTTTCTGGTTAGTCAGGAACTTGGCGCTGTAAACTCTGCCATAATATCCTTTCTTGTGGAGCTGACGGATACCGAAAGTGCCCTCCTGAGGATTTGCAAGGGCATTATTGACCAGAAGAAGGTCATATATGCTCCATACGCCCTGATATGCGAGGGAACCGAAGCCGGCCTTCAGCATAGAAGTGAAAGGCGAGAAGAAATCCGCATCGGTAACATCTTCCTTATATTCCTTTCCGTGAAGATACTGAGCCATTGAAGGATCGGTAGGATTGTCGTTCATATCACCCATACATACGATCTTGATGCCCGGATATTTCTCCTGCATCTTCATTGAATGCTCATACATAATCTCACCGCCACGGTCTCGGAGCTGGTTGCCACCCTTCTTGCCGCCTGAACGTGAAGGAAGATGAGCTACATAAATCGCGAAATGCTCGCCGTCAATGGTTCCGTGCACCATCAGGATATCACGGGTTCTGAAATAATCCCTTTCTTCCTTTGACTGGATCCAATCAATGGAACTGCCTTCGAAAGTAAAAGGAATCGACTCACTGTCAAGAAATGTGAAGACCTTAGGATTATAAAGCAATGCCACATCCACTCCTCTTCTGTCCGGACCGTCATAATGTACGATCTGATAATTCGCCTCTGCGATCTGAGGCTCCATCACGAGATCTTCAAGTACAAGACGGTTCTCGATTTCTGAAACTCCGAGCAGAGCGTGCCAGGTGCCGTTTTCCTCCTTCATTGTTCTGATGACCTTGGCCATATTCTGAAGCTTCTTCTGATACTTGGCCTCGGTCCATTTGTTCTTTCCTTCCGGCAGAAACTCTTCATCATTCTTTGCCGGATCATTGTAGGTGTCAAAGAGATTCTCGAGGTTGTAGAATCCGATGACATAGTTCTTTTCGGCCTTCTGGGCCTGGGCATAAGTGCAGAAAAGCACCAATGCCGCAAAAATCAGCGATATTTTTTTCATCTGCAACATATTGTCTTTTACCACCATACAGAAGATAGGGCTGGATCGGCTGCCTCCAGTTTCGCAGCCTGCTCTTCACCGATCTTCGCCGGGAGATTCACGAAAAAATCAAGTCCTGTCATTTCCTCAAGTTCATCTACAGGCATTGAATGTTCTTTTCCTACATTACCGGAATAAGCCCTGTGCTCAAGATAGAAAGCTGCAGCATTCCACGTACCGAGAGTCGATGACCTGCTGTATTTCAGCACTGCCTTGAAATAAGCATCCGGCACAGTCACGCTATTGCCGTAAGAATCCTTTTCCTTCTTGCTGGAAGGACTTACGATCACGCCTGTAACTACATAAGTCGTGTCGGATGTTTTGGCATAGCCTCTTACCTTTGCCTCAAGATCTGCCCAGATTTTCTCATTGTGTGCATTGAGCTGAGGAGTCATATTGGTTCCGTAGAATGTCTGGGCATTAGCCTCGTAGCAGCACTGACGGTCGGCGGACGGAAGCTGGTGACCTCGCGCATAACTGCCGGCATATCCACCAAACGGCGCTGCCGAATCCTCACCAAGAAGCGGATCAAGCGCCCATTCATCGGTCCTTCCGACACTTCCGTTTGTATACAACCTGCATAACGGATAAGCCACCCAAAGAGCCACTCTATCCTCCTGACTCCATCCGAAAGAGTAGTTACGATAACTTTTACCACCCATCTCGAAGCTATGCGTATAATATCCCAGGTCAGGATTATCCATAGCCGGAAGCTCAAGCCAGCCGGTTGCGGCAATGTCGATATTTCCTGAGCCATCATCGCCGGAGCCGTTGTCACCACCGGTATCCGGATCATCTTCCGGATGTCTGCCGGAGCCGAGCTGCGTGAAGTCGCAATAAACAGACTTTGACCCGTTGTCGAGATATATCTTCAGGCTTCGGTCCAGCTCGCCTGCATTGACATCATACGAAAGAATGACGTTACTCTTGTCGCCTGTACCGGACGTCGCACTGAGTCTCGCCCAGTCCACCTCGCCCTGCTCAGTTGTCAAGGCCAGCGTCCAGTCACCGCTGCACTTTACATTCACAAACTGCTGTCCCTTGCCGGATTCGACAGAAGTGTACTTTATCGAAATATCGAGTACCTTGACCTCCGTCTTTACCTCGTTGCAAGAAGTCAGTATAAGGCTGCAGAAGGTCATCACGACCGCTGCCATCCTGAATATTGAAATGTTTTTTATCATTCTCTTTTAGACCGCCAAAAGGGGCCAGCCCGTCGGCCAGTCCCTTCTGGGGTTGATTTAATATTGTCGAATTACTCGTATGCTACCTTTATGGCAGCTACGTAAGCTCTATGATTCTTGTCAGTTCCGGTAGCTGTAAATCTCACTGCCGATGCATCACCTGTCCAGACACGTACCGGGCTTTCAGCTGAAAGCTGTCCTGAATCAGCATCAAGATAGTACATATTGCTTCCGAATGTCAGTTCGATCTCCTTGATGGTCTTGCCATTAGAAGCCTTGATATCGAGGATCGCTCCGTTCTGATACATTCTTATAGCGCTTCCCGAATCATAGTATGCAGGTTCATTGTTTGCCGATCCCTGTGAGAAAACGCAAGAAACATTTTCGTCGATCTTTATCTCTTTATTATTTACCGACTGAGCGTTGGAATATCCGCATTCAGAGAAAACAATCGAAGCATCATAATTGTCAGCAGGTGCCTCCTTGTCTACGTGACTTACATATACTCCATTGACCATCTGAGGGTTACCGTTATAGTCTCCTCTATTACCCTTCACAGTAAGTTCATCACCGACAGTAAGTCCGAGTGCATCGATAGCTGCACTACCGGATGACTTCATACGGAAGATATAGAGAGAACCTGTATTATCCTGGATTGTAAGCGTAGCATTTCCATACTGACTGCTGATTTCCTCAATACTTGCAATGGTACCTGTCACTGTATAGAATACATCACTGGAAACCTCAGCGGCAAGGAAGTCTGCAATTGTCACTTTACCGGTGTCATCCTGATTATCATCATTACCGCCATCTCCTGCTCCACTGCCGTCGAAACGGGCACCATCCCACATACCGTCCCAATCACCATCCTGAGCGAAGATTATCTGCATTGTACCATTGTTGATAGATGAGATACCCTTGATGGTTCCTGACCCCTGAGGTACTCCCTTCTCACCGAATGTAGAATACTTCGAAGAGAAGACTACGAAATTCTGTCCGTCCGCTGTCTCAATCTTGATGCTGGTGTGTGCACCACCCTCAACGAAAGTTCTGTTAAGGTCTGACTCTGCCACCTGCACACCCTCGATTGCAACATACTGTCCTTCGTACTTGTTTGCGAGGAAATCTGCTACAGACACAGTCTTTGGAGTAACTGCATTTCCGGTAGATACACGTGAAATGTTCTCCAAAGGAAGACCGCTGATCTGAACAGCTCCATTATACTCACCTACGCTTGCACCCGAAAGGTCAATCTGGACCTTGTCACCGAAATCAAATTCGTGATTTGCAGCAAGATAGAACTGGAGTCCGCCAGTAGCATCCTGAACATAAAGTCCCTTCTTCGAAGTAAGATTATTGAGTGCTCTGTTTGAGATTACGACAGCCTCGATGCTTGTTCCTGAAGCGAGGGTGCCTGAAGTAGCAAGAACCTCTGCAATAGTTGTCGCTGAACCACCTGCCGGAGGAGTAGGCTCTTCACCGCCACCCTGAGTTCCACCTGCTGTGAAATCCTTCTCCACTGCCTGAGAGAAGTCAATTGCAGTACCGGCTGTTGCAGATGACACGAGCTTGAAGTCGTCCAGACGGTATGAGCTTGCCACATCCACCTGCATACAGATCGAAAGGTTTGCTGTTCCTACAGGAACTGTGAAGTTTGCAGTAGCCACATTCCATCTTCCGGAAGCAGTACCTGCGAAAGCATAGTCTGTAAGCTCCACCCACTTATTTCCGTCAGCACTGAGCCAGATATGATATTCGCTGTTAGTGAATACACTTCCGTGCTCCTGAGAATACTTCTCTGTACCGAAAGTGAGAGTAAGATCAGTCGCTCCGTTAAGGGCAATATTGTTTGTAGAGAAATATGGGAAGTCCTTACCGAAGAAGATATTGTTCATACCGGAACCCTCATAGTCAGAATAAGAGCCGTTTGAGTTGGAATTGTTTCTGACAGTTACGTTCTTCGAATTGTATGTAACATTGGCAGCTCCTGTTCCTGCGGCATTCTTCCAAGCGTCAGACTGATCGAGGAATGGCCAGCCGTTAGAGCCCTGTGCAGCCGCTGACTTGTCATAATTGTTGCTGTAGATAGCAGAAGCGTCTGATGCGCCGCCACCCTGGTTTCCACCTGTGTTGCCTGCAGCAAAATCCATTTCCACACCCTTAGAAAAGTCTACTGCATCACCCCCCTCTGAAATCACGAGTTTCATATCGTCCATACGGTATGAGCTGGCAACTGTAACCTGCATACAGATGGAAAGGTTCTCTGTTCCTTCAGGTACCGAGAAGTTTGCAGTTGCAATATTCCAGCGACCCTCAGTGGTACCTCCTGCAAATGTATAGTCAGTGAGTTCCACCCACTTAGAACCGTCCTGGCTGAGGAAGATCTTGTACTCAGAGTTTGTGAACACACTGCCATTGTCCTGTGAGTACTTCTCTGTACCGAATGTAAGTGTGAAGTCCTTTGCACCGCCGAGAGCGATGTTGTTTGTAGAGAAGTAAGCGGCCGAACCGAAGAACATATTGTTCTTACCTGAGCCGGCATAGTCAGAATAGTTGCTGTCTGAAGTCGAGTTGGCACGTGCAGACATACCCTTGAATGAGTATGATACATTCGCAGCACCTGTTCCAGTCGCATTCTTCCAGCCTTCGAACTGATCGAGGTATGGCCAGCTTCCGTTGCTTGATCCATATGTCTTTGTAGCCTCCTCCTTGTCGAAGTCATTGTAATAAACTATAAGAGCCTCTGCCGATCCGCCAGGACCATCCTGCGATACGGTAAGATATTTACTCTTCAATCCGATTGTGAACTTAAGGCTTGCCTCACGGTCAAGACCTGTGTTCTCAAGGGCTGTGACAGTCACCTTGTAAGCTTCAGCAGACGCTGCACCTGACTCAGGTGATACCACTACCCAGTCCGCATCTGTCTCGACCTTCCAGTCAAGTGTAGCCTTGACAGCAAGCTCCTGCTCACCACCAGCCTCACCAAAAGTCATCTCAGACACGCTGAGAGAAATGTCAGGAGTACCCAGATCCTGCTCCGGCTCCGTACAAGCTGCAAAAGCAGCCAGAGAAGCTAACGCTCCCCAAAAAAGATTTCTAAGTTTCATCGTTACTTGTATAAACATTAATATTTCAGTCTCTTACATCAAGTCAGTTGAACTTACAAAAATAATAAATTTTCCAACATCTTTTATCTCGAAGACACAAAAAAAGCTGCCGTATCACTCTACAGCAGCTTCTTTCAATATTACTTCACCTGTGGTTCAGAGGGCTGGGAAAATTCAATGCACTTGGATTTCGTCAAAGAATCAATGAATTCCCGTGCGGGAGAAGCCCCTCCTTTTACCGCCTTGAACTCATATATCGTGAACGGACCGGTATACCCTTCTGCATTTTCTGCCATTGCCAGAAACGAAACGATCTGGTCATAATGTACTACAGCATAGCCGACTGTCTTATCGTTATCTGACTGATAATCAAGCTCGATGAGAATATCATCCCTTTCAGCCCAGCTTGCAAATTCCCCATAAGTGAAGGTCGTCCTCCAATGGGCTGCCGATTCATTCGGAATTATCTTATAAGGCACCATCACCATTCCCCTGCACTTGCTGAACTGGGATGGATCAAGTTCGGCAAGTTCGGTTCCGTCATAGTATCGGTCAATGTGGAACGTTACCGCCGCATCACTTTCAATAAGGATCGTCGTCCTGAACACATCACTCCTGAAAGGCTTTCTCAATGCAATCTTACCCGTATTCATCTCCACTGTCGCAGCTACGATCAGGTACTCCGTATCCTGTTCAAGACCGGTAAAAGTCCATTTCTGCTTGCCGATTGCTGCCCCCATATCCTCCAGATATTCCTTGCGTGTACAGTTGAAGAACTCCGCACCGTAATCTATCCGTTCGTCTATGAACCTGCATATAGCTTCATCCTCAGAGCCTGCAGAAGCGGTATATTCATTCAATAGCGAAACAGGCATACAATCATAAAAATAATACAATCCCAGCTTCGGAGTGATATGCACCGTCACCTTGTTATGGATTATGTCAGAAAGTGTGAATGTAAGTTCCTGGGCTCGAGGATTTCCTCCTGCCGCAGCAGTCTTGAATTCTGCTCTGGCCAATGGCGTCGTCGGAGCACCATCCCAGCCGAAACAGATCACTGCATACTCTGTTTCCGGCGACAATGAAGAAATATCCTCCAGATTCACAGTTTCTCCGGCATAAAGTACATCCCCCAAGGCTCCCCATTTATCATAGGTAGCCACAAGTTCATACATTATTTCCTCATCCGAGCCATAAAGGTCAAGCTGGGTCTTCGGCTGAATCGCACAGATGAACGGATCTTCATTCGAAGGAGTCACTGTGCCCTGAACAGAGCAGAAAGTCGCACCTGTTATGTCAATCGTGAAAGTGTTTTCCGACTGAACTGCCTGACTGGTTGTAAACTTCACTATGGCAGGCGATGTATTCAGGAAGAAGTTTTCGTCAATACCGACAGCATAAGCCATATACTCCGTATCTGCTGTCAGGCCGTCAAAGACCATAGCATCCTCACCTACAGAAGACAGATTCGTCACTATTTCCTCAAGAGTTCTGCCCATTGTCGCATAATAGTCGACAAGGGCCGCAGCGTGATTGGCAAAAGCGGTCTGGTCACCTCCCCATTCCTGATATTGCTGCATCGAGAAAACATTCATAAAGAACATCCCGTCCTTATCGCTTGCTTTTACGCTCACCCTCGCCTGCGTCAAGCCGATATCTGTCACATCTATCTCGAACGACATCTCTTTACGGACTATTGTCGGGGTAGAAAAACCTACTTTTGTAACTCCTGTGGTGAAATAGCCCTCATAGTCAAGACCATAGGCATACAGATAATATTCACCCTCAGGCATAAGCCCCGCCTCGTCAGCCTCAAAGTCTCCTTTATGCAGAAAGCCCTCAAGCCACTCCTTCAGACTCTTCCCTTCCTCCAATGCCTTGGTATTGAACCACTCCAGGTCATTATCCTGATAGGCGTATTCATTCTCGAAGGCATCGAACTCTGATTTCTCGACCAGCATCACCACATAAGACATATCCTTATCTGAGGGCTTGACCGAGAAATGGCACGAGGTGGAGGTTACATCAGAAACCTCGAGCATAAAGTCGGCAGCCGGCTCATAAGGCACATCCGGCTCCTGTCCTTTGCAGCTGACAATTGCAAGTACAAAGATCAATGACAACAGATACGATATTCTCTTCATTGCTTTCCTTTAATTTTTTATGCAAAGCTACAATTTTTCTCCGTCTTATGCACGAAAATCGAGGCTGACTATAACAGCCAGCCTCGATAATAGTCATATAAGATTATAGAATCTATTCCGCCTTTACAAGTACAGGGAGAGTTTCAATGAATTCATATCCTCCATCCACGAGAACCCAGTTGTTGTCTGCTGCAGAATATGTAAGATCATAGTAGTATGCAGCATTATAAATATCACAAGCTTCACCATAACCTGTCTCCACGCACCAGAGATAGAGGGCATATGTTTCGTCTGTAGGAAGTACATCAGTTACTGTGATAGCACCTGTCTCATCAGTCTGTCCAAGATAACGGCCGTATGAATCCTGGATTGTGTACCACGACCAGTCCGGATCATAAGTAAGGGTAAAGAGATTCTTCTCTGAGGTTGCATCCTCTGCAGGAAGAAGTCCCGAAGTAGCACCCTCTGCGAGAGGAGCCATCACCTTTCCATTATTGGTGAACCAATAAGCGCCATTCTCGATTGAACCGGAAGGACCTTCACCCATTCCTTCGAATACGATTTCATATGGCTCTGCAACAGCTGCAAACGGAAGTGGAGTAGCGTCTCCCAAAATAGATTCAGCGCTGATATACACCTCAGACTCGGAAAGATTAGAGTATGTGAACTCGACTGGGTCCATAAACTCATCCCACTCAGAATCATACTGAGTGAAGATCACTTTTCCTGAAGTAGCATCTGTCTTCTGGATTTCATAAATACCCATCATATAAGATCCGAATCCAGAATTGTCCATAAGAGGAATAGCCACTATCATCGCACCCTCTTCAAAAAGTCCAAGGTCTACAAGAACCTTCCTCTCGCCCATATCAAGAAGCCACTGCTTGCCATCAAGAGTGTACTCCGGCTCCGGTTCAGCAGGAGTCTCACCTGGCTTGAGGCCTGGCTCCATAACCCATACCTTCTTGTTTGCCTTGTCGAAGTAAACATCATAGTTTCCTTCTGCTGCATCCAAAGCGATGTTCTCACCGCCTATCTGAAGAGAAATTTCTGTATTCGGCTTCTGGTCCACATTCTTCTCTGGATATGCATAACCGTCCCAAGTGCCAGTCTCGACAATCTTGAACTCGACTCTGTTGTAATCGCCACCGTATGCTGTAGAATTCCACACGAAAGGAATATTCTTTGCTACATAGTAGTTGCCTTCTGCTGTCATAAGACCACCTTCGTAGTTATTCTGCCAAGAGTGACCTGAGATTGTTCCTACTACTGTATAAGTCACTTCCTGAGGCTCCACCTGGATAGGTTCTCTCTCGCCTGGCTTGCAGCCTGCCTCCATCACGTAAACCTCGAGGTTCTCGTAGCTGAAGTATACGTCATAAGTGCCGGCCGGACCGTTGAGCTTGATATCCGCGCAGTCACCACCAAGATTTGCCTTTGAATACTCGGCTGTCACCACTGCAAGTCTTGCATTCACGAGACCCTTCTCTGTACCTGGAGCATAACCCATATTATGCTTATCATTCCAGCTGCCGTTGCCACGGATCTTGAAGGTAAGCTCGGTGAACTGAGCATTCTTTGCTACGATCCACTCGCCTTCCTTGGTCATTGGAACGTCTGTAGCCCACTGATTGTCAACAAAGCAGCCCATAAGACCCCAAGAAACTTCAGGACCCTCAGTTACAGGACCGTTGTATACGACCTCCACTGTCATATTTGCTACATCCCTTGCATCGATGGTGATGGTGTAGTTACCGGTCTCAGCTACTTTATAGACCACCTTCTCGTCATCAGATGTTCCATATACAAGGCTCTTGCCATCTTCGCTGATCATAAGGCAAGGCCACCACTGGTTCGACACCTTCTGAAGTGGGAAACGGAACTCTTCACCTGCCTTGAGATTTCCTGTCCAGGTAAAGATGCCACCGTTATTGGTGAATGCCTGCATATCATCAAGAGACCAGCCTGTATCACAAGCGCTGCCAAGCATATAAAGTTCGGTAACTGCTAACTGAGCTGAGTCTCTATCACCAATACGCTCAACACTTAAAGAAGCGTCTGCAGGATTTACTGTCACTTTGTATTTTCCGTCCTCAGCTACTGAATAATCGTTCGTAACTTCATCCTCAGCATAAACAACTGCTGTTCCATCTGCTGTAGGAACGAGACAAGGCCACCACTGACCGGATACCTTCTGGAGTGGGAAACGGAACTGCTCGCCTGGCTTAAGATTGCCTTCCCATACCCATACTTCACCATTCTTTACGAAAGCTTCCATTGTGTCGAGAGACCATCCGTTGTCGGTAGCACCACCAAGAATGTAAAGCTCAGTTACAGTGTACTCCGGTTCTTCCACAGGAGGCTCTGGGGTAGTACCCTTAGCTGCCTGAGTAACCTTCACTGTCTTTGAAAGGGTTCCGGCCTTCACGGTAACGGTAGCTATCCTCTCAGCTTCTGTAGCATTATCTTCTGCAGTCACCTGTACTGCCACTGCTTTGTCTGAAGCCTTGCCGTTGCTTGGATTCACTGACACCCAGTCTGCATCTGCATCTGCGGTCCAGTCCTGATTTGTAGTTACATTGAATGTAGCCTGGCCTGCTTCAGCAGCTACTGAAACGGCTGTCTTGTCGACTTCCAGCTTCGGAGTCTCGACAACGTCTTCAGGCTTACAAGCTACGGCTGCTGCGATCGCAAGCACGCCGCACAAAAGAGATCTTAGTTTCATAATATTAATATTTTGGTAGTTTTTTATTTTTGTCGGAATTACAAATATACATATTTAACTCAAACAAGACAAGACTAATACTCAAATCTGAAAGTCTTGCCATCAGGAAGGACTACATCAGCCAGGATTTGGAAATCACCCTCTCCCAGACTTTTCAGCATAATCTTGCCTGACTGAAGCTGTCTGTACTGAGAATAATACATCAGAGGATCTTCATAAATGAAGTAGTAGTCATCATTGTGCCAGGCCTTGTCCACATCGATCTCGATTCCTTCCAAAGAGGCATTTATACCTATTACCGCATATGTGGTCTGCGGCCGGTCCTCCTTGAACGGAGAAATCTTGACAAAGATCTGGGTTTCATCTGCTGTAAATGCTACAGAATACACAGGATATTCCTTTCCGTCGTATTCGTACGTGCATATAGGAGGCTCCACTACAGGCTGCTCCTGCTGGGGAGTATCCGGTTCCTGGGGAACAGAAGGTTTTTCACAAGCCTGCAGAGCGACTAAAGCCAATATTGTGATTATAATATATTTAACTGACTGTTTCATAAGGTCCTTCATAGATTATTTTCAGATTATCATAATTAGTCGCATCGACTTTGATGGTACTTTCATCCTTGCCAACAGTGATAGTGCCACTATAGCCGTTTGCCTTGCTGTACATCTGTCCATCATATTCCATATAGAGGTCCGGACTCTGCGAAAAGCCGTGGGCATTGCCATCCAGGAAGTCAAGCGGAAGAGTAATCCTCACAACGTCTCCTCTGTCAGTTGCAATCAATACTCCGCAGGTACCTTCCGGGTTCGGCTGAAGATCCAGACTCACTCCGGTTATTCCATAGGACGTTCCATTATACACGACCTCATTCTTCACGACTTCCTTGGTGCCGGCATCGATGGCATTTCCATCATATCTGAGTTTGAGGGTCGTACCGCCAAAGGTTATATCTGCAGAAACCTGATAATGAGCTACATTGGCCGGATCCGAGAGCACCTTCAAAGAACCGTTGGCAGTCACCTCCCGCGAGTCCACATATATTTCATTGAAATTGTCTCCATATCCCACAGCGACAATATCGCTCACATCCAGCGTCCTTCCATTGCATTGAGTATCATCCAGGATTATATAAGCATAATATGTGGTTATCGGTATATCCTCGAAATATTGGATACCGGCCGGAGTCAGATACAAAGTCGTCAGACCATCTTCCTTAAGATAGAAAGCCGTACGGACAGGTTTTTCATCGCCGCCGATTGCAAAGATATTCTCATTTACAACAATTCCGGCTTCCTCAGCCTCCATCCTGGCAGCCAATCTGCGACCGTCTGCCAAAGTAAGATCAATCTCCACCTGAGCCTTTTCATTCTGATATCTGAAGACACATTTACCAGCTTTTATCTCCTGAGTCATACCTGGAGCTACGCTCTCCAGAAAAGCACCATCCAAGGTACTCATCACGGTATATAGATTCTTCTCTGTGCACAGATCGAACTCCTTGCCGTTCAGCAGCGGAGAGATGGCCACATAGAAGTATTCGTCCTGCTCAAATATGGCATCAAAATTCTCAACACCTTCCACAGGGCTTGCAGCAATACAGATATATTCTCCAAAATTACTTACCTCGACACTGCCGAATGAGGCCTTCTCCTTATCTACGGCATATGTATTGGCTTCCAGCACCACGTCCTGATTTCCCTGGCCTGGTTTGCCAGGAACCGGAAGTTCATCTAAAGTTGTCGAGCCCTGAATCTTCTTTGGAACAGACTGGCAGTCAAGCAGATCATAAGAAATCGTATAGCTTCCGTCGCCGTGATTGTCAATCACGATCTCACCCTCATCGATACGGGCATATGTCTGACTCCACTCACCGTCCTCAAGTTCATAATACCAGGCTCCTGCTACTTTCCACGCGGCAAAGACATTCGGAAGACCTGGAATTGCAGCACCAGGTACAATATTGTCCTTGTCTATCGATGTATCAAGGTTCCTGTCAGTCATCTTGTATGTGCCCGAAGGGATTCCGTCCTTAACAATATCAGTTTCCCACGGTACAAGAACCTCAAGTCTCAGGACCGCGCCATTTCCCGCAGGTCTTGATCCGCTCATATCCACAGATTCGTCTCCAAGGTATATCAGCAGGCATCGATAGGTCTCGTCCATACGGTAGAAATAATCTCCCTTGTCCTGAAGCTGCCCCTGGTCAAAGGTCAGGCCGGTCATATCCTGCTTGAGGGTGCTGTTAGGAGTCTCCTCCGGAACATAACTTCTTGGCTTGATGTCCCCAGTCCACTTGAAATATCTCTTTGTGTATTTCTTTCCGACAAGGACTCCTTCTATTGTAAATGTGCCGTCATCATTGAGACTTATGCTCACAGCCCCTTCGTCAATAAGATCGTAATCCATCTCAGTAGAGCCTTCCGACAGGTCGGCATAGAATGTACCGTCACCCATCTCGACAGTCTGTCCCGGAAGGTCCAGCCTCACCATATAACCGCTTACGAATGTTCCAGGCACAAAATTGCCGGAATTCATCATTTCACGATAGAGTCCCTTGAGTTTAGAAGGGTCAGCCTTCTGGTTTTCATCAAATTCCGCATTCAGCTGAAGCTGGGTCACTGTTCCAGGGCCTATCGGATTGCCGAAATCATCGATCTCCATATCCGTATAAAGCTTCACCACCCAATCATCCGACGAGGACTCCCCAGCGATGTCACCATAATAGATAAAATCAGCATTTGTAAATATGACAGTATCAGGCACAGCCTCGACAAAGCCTTGATCCGGCTTCGGCTGCGGACCCACCGGCTGCTGTGGCTGCCCGGGCTTTTCGCAAGCAAAGCATAGTATAGCGGAAACAATTGTTATAAAAAGTGAAAAAGGGTTTTTCATAGTATATGATTCAATATTTACAAACTTACATCTTTAGTGCTGTAAAATCAAATAAAATTCCAAAAGATATAAGCTCATATCTTCTATATCAGGGAAATCATATCAAACACAAAGGCGTCCGCTGTGTGACGGACGCCTTCGAATATATTATAGTTTACAATTACTAGTTAGCTGCAGATACAGAAACAGTCATTGTATTTACATACTTGCTGCTTGATACACCGATGAAGTAACCCCTTACAGTAATCTTAGCTCCATCTACTGCTGCTGGATGTGCTGCAGCATCGATATACTGAAGCGATCCGATAGCAGTAGCTGCTCCTTCGATATTAACATTATAGTAATTACCAGATATAGAGAGTGTTCCGGTATACTCAACATATTCTACCGCAGTCTTAGCAAGCTGAGCGTCCATTCCCGCAGCATCGAGTACTGTAGGTTCCGGATGCACCACCTCGTTGCCAGAAGAAACCTTAGTTATCGTAGCATCTTTTGTGAATTGGAGCATACCACCATAAAGACTGGTTGGTCCAGACACCTGAATCTTATCACCTACAGCTTCCTCTACAACTGCATTCTTATAAATAAGGATATAGGCTGTTCCGTCATAGATCAAGGCACCACGAGTATACTTAGCAACGATCACACCTTCTGTTGCAGCCTCATCCTGAACTCCAGCTGCAATTACCTCAGCAATTGTAGGATATGCTGGCTGCTCAGGCTCCTGACCAGCTACAAAGCGCTCTCCAGTGAGACCTGCGAAGTCTGATTCCTGTGCAAAAATGATCTGGATTGCATCATTGTTACGAGATGAGATACCCTTGATTGTACCTGAACCCTGTGGAACAGCTGTCTTACCAAATGAAGCATACTTCGACGAGAACACAACGAAGTTCTCTCCTCCGACAGTTTCGATGCTGATGCTTGTGTGAGCATCTGCTCCATCAGCATTTGGCATCACAAAAGTCTTTGTGAGATCCTCCTCAACAACCTGCACGCCCTTGAGAGCGATATATTGTCCCTCATACTTATTTGCAAGGAAATCAGCTACAGAAACTGTCTTTGGCTCTACGGTATTACCGCTGGACAGAACGACTACTTTATCATTAGCCAAGTTGCTTACCTGAACAGCCTCATTATACTTACCGAACTTTGCGCCCGAAAGATCGATCTTCACCTTATCACCGAATGCGAATGTATGATCTTCATTGAAACGAAGCTGGAGAGCACCGGTCTCATCCTGAACATACATACCCTTCTTTGATGTGAGGTTACCAAGAGCAGAGTTAGAAATTACAACTGCCTCAATCACTGTACCTTTTGCAACTGTAGCATCAACATCAAGTGCAAGAATACTTGAAATTGCAGTTATTTCCGGCTCGGCAATAACTCCAGCATTCTGCTCTACAGTTACAGACGCAACATATGTCTGACCATTGCTTGTTGTCTTGAAGTCAACTGTTGTGCTTCTTGGATCTCCCTCATTAGGTGCTGCAGTAAGGTCAACGAAAGTCGATGTTCCGATAACATTAGGTTCACCGGCAGTCAACCAAGTTGCATCCTCTGGAATGACAACTGTAAGATCATCTCCTTTAATAGTAAGTACAACTGTCACAACGCCACCTTCAACAGGAAGCGGAGTAGAAGGAATTACCTTCTCAGCCTTGATAAGAGACTTCTCCACTTCGAGAATCTGTGTATCATTGTTGAAGTTGCCATACTTAGACCAAGAACCTTCGATGACAACAATATCACCGACAGCGATTGTAGGATTATTTGACTTATCAAGGTATGCTGACTTATTTGCGCAACCATAAATCTGTACTTTTTCAGCTGTACTATCATCAGAGATGTAGAACTTTCCGTATTTCTGGAAATCAGCCAATGGAATTTCAGCAACCTTTGCCTTAATTCTATAGAACTGATCTACAACACCTTCCTCAAGCACAAACTTACAAGTAGTTAAAGCGACTTCTGGCTTAGCTGCCATCTGCATTACATTAATCACCTGAGTTGCGCCATCACAATCAAGGTGAAGCAAAGCCTCGCGAGTTTCAGTAGTAGCACCTGCAGAAAAAGTTATCTCAGAGTTACCGGCAGGACCTGAAGCAGGATTAATGCTAAGCCACTCTGGCAATTCGATTGCCTTAGCTTCCTTAGAATCCCAAGCAGTTATTGTCCAGTTTGCACTAGCCTCCACCTGAATCTTAACATCGCCACCCTCAACAGGAAGAGCTATATAGGATTTGGAAACTTTTACTTCTTCCAGGAACTGCTCCTGCTTTTGACATCCCACGAAAGTGAGAGCAAAAACTGCTGCGAGCATTGTGAAAATATTTCTCAGTTTCATATTATTCCTGTCATTAAATTAGTTAAACATATACTTGATACCAACAGAAGCATACCAGCACTGTCCAATAGCGATATTCTTCTGCCACATTGGAGTATTACCATTTACAGCCGCAGGAGTAGAGAATGTAGGATAACCTTCCTTATCAATACCCTCATACTTGAGAATCTGTCCATTGTTAAGCTCTGTATTCATAACCTTGGATACTCCCCAAGAAGAGTTGAAGAGGTTAAGAATGTTCTTGAGGTCAACGCAAAGCTGGAGAGTATTCTGAGACTTGCCTGCTCTAACCTTGAAGTCGTGCTTGTAGCTGAAGTCAAGTCTGTGTACCCAAGGAGAGTAAACACTATAAGCCTCAGCGTACTCACCCTGATTCTTGCTAAGATAATTGTTTGAATGAACGAAATCCATAAAACGGGCAGCATCATCATCAGATACAAATCTGAACTCCTTGTTTGCCACCTGCTCGTCTGTAGGAATATAGATAAGATCCGCATTATAACCATCACCATTCATATCATTAGATGTAGTGAAGTTATAGTTATATCCACCTCTCCATCCCTCGTAGATAAGGCTGTAGTGGTTATTTCCCTTATCATTATATGAAAGAGATACCAATGCACGATCAGGTGTTACATAGTTTGAATTTGACAGACCTGGATAGCTTGGTCCATATACAGTATAGAGACCCTTCATCACAGAAGATGCCTTGTTACCTGGCATTCCTGAAATCTCCTTAGATGCGGTATGTGTATATGATGCCATAATATTGAGCTCTGGAACTGGAGTCATATTAACTGTAAATGTTCCTGAGTATCCATATCCAAGATTTGTATTTTCAAGCACATAGCAACTTGGCAATGTAGCGACTTCCTGCTTATCGTTAATATAAGTCTGCTTATAATCCTGGAAGATAGGACGGTTGTCCGCACCATTGAACCTTGCGAATCCATATACATCCTTAAGACTCCAGTCTCTGAGATAAACGCCGTTGATAGTCTTGTTGAAAATACCCTCTACTCCTACTGTGAATGGGAATGATACCGGGATATTATAGTCAAGGGCAAGAGAAGTCTTCCATACCTGTGGCATCTTGAAATTAGAAGATACTGCCTCAGTTCCACCTACAAGTCCATCCTCCGAAGTAATAGTAGCAGGATACTGATCCGGCCAGTTTGCCTGAATGAACTTGATAAGTTCCTCTCTCTTCATAATACCACCAGCGAATTTTTCCATATCCACCTGGAAAGCATCATTCTTACCTGTACCGTTCAAAGCAACAAGGTTCTGGATCATATTAGAGTTGCTTGGCATATTGGTAAAGAATACCAAAGGAATACGTCCTGAGAAGAGACCTGTACCTCCACGAAGTTTAAGAGTATTGTTGCTGAAGATATCCCAAGAGAAACCAAGACGTGGGAGGATATTGACAGAAGAAGAAGGCCACTTACCTGTATCTACGTGACGCTCTTCACCATCTACGATATAAGTCAGGTCATAAACTGCCTGATTTCTCATAATGTCCTGATTGTCAAAGAAGAGTCCTTCAAGACGAAGACCGTAGGTAAGTTTGAAGTTATCTGTTGCATTCCACTCGTCCTGAGCATAAGCACCTACTTTATGGAATCTGACGCGCACAGCAGGCTCATCTACACCATTGTATCCATAAGTCACGCAAACTGCTTCAGGAGCCTTCTTCTCAAGGAAATCCTCGAGACTCTTATAACGGTAATATCCTGCACCATTTCTGATATAGATATTATCCGCCATCTGATACTCATAGTTCAGACCGGCTGTGATCTTATGGTTTCCAGAATAGTATGTAAGGTCATCCTTAATACTGATATTGGTATTGTGAACAGCATTCTTCCACGAGAAAAGCTCATATCCGAGACAGATATAAGGAAGCGGTGCGCTACCATCATCCTTACGGATCTCGATAAACGGCATATCTGCTGAAGGAGTACTACGGACATCATCCAGCTGTGAGAAGGTAACAAGGAACTGGTTTGAAAGATTGTCTCCCAAACGGCTGTTGAGATCAAGGGATGCAGAATGTACACGGTTATTCATTCCGTACATTGAGTTAGCATAACCCATTCCGTATTTAGAGAAACGAGCAAAGCTTGACGCTGGACAACCATCCACAGATGTAGCAGAAGGAGTCTTATAATATACATTATTAGTATAGTTGTACCTTACTGCCAACTTATGATTGTCATTGATATTCCAGTCGATACGCGCGAGAACCTTAAGGTTGCTTTCATCTGCAGGGAAATCAGTCCAAGAGCCTGTGTCATAATCATACTCTTTCTTTACGAATTCAGACACCTTCTTAAGGTCAGCTTCAGTAACACGAGAGATATAGCTGTCCGCATCCATCTCTTCACCTTCCTTGGCTGCACGCCAAGTATTTGCAACTGTTGGCTTCAATGAATACTCAGCATTCACGAAGAAAAAGAGCTTATCCTTGACAATCGGACCACCCAAAGTCATACCATAAGTAGTAGTACGATCTTTTTCGCGAGCACCTGCCACCTCCTGGCCATCCACCATATTACCACGCATATTTTCATTTCTGTGATAAATATAGGCAGATCCCTTAAGAGTATTTGTACCTGACTTAGTGATTGCATTTACACCACCACCGATGAAGTTTGTCTGACGTACATCGAAAGGAGAAATTACGATCTGCATTTCTTCGAGTGCATCGATAGAGATCGGACTACCACCACCAGGGAGTCCCTCATTGAGACCGAAGTTATTATTGAAGTTGGCTCCATCGACTGTGAAGTTCGAAGAACGTCCGTCAGCACCTGCGAAATTCATACTGTTTCCGCCATATGGAGACAATCTTGTGATGTCGTCAATACTTCTTGAGACTGTCGGAATCGAGGTCATCTGCTTAGAAGAAATATTCGTAGCAGAACCCATCTTCTCAGCAGAGAACTTTGATGCAGGAGCGGCAATTACCATTGCTTCGCCGAGCAATTCGGAATCCTCACTGAGTGCTCCATTAAGCGCAAATGTTTCAGCAAGCTGAATAGTCACATCAGTGTAAGTGAGTGACTGATATCCAAGGCAAGAGATCTCCACCTTGTAAGGGCCACCGGCACGCATACCGTTGATTGCATAACGACCGTCGTTGTTGGTTACAACGCCGTAAACAGTACCTGATGGCTCGTGGGTAGCAACTACCGCAGCACCGATAACAGGCTCTCCGTTTGCGTCAACAACGCGTCCACCCAGAGCTGATGTAGTCACCTGTGCGAAGGCAGCTACGCTCATAAGCATTGCTGCAAAAGCAGCAAAAAGACACTTAATTGTTTGTTTCATAACGTTTTAGATATAAATGATAAGTTTTTATCTCGCGAAGATACGACATTTTGCCGATGATATGAAATTTTGAAGGTACTTTTATTGTCATTTGGACTATAATTGACATTGAGATTTGCATCTATTCCTATCGGCTCAAGAAATAAGTCGATTTACAGAACAAAATACACTCTATTCATTTGTATATCAGAAATTTTAACTATCTTTGCGGCCCGAAATGGAAAATGTGGAGAGATTTGGCTGCTTGCAACCACTATAAAAAATGCTAAAATGTTGACTGTAACGGTCATCGCGCCACGGTGACCTTTTTCATATCAATGTTTTGTGTTTTTGTGACGGCTCCGCATTTCTGTGGGGCTTTTTTGATATATAAAACAATTACGATATGAATTACTTATTTACATCAGAATCAGTGTCAGAAGGACACCCAGACAAAGTATCGGACCAGATTTCCGATGCCATTCTTGACGAATTTCTCCGCCAGGACCCTGAATCAAAGGTAGCCTGCGAGACATTCTGCAGCACCGGCCTCGTGGTAGTAGGAGGCGAGGTTCGCTCAGAGGATGCTTATGTAGACATTCCTAAGACAGTGCGCCGCGTCATCAACAAGATCGGTTATAACAAGGCAGAGTATATGTTCGACGGCAACTCTTGCGGAATCCTCTCGGCTCTTCACGAGCAGAGCGTGGATATCAACAGAGGTGTAGTAGGAGAAGATGCAGATGCTCAGGGAGCCGGCGACCAGGGAATGATGTTCGGATATGCATGCCGCGACACAGAGGAATACATGCCTCTCCCTCTCGCACTTTCACACCAGGCCCTCCTGATGCTTGCCAAGATCCGCAAACAGAATCCCGAGCTTATGCCATACCTCCGTCCGGACTCGAAGTCACAGTTCACCATCGAATATGACGGCAAGACAAACGAGCCTGTACGCGTACACACGATCGTGATCTCTACCCAGCACGATGAGTTCACACCTGCTTCTCTTGGCAACATGAGCTATGCTGACGGCTGTGCTCAGTTCGGACAGAAGCGCGTAGACGAGGCAATGCAGGCGAAGATCCGCGAAGACATACAGAACATCCTTCTTCCAATGCTCATCGAGACCCTCGCTCCAGAGACTGCCGCACTCTTCAAGGGTGACCACATCCTCCATGTCAATCCTACAGGAAAATTCGTGATCGGAGGTCCTCACGGCGATACAGGTCTTACCGGCCGCAAGATCATCGTGGACACATACGGCGGAAAGGGAGCTCACGGTGGTGGAGCATTCTCAGGCAAGGACCCTTCAAAGGTCGACAGATCAGCAGCTTATGCAGCACGTTACATTGCCAAGAATATGGTAGCGGCTGGCGTAGCACG
>JAEIGA010002910.1_pt1 | contig 26975 bp, 51 predicted proteins | sample 9270691 | NCBI WGS metagenome assembly JAEIGA01 (sample SAMN17057246, study PRJNA624740) | gut metagenome | biome: biome; isolation source: fecal sample | host: Bos grunniens | place: China: Xizang | collected 2019 | reverse complement strand
GTGCGGTGACGTTGCGCCTCGTCTCTGCGAATGGGGGCGGTCTGTGAGCCTCTATTTGCCGATTTCAGCGACTTTTATATGCACCTTGCCTTGTTCATCAATCACATATCTCCTGTCCCTCTGCGAGTGTTCCTCGCCGTGACACTTGCGACACACAAGTCGAAGGTTGTCGAAGTTCAAAGAGACACTTGGGTCGTTTATGTTCTCAGGTGTCAAGTTGATTATGTGATGTACGATCTCCCCGGGAGTATATAGTCCTTTTGCGAGACAGTCCTCGCATAGATATCTCTTACTTCTTGCGTATGACTCGCGACAGTCTCTCCAACTCTGTGACGAGTAAAATGCCCTTGCGAATTCTCTCATAGCGCGTTGTATCTCTCGAAGAAGTCCGTATACATTTCTCTCACCGCTCCCGCGATCTCAATGCGGTACAGTTTGCCGACTGTCTTGAAGGTCGACTCTGCTTGATTGAGTTCGGGTGCGCGTGCGACGGCAAAATATGAGGCATTACATCTCGCGTTTATCGTCGGTGTCTTGATTGTCACTGTCGGTGTGTTGGACGTCGACGATGAAAATGTCGATGCCGTGAGTCCCGGATAAATGCCGTATGATATCGAGTGCGTATAGGTACTCGTACCCGCCGTGTTATAATAACGTAACATCGGGACAGTAAAATACGTATTGCAAGTGTTCGAGTTGAAGTTCATCGCCTCGATGTTTGTCAATGAGTTGGGTCGCTTGCAGATCATTTGATATTGATCCGCGCCCTCCCATATTACTTGTGCCTTTAGAGTCGCGCCCTCGTTATACACAGGAGTGAACGTCGTCTCCCACTTGAGGATGTATTCATACTTGGTCATATCCGCGACATAGGTCGTGGCATTCTTTGTCGTTACGATCGTCTTCGCCGTCGTTGATGGTGTCCACGTCGCGAAGTCCGTGTCTTCGAGTGCGACCTCGTTCTCGTACACGACCTCGACGAACTCGGGCATCTTGCCCATAAAGTCGTAATCGTAGAATGTCGCGATCCCCGATGGACTCTGCGGAAGTGTGACCGCGGGAACATCGCTATATGTCGCGCCCATCAATGTGATGTTAGGATGTGCCATTCTGCACCTCCTTATGATATGCTCAAGACTTTAGTCGTTGAATTTTGGCTGACTGTCGGGACACTTAACGAGCCATTGACCCCGAGGATGCTTTTGCCTGTTAATATGTTTGCGCTCACACAGTCGGTCACGTTGCTGAGTGAGACTGTTCCTCCTGTGGTGAATCCGCTCGGGATCGTTACAGTCCCCGCCTTGGTTGAGATCGTGCCTCCTGTCGCTCCGTTATTGGGCATTGACCCACTGACTTCCCCGGATGCGTTATATCCTTTTTTACCGCTCAAGACATCGGCTGATGTGATGTCTCCTGTCGCGGTGTCGAAGAATTTAGCCGTCCCGCCTCCGTTCTTTGGGATGTCCACCTCGGGGACGTTTTGGTAAACTATGCCGTTTATGATTACATTCTGCGCCATTTATATACTCCTTTATGATACAGTTAAAACCGACCCATTCCACGTGATGAGTCCGTAGTTAGGTGGAATTGGTACGACCTCAATGCGTGTGTCTGCGCTGAACTCGACCACCTCGTTCTCCTCTGTGGAGAAGTTGATCGTCTCATTTGTCTCGCTGACTGTGAAATTGTAAATTGCCGAGTCACGCATTTATTACCTCGTTGATGAGATTTGTCTTTGTTGATATGATCATCTTGTTTGAACAGGCTCTCTTTGTCTCCCCGCCTTGGATGTATAACCAATTTATCTGTGCCTTTACTGATCCTGTCGGGAGTGAGAGAGTCTCTTCCTGTGTGAGATATACTTCGACTGAGTTTGCGGTGACCACGAGGTCGTCGCCCTCTTTGGTGAATATCTCCTTCTCGTCCATCGTTGAGAATGTCACGAGGACTTTTCTCGCGATCGTCAAGTCCACCTCTGTGGTGGTGAATGTGTAGGTTGGTGTCGTTCCTTTATACATTGTTATTCCTTATAATGCAAAAGCCACGCGGATGCGTGGCTCTCGGTTAGGGGTAAAGATATGTTTTTTTAAGAAGGTTGTCAATGATTGCCTTTGTTGACATCTAACATATACCATATATGTGATGTGTAGTTATATCCCAATTTATAAATTTTTCTTGAATTTATATATTTCTTCCTGTTCTTTTGCCATATCTTTGAGGTCGAAGTACAGATCAATCCTCTCGAATGCCCTGTGTACGTATTTCATCAGTATATAAAGAGTAATTGACAGTAGGTAAATCGACAGTATAACAATGACCGCGATCAGTATAATCGTCACTATCTTCATCTTCGTCCTCCGTATTCTCGTCGCAGAGATCACAGTCCCCGGGACAGGGATGCGTATCGCACGACTCCGTCCATCTCCATAAACTACAACTCATTTTTTCCTCCTTTACTTAAATACCTTTATCGCCTCTGCTCTTGGAATGAACTCACAGTCCCACGCGGTGCATCCGTTGTCGTATGGATCGTCGGGTTTTCTCGCATAGATACATTTCTTGCAATTTCTCTCTTTTGGCTTGTTCTCTCTCAATGCCTTGCGAATCTCTGCCAATAACAGGATCGCGCCCTCGTCCTCAACGTCGACCGGGATCAGCGGACAGAACTTGTCGACCTCTCCCACGAAGTCGATGTGTCTCTCTGTTAAATTGCACCACGCGACTCGTCCGTCCGTCCACGATTTATCGAAAAATCTACATTGACCGCATTCGGTCGGTCTTTCAATGTCTTGAATTAAAACTCCCATATCTTTATTCCTTTCTAAATCTGCGTTTTTATACTTATCAGCAAGCCTATTATTAAACCAAGTAAGAAGAATAAAACCACCCTATCTCCGTTGCTCATCGGCTCTCCTTTCCAAACATCTTTTGCAATTCGCAAGCCATTTATCACAACACCCATACTCTTTACCGCATACCTTTGCGATTAACTTTTTTAAGGCATATATGATTTTATATCTAATCGGTGTTATCATCGGCTCTCCTCCATTCTAATTGTCGAGGGTCGTTATCATTCGGTATCCTAAAGCATATATTATCTTTCTCATATACTCCCGCACCGCTTCTTTTACAGATACCGCCTCGTCTTATTTCAAGTATGCTATCGGTACATTCATAGTATCTACACTCTCCGCAAGTCATTCATCGGCTCTCCTTTCTCCTTCGTGGCAATATCCATCATAATCCGTACCGCCAAACCAATTTTTACATTCCCAAGTAGGGCAATTATTGTTTGAGTCCCATTTTTCCTCGCACCACTTACACTCTCCGCACCTTACAAGGTCTATGGTGGGTAGTTGTTCAAGCCATTCCCTATAACTTTCAAAGCCAAGTATGAAGTGTTCATTGGCGTGTTCGTGGTCATACTTGCCATTGGCGAATGGATGACTTAACGCTTGATTGAGGTCTATATATACTCCCATATCATTCTCCTATTCTCTCAAACTCTCTCAATGCTTGCCTGTGCATATAGCCGATGACAGACTTGAGTTCGTACTCTTTCCCGGGGCGCAGAGCATCCAATCGGTGCGCCACGTTCGTCCACGGCATCAAGAGGACGTAACGACAGTACAACAATTCTTTGTACTTGACATTCTCCATCCTGTCGATTTTGTCTGCGATCTCCTGTCGAATCTGCTCTGCCTCAGCACGCGCGAGTGTCAGTTCTTCACGGAGGAGTGCGAGATTTATCGCGATGGTCTCTGTCGGCTTGCCGATGGATGTTCCGTGTGGCTGACCATCCATCTCAATGCCTTTGAGGAATGTTGTGATCATCTCTACCCGCTCCTCGTATTGTCTCGCCCTTTGAAGGGCGGTCTTGTATCTCTCGAGGTATGCTTTTGCGTTCATCCCTCTCTCCTTACATATTGAGTCTGCTTTTTGACGACGATCGGCATCCACGTCCCGCTCCATTTATAGAAGGGACAGGACTTGCCTCTTTGACAGTAGGCATCTTCTAATCCGTCACAGTATTCCCGGACGTAGTAATATTCGCCCTCGCCTTTTTTCTCGCTCCTATAAAGTGCGCATTCTTTTTTCATCTTGTCTCCCTCATAAACTCGGGAATCTCGATCGAGATCGAGTCCCACTTGATGAGATCATCTCTCACCCTTATCAAAAGATCATAAAACTCATTCTTTGCCTGTGGGGTCGCGTGTTTCATCGTCTCGACCTCAGTGATCGCCTTCTTGATCCGCGCCTCGAAGTCGGCGCATTTTATGTCGCGTTTGTATGTTATCATTTTAGCCTCCTCGCTATCTCATATATGACAGGAACTGTCACCGAGTTTCCCGCCTGTTTGTATAATTGCCTCTCGCTACATACCTGGGATGCCCTCTCGAAGTATTCGTCGGGGAATCCTTGGAGACGGAAACATTCCCGCGGTGTGAGTGATCTTATCCTGTCGCCCCCTGTGTCGATGTATGTCCCGCTCAAGTTCCCGGGATATCTCGCCACGATAGTATTGATGAATGCTTTGGAATTCGACCCTTGAGACAGGCTTTCATTGACGGCGATAGGAAATACTTGCTCTGTGCGTTCTCCTCTAAGATGTCCAACAATGAAGAGTCGCTCTCGGTGTTGGTTGGTAAAAGATCGGCTGTCAAGCACTTGCCACTCCACGTCGTACCCCACGTCGACCATTGTTGTGATGATTGTCTCGAACGTATCCCCCCCCTCGTGGTTGAGGAGTCCCCGGACGTTCTCAAGGAATATAAAGCGAGGGTGTCGTTCTTTAGCCAAGCGCATGATCTCAAAGAATAGAGTCCCTCTTGTATCTTCAAACCCTCCGTGCATCCCCGCAATGCTAAAAGGTTGACACGGAAATCCTCCGCAGTATATGTCGCACTCGGGCATATCCCGAGAGTCAACTGTTCGTATGTCTCCAAATTGTACCTCCGTTTCTTTTGGCTTGTGCATAGCCATATAACTTGTGTTCGCGTATTTATCGATTTCACAATGACCGACGCACTCGTGTCCCGCCATTTCCATCCCGAGACGGAATCCACCGATCCCCGCGAAAAAGTCAAAGAATCTCATCTGTGTCTCCATTTCCCGGTCGCGATCTTTGTCTTGCGGTCGCGCTCGATATCGTTTTGTATCTGCTCTTGTATCGCGATCTTTGTGAGTCGTGCCTTCTCCTCGTCTTTTAAGGCTCTCCAAGTCTTGTACTCCTCGCATATCGCGTGGCATCCTATTTCTCTTTTTTCGCATCCCTTACAAGGTGGGAGTATGTTCATCAGTCAGTCCCTCTCAACGCGGACATTAAGTCGCCCTTCGTTTGTATTTCTTTGGATTGTATTGTATTAGATTGTATTGTATTGTATTGTATTGTATTACGCGCCATTTTGACGTCAGTTGGTAACCATTTGACGTCATTTGGTTGCAGATTGTCGTCATTTGGTCGCAGACTGTACGCGCCATTAGATTTGAGGGTGACTCGGCTCAAATATTCGCCGTAGTTGGTCGGCTTGATCCTGTCCTTCCTCAAATTGCGATTGTTGATGTAAAAGTGCTTTTCGAGATATAACCAATCCTCGAATTTGATGAGATAGTGTCTCTCGATCAGCATCTCCAAGTCCCGGGGTTTGCTCCGTAATGTCCGCATTATGTTCCCGACCTCCGCACAAAAACCGAAGTCGTCGGTCTTGTGATTGATGTATGTGTAGAGATCGCGGGCAGACGATGGGAGGCTGAGAAAATTATCATTGAATAATATCTCATCGCTCAAGCATCTATACTTTGCCATCTTTACCCCTCCCCTGTTAGAATGGAATGTCTCCGTCGATTGGCTTGAAGTCCGGGACAGGATCGTCGTTTCTAAAGTCGACGAACTCGATGCGGTCTGCGACGAGATTCGTCACATATATCATCTTGCCGTCCTTCTCGTATGAGTTTGTCTCGACCTTGCCGAACACGTTGACCCTCAGTCCCTTGGCTGAGTATTTGTCAATCATCTCCGCGCCTCTGCCGAATACTGTGACCCTCGGGAAGTCTGTCCTCTTCTTGTCTCCGTATCCTGTGTCGATCGCGAGAAGTAAATTGCACATCGCGACTTGAGTCGGTGTGTACTTTACCTCGGGATCATTGGTGAGCCTTGCGCCTGTGAATTCAAATCTGTTCATATTTTTCTCCTTTTATAAAACTGTAAAATCTCTTGTACTGTTATTGGTCTTTTGGGGAATCGCCATCGGTGTTCTGCCTTGACGTAAATCTCCTTGACTTGGCATCGGCTGACATCCACGTCCCGGTCGCCGTCTTGGTAGTATTTGTCGTGCGTTATGAACAGACCGACCGCATCCCCTTTGTGTGTCTCGATTAGTCTCGCGATCATCCATCGCTGACCCTCGCCGAAGTGACCCCTCTCGTTTTTGATCTCGCCGATGATGAGGGTGTCGTCCTTGCATAAGTAGAACATATCTATGTCGCTCGGGTGATCGTTCCCCTCATACATTGAGGAGAAGTCCATATTTAGATTGTGATAATCCCAATTATGAATCATTCCCTGTTTTATGCCTCAAATCGCCCCTCTCAGCGAGTTTTCTCCTTTCCGTGATAAATTACCCATCAAGCCATTCATATTTGTTAAAACGTCGTTTTTCGTCGGGAAATCCCGGGTACATCCTCTCGAGATATTCCGCGATATAGTCCCCTATCTCCTTGCGGTGGAATCCGTTGTCAAAATCGTGGTGGCATTGGAGACAGAGGGTCACGATGTTCTCTTCGATGCCGAGACCTCCTTGTGATCTGCGTATGTAGTGCGCGTTTGGAAGTCCGGGCGCACCGCAGATGATACACCGCCCTCCGTCTCTTGCCTTGACTTTGTATTTGACCTTTTGGGAGATCGCCGTCGCCTTTGACATCTTACTCATCGAATGACTCCATCTTTTTCTTGAATCTGTTGGGGTACACGGCTTGCAGATATTTGAAGATGCCCCACGGATTGATGTATGAGGGAGTCTCTATCCCCTCGAATACCATCTTGAGGAGATTCCCGCCCTCGTTCATATAAAGATCGCGTTCTCTCTTGAGGGACTCGATCTCGTCGAGTAATGTGTCTATGTATTCGCCTGTCGTCATCATATTCCTCCGTTCAGTATGTTCATCGCCTTGCCGTATTGCTTGGCGGTCATCCCCTCGGGTTGCTTTTCTCTGTCGAATCCCACCATCTTGAGGAGTTCTTCGACCTCGATGCCTCTTGACCTTGCCGTGGCGATGAGTCCCGCCTTCTCAGTGGGTGTCGCTAACTTATTCGCCTCATTAAACATCTGCGCGTTGCTGACCTCCTCGAAGGAGGCGACCGATGTGTCGATGCCGATCCCGAGGAGTCCCACGGCTCGTCCTGTCGCACTTGTGGAGGCATTCTCAAGTGCGCTCGTCCTGTTGATTGAGGACGACCCCTCGACCTCCTTCGCGTAGTCGGTGGCGAGGACTTTGCCGTCGCCGTCCTTTATGGTCGCCTTCATAATGACGATGCCGTCCTTGTACGTTATCAACTCAGTCTCGATCGTGCCGTCCGGGAATAACATTCTAAAAGCCTTGACCCTCTCATTCACAGGCACGTACTTCTTGCCCTTTATGTCGATCGTGCTGAGTTGTGCGTTGACCTTTTTCAAATCTTCGTATGTCATATCTTCCTCCCTTATTTGTCGAGTTCTTCAATGAGTTGACTGATGAACTCGGTATAATTCAATTTGTACTTGAGGCTCACATACCGAGCCTTTCCTCTTATGTCGTCCGCGATGTCCTTGATGAGTTCGCGACAGTTCTCGCAGACCTCCTCCCCGGGAGTGATCCACTCGCCACAGATGATGCACTTGTCCATCTCGTCGATCTCGTCACTCTCACAGTACGGACACACGCACGTCGTATGTCTTGCGGGCGCGCCCCAAAACTCACTTGTGAAGTCGTATACCTCCTTAGGGGAGTCGAACGTCTCGCCACAGTTCGCACACTGATACATCGCGCCCCTCCTTGAATATTGCTGATAACTCCGCGAGGATGTATGAGAACATCCACTCCCGGTCGGCGATCTTCTCGCCCTCTCTTACCACTTGCCTCAACTCTTCCATCAAGGCATCGATTGACTCTGCTATGATCCTGTTATCGTCTTTCATAGATCGCACCTACCAATAACGCGCCCATAATAGGGACGATAAACCAAGCCATCTTATAAAGTCCCATCAATATCTCATTGACCATTTTGCTCCTCCTTAAATAATTCCTCGGTTGATGTGTGTAAAAATCTTGACAGTGCCTCACATTCCAAGGGATGGAATTTGCTCCTCCCATTGAGTCGGTCGTACACGACTTGAGGCGAGACCTTGAGCCACACGGCTACATCCTCGACCTTGAGGTCGTACTCGTTCATCTTTTCTTTGATCTTTGGGTATTTCACTCTCCTCCTCCTCTCTTGTTAAGTAGTAGGCGGTACACACCCGGGAGTCCTTGGTGACCTTCTTGCCTCTGTCGCATACCGACCATTTACATCTCCTGTCGGTCGGCTGATTAAACAGAGGACATTCGCCACAGGAATGGCGACCGAAGGCATCCTCCAACTCGTCGAGGGCGGTCTTTTCGATCTCGCCCACGATCTTGGTCGTCATCAGTACGGCGGTCTTGCTTGCGATGTCGATGGCGATCAGTTCGTCGCCCTTTGCAAGTCGCTCGTTGATGATCCGCTCGAGGTCGTCTCCTGTTATAAATTGCACTTGTTTGATTCTCTTCATCTTTGACCCTCCTAAAAAAAATAACCACTTACATTGTAAGTGGTTTTATGTGAGAAGGTCTGCCCTTCCCGGGGTCTTGGAATTATTCTCGGCTTTATGATTTTAGGAATAATTCCAAGGCTTTTATATTGGCGAGATTGCTCTCGCCTTTACCACCTTACAAGTCAATTATACCACCGCCCGCCCACGATTACAAGGAAAACTTTTGTATATTTACAACTTTTTTACTGACCCTCGAGATCGCGATTTTTTCGCCAAAACACCCGAAAAACCGAGGCTCTATTTTCGTTTTTAAGCGATTTTTTTCGATGCGGTCGATAGATTATACCTTCAATTTATAATTAAAAAAGGCTCTATTCGAGCCTTTTCCTTATGTCGTCCTTTACTACCCTCTCGAGGAGTTCCAAGACATACGCGGGAGGGATTCTCTCTCCGCTCTCCCACGATTCGAGTGTCCTCGTGGGGATGTGGTACTGTCTGCTGAACTCTGCCCGGGAGAATCCTGTGATCTGTCTTATCTCGTTGATTGTCATCTGTCTACCTCCTCAGTCTATCTCAAACAGGCACTCTTCACCGAGTTCGTTGTTTACATAGTCAGCGATCTTTTGAAGTTTGTAGTACAGTCCCTTCCCGGACGTGGTCACCTCGTGGATGTCCTTGCCTGTGCGACTGTGTCCGTAGACGTGGATTCCGTCCATCTTTTCAATTATAGTTAATGTCATCCTATTACCTCCGTCCTCTGTAAGTCGACTCTTGTCTTTATCCACGTCTCTCCGTGGGTGTACTCATCGCCGTCACCCTCGAAGATGATCTCGACGACCTCGACCTCTGTCTCGCCGACCTTGGTCACCTCGTAGATGCCTTCCGTGTCTTGTAACCAATTCCCGACCTTGATCTCTGTTCTGTGCTTGTCTCTTAACATTGCTAAAACCTCCTTAATTTTCTAATGCTGATATAGTCGGTGTGATCTCTCCCTCTGTCGTCCTTGTACCCGACCTTCGCCTCTGTGACCTTCTTGCCTTCGAGATTGATGTTTCCTCTCATAAGATCATCAAGGGTCATTGTGCCGAGTTTGGTGACTTCGGTCAGCCCGAGGAATTCCCCGGACTGATACCACCCTCTCCCGATGCTCCACTTTATCGGTGTGCCTTTTTTTAGTTCTCTTGCCTCTGCGATCTTCATCTCTTTACCTCCTTACTTGATCCCGGGGCGGGGAGGCTTTATGCCTCCACCCACTCCGTGACCTCTCTCGACATTATTCTGTAATTTGACTGAGTAGTGACGAATGTGTCCTTGTAGGTCTCAGCCATATCGCGTGTCCACTCCTCGAACTCCTTGCCCTTGCGCTCTGCCTCTGCGAGAAGTCTCTCGGCTTCTTTGCGGTCTGTGGTGATTGATCTCATCCTGTTCGACCCGCTCAGAATTGGAGACGATGTCTCGTAGTGGTATTTCTTGCCATAGCCATCGAATTGGTCGATCGTGCATACGATTTTATACTCCTTCATATCTTTACCTCCTTACTTTATTACCCATTCGAGGGTCATCTTTGCCGAGTTGAGACGTGCCATCATCGTCTTGTATGTCTCCTCGTCATAAATGTCGTTTTTATACAGGCAGATCGTCTCGTCGATTTTCTCTTCGATATTCGCGATCTCTGTCTTGATGGTGTTGATGTCCTTCATCTCTTTGCCTCCTAAACTATTCTAATATTGATGATCGCCCCGACTCCGTATCCTGTGTATGTTACACTTGCGAAGTCGTCAAATTTACACGCAAGTTTGTATCCCTTGTCAACGTATTCCTTGATCGTTGCCTCAAATTCCTCTGTGCTATGCACCTTTATCGTCTTGCCCATCTCTTTACCTCCATTGTGTGATCTGTTGTGATTTGTCCGGGGTCTCTATCGCCCCCCTGTGATTATATTATACACCCGCATTGTGTGTATTGTCAACTACAATTTGCATTATTTTGCGCCGATTCGGTGATTTTTTTCAAATAAAAAACGCGGGGCATTGCGCCCCGCTATCCAAAAAGGAGAAACTCTTGACCCTTGCGAGTCCTATTTAATTGGTAGTTTTTTCAGTTCGCCTTCGTACTCTCTTTTGACCCGACCATTCCCATCGAGATCGCTATAAGCCTTGTACTCCTCGAATATGTCGTCGTACTCGTCCGCATCGATGAATCCTTGCGCCTTGTATCTGTCTGCGGTCTGCAAGAGATGACTCCGTGAGATGCACTTGAGAATGATCTCGGCGGGAGTCTTTTTCTTTTTCTTTTGTTTGTACAACTCGAGGAGAGTCGTGCCGACCCAATTTGAGCCGAGGACGATCGCGATGAGTTGGATCACTGTGTCTGTGTTCATTTAGTGACGAGCCTCCCATCTTTATCGAATGTGGCGGGGACGTTCCTGTTCCCGGTGATCATATATCCGTCACCGCCGAGGTAGTAAACGTGACCCTTCCAAGTGAGCCACGTGCCTTTTAACATCTTGCCGTCCTCACCCATATACATCCATCCCTTGGAATCCTTCGCCCACTCATTTGATGCCATATAACCATTGGGTTTGAGATAATACCACTCGCCTTTGTACTTGACCCATTTGTCTTTGACCTTGTTGCCGTTTTGGTCGTAGTACATCCACCCCTTGGAGTCTTTGACCCATCCTCCCCGGGAGACCTCAGCCGTCCACAGGAGACGGATGCATCCCTTCATTGAGGTCTCGTAACAGTGCCATCCGTCGTGCTTGCGCCATCCCGAGTCCTTGGTATAAAGACAGTGTTTGCCGTTCTTGACCTTATAGTCAACGAAGGCGACATAATGTCCCGAGGTCGTCCATTGAGTGCCGTCCGGGGCGACTCCGTCGTGAAATAAGATGACCCCTACCCTGTTGCCTTTGCTGACCTCGTTGAAGAACTCAGTCATCGAGTCGAATCTCTTGGAGTTCCCGATGTACTTATTGAGTCCCGCATCTATGCCGTCCCACCTTGTGCCGTTGCCTGTGACCGCGTATTGTTTCATAAAACGATAGAAGTGTAGAGGAGTGGCATCCCAATCCTTTGCCTGTTCTATCGCACAGTGAGTCACGGCGAGGAGACCGCATCCGTCAGTCTTTACAGGAGAGGAGTCGACAGGATATGGCAAATCACCCCATCGCGGATCACTCTGTTGGTAAATCGTCTTGTTCATCCTTTGCCTCCTTCATCTCGGGGAGTCCCGCGATGCTCGTCAGTAATGAGAGGACTGATGCCGTCGCGGACATTCCCACGACAGTCACCCAATCCACGTCAATGATATTGATGTAGTCTGTGCCTATAAGTGTCACGGCGACTTGGCAGAAGGTCTTGATCGCTCTTATGCCCGCGCACACTATCCATCTTTTAAGTCTGTCTGTGTCCATCTTGCCCTCCTTACATTTCAATCGGCGCGTTCTCGCCGTTTGTGTATGCCTCTGCCCTTACTGTGACACCTCTGTTGGTCATAATGACGGCAGAATGCACAGGCAGACCGCTCAACGATGCCGATGCGAGAATTGTGTGGAATTTGCTCTCCGCATTGTTGAGAGAGTCATACTGATATACGAGGGTGCTGACGACTCCCTCTGTGTTGGTTTGAATTTCAATAACGATATACATTTTTTGCTCCTTTATTTCCATATCGCGATCCATTTGTAAGTGTACCCCGAAGGGAATATGTACGACTGATTGTTCATCCTTGGGATGAAGTATGTGTTTGTCACATAGTATGTCGTAACCGATGGATATGTGGATGGTGTTGTGCTTGTATAGTTGGTGTTTGTTGCGAGGTTTGTCGTTGACGTGCTTCCACTGTGATTGTAATTCCCGGATATGAATGCGTATGTCACGGCACTCCCTGTCGTCATACTGATCGTCGACCCAATGAGATACCGATTGTCCATAAATCCCCAATAATTCAATGTGTTGGCGACGTGCGGTGTCCCGCCTGTGTACCCGATGAATACGAATGCGGGAGGGTTTGTGTGCGCGTTCGTAAAATCTATTTGAGGCGCGGATGTGTCTGCCGTTGGAGTGTATGTCCCCTCCTCGTACTCAAGACCGCCACCCCCGAGGGAGTTGATCGCATTGATGAATCCTGTCGGGTATGTGAGGCTTGCTGATGTGCCTCCCTTGGTGCGGATCGCGTTCGCGATCGACGTGAGTTCTGTATCAGTTGTTAAATAATCAGCCATTAAAAACTCCCTCCATTCGCTGACGGCAGATTGACCGCCGACCACTGTCCGTTGACGACTCTCAAGACCTTGCCGTCGTCTGCTGATGACACGGCGGGAACGTTTGAATAAATGTCGTAGGACATTCCACCGACAGTGATATTGCCGAGTTGTGCATTCGATGTCGAGACATATCCGTTGTAGAACACTGTACTCTCGACTTGCGATTGCACATCCCCGAGAGTGAGGTCACCCACATCGGCGAACATACCCATCTCGGGAGTCTCGGCGATTCCGATTAAAACACTTGAGTTTGAGGTCAAGTTCGCGTGACGACCGACGAATCCATATAATTGGATGCCGTTGTAGGTTATAATCTGCTCCTTGAACGCATAGAACTCGTCTCCGTTTACTGTCGCCTTGAGACCACAGTAACCGCGCCCCCACATCGCGACGATGTCCGCGACTTGCTGAGACGTGACTTGGAACACCATACTCGACGGAGTGATCGTGCCGAGGTCGTAGAGTTGGTCGTTATTGAGATCGCTGATGTCGTCCGGGATGGTTGGCTTTCCTGTTACACTTGACCACGGAATCGAGAAGTTGGTCAGTACTCCGCTCGTGCTGATATATCCCACATCGGTGAAGTCGGTCGAGCCACTACCCCTCTGCGCGAAATACAGATACCCGCTCTTGTCATAAATTTTCCAATCATTGTAATTGTCGGTTAAAGTCCCGCGTTGGAATATGATCCCGGGCGAATTACCGCTCGGTGTGTAGAGGGTGAGGTTTCCATTGGCTTGGACTGTGTCGACGAATAACGCGCTCCCATTTTGGTCGAGCCTCATCGCCTTGGTGGATGTAGGACCGAAGTAGAAGTATGACCCCTGTGCCTGTGCGTACCACAGATTTGTCCCGCATTTGAGACCGAGGAAGGGGTTGGACGTGTTCGACCTCAATGCGACATACGTGTTGCTTGTGCTTGTCAAGAAGTTGGTCGAGTCGCTGAGTCCTGTCCCGCCGATCTTCGTGTCCACAGTCTGTCCATTAAAGAGATACCCTCCGTCGCTGACCGCCGTCGTTTTTGATGGCATATCTGCTTGGAGGTCTGCGATGTCGTCGTCCAATGAAGAGAGATATGAGGCGATGGTGTCCTGTTCGCTCGAATCGTAGTAAATGTCGCCCGCATATATTGAGATGTTCGAGGAGAGTGCCTTGCCGTTGACTGTCCTTGAGTTGGGAACATACCCGCCTTGGATTTGGGCGATAATTTGGTCAGTAGTCAAGAATGCCTCTTCAACATCTGCATCTCCGTCATAAATAGTTTGCTGAAATGCGCTTGACGACAATCCTATCTCGCTCGCATCCGTCGGGATGGTCTCGGTCGTGATCGTTCCAATCAATCCGTTCCCGACATCTTGCAACTCGACATTATAAACGACACCATCATCCACGGATGACAGTCTCACCGATGCCGTTGTCATATCGATATCCGTGACCTCATAAAGTCTCGCGTTTGCTTGTGAGATGTCGGTCGCTCCGTTTAATACTTGTGCGATGGTCAATCCCGCCACACTCATATACATATTCACGAAGGGGACAAACTCAAGCGGAGAAGTCCCCGAATAAAGAGTCGCCGTGTTTCCATTAACGACGAGGATGCACGTACTTGTCGTGTAGTTGTCTGCCAAGTCGAGATATGTGACGAATCCACTGTCATTCGTTAACTCGCTTGTGGCGGTTGGTATGTTTGGCTTATTGAGAATCTCTGCATCCCCGCTCGTCGCATTCCAATCTGCATTGACATTCGGCTCGGCAGTATTCCATTTTGCAATGTCTTGAGTCGTTATCCCATACGCGGGACTTTGAGTGAATATGGGGTCGGTTTCACTTGAGATGAAGCCACTATCATTCGTCAAGTCACTTGTGGCGGTTGGTATGGTCGGCTTGTTGAGAATCTGCGCGTCTCCGCTTGTAGCATTCCAATCAGCATTGACGTTGACCTCTGCGCCTGTCTCGATGCCGTTCAACTTGGTTTTATCTGCCGAGGACATCGCCCCGGGATCAGTCGTCGAGGCGAGTGGGATGTTGACCTTCTTGTTTGTGATGGTGAGGTCTGTTCCGTCGAGTTGTACTCCCTCGAGGACGTTTTCCTCGCCTGTCGCCCAATACTGAATTGCGCCCTTGAGACGTGCGGGAGTGATGACCCTTGCGGTCGTGCCTGTTCCCGCTTGGTATTCCGCGACTGTCATTGAGGAATATGTGGTATTTATCCACCCGACCATCTGCCATCCTGTGCCGTCATATATGAGGGCAAATACGTTGCCCGCATTCCACGACGATGCCGTCGAGGTCGAGGGGACTGTCGTGCCGTATCTGTATATAGGATGCGCCCCGAGTCCGTTGACATTTAGAGTCGGGTTTGTCGCCGTGTTCGATGCGGTAAACTTGACAAATATGAGAGTTCCTGTCGTCAACTCCTCAAGGTTGGGAGTGACTGTGACAGTCTTTGCCTTTGTGCCTTGTCCTGTCGAGCATACTCCGTAGTATATGGGTGTCCCGCTCTGTCCTCCTCCCGATCCTGTGAACGTGCTTGACGATTCACCGATGCCAAGAGCCTCGGCGAGAGTCGTGGACAGAGTGCCGAGTTCCATCGAGGAGAATCTCTCCTCGAGTACGTCGTAAACTGTCTTTACGATCTTGAATGTCCCACTCGTATTGTAGTCCGGGAATATAACGTCTATCGAGTCGCAGAGTTTACACTTGAGGAGGCTTTTGAACTGTTCGTACTCGCCGAAGTCCTCAAGTCTTACAAAGTCCACTCGTATTGATTGCTTGGGAAGGTTTACGTCACGCGACTCCATCATCGACTCCGCGAGAGTCTCGAGGTCTGTCGGTGATGGTGCTACATCGAATTTATCACTCAAGTCGAGGGGAATGCACTTCTCTATCCCATTATATGGAATCAACTCGGGGTCGACCTTGTCGCCTTTGACGAGCATCTGCCCTCCGTTGCCGTCGTCCCCTATCCAATACGGAATGCACGACGTGTATGAGTCTGCGAAGTCAAGGGTCTCGTTATAATCGAGCATATTGACCCCATAACGAATGACGAAGTCAAGATGTGACCCTCTCTCTTTGTGGAGGATCACATTGAACTTGTCCCACTCGTATTCCCCGCCGTATGTGTCGAGGATTGACCCCTCTACCCCGCCGAGGTATTGACGGACTGTCTTTGGAACTCCGTCGAATGCCCCCGCGTATGCGGTCGACTCAAAGTCTGCCTCGTATGTGAATGGACTTGAGGGGGTCGCCGTCTCAAGGACTTCGAGGGCATCTGCGAGAGTGCCGACCTCCGTCCCCTCTGCGACCATCCCCTTGAGTCGGTATGAGATGTGTACCGCGTAGAACGTCACGACTCCGTTGATGGGTTTGTCGAATGACACGATGTCGAAAGGTTGAATGTCGTTGGTGTCGTCGTGTTTGACCCCTATGATCCTCCCCGGGATGATCTTGTCATAATTCGCCCCATTGACAGGATATGTAAACACGCATTCATAAACTGAATTTCTTTCCTCAGTGACCTCACAGGAGATCGCATCCCTCAGTCTGCATATTCCGTTGGTCGTGAAAAGGGTCTCGTCTTTGTCATATAAAATTGGAATCATATCGTCCACCACCTTGGGGTGATTTCTATGTTTAGAATCGTGTAATCTTTTGATATCTCATTTATCCCGGGAGACAGTTCGGGGAGTTCACCGCCCATACTGACCGCCGAATTGATGGCGACGATCTCGCCGTTGACGTACTTATATGCCTCGCCGATCTCACAGTCTATATATGAAGGGTCGCCGAGTGCGTGGACTGTGGAGTGACCCACAGTCTGCGCGAGTGCCGACTCTATCGAGTGCCTCGTGACGATCTCGGGGAGAGAGGAGTAATCGAGGCGAATGGTGAACGACCTCGCGGTCGCATCATATACGACCTTCGGGTTGAACGTGATCGCCGTAGTCCCGGACGATGTGGTCACGTTGAGGGTGACCGCGTTCCCTTGATTTCTGCCTGTCCCCGCCGTGAATGACATTCTTGCGAATGTGATGTCAAGACCGACATTCGACCCGACGATGGATGCCGTCCCTCTTGCGGTGTTCCCGCCGTTGGTGACGGAGACCGCCGTCGGGGTTGGCGAGATGGTGAGACTTACGGAGATCGTACTCCCGCCGTCCACGTCTATGGTGTCGCCTGTGTTCATCAGTCCGTCTTGATATACCGCAGTATATGACGGACGACCCCTTCCCGCTTCTGTGAGAATGACATCGCCGACCTCTTCATCCGTGAGGGTGATGGTGTAGCCGTTCATAACGATCGTACCCTCTCCCCATACGGCGAGGAGTGGCTTTGCGGGGTACAGAGTCGGGTTTTCAAATTGTAAAGCAAAAGGGACTTGAATTTCTCCGCTCTTGAGCCATCTTTGTGGCTTGCAATCGAATATAACGTCGAACTGTCCCGCCCTTCCATAGTGAACAGGCGAGACATCGAGTCCGCTCTTATATATTGCCATTCTGTACTCGTTGGGATTGTACTCGTCCTCAAGTCGTTTATATCCCACTCTTGAGGCGAGTTGATTCCTCAAGTCGTGTATTTTTTCCGCGAATCCTTGCTGATCCGTGTCGAATGCTCCCGCGGGATATGTCACCTCAATATTATTGAATCTGCCGTGATCGAGTGCGAATTCTCCGTCACGTCCGGGGATTACTATCATCTCCACATCTCGGGTCGGTGCGTTATAAACCGCCGACCCTGTGATCCCGAGACCATAGTCGAGGGAGTTGATTCCGTCGAATGTGAATCCTTTAATTATACCCATACTTCTCTCCTTCTCTTCTCATTGGCGATGAGTCTGCGCTCAATCTCTAACGCGAGTGCATTGACATCCATTCCCGGGGATGCGTTGACGTTTATCGTGACCCCCGAGTTGAATCTCTTGTCCATTTCCTCCCATAATTTTTTAAGAGGGAGGACGGCTTCAGCACCCGCCTCACCCACACCGACACCCGAGAAGATCGTCGGCGAGGTAAAGATACCGCCGTTCTTGTACCAATCGATTGAAATCTTAGGCACAGACGGAGGCACGATCGAGAAGTCTCCCTCGAGTTTGAAGTGCGGGAGTTTTATATGAGGGAGTTCGATCTTGAGTCCCGAGAAGAATCCCTTGATCTTGTCGATGGCACTCTTGACGAATGCGACCGCCGTCGCGATAGGGTCGACGATCGCCTTCTTGATTCCGTTCCACACCTTGGAGACTGTGTTCTTGATCGCATCCATTATGATACTCAATCCAAGTTTAAGTGCCTCCCAATAAAAGAGGACTCTTTCCTTGACTGATTGAATCGCGTTGACGACTCCGTCCTTGAGTGCCGTCCATTTTTCGACGACCCAATCCTTCAAAAGCCCCGCATAGTATTTGACATCGTCCCAATGCTTGTACAGTGCCACACCTAACGCGATCAGTCCCGCGATGCCCGCAATGATAGGGAGAATCGGGGCAGATACTCCCGCGAGTGCCGTCGTTATCAGCGGGATCACTGTCATCAATGTCCCGATCGCAGAGGCAAGACTTCCAAGGACGAGCAAAAGAGGACCGATGCCCGCTACCACTAATCCTATGACTGTGATGATCTTCTGCACAGGCGCGGGAAGGTCTGCGAGTTTGGAGATGAATCCCGCGACCTTTTGGATGACAGGAGTGATTATAGGGAGGAGTTGTGTGCCGATTGCCGTACCGAGGTCTTGAATCGATGCCTTGAATATCTTGGTACTGTTCGCCGTTCCATCGTTCGTCCTCTCAAAGTCACCCTGTGCATCCGTGGTCTTGTCCAAAACGTATTGGTATCTCACCATCGTTTTTTCGGTTTGATCCAACTCGCTCCACACGAGTCCTTGATCTTCTGCGAACTGTTTGAGGTTGGTCTCGTTCATAACGACACCGAACTTTTTGAGTGCCTCTGCCTCGCCTGTGAATATGCCCTCCAATGCCTTGGACGATTCATCTGTGCCGACGTTGAAATATGACCCGAGGTCTGCCGACAGTCCTGTCAATGATGTTGCCAACTGAGAGGACTGTTCCTCAGTGAGACCGATGCCCTTTCCTAATGCGCCGAACGATGACACCATCCCGGTCGCCTGTACTTTTGAGAGACCGAATTCCTCGCGGACATTGTTTGCCCATTCCTTGACTGTCTCCGCGCTATCGCCGAATGCTACGTCGATCTTGTTGAGGTTTTCCTCGTAGTCGCTCCCGAGATTTGCCGAGAGAGTGTACATCGCCACAAGTGGCGCGGTGACCTTGGTGGAGAGTGTTTTCCCGACCTCGGTCATCTTTGCACCGACTTTCTTGAATCCCTCCGCGAGTGCTTTGACGTGTGCGGATGGAATTGACCTCAGTTCCTTATTATAATCCTTCTGTTTTCTCTCACACTTGGCGATCTCGCGCTCGAGTTCTCTGTACTGATCACTCGTCCTGTCGACTCCGTCATTGTCGAGTTTGTCTTTCGCCTTTTTCAGTGCATTGAGGTTGTCCTTTGTCTTTGCGACCGCCTCAGTCAAGACCTTCTGTTTCTGTTCCCACAGACCGACGTTCGTTGTGTCAAATTTCAGTTCTTTATTGATGTAACTGAGTTCTTTGTCGAGATTTCTCGTGTCGCCTCGTACTGTGTTGATCGCCTTTGACAGTTTTGTCGTATCGCCCCGGAACTCTATTGTGATCCCTTTTACTCTGTCTGCCATCTTTATACTCCAAAAAATAAACGATAGTCCTCGCGTGTGGCTTTTCGTTTATCGCTCTTTTTTTCCTGTTTGTTCCTGTTGTTGTACTCAATGCAGAAATCGACGACTTGACCGATTGTCATCCTCTCGATGGCATCATAAGTCAAGCCTCTCTCGATTCCCGCCATTATAATCATTTCGATTGAGATGTCGCCTTCGGCTTTGTCGTTCCCCGAAGGCTTTTCAAGTTTTTTGAGGAGATCAATCCCTTGGTTAATAACTCAAAAACTGCGGGCGCGATTATATCAAGAGGGAATTCCTCGAACTGTCTCACCCATATATCGGGTGGCTCGATATCGTCGTCGTTCGCTTTCGATAATGCCCACACAAGATTGATAAAGTCTATAAATTGGACGGCGCACAGTTCAATTAACGCATCTTGCAACGTGTCCCCATCCAATGCCTTGATTAACTCTGCCACGTCCTGTCCTGTGTGTCTGCTTAACTCACCGAATAACTTGGTGACCGCCGACACGATCGGCATAATGTCCGGGACTATGTCGTGACCGAATTGCGACTTATAAATCATCGCCCACGCGAGATTATTGGAGAGAGTGATCTCCTTGTCCTTGCTGATCTTGATTGTCTTAATCATTGTATTCTCCTTTTTAGATAAATAAGGGGAGGGTCTTACCCCTCCCCTCTTCTTTTACTCCTGTTCGTTAATCGCGGGTGCGGTGGGATTCGTGAATAATGAATCGTATCCTGTGTCCCCGGGTTTGAGAGTCGCCATCATAACTCCTGTGGAGTTGTCGCCGATGACAGTCACAGGAAGAGTCGCGGTCTGTGGCTCTTTGGTTTCGCCGATGGTCTCGTATGATCTTGAGATCGCTCCAAGGGTGCAATTATACATTATCACCCTTATGGACTGATCGTCGGTCTCTGTTTGGAACGCGATATATACGTTTGGTTTTGTCGCGTTCTTAACTAATGCGAGACCGTCGTTGGTGAGTTGTTTATATCCAAGGAATGAGGTCTTGAACTCATCCGTGAATCTTGCGACCTCGAGATCGCCCTCGATTTTGCCTCCCGAATATCCGCTCCAATAAACGATGTTGTCTGCATAAAAATCATTGCTCGACTCGTTTACTTCGGGTGAGAAATTTACCGCGCCCGGGAGATGATACGGAGTGCCAAGAGTCACAGTCGTGCCGTTGTCCGTGTATGTGCCGACGTGTAACTGTGAGATGCCGAATTGTACCTTAGGCATTTTTTGTCCTCCTATATGTAATAATAAATCACGTAAAGACCTTCATCTTCGATGAAGATGTCCTCACTTTTTTCGTAGTTAAAGCCGTCACGGAGGAGGATCATCTCGATCCTCCTCTCTTTGAGTTCGCTTTTCGTTTTGAAGTAATACTCGACTTGATATCTGTTATTGGTATAGTGCCAAGTGTTGTCCGCACCGAACGTCGTCTGTCCGTTGCCTGTGTACACTATGAATGGCGGTGCGACAGGCTTTGTAAAATGTCCGTATGCACAGGGAATCCCTATACTTTGTAAAGTGTCTGCTATCATCTGTGTGCCTCCATTAGCAATTGGATGAGATACTCTTCCGCGTTGTCCCTCGCGTTGGTGATGTGGTTGTCGCCGTCTTGCCGTCTGTATGATCCGTACTGATTGGCGACTTGGTGTCCGTTGTTGAGGAGATGCGTGAGTCCGGGTTTCGTCTTGTTATAAATGACTCCATCAAATCCGTACTTGAGTCTCTTCGTGCGGACTGTCCATCCGTCTTTGTAATGTTTCGCGCTCCCGCCCTCGGGCGAATGTGCGATGACATCTTTCTTGGCTTTTCTCATCGCCTTACTCATACATTTGAAGAGAATCTCGTCCTCCTCTTTTGAGACTTCTGTCAAGGCTCTTGAGAGTAGTGTCTCGACCTTCATCAGTCCGTCTCCTCGTCTTTGGTCTTTTCCTCAAGCACGAGGGAGATGCCGTCCCTCTGTGCCTTCCAATCTGCGCGGATCACGTGGTAAAGTCTGCCCTCATACTCGACGAGGGTCTCGCCGTCGTAGTCTGTGCGATTGGTGAGGAATAAAGTGATCGAGGGGTGGAGTCCCACGACAGATGCGTTATAAAATTCCCCATTATATACGGATCGGGGTTGGACATATACCATCTTGCGGGTGTATGTGATCTGCTCGTTGAGGTATGAGTCGTATGTCCTCGTCTCCTCTTTTAACAGATATGCGATTGAATCGTACATCTCACTCACCCCAATTCGTGAATCCTGTCGCCGTCCCGAGTTGTGCCTTCTGCTCGTCGTATGACCTCTTGAGTCGGTCATAGTCCTCGGGGAGACCGAAGTTCATCTTACAGTACGTTATAACCGCCTGTTTGACGATGGGGTCTCCGTCCTCGGTCAGCACTTCACTCATCGCCCCGCCGAATCCAATGTCTGTCAATGCCGAGTCTACAAGATGTTGCAATTCGTCATCGAACGCATCGGTCGAGATGCGTAGTGCCTTTTTTATCAAGTCAAGCATAATTTACTCCTTACTCTTCGCCCTCGTCGATGATTACCGCCTTGCCCTTTGCCACGAGATCAACGGCGAACAGGAGTCTGCCGATGATTCTCACGATGTTGGCGGGTGCTTCGGTGAACTCGTCGAAGATAAAGCGAGGATTTGCACCTTCCGGGAAGTTTGCCTGTACCCCGGAGAGGTCGACTATAAATACCTTGTCTGTGTCGGCATAAAGCACTTCGAGTCCGTCAAAAGGATCATAGTAGAAATTGTTTTCGAGTGCCTTTGCCTTGATTGATGATGCGGTCGCTCTTGACATTATTGCGACGACATCCCTTGCCTCTCCACCGAGTCTACCTTCTGCCTCGATGATGGTTGCGGTTGTGATCTCTGTTCCCTGTGCGAGAGTTACGGTCTCCGCTAAGTTGCTCGAACTGATCGCGGTAAGTGTCTCATCTACCGCCTTTTTGACGAGATGGTATTCGATTTCGTCATACAGATAATCGAGAAAACTTGTCCCGGTGAGTGCCATCGCAGTATGGCTGATTTTGACCATTTTCTTCAAGTATTCGCCCACGAGGTTGACGTAAGTGATATTGAGGGTCTCCTCGGTGATCGCCTCGCCTCCTTCGGGGTGAACGACTGCTCCGCTTGATGCTACCTCTACACCGACCTTAACATTCCCGGGGAGGAATGTTCTGCGGACTCTTTTCATTATCTCGTCATTCTCCCACGCGGTGTTGATTCTTTCCTCCACGTATACAGGGACGGCGATCGTGCCGTTGTTCTCGGCATTCTGTGTGAGCAGAGTTCTCGCCTCTGCGCCCATTCTTTCGAGGTCATATCCTCTCTTGCAGTATTCGACGTATGCGTCAATGTATTCCTGTGAGTTTCTTATTTCTTTTGAAGTCATTGTGTTGTTCCTTTCTTCAATGATGGGAGTCGGCTCGGGTGCGTTGATGATCTCCTCAACGACCTTGGCTCTCTCCTCGGCTTCTGCCTTGAGTTCGTTTTTTCTTTCTTCGATCGCATCTAACTCCGCATTGATGCCGTCGAGCCTCTCAAGGTCGGCGGTCTTTAACTCCTCTGCGAGTTCGCTCTTGCGGGTCTGTAATTCGTCGAAGTTCATTTCTTTAATATCCATTTAGTCCTCCATTAGTCTCGCCCGAATCTCGGCTCTCTTCCTCTCGGTCTCGAGTCTCTCGATCTCAAGTCGCTCCGCTTTTATCTCGCTGATCACTCCGTCAACGAGAGTGTCGATTGACCTCGCCTCGATGGACGGTCCCGGGTTTGCGGGGATGCTCACACAAGAGACGTCATATAACTTGATGATGGAGTTTACGCGCCTCTCCTCCACCACCTTGCCGTCGGTCTCCTGTCGAGTCCACACGTCTGCGGACTTGTCGACCTTGAATCCCATCGACATCCTGTTTGTATAACCGCCCTTGATTTCTTCGTAGACTTGACGACCTAACTCAGTGCCGTCAAGGTCTGCATCTATCTCCAAGCCTTTCGACTTGTCAATATTTAACTTTAGTGTGCCGTTGGAGAGTCTTGCGAACACTCTCCCCTCGTGATTGTATTGCATTATCACATCGCTCATATCACAGTCATCGAACGCGCCCGGATCAATGACCTCGCGAATCTCATACTCGCCGTCGTCATATAAGACGTAGGGGTCGTCGAATGTGGTCGCGAATCCTGTGACCCTCTTCTCGCCCTCCTCGGCTCTCACGTTAAAAGCACGATATTCTCTGTCACTCTTCATCTGTCTCCTCCAATTTATTTGTCGCATCATAATACTCGCCCCTTATAATACGGCGGTCGCCGTCCTCAACAGGCGCGAGATTCCATATATCTCTTATTTCGTTTATGCTCATAACACCTCTGTCGAGCATCGTCGATGATATCGTCAACTTGTCTGTGTTAGACATAAACTGTAAACGATTGGCGGTGGCGATCAGTCCCGAGCCTTGCGCCCTCTCCCTCTCGCTGAACATCGCCTTGGCCATCGTTTCGCTGAACTGTATTGCGAATGGCTCGATCGCGCCCTCGTAGAAGGCTGACCACGAGTCGCCGATGGCTTTATTCTCGAGTACGTCCTCATTCACACCGAAATAGTTATACACGTTTGAGTAAATGAGTTTTAATTGATCCGCATCGACTGTATACGGCTTTACGTCAATCTGTTTGATGTCCGTGTAGGTCGATGGGAATAACAGGAAACCGCCCGCCTCACTCTCGGTCGAGAGGTTTTCCCGCGTGAATCGTGTCGCCTCTTTTTTCAAGTCCTCGGGTTTGGCGAAGTTGTTGAGCCTTGCCATAAATCTAAAAGTCGATGTGTTCTTGATAGCCTCCTCGACTCCCTCACTCTGTATGTGGAGGAGTTTCATCGTCTCATCGAGTGCGTTGTTTGGCTCACCGAAGAAGTCGTTTTTGAGTTGGTATTTGGTGATGATCGCGCACTTCTTAAACTCGACCGCCCCGATCTGTCCGTTGCTGAATCTGTACCTTAACCACGGCTCACCCTTATAGTCGATAATTTCGCACTTTGTCGGGAGGACGGGGTAATATCCTGTGATTGTCATATACTCGTCAAATACCGGGGTGATGATACAATTCGCATATACATCAACGATGGTGCTGACTCTGTAAAGAAATTGACTCCACGTCTGCCACTGATTCGGTGCGAGTCGCATCTTGCTTTGCAGTGACGGATTCGCTGATCCGTATGTCTCGACCTTTAACTTTGAAATGTGCCTCGCCCTTGCATCGATTGAGGCTCGTATTATTAGACTCTCATAAATCGCGCCATTCCAAGTCGTGAACGCGGGTCTGTATGCGGTGAGGGTCGTGTAAAGACCTTTCGCATCCGCGAGAGCCTTTTGAGATTCTTTCGCCCTGTCGGGTCGAAAAATAGCATCAAATAATCCCATTTAATTCTCCAATCTATCCCCGATCTCGTCGTAGTATTTACTAATCATACAGAAGGCATCGAGGACGGATGCCATCCCATCGACGTGGCTTGTCGGGTTTACTTTTATAAGACGACCGCGCCCCCGGTCGTTGTTCATCTTTATCGCTGAATTCAAAAAATGAGCCTTGAGGAGATCGTTCGAGCCGATTCGTATCTCGCCCGACTTGATCCTCGCGCCCACTTCTTGGATGATGCTCCATAAGTTGTCGCCTTGGTATACGTCATCGCATTGGCATCCATATCCCTCAAGGTCTTTTATGAGGTACTGTGCGCTATATCGGTCATATCCCACCTTGAGAGGATATATCTCATACTTCTCAACGAGGTCGGTGATCCATTGATAACAATCGTGGTAGTCGACGAAGTTCTCGCCCGATAACGTGAGGAATCCCCTCTTGACGTATTGCATATATGGGACTCCGTCCCGGGCGGTCGCCTCTTCGATTTTTTCACTCGGCATAAAAAATTGAGTGAAGATGTTGTACTTGCCGTCTCGCTTTATAACACAGGACACGGCGGTCAAGTCTGTCGTCTGCGAGAGGTCGATTCCAACGACGGCATAACTCGAACGAAAGTCCTCGAGGCTCATCGGCTCTCCGCTACACTTTTCAACGTCTTGAGCATCAAGCCAAGCAATCGAACTGTTTTGTTTGAGGTTTGCGTATTTGCAGAGGAACTCCCCTTTTTGAGTGAGTGACCCCTCTGCCACGGCGATCTCCTCAAGCATATAATCGACGGAGATGCTGACCCCGAGATTCGGGTTGGCTTTCCTCAGTTCGTTTATGTCGTTCCACTTGTCCGGGTCGTCGATGATATAAAGCATCGGGAGGAGTTTTTTCTCTTTCGAGTCTCCTAATAAAAACCGAGTTGACCTCTTCATCAACTCGTCGAAGATTCCACCATCGAGATATCCCGCGGTTGTCAGTGATATGATGAGGGATTCGGGTCTCGCTCCCATTCCGCTCTTCATAACACTGTATTGGCGGAGACCCGCCTCACCGACCCATCCCGATCCTATCTCATCGCAGAGGGTGAGAGATGGATTAAATCCGTCACTACGTTTTGAACTGAATGCGATCTTTTTAACTGTGCCATTATTGACAGGCAGATATAAATCGCTTTGCCTGTGGCGAGGCATCTCCTCGATGAATCTCCTCGCGTGTGCATCGCCCTGTCGCTTGCCTCTTAATTCGTCGAGTCGTTTTTGGAGTGCCTTGTACTCGGGATCAACAATGGTCTGTTGCCAAATATTGTTATATATGATGTCCGCTTGGTCGAGTTTTGGTGCGATCGTGTAAATCTTTGCGCCGTATCCTCCTTCTACCATCCACATATAACGCGCGATACTTGAGGCGAGGATGGACTTGCCATTCTTTCGTCCTATGACGAGAAGCACCTCGCGGAACTGTCTCAGTCCCTTACTGTCCACGATCCCGAAGATCGCCGAGACGAGAGCCTTTTGCCATAACTCAAGTTTGAAGTTCCCGGGCGCGAGTGCGCCCTCTGTGTGATAACAGTGCGCCTCAATCCAATCGACTGCGCCGTTCCCCTTCTTTTGGTCGTAGAAGAACTCCTTTGTCTCAAGTCCTCTTATGATGTACTCATAAATCTTGTGAATCCATTTGCCCGCGACGATCTGCCCGGACTTGATCGCTTGATAGTATGAATAAATATAGTTATCTTCACTCATTTGCCCTCCAAAAAGGAACAACTTGAACTATCTCTTGTCATTTCTG
>JAEIGA010002909.1_pt1 | contig 26975 bp, 14 predicted proteins | sample 9270691 | NCBI WGS metagenome assembly JAEIGA01 (sample SAMN17057246, study PRJNA624740) | gut metagenome | biome: biome; isolation source: fecal sample | host: Bos grunniens | place: China: Xizang | collected 2019 | reverse complement strand
GGACGGTAAGGTAGTGCTCAAAAAGGGCAAGCCGGTGGCGGATGCAAACCTGCGTGACACCGAAAACGTACCTCTCGACGAGGATATTGATGCTTATTTTGCAAGAGAGGTGCTTCCCTACGCGCCCGACGCTTGGATTGACAAGAACAAGACCAAAGTGGGCTATGAAATCCCCATGACCAGATATTTCTACGAGTATCAACAGCCTGAGGCATCCGAAGATATCCTTGCTAGAATCATCGGCTTGGAAAACGAGATTGCAGCCTCGCTGAAATCTCTGTTCGGCAAAGGAGAATGATTATGCCCAGAGAAATGAAAGACAGCGGAATTGAATGGATTGGGGATATACCGAGCCATTGGAAAACATCAAAAATAAAATACTATGTCGACTGCTGGGATGGAAAAAGAGTTCCAGTTGATGCTGGCGAAAGAGTGTCTGGGCCATATCCATATTGGGGTGCCGGAAATATTACAGACTATGTAAATGATTATTTGTTTGATGAAGAGCTAGTTCTATTGGGCGAAGATGGCGCACCATTTTTCGATTACACTCGTCCGGTAGCGTTTCTAGTTAACGAAAAAATCTGGGCAAATAATCATATACACGTTTTAAAGCCACACCAAAATGTATGCTCTTCTTTTCTTGTTCATTATTTGAATCACGTTGATTACAAAACCTATATTAACGGAAGTATTCTGAATAAATTGACTCAAAGCAATATGAACAAAATTGCTTTTGTCGTCCCCCCACTCTCTGAGCAACAAGCCATCGCTGATTTCCTCGACACCAAGTGTGCCGAGATTGATACGGTGATCGAGCAGACCAAGGCCACCATTGAGGAATACAAAAAACTCAAGCAGTCGGTGATCACCGAGGCAGTCACCAAGGGCATCCGAGGTGATCGACCCATAAAGGATAGCGGCATTGAGTGGATTGGCGACATTCCTGCTGAATGGGATGTAATAAAACTCAAATATACATCCGATTTTAAGCAAAATAAGTATTCGGAAAATGACGCTGAATTAAGATATATTGGATTAGAAAATATCGTTGCTTGGAATGGTCAGTATATGGAAACTGATTCCGTCTACGACAAAGAACAATCTTTGATATGCGATACTAATGACGTTCTTTTTGGAAAATTAAGACCGTATCTTGCAAAAGTCTATATTAGTCCAGAAAAACAATGCTGTTCTGGCGAATTTTGCGTTATTGCTATAAAAGAACAAAATACACGATATATGTGGTATCAACTTATTTCCCACGGATTTATTTTTATGGTGGATAGGTCTACATACGGAACAAAAATGCCACGTGCTAATGCCGACTACATTAAAAATATGTCAGTATCAATTCCACCGTTGAGTGAACAAGAAGAGATTGCGGAGTATCTTGACCGCAAATGTGCGGAAATCGACACCCTCATTGAAAAGAAAACCACTCTGCTTACAGAAATAGAGTCTTTCAAGAAATCCCTTATATTCGATTATGTCACCGGCAAAAAAGAAGTAATATCCTGAACAAAGGAATTTTTAGAATGAATAATTTGGATTATAGTTCCCTCAACTCAGCGCGCGCTGTCTCCAATGCTGATGACGCTATAAGACAACGCGAGCGCGAGCAGGAACAAAAAGAAGCGCAACGCATTGCCCCTGTTGCCCAAGGCATAGAAGGCATTGTTGCGCAATTGCAAAACCACAACAAAATACTACAGGCGCAGGTGGAAGACGCGCAGCGCGAAGCGGAAGTAGCGAAAAAGGAAGCGAAAAAGGCAAAAATCTTTTCTTGGGTTTCTTTTGGCGTTGCTACGCTGATTGCTTTGGCATCGTTGCTCGTATCCATCATCAAATAAGGGGGGCAGAATTATGATTCATACAGAAAAACGCTTTGAAGAAGATATTGAGTCGTTCTTCCTTTCCCCTGCGGGTGGATATACCACGGGCACCGACACCTACGACGCCAAGTTGGGCCTTTACGTCAATACGCTGATTGATTTTATTCAGCGCACCCAGCCGAATGAGTGGGCGCGCTTTGAAAACATGAACAAGGTGGATCCCGTACACAAATTCTGCGTGGCGTTCAATAACGCTTGCGACGCAGATGGCTTGCTGAAGGTTTTGCGACAGGGCTTTAAGCACAGGGGCATCACCTTCCGCGTTTGCTATTTCAAGCCGGAATCTCACCTCAACCAGACGGCAGCGGCGCAGTACGCCAAGAACGTATTCCACTGCAACCGCCAATGGTACTACTCTGCCGACAACAGAAATTCGGTGGATATGGTCATCGTGCTCAACGGCATTCCCGTTTTCGCATTTGAGCTCAAAAACCAATACACCGGACAGAACGTGGATAACGCCAAGCGCCAGTGGATGTACGACCGCGACCCGCGCGAAGTGTGCTTCCAGTTTAACAAGCGCATCCTCGGCTATTTCTGCGTTGACCACACCGAGGCTTGGATGACCACAAAGCTGGCGGGCAAGGATACTTTTTTCCTTCCCTTCAACCAAGGCTCAAACGGCGCAGGACGCGACGGTGGCAAGGGTAACCCTGCTAATCCCGAAGGCTACCCGACCGCATATCTTTGGGAGGACGTATTCAACCGCGAGAGCATGATGGACATTTTGCAAAAGTTCATTATGCTGCAAGACCGCAAGCTGATATTCCCCCGTTATCACCAGCTCGACGTTGTAAGAAAGCTGATCGCAGATGTCCAAACCCATGGTGCGGGCGTTAATTACCTCATTCAGCACAGTGCGGGCTCGGGCAAGTCGAATTCGATTGCTTGGACGGCATACCGCCTCGCTTCCCTGCACGATGATAATAACAAAGCTATCTTTAGCAGTGTTATTGTCGTAACCGACAGAACCGTGCTGGATGCGCAGTTACAGGCGACCATTTCCGGTTTTGATCATACGCTGGGCTCAGTCGTGACCATTGGTGAGGATAAGACCTCCAAAGATTTGCGCGACGCAATCAACGATGGCGCGCGCATCATTGTCACAACGCTCCAAAAATTCCCCGTAATCTATCAAGAGGTTGACGCGGCAAACGGCAGAAATTTTGCCGTTATCGTCGACGAGGCGCATTCCTCCCAGACGGGTAACAGCGCACTCAAGCTCAAGGCGGCGCTGGCTGACACCGCAGAGGCTCTGCGCGAGTATGCCGAGATTGAAGGCAAAGCCGAGCAGGAATTAGATCCAGACGACAAGCTCATGCATGAAATGATCGTGCACGGCAAGCACAAGAACCTTTCGTTCTTTGCTTTCACCGCAACCCCCAAGGATAAGACGCTGGAAATGTTCGGCACCGAACATGAGGACAGATCGTTCCATCCCTTCCACATTTACAGTATGCGTCAGGCAATCGAGGAAGGCTTTATTCTCGATGTCCTGCAAAATTACATGACCTACAGCACATGCTTCCGCATTGCCAAGACCACGGATGCCAACCCCGAGGTGCATGCCTCTCGCGCAGCTAAGATTATTCGTAAATATCAAGAACTGCATCCCTACAACATCAGCCAAAAGGCGCAGATTATCGTGGAGACATTCCGCGAAACCACCCGCCACAAGATTGGTGGCAAGGGCAAGATGATGGTTGTTACCTCGTCGCGTTTGGCTGCGGTACGTTATTACCACGAAGTGAAACGCTATATCGCCGAAATGAAATACGACGACGTTGACATTTTGGTTGCGTTCTCGGGAGCGGTTAAAGATGGCGATATTGAATATACCGAATCTATGCTCAATAACCGCAAAGACGGCTCGCACATTGCAGAAGGACAGCTCAAGGCAGAGTTCCGTGAGAACTTCAACGTGCTGATCGTTGCGGAAAAATACCAGACCGGCTTTGACGAGCCCCTGCTCCACACCATGATTGTGGATAAGAAGCTCAAGAACGTTAAGGCGGTGCAGACGCTTTCGAGACTGAACCGCACGCATCCCGGCAAGACGGATACCTTTGTTTTGGATTTCGTTAACACCAAGGAAGACATTCTGGACGCGTTCCAGCCCTTCTATCAGGAAACGTTCTTGCAGGAGGAAGTTAACGTTGACTTGATGTACCAGACGCAACGCGATCTCCGTAATTACGCTATTTATACCGACGAGGACATTGAGGCGTTCTCCAAGGAATATTTCCGTGGCGGCAAGCAGGATGCGCGTGCACTTGGTCGCATGACCAGTACGCTCAAGCCTGTGGCGGATCGCTACAATTTGAAGACGCAAAACGAGCGTTACCAGTTCCGCCGTCTGCTGCGTAGCCTGATCAAATGGTACGGCTATATTTCGCAGGTGGTGCGTATGTTTGACAAGGACATGCACAAGGAATACGTTTTCTGCTCTTATCTGATCGGTCTGCTTCCCTACGAACCCAAGGAGGATTTTGACCTCGAAGGCAAGCTCAAGCTGGAATATTACAAACTGAAAAAGACCTTTGACGGCGCAATCCCGCTCATGGAGGCCAAGGGCGCATACGAGCCTGCTACGCGCAGAGGCGCGGCGGGCATGGATCCCAAGGCACCGCTCGACGAGATTATCGAGAAAGTGAATGAGCTGTATAAAGGCGATTTCACACAGGCAGACCGCGTATTGTTGTCGGCGCTCCACGCTAAGCTCATGGAGGACGAAAGACTTGCCACTATGGCACAAACATCTGACCCGCAGGTGTTTGCAGAGAGTATCTTCCCCAAGGCGTTCAGCACGGCGGCGCAAGACAGCTACATGGAGTCGCAGGATACCTACGCTACACTGTTTGAGGATCAGCACAAGTATAATTCGATCATGAGCGCACTTGCTGATATTATTTACAGTAAATTGCGTAAAAAGAAAAAGTGAGGGCTAGGATGTCTTGGAGCCCTGCTCTACTTCCCTATCGGCGTCATTTTGGAGCTGGCGAAGAAATACAAATAACTCGGACGCCAAACGCACAGATTTTTTGAAAGGAAAACTTATTATGGAAGTAAGAACCACTAAACTCGAATGGGATGAACTTAACACGCTCTTTGAGACGATTTTCAAGGAGATCCTCGGCAAGACAATTCAGTGTACCGTGGATTTCGACAGTTATGATTACTGGGGTGTTAAGTTTGAGGATTACGGGATGCCGCTTAATGAGATTGTGGCAGTGTGTTCCTTCGTTCATGCAAACGAAAAGGAATGCAAAGACGCGTTCCCTATGGAGGACGAGAGGGTCGCCTGCGATTTTGGCATGAGCATTTCCACCAAACTGTTAAGCAACCATTTAGGTTACACTTGGGAAAAGGAGTTTGCAGATGAGGATGCACTTTACCTCATAGAATGTAAATTGTAAACTCCCCATGACCGCGCGATTCGACATATTTCATGCGCGGGGGCGTGGTAAAATGTGGTATCATCAAAAATTTGGAGGCAATACCACATGATTCGACATCAAGATCACAAATTCATTTACAACGAGCTCGCCGAGTTTGAGCTTCCTAACGGGATGTGCTTTAACTTTCACCCCGAGACCTGTCTTTGGGAAGACGGTTTTCAGCTCATGGCGCCGGACGACAGTTTCAGGCTCGTCCTCACGTTTCTGTTCTCGGACAGATCGGCGCAGGATTTCGCAGCTGAAATATACGAGGAACGCGAGAGCGTGCACATCGTGGAGCCGTTGCACGAAATCGTGACCGTGAGCGGTCTCAAGGGCTGGGCAACGCTCTTTGAATACCCTGACGAGGTAGTTGAGGAAATCACGCTTGATTTTCCTGACAAGCCTCATGCCCTGCTCAACGTGCGCTTTTGGCGACGCAAAAAGCCTTACGACCAAGAGCTCTATGAGCAAGCAAAACGCGAGGTGCTGGATTCGACAAGAGCAATTTAACATTATGCCGCCGGGCTTAAACGGAGAAAGGTTGATATGAAAAAGTTTTTATGTATCGTGTTTGCACTGATGTGCGTTGCGCTGTTTGTCGGTTGTGATTTTGAGTATGATTACGAGCCAAGCGAGACGAAAGCGGAAACAGAATCTACTAGAGAAACAACAAAATCCACCGAAAAAACTACCGAAGCTGTTGACGATGGCAAGTATGCTGTTGGAGAGGTTGTTGAAACTAGAGGGCTTAAAATCACCTATGTTTCTTGTGAAGAATATACTCCGGGTGAATACGATTTTTTTGCTCCTAAAGATGGATACCGTTTTGTTATTTGTACATTTGAATTTGAGAATACGGGCAGTTCGGACACATGGTTAAGTTATGTTGAGTTTGATTGTTATGCTGACTCCTTTAATTGTGAGAATTGTTCTTGGTATTTTGATAATCCATTAAACGCCACTCTATCTTCTGGTCGCAAAGCGGTTGGAATAGTAGCGTTTGAGGTTCCGATCGATGCGAAAGTTGTTGAGGTTGAATACGATATATATGATTTCTTCGACACAAAGCGAATTGTATTCGTAGTAAAATAAAACACGTAACAGCGCGCCAAGAGCGCCATCCGAAATGGATGGCGCTCTTTTTTTATGCCCTTACAATATATGGTATGCAGGGGGTTTACGGATTCAATGTAATCGGTTACAGTACAGTAGGATAAGAATGCTATCTAATAATATTTTTCTGAGGAAAAAATATGAATATACCTGTTATTGAAAAAATCAAACGTTTACCCAAGCAGACTGAGGAAAGCCTGCGCGACGCGTTCAGCGTACTTATGAGCGTGGAGGATAGGAAATCCGTTGACCACTATGTGAAGTGGATACGATCAGAGGCGAAACAGATACGCTCGGCGGACATGTACGAGCTTATCAAGCAGACATATTTTTATGCCGGGCAGTACAGCTTTGACGATTTTATGATCGCTATGGAGTGGAACCGTGAGCCACAGGCGCGGTTCTGGCTGCCCCGCCGCAAGGTGCTTGAAGGCAAGCACGGCATCGTCACGCAGATACAGCAATTCATGGACGACCCGAACGCGCTGTATCTCGGGTTCAGTCTGCCGCCCGGCACGGGAAAAACCACGCTGATCAAGTTCCTGCTGGCATACATCATCGGCAAGGATCCGCAGGCAGCGAACATGTACGTTTCCTACTCGGACGGCATGACCAAGATGCTACTCGACAGTGAGAAATCCATGCTGACGGATACTAACGAATATTGCTTCCATGAGATATTCCCCAACTTGGGCATGCCCGATATCTCGGCGGAATATAAGACTCTGAGCTACCGACGCGCGGGTGACTTCCCCACCCTTGGGCTTATCTCGCTGGGCGGTTCGGTTACCGGTAGAACGAGAAGTAACGCCTATCTGATCACCGATGACTTGGTGAAGAATAAGGAAGAGGCCCGCAGTCCCGAGCGTCTGGACAAGCTGTATAGCGATTATACCGCAACGCTGACCACGCGTATGATCGGTGATAACGTCAAGCAGATCATGCTCGGTACGCGTTGGAGCGCATATGACCCGATTGGGCGCATGGAGAGCGAGCACGGTGAGGATCCCCGCTATCGGTTTATCTCTATCCCTGTCTGGGATGAGAATGAGCAGAGTAATTTTGAGTACGAGCACCCCGACCGCTATACCACAGAAAAAATCCGCGATATCAAGGCGACCATTGACAGTGCGGATTTTGAGTGCTTGTTCATGCAGCACGGCGTGGAGAAAGAGGGCTTGGCGTTCGCTTCGGATAACCTGAAATATTATAACGGTGTTCTGCCCGACGGTGAGCCGGATAATATTATCTTTACCAACGACGTAGCGTGGGGCGGAGGCGACAGCCTGAGCATGCCTGTGGGCTACGTGTATGGTGGTGACGTGTATATCCATGACTGGATTTTCGACAGACGGGACAAGAGCTGTACCAAGCCCCGCGTGGTGGCGAAAATCTTGCAACACAAGATCAAGATGGGACAGACCGAGGCGAATAATGGCGGCGAGGAATACTCTGACGACGTGTACCGCATTCTCAAACAGGAGCATGGATATTCGATCAATATGAGCCACAAAAAGGCACCGACCAATATGGCAAAACTGACGCGCATTGAACAGCACGCGCCGACCATCCGCAGCTTCTATTTCCGTGACAGCGGTTGCCGTGACGAGGATTACCACAAAGCCATGAACGAGCTAACGTCCTTCTCTTTCACAGCGAAAAACCTACACGACGACGCTGCGGACAGCCTTGCCATGATGGCGGGGTACCTGTCTGAGAGACCGAAAGTGGTGACGGTGGCGAAGAGGCCGTTTTGACAAAACACCCCCGACAAATCTGTCGGGGGTATTAATGGCACCCAAATTTTCAGGTAAATAATCGTATGATTCATGGAGAAAACGATAAATCATCCCTTATTCAAAAACTATCCCATACATATTTATCTTCCAAAGCATTATGATCTAACAAAAAGTCATGAAACATGGAAAAATCCGATGAATCAGAGCATATGCTTATTGCTTGTTATCAACTATTATTTTGCTAATATAGCCCGCAGGGACATAATAAACAGTGCCATCGTCTACAGTAATTTTTATAGTTGTCTCGTTTATATACTCAAACTCAGCGTCACCATAAAAATTGCCGTTTTGAACATATATATTACCACGTCCTTTAGGCAATTTTGGCGAGCTGTTTCCACAACCAGCCAAAGACAAAAGCAACAATACCGCACAAATCGCTAAACAAATTCTTTTTTTCATACTTACTCCTTCTTTCTTTTTTTATTGATTAAGATCTATTCAATATTACGCGTATATTTGCATTCCGGGAATCTGGAGCACCCGTAAAAAGATTTGCCGGCGCTGACTCCCCTTTTTGCAGTTCTTACAACCAAATACCCACTACATCTAGGGCATTTCAATCTTCCTTTATCGTCCACACCATTCGTAGAATTTCGCATATTCTCGCGGTGCTGCATTTGATGAATATAGCTCACCTCCAATGAATTAATTATGCCACAGTATTATGAACAATTTGGGAATGCCCCGTGAATTTTCCGCGACATGATGAAACGCCCCCGATTTCGGGGGCGTTTGTCATTTTGTACAACTCCATATTATTATCTTTATATAATTATTATAATGACAAAATTTGTCAAAAGTGTTATAATAATATTAATAATGGATTATTGTACCCATACGATTATTTTTAACATGAAATGGAGACTTTTTCATGTCAATATTCAAGTGTAAAATGTGTGGTGGCGCTTTAGAAATCGCGCCGAACACCACGATCATTGAATGTGAATATTGCGGCACGCATCAAACGCTGCCCAAGCTCGACGATGAGAAGCGCGAGAAAATGTATGATCGCGCCAACCATTTTCGTCGGAGCAATGAGTTTGACAAGGCTATGGGCGTCTATGAGCAGATTCTCATAGAAGACGACACCGACGCCGAGGCATACTGGTCGCTCGTACTCTGCCGCTATGGTATTGAGTATGTCGAAGACCCCTCCACGCACAAGCACATCCCCACTGTCAACCGCGTTCAATTCACCTCAATTTTCGATGACGATAACTATAAGTCTGCATTACAATACGCAGACAGTCTACAGCGTCACCTCTACGAAGAGGAAGCCAAGGCAATCAATGAAATCCAGAAAGGTATTTTGGCGATTTCCCAGAAAGAAGAGCCTTTCGACGTGTTTATCTGCTACAAGGAAAGCGATAGCCAAGGCAGGAGAACTCGCGACAGCGTGCTGGCGCAGGAGTTGTATTATCAGCTCAAGCAAGAAGGCTTTAAAGTGTTCTTCTCCCGTATCACACTGGAAGATAAGCTCGGCTCCGCTTACGAGCCTTACATATTCGCCGCTCTCAACAGCGCCAAGGTGATGGTAGTGCTTGGCACCAAGCCTGAGTATTTTAACGCTGTTTGGGTCAGGAACGAATGGAGCCGTTATCTCGCCCTCATTAAACAGGGACAAAAGAAAATGCTCATCCCTGCCTACCGCGACATGGATCCGTATGATTTGCCGGAAGAGTTCTCGCACTTGCAAGCGCAGGATATGTCAAAGCTTGGCTTCATGCAGGACTTGATTCGTGGTATTAAGAAAATAGTCAAAGCCTACGACCCTAAGGGTACTGTTGTAACAGCGGCAACAACCAGTAATACTTCCCCGCTGCTCAAGCGTGCTTTCATGTTCTTGGAAGATGGAGAATTTGACCGCGCAGATGAATTCTGTGAAAACGTACTCAACCAAGACCCCGAAAATGCCCACGCGTATCTTGGCAAACTAATGGCCGAGTTACGTATCAATAAGATCGAGGACTTAAAAAATCTCACTCAACCTTTGGACAGCAATAAGAATTTCCAAAAGGCTCTTCGCTTTGCTGATGACAATCTAAAAACTGAATTAAAGAGTTATGCAAAATATGCTAATGAAAGCGCACGGTTAAAACACATCCAGCACCTAGCAAATGCGCTGGCTATCCATAGGAGCGCACAATTAAAGCGCACCTATCGCTTAGCGAAAAGCACTATGAACTCCGCAACCACCGTAATCGAATACCAAGAAGCCGCACAACTGTTCCAGAGCATCAGCGGATATATGGATGCTGACTTGCTGGCGTGCGATTGCCTAACACAAGCACAAAAAGTCAGAGAATTCACCATTGCCGAGCAGGAACGCAAAGCTGAAGCTAATCGCATTGCAGAACAGGAGCGTATCGCTGCACAAGCCCTTGCAGCCGAGCAGGAACGCATCAAAGAAGCGCAGCGCCAAGCCAAAGCTGCACAATATGCTGAGGAACGGCGATTGGCAGATGAGGCAATCTTAGCTGAGAACAAAATCATTGCTCAGAAAAATAAGATTTCTAGAAAATTCATCCTATTTGCAGTCTTAACAGGAATAGTTCTCATTGTCATCGGTGCAATATCAGAATTTATGTACGGTCTTATTATGCCAATGGAGGGATACTCCCCTCTGTTCAATGCATTTATGGATGTGTTCTCATATTTTGTAGTTATTGTACCTGTAGCAATCTTGCCCAATGCGTTCGCATTATTATCCATCCTGTTATCGCACAAAGCCAAAAAGGCAAAAATCATCTTATCGATTTTAGCATTTATCACGACCGCACCTGTAGTACTATTAACATTGGTATTTTTGCTCGCACTAGTTGTTGCATTTGATCCAGAGGTCTTAGGAATCATTGGAGCATTTTGTATAGCTGGACTCCTTGATATCTGCGCTTGCATCTACTTAATAGCACTCCCCATCATAATAAAAAAGAAAATCTCATAAATCACCGGAAGGAATAACAGTCATGGCACTTTTCAAATGTAAAATGTGTGGCGGCGACCTTGAAATAGCCGAGGGCGTAACCATCGCTGAATGCGAATATTGCGGTACCAAGCAGACGGTGCCGAAGGCTATGGACGAGAATCTGCAAAACTTGTTCAACCGCGCAAACACTCTTCGCATGAAGAGCGAGTTTGACAAGGCAGAAAAGCTTTATGAAAAAATTATTCAGGCAGATTCTACGCAGTCCGAGGCTTACTGGGGCTTGATCCTCTGTAAGTACGGCATTGAGTACGTAGACGATCCCAAAACCTATAAGAAAATCCCCACCTGCCACAGAGCCTCCTATGATTCTATCATTGCCGATGACGATTACAAGGCGGCAATCGAATACGCCGACATGAGCCAGCGTATTCTTTACGAGGAACAGGCTAAGGAAATCGACAGAATCCAAAAGGATATCCTCGCCCTTGCGCAAAAGGAAGAAACCTACGACGTATTCATCTGCTATAAGGAAACCGATGCAGATGGTAAGAGAACGCAGGATAGCGTGATTGCCAACGATATCTATCACCAGCTTACGCAAGAGGGCTTTAAGGTATTCTATGCTGCCATCACGCTTGAGGGCAAGCTCGGTTCCGCATACGAGCCTATCATCTTCGCGGCACTCAATTCTGCAAAGGTCATGCTCGCCATCGGTACCAAGCCCGAATACTTCAATGCGGTATGGGTCAAGAACGAATGGTCAAGATTCTTAAAGATCATCAAGGCCGACCGCTCAAAGCTCCTGATTCCCTGCTATCGCGATATGGATGCCTATGAGCTTCCCGAGGAATTTGCGCACCTGCAAGCACAGGACATGGGCAAGATTGGTTTTATCAATGACATTGTTCGCGGTATCAAAAAAGTCATCAAGAAGGACGAACCTAAGCCGACAACCGTTGTTAAGGAAACGTTTGTAGCCAACACAAGCACCAATATCGCTCCCTTGATTAAGCGAATCTTTATGTTCCTTGAGGATTCCAAGTGGTCGGAAGCAAATGAATACTGTGAAAAGGTACTCGATATGGATCCCGAGTGTGTGGATGCATATCTTGGAAAACTGTTGGCAGAATTGAAGGTTTCTCGCAAAAAGGACCTTGAAATTCATCCTAAGCCATTCGATCATTTGGACAACTACAGTAAAATCATGCGTTTTGGAGACAATGCGTTGATTGAAGAATTAAAGCAATACAACGACACCATTCGCAATCGTAATGAAGAAAATCGTAAGGCGGGCATATATAGCGAGGCTATAAATCTTGCGAAGCATAGAACACCCGAAAGCCAAAATGAAGCCGCGCAAGAGTTTGATAGAATACCCGGCTACCGTGATGCGGATGCAAAGGCAGAGGAATGCCGTCAAAACGCGTTGCTTTTTGCATATGAATTGGCAAAAAAAGCTGCTGAAAGAGCTCATACCTCACAGCAATATCAGCAGGCAGCTCAAATGTTTCTGGCTATAGCCCATTATCCCCTCGCAAAAGAACAAGCAGATGCATGCATAGCAAAATCCCAGGAACTTGCTGAGGTAGAACGCAAAGATGCGATTTACACCGAGGCGACAGCAAGAATGGGTTCCGATAACATTGCTGAGAATGAAAAAGCAATAAGTATGTTTGAATCCATTAAAGAGTGGAGAGATGCAGAGGCAAAAATCGTTGAATGCCAAAGCCATATTGATGAATTAAAAAAGCTAGCCGAAATTGCTCGTTTAGAAAAAGAAGCAAGAGCCAAGCGTAACAAAAAAACTGTCATTATTACACTGTCTACAATCTTTGCAGTAATATTCGTTATTATTGCGATGAGTGTTTTTAGCATGATTAATACCAACATTATCATCCCGAACAGAGAATATGATGCAGCGCTCTCACTGATGCAATCAGGGAAATACGAGCAAGCAATCACTGCTTTCGAAAATCTTGACGGATATAAGGATAGTAATGAGCAAATTAAAAATTGTGAAACCTCTATCAAAGTTAGAGATTATCAAAAGGCTGATCAAGCGTATTCGAACAAAGAATATGAAAAAGCCTATTCACTATTTATGGAACTTAGCGGATATAAAGATAGCTCTGATAGAGCCAAAAAAAGTGCATTGCAAGCAGGAAAAGCTGCGTTGGATCAAAAAAACTACGACACAGCAATAGAATGGTATTTAAAGGTAGGAGCAAATGATGAAGTTGCGAACGCAAAATACCAGTATGTTTTAGCTCACAAAACCAGACATAATTATACTACATTCACATATTTGAGTGAATTGAAAAAGAAAAACTATAAAGATTCGAGTTCTATTTATTCGGAATTGTATGCTTGGAAGGTTGAACGCATAGTGGCCAACAACGATCCTTACTCAACCATAAAAATGACTTCCATTTCCAAGTATGATCCTGTATATATCCACTTCAAGCTTGTCGGAGGATATCCTGGTGAAATAATTAAACCGTACGTAAAATATACCTTACCCAGTGGAGAAACAGGAACATACAAATGGGATTATGAATGTACCAGTAACGACATCTTATGGTATGCATGGGCAGAGGGGCTTTATAATAATCCGGAATATGGTGAAGAAGGCACTTTGACTGTTACGTTATACCCAGACGATTTGAGAGACGATGAACCCATGGGCACAATAACGGTTAATATCGGACCGTAAACACATTAGAACAACACTTTTGCTGCCAGACAAAACAAAAAATAATTTAAGAAACAAATATAAAGGAGGCCATTATGGCAATAGCAAGCATCATCAAATATGAAGGCGACAACAGCACCTTTATATGGAAACATCCTTGTGAGGATTTCAACAGCATGACGCAGTTGATCGTTCACGAATCGCAGGAAGCGATTTTCTTCATGAACGGACAGGCACTTGATCTGTTCGGCGCAGGAAGACATACTCTTGAAACACAAAATATCCCCAAAATCGGCAAATTCTTAAATCGCATTGTTGATGGAGATTCCCCCTTTCATTGCGAGGTTTATTTTATCAATAAGACCGTGCAGATGGCAATCAAGTGGGGGACCGACAGCAAGATTCGCTTTATCGAGCCGACCATGGGCATTCCGCTGGAGCTCGGCGCTTGCGGCGAATTGAACCTGACAGTTTCGGATTCTCGCAAACTCTTGTTAAAGCTGGTCGGCACCATGAACGGCATTGCTTGGGGCGATAACGGTGCGGGCTTTACCAAGTCTATTCAGAACTGCTTCAGACCCCTCATTTCCACCGCTGTAAAGGCACACCTCGTCAGCGCAATCAAGTCGCAAAACATTGATATTCTTGAAATTGACGAAAACCTCGAAGCCCTCTCCGAAGTTCTGCGCAAGAGCATCGTCCCCGGTTTTGAAGAATACGGCTTAACCATTCCCCAATTCTATATCACCAACGTTGCCCTCCCTGAAAACGACCCCAATTTCCGTCGCCTGCGCGACTTACATACCATTTCCTTCCAGACCAGAATGATTCAGGCAGAGGCGCTTGTAAAGACCGCTCACGCCGAAGCAAGAGCACAAGCAGAAACCGCTCAGGCCGAAGCAGAAGCAAGCATCAAGGCGGCACAGCGTCAGATCGAACTGGAAAAGCAGACCACCGAAACCGAGATTGCCAGACGCCAAGCGGAGAGAGAGCTTATTGATGCACAGGCTAAGGCGCAAGCGGCAAGAATGGCAGGTATGGCAGAGGCTGAGATTGCGAGAGCAACCGGCATGGCAGAAGCAGAAGTTATGGCTGCCAAGGGTTACACGCAGAAGGACGTTCTCCAAGCCGAAGTGCAAATGGCTTATGCCGAGGGCATTGGCAACATTGATCTCGGCGGTGGCAGCGGCGGCGGTGGCGGTATCGCCGGTGATATGCTTGGACTTGGTGTCAGCATGGCGGCAGCAGGTGCCATTGCGCCTCAGATTGGCGAAATGTTCAAGGGCTTCTCGGCACCTGCTATGGAAACGCCCGCACCCGCGAGCGCTCCCGCTCCCGCAAGTGCTCCCGAAGAAAAATGCGCAAAGTGCGGTGCTCCCCTGCCCGCTAATGCAAAGTTCTGCTTGGAATGCGGCGAAAAGGTTGCTCCCAAGGTTCCCGAGGGCATGATCGTTTGTCCCGATTGCGGAAATACAGTACCCAAGGGCAAGTTCTGCCCCGAGTGCGGACACAAGTTTATCTCCACTTGCCCCAAATGCGGAAACACTCTTCCCGCAGGTGCGAAGTTCTGCCTTGAATGCGGCGAAAAGCTTTAATGGAGGATATGATAATGAAAAAAAGATTTAACTTATATCTGATTGTTTGGGCAGTACTGCTTGCCGTGTTCAATGTGATCGCATTTGTATCCCCCGGTTGGGCTACTATTGAAAAGACAACTCCCTCGTTCTGGATCGGATATGCTTTCATCAACGCTGCATTCGTAGGCCAGTTGGTCTGTGCTTGGATGGCGTTCAAGGATGAATCCGCGAAAAAGACATTCTATAATATTTCCCTATTTACCATTAGTTATGCCGGCTTGATTGCAATGTTTGTTGTTGGCGGCATCTGCATGCTCATCTCTCCCCTGTACGGCTGGATCAGCGCAATTGTTTGCGCCATCGTATTGGCAATCAGCATTATCGCTGTCGTCAAAGCCAAGATTGCTGTTGATCTGGTAGTTGAAGTTGAGGAAAAAGTAGCACAAGCTACTGCATTCATCTATGACAAGAGAGCGGAAAGCGAATCCTTGCTGGCAAGAGCAAAGACGGACGAGGCAAAGGCAATTTGCAAGAAAGTTTGCGAAGCTTTCAAGTACAGCGATCCGATGAGTTCTGCCGCGCTGGCAACCGTGGAAGCTGAAATTCAAGAGCACTATGCTCTCCTGAAGAAAGCGATTGTGGACGGCAACATGGAGAACGCAACCACAGAATCCGAAGAGGTATTGGCGCTGATTTCTGAAAGAAACAATAAGTGTAAGAGATTGAAGTAAAATATAAGCTCACTGAAAATACTATAAAGGAAAACAATAATGTCTACTTTTAAGTGTAAAATGTGCGGCGGTACATTAGAAATTCAAAATGGCTCGACAGTCGCTGAATGCGAATACTGTGGAGCCAAGCAAACGCTCCCCAAGCTTGACGACGAGAAGCGTGTGAATTTGTATGACCGTGCGAACCGCTTCCGCCGACGGAACGAGTTCGACAAAGCCGCCGCCATTTATGAACAGATATTAAATGAGGACAACACCGATGCGGAAGCGTATTGGTCTTTAGTCCTTTGTCATTATGGAATTGAGTATGTGGAGGATCCGCTTTCGCATAGACGCGTACCTACCGTCAACAGAGCGCAATTCACATCCATTTTCGATGACGACAATTATAAGTCGGCGTTAAAAAATGCGGATTCGTATCAGCGCATCATATATGAGGAAGAAGCCAAAGCGATTAACGAAATTCAGAAAGGCATCCTTGCGATTTCTCAAAAGGAAGAACCTTTTGACGTATTCATTTGTTATAAAGAAACCGATGACAACGGCAAGCGCACACACGATAGTGTTTTGGCGCAGGATTTGTATTACCAGTTAAAGCAAGAAGGTTTCAAGGTATTCTTTGCTCGTATCACGCTCGAAGACAAGCTTGGCAGCGCGTACGAACCTTACATCTTCGCAGCGCTCAATTCTGCGAAGGTGATGGTTGTGCTTGGAACTAAGCCTGAATACTTCAATGCGGTTTGGGTCAAGAACGAATGGAGCCGCTTCCTGTCGCTTATTAAGCATGGCGAAAAGAAAATGCTTATTCCCGCCTACAAGGACATGGATCCGTATGATCTCCCGCAAGAGTTTTCACACCTACAAGCCCAAGATATGTCAAAACTGGGCTTTATGCAGGATCTCATCCGTGGCATAAAGAAAATTCTTGGCAAGGATAAAAAGCCCACCCCTGCGGTAACCGAGCGCGTAGTCGTACAAAACGAGGCACACGACACAGCCCCGTTGCTTCGTCGTGCATTCTTATTCCTTGAAGACAGCGAATTTGACAGCGCAGACGAATACGCGGAAAAGGTATTGGATATTAATCCTGAATGCGCAGAAGCCTATATTGCAAAGCTCTTGGTAGAGTTAGGTCTGAATAAGCCTTCCGATCTGGCGCAATATAAAACTCCAATATCTGAATCGCCCAACTATCAAAAAGCTATTCGTTTTGCGACGCCTGACTATAGATCAACCGTAGAGGGCTACAACAACGCTATCATTAAAAGACTGGACACCGAGCACAAGGAAAAGCTGTATGCAAGCGGCATCACATTGATGCATGCACATAAATACGGTGAGGCAATCAATAGTTTCCAGCAAATCGCTTCGTACAAAGATGCTTCTGAAAAAATTGAAGAGTGCAAGCAAGCGCGACTTGAGGAAGCCTATTCTCAAGCTACGCAGCTTCTCAAAATCAAACAGTTTGATGATGCTACTAAACGCTTTACCGCACTTGGCGATTACAAAGATTCCAAAGAAAAAGTGAAGCTTTGTGCGGAACTGAAGGAAAATGATCGTAAAGACAGAATTTATGATCAAGCTATGCGTCATTTGAATACAAGTCACTATAACGACGCAATCAATACATTTGCGAGTATTGCGGATTACAAAGACTCAAAAGAAAAAATAGCCTTTTGTCAGGAAGCGAAAGAAAGCGCTCGTAAGGAAAAAATCTATGAGCAAGCTCTTAGGCGCATATCTTCCGCAAAGATAGTGAATGATCACATACTCAAGCAAAGTATCGAAGAGCTCCATTCAATTAGCGGGTATCGAGATGCAGATGATCAGATTCAAATACTGAATACACGTTTGGAAAAGTATTATGAAGATAAGCGCATTGCTGAAGAAAAAGCCCAAGAGCGCGCTGATGCGTTGCGCAGAGAGCGGGAGCGCCAAGCCGAAATTAGGCGGCTCAAGTGGGAAAAGGCCAAAAGAATTGCCAAAAAAGTAGCAATAATCAGCGCAATCAGCATCGTTTCTATCACGGTCTTGTTGGTATTGATGTTCACCTTGGTAATCCCTTTGATTCGCTACAACAAAGCGGACAAACTGTTCAATTCCGGTGAATATGACTCGGCTATGCAAATTTACGGTGAGCTGGATGGTTTCTCTGAAAGCGAACAACGAATCGCAGTGCTGAAGGGTATCGGTCAAATTGATGACGCTTCTTTTGAGGATGGCATCAAAACGATCCTCGCGGCAGGTGTTCCCGTCAAGCTGACTTATGGCATGGGCGGCGGTGATTTCTCCGGCGAAGAGCACATTTCCCTGCCCGGTAAACCGAACACTATTAATTTGAGCGTGTCCGGCGCAACGAATGTCGTTCCGCTGACCGAAACTGACAGCGTACCGGAAACCACAGAGTTCACCTACAATTCCTCTGCTGATTTTGCAGGTATTCAGACTCCCGGTAGAAACGGTTATCGTTTTGTGCAGTGGGAACTTGAATCCTATAATTATCAGACCGAAAGCACGTTTGAAATCCAACTCAAGGCTGTTTGGAGCACAAAGGACTATACCGTAAACTATGATCTTGCGGGTGGCGAGCTCGATGGCCAAAATGTTGCCGAGTATGATCCTGAAGACGATACATTCACGCTGATCAATCCTACTCGTACAGGTTACACCTTTACAGGTTGGATTGGCACAGATCTTTCTGAGCCCACTATTGAGGTTACTATTCCTAAGGGCAGTTACGGTAACAGAACTTACACTGCCACTTGGAAGGCGAATGAGTACACGATCAACTACGATGCGGCTGGTGGCTCTGTGTCCTCTGAAGCACAGACGGTCACATTTGACACCAATGTAGAATTCTTGATTCCCGAGAGATTGGGGTATACCTTCCTAGGCTGGTATAACAGCGATATTATGCAGGAAGACGGAATTTGGACGCGCACCGCAGATCTGTCCCTCGTTGCTAAATGGGAAGTAATCGAGTACGAAATTCGCTACGATATGGATGGCGGAACTAATTCGTCTAATAATCCCACAAAGTATACGGTTGACGACCAGATTACGCTGACACCTCCCCAAAAAACAGGTTATACATTTTTGGGATGGACTTATATGGAGCAATCCACGCCTGTAAAGGATATCACTATTTCTGCTGGTACTATAGGAGAACAACGTTATACCGCAAACTGGCAAGCAAACACTTACACCCTAACATTTGATGCCAATGGCGGAACAGTTTCCAAAAACCAATTAACAGTAACATATGACAAGAGTTATACCCTGCCCACTCCCGAATGGAGAGGCCATACATTCTCGGGTTGGTACACAGGCGTTCAAAAGGTTACGAGCGGAACATGGAAAAAAACAACCAATCTCTCGTTGGTAGCTAAATGGGATGCAACCAACTATAGCATCACATACGATTTGAATGGCGGAACGATTCCCACCGAATCGGCTAATCCGAACACTTACACAGTCTATGACGAAATCATTCTGACTGCACCGACGCGCACAGGATACACCTTTGCAGGTTGGACGTACGAAGGACAGACTGAACCTGTCATGGAAGTAACCATTCCTGTCGGAACAATCGGTGATAAAGCATATACTGCTAACTGGGAAGCAAATACCTATACCGTGACGCTCGACGCAAATGGCGGCAGCGTTTCCCCGGAAACAATAACTGTCACATACGATCAGAGCTTCACTCTGCCCCTGCCGGAACGCACAGGCTATACATTTGTTGGTTGGTACAGAAGCATCCTCTTCAAAGTAACGGATGGCGTATGGACAACCACATCAGATGTCACTTTGATAGCAAGATGGCAAATCATCAATTACAACATATCGTATAACCTGAATGGAGGCTCCAACGCATCCTCCAATCCTGCACAGTATACGGTAAATGATGAAATCATTCTTGCTGAACCGATACGCACAGGTTACACCTTCCTTGGTTGGACTTATGAAGGTCAAACTGAACCCACAAAGGTTGTAACAATCGCTCTCGGAACCACGGGTGATAAGGAATATACCGCAAATTGGCAGGTAAACACCTATTCGGTCACCCTTGACGCCAATGGCGGAACCGTATCTCCGGAAACGCTCGATGCAACATATGATACGGTTGTTACCCTTCCCGATCCGACGAGAGAGGGTTATACTTTCGTCGGTTGGTTTGTAGATGCTCAGCAGTATACCTCCGGAACATGGTTAACCGATTCCGATGTTACCTTAGTAGCAGAATGGTCGGCTAATAGCTACACTGTAACATTTGAGGATGTTGCTGCGCAGTCAAATACCGTTACTGTAACGTTTGATCATAATTATGACGAAGCACCTACTTCCACTGTTACTTTAACAAATGGGCAAATTTTGCCTTACCCCAGCAATCCTACAAGAAGTGACTATGTGTTCACGGGCTGGTATACCGACTCCAGTTTTTCAACACTATATGACTTCAGTGGAACAATCAGAGAGGATATGGTTTTGTATGCGGGGTGGAGCACTTGTACAATTCAAAATGATTCCTATTATCCTTGGAATAATTCAGATGGCGTTTTGACTTCTACTAACACATACGATAGTACAAGTTCCACTTACAGAATAACCGCAACTATGCCCGTGATTATTTCCTTCAGCTATAGAACATCGTCCGAGTCTTATGATTATTTGTACATCAAAAAGAATGGTTCAAAATTAACGAAATGTTCTGGATCAACCTCGTATGTTCCGTATTCCGTTTCTTTGAATCCCGGTGATTATTTGGAATTCCTATATTCTAAGGACTACATGGCTTATAACGGAAATGACCGTGCATACATTAAAGATCTGACATACACTTCTAATGTGTACTATACGAGCACAGCAACGACGGAGTGTAGTGATATTCCATATTTTGTCTATGATATTACCTCTAATCACGTTTTCACTACCGTATTCGATGCGAATGTTACATTGCTCGAACCCACCCGTGTGGGTTACACCTTTGATGGCTGGTTTAATGGCGAGACTAAGGTGGAATCCGGTAATTGGAGCATCGCAAGCGATGTTACCCTGACGGCGAAATGGAGCGAGACCCAATACACGATTACCTTAGACACCAACGGTGGTACGGGTGTTGATGCTTCGCAAACCGTTACCTACGAATCAGAGTACACATTGCCCACACCGACTAGAACAGGCTATACCTTTGACGGTTGGTTCTGTGATGATGTTCAGTATACCGATGGCACATGGTTGATTCCGAACGACATGACATTCGTTGCTCGTTGGACGGCCAGAACAGACATCACCTATGTGGTAAACCATCATCAGCAAAACGCGAATGATGATGGCTATACTTTGGAATCCACGCTGAACCTGACGGGAACCGCAGATACAGAGGTTACACCGGATGTGAAGTCCTTTGAGCATTTTGTTTCTCCCACGGCACAAACCGTTACAATTGCGCCCGATGGCAGCCTTGTTGTAGATTACTATTACAACAGAGTATCCTACGATCTCACATATGTAACGAACGGCGGAGATACGATTGAGAAGCAAACCTATAAGTATGACCAAACGCTTGTTGTTGCAACTCCTACAAGAAGCGGTTACACCTTTGGCGGTTGGTTTACCGATGCTACTTTGAGCACCGAGTATTCTGCTACCGCAACGCTGAATGAGGATACGACCATTTATGCATATTGGAGCGAGGAAAACAAACCTACCGACTTTACGTATAGTGGTACCGATGCGATTACAGTTAGCGGATATAGCGGAACAAGTACTACGATGTGGATACCTGCCTATATCGGTGGCGTGCCTGTAACAACTATCTCTGCTTCGGCGTTTGAAAACAAGACTGAACTTGTAAAGGTAGTTGTTCCCAACACAGTAACAAGCATTGGACTTGGCGCATTCAAGGGATGCAATGCAATTGAGGATATCACACTTCCGTTTGTAGGAAAGAGCGCGGATGCTACTTACTACGATGCGGTATTTGGCTATATCTTTGGATATGAAACATATCGTTCAAGTGGTGATTACTCCGGAGCTCCAAGCGATTCTTATGTAAATACGAATTATAGCACCACTCCCACCGGGGCTATATGGCAGTATAGCTATAAGAGCCGCTATAATTCCTATAGTTCTTATCATTATCGTACTTCCTTGTATTACTACATTCCCACTACAATCAAGAATGTAACGATTACAGTGCAGACAACAATTCCTACGGCCGCATTTAATAACTGCAACTTCATCGAAACCATTACAATTCCTACAACTGTAACGAGTATTGGAGATTATTCATTCCAAAATTGTAGCGCATTGAAGCGTTTGAATAGCACAACCGACGGTGAGTTTAACATTTCTGAGGGTGTTACCGAAATCAAGCAGTACGCTTTCAAGGGTTGTGATGAAATGACTAAGGTTGCAATTCCTGCAAACGTAACGAATATTGCTCCCTACGCATTCAACGCTTGCGCACAGCTCGCCGAGGTTGAATTTGCTACTGGATGTAAGCTCGAAACGATTGGCAACTATGCCTTTGCAGATTGTGTATCGATCACCGAGTTGCAACTTCCTACCACAGTAACGAGCATTGGAAACTATGCATTCAGCGGATGTATCTCTTTTGCAAAGATCAATAGCGAGACAGACGGCGAAATGCTTCTTCCCGAAAATCTTATCACGATTGGCGAATATGCATTCCAAAACCTCGAGCTGATAACTAAGGTAGTTGTTCCTGATACGGTAACGAGTATTGGTCTTGGAGCATTCAAGGGATGCAATGCGATTGAGGATATCACACTTCCGTTTGTGGGAAAGAGCGCGGATGCTACTTACTACGATGCGGTATTTGGATATATCTTTGGATATGAAACATATCGTTCAAGTGGTGATTACTCCGGAGCTCCAAGCGATTCTTATGTAAATACGAATTATAGCACCACTCCCACCGGGGCTATATGGCAGTATAGCTATAAGAGCCGCTATAGTTCCTATAGTTCTTATCATTATCGTACTTCTTTGTATTACTACATTCCTACGACGATTGAGAACGTAACGATTACAGTTCAAACTTCTATACCCCTTGCAGCATTCAACAGCTGCGACTTTATAGAAACAATTACTATCCCTGCAACCGTAACAAGCATTGGTGATTATGCATTCCAAAATTGCAGTGCTTCGGTTAGTGATTCTTATGCATCCTCATTATCGTATTGGAATGGTGTTGATGTAAGCACATATTTTCTTGGAAGTGGAACAGCAAGCGATCCTTATATGGTTTGCACTGCAGCAGATCTTGCATATCTTTCTCAGTCGGTGAACTCCGGCACCAGTTATGTTGGCAAGTATTTTGCTTTGAAAGTTGATATCAATTTAAACGGCAATGATTGGACGCCCATTGGAACCAAGTCTAACGCTTTTGCAGGAACATTTGATGGAAACGGAAAGAAGATTTACAATCTCTCCGTTACTGCAAATACTGCATATGCAGGTCTATTTGGATACGTAAGTGGAACTATTAAAAATCTTGGAATAGCTTCCGGCACAATAGCACCTGAATCAACGGCATCGAGTACGTATGTAGGTACGCTTGTTGCATATCTTTCGGGCAAGGTAGAAAACTGCTATTCGCAAGCTACCATTAATGTTAATGTGGCAAATATTGTCTACGCCGGCGGCTTGGTAGGACAGGTACATACCGGAGCTATTGTAAAAGACTCCTACGCAGCGGGCGATGTAATGGTAACTTCAACAGGTAATTATGCATATTCTGGTGGATTCGTTGGTATGAATAAGGGTACGATTGAAGGCTCTCTTGCGTTTGGAAATGTTACAGCTAAGGGTTCTGATGAGTCGCACAGCAGAAACGGCGGTTTTGTAGCAAACAATAGCGGAACATTACTTGAATGTTACAGAGTTGAAACCCAAACCCTTACTCAAAACACCACAATAGGTTCAGCATACAATGATGAAGCTTCTGTTTCCACTTATGAAGCTATGATTTCGTATGCGCAAACCAATTGGGACTTTTCTGCTTGGGAATTTGATTTAAGGTATCCTCGACATGACCATTTTTATTACGTCGATACAAATGCAGAAAATACCAAGGCTGGAACTGTAAGCCAAAGTAAAGTTTATCATTGTGATGATGTTGCTACTATAACCGCATCAACCAACGATGGTTATACATTTGTAGGTTGGTATTGCGGAAAAGACCTCGTTAGTACGAATTTATCATACGAATTTGCGGTTACCAACAATGTTATCATTGTAGCAAAGTGGACAGCAAATGATGCAACATATACGGTAAATTATTACAGAGAAAAATATACTTCTAACGGCTATGTGACAGAGTTAATTGAAACTGAAACACTCCCTTCCAAAACAGGAGAATCGGTTTCTGCTATTGTTAAGAATTACGATAGATTTAGTTTTTCTGAGTATACAAGCAATTTGAATGGTGAAGTCGCTTGGGATAACAGCCTTGTGCTTGAAGTTAGATATCGCGCCGACTACGACCGTGAAGGCGATTATATTTACTTTGGAGAATATCCTCAGACTATCAAAGCCGATGATGTTACTATTACCGATGTGGTGGACGACCGCGGCTATTATCTTGGTTCTGACGGCGACTATTATGCTAAAGTTATCGGTGTAAGGGATAGTTATGCTTTTAGCACTGGAGAAATGGTTTACAAAGGAAAAACATATTACTTCAAGGTTGAACCTATCCGCTGGAGAATACTAACCGAAGATGGTGGTAAAGCATTTATTGTTTGCGATAGCATTATTGAAAATATGGCTTATGATGCGGGCAGTGACAACAACTACAAGGATAGTGATGTCAGGGCATGGTTGAACGAAACATTTTACGATGTTGCATTCAATGATATTCAGAGAGCGCTAATGCTTACTACAACCATAGATAATAGCAAAGAAAGCACCGGATTTTCCAACAATCCCTATACTTGCGAAGATACCACAGATAAGATATTCTTGCTATCCTATGCAGAGGCAACTAATAGTGACTATTTTGCATCGAATTCTGATAGACAAAAATTAGCAAGTGACTATTGTCGAGCAAATGGAATCACGTTAAACGGATTGGCATTTGGTAGAGGCTATAACACTTCTTGGTGGTTGCGCTCTCCCAACTATTACTATGGAGCAACGAATAGTGCACGTGTGATTTATAGTAGTGGCGGCACGTCGGGCGATTCAATGAAAGCGGATAGCACATTACATGGTATTGTACCTGCAATGTGGATTCAACTCTAAAAACTTTAAGATTTCGTGCTTAATGTTGATATCAACCTAAATAGCAAGAGTTGGACACCGATTGGAACCAAGTCAGCCCCCTTTGCCGGAACGTTTGACGGTAACGGAAAGAAGATTTACAACCTTTCTGTAACGACGGATGTTGCAAATGCAGGATTGTTCGGCTATGTTAGCGGAACGATTACGGATCTCGGCATTGTATCGGGAACAATCTCACCTGCATCCACTTCTGCAAGCACTTATGTAGGTGGTCTTGTTGGATACCTTACAGGTACAGTTGAGAACTGCTATTCCAATGCAACGATCAATGTAAGCACCGTTAATACTACTTATGTGGGTGGACTCATCGGTCACATTGATACCTCGTCTACTGTAAAGGATTCTTATGCATCCGGAAACGTTACCGTAACAACCACGAGTGGTTTTGCTTATGCAGGCGGCTTTGCTGGTATGAATAAGGGTGCGCTTGAAGGCTCTATTGCATTCGGCAACGTTACTGCCAAGGGTTCTGACGAGTCGCATAGCCGAAACGGCGGTTTCGTTGCAACAAACGATGGAACTTTGACGGAATGTTTCAGAAGTGAAACTCAGGTTCTCACTAAGTACACAACCGCAGGTTCTGCATACTGTGACGATGGTACGGTTGATTCTTACTCCAACATGATTACATACGCGCAATCCAACTGGGATTCCGCGGTATGGGAGTACACATTGAAGTTCCCGACATTTAAGTAACATCACACAAGGCTGAAATGATACAATAAATATCATAATCAGCGCTCCTAGAGCACCATCCAAACGGATGGTGCTCTTTTTATTGTCAAATACCACATATAGTATTGGTAGGGTTTACAAAATCAACATGTTGTGTTATAGTACAGGTAGAATAGGAAGGTGATACAGTGAGCTACGGCAGACGCAAAATCTACTCCGAGCAAAGAGAAATCACAGCAGCCAATGTCAGGGACGAAGTAAATACGGCGTACGCGGTACACTGTCAAAACCAGTCCGAGATTGAGACGCTGTGGAACGAGTATCGGGGTCAGTCAAAGATATTACACAAAACCAAAGAGATCCGCGAGGAAATCAATCACAAAATTCATGAGGCACGCGCGTACGAGATCGCCAAGTTCCATAAGGGCTATGTGTTTGGCGAGCCTATCCAGTACGTGCGGCGTGAAAATACATCCGCAAAAGAGGCAGACGATGCTATCGCAGCGGATATCAATGCCCTTAACGGCTATATGTCCGACGCCAATAAGGCGGCTGTGGATAATGCCCTTGCGGAGTGGATGTACGTTGCCGGGACAGGCTATCGCCTGACACTGGCAAATGCAAAGTGGACAGCGGACGGCGACGAGCCTCCCTTCTCCATTTACTCGCTCGACCCGCGCAAAACGTTTATCGTGTACAGCACCGATGTGGACGAGCATCCGCTGATGGCGGTCTGCTGTGCGGTGCGCGAGAACAGCGAAAAGGTCTTTACAGTCTATACCGAGAAAATGGTTTATACATACGGCGATCAT
>JAEIGA010002908.1_pt1 | contig 26976 bp, 38 predicted proteins | sample 9270691 | NCBI WGS metagenome assembly JAEIGA01 (sample SAMN17057246, study PRJNA624740) | gut metagenome | biome: biome; isolation source: fecal sample | host: Bos grunniens | place: China: Xizang | collected 2019 | reverse complement strand
CTTATAACCTCCGGGGAAAGGGCTTCACGACCCGAAACGGTCAAAGTCCTGTACCCGGCAATTTGATCTTCAATATATACGCCGTTGATTTTCAAGGCTTCGGAGGGCAGTACAACACTCTCCGAAACCTCGTTTACATCAATAAAGTTGTACATACACCCTCCTACACCTTTCCTTGTTTTCTGCTATCTCTCGTATATTTTCTGTCCAGTTCAGCCTGCGTGTAACTTGCTGTAGCCCTTGCAAACTCTCTGCCGTCAACGGCAAAAGGCACTTCAATTACATACTCGGAACTGTTGGAATAATTGTAATCCGTGGACAGTTCGCCGCCGTATGCCATTGCAAGGTTAGGCGTTGCGATCTGCGGTACGGAAACAAGGTTTTCTGCGGCTCTCCAAGCATCTTTTACCATACCATCGATGCCGTTTACAAAACCCTTGCCCCAATATGCACCCAAATCGGCTGCCACCTTGGACGGACTGTGAATTTTAGCCTCTGCCCGTACTGCCTTATCAGCAGCCGCAGCCATTTGTGCCGCTGCGCTCCGAATTACCGCAAGTTGCGATCTCATACCCTGCGCAAAGCCACGGCTGATATTTGCGCCAGCGTTATATGCGGCAGCATAGCCAGCCAACAGTGCAGCATTGACAACCACAACAGAAGATGTTGCAACAGCGGGCGCTTTCGCAAGCCCTGCCTGCATACCCTTTGTAAAGCCGTTGCCGACTTTCTCGCCAGCACCCTGCACATCGCTTGCCGTGCTGTCAAATGCGCTTGTAAGTTTAGCCATTGCGGATTTTGCCCAATCGCCTAGAGCAGACAAACCGCTTTTCACCGCATCAATAGATTTCTGCATAGTTTTCAGCGATTTTTCGGCACTCTTTGCATCGGAAGCAATCGACTTCATACTGGAACATACGCTCTTGATCGCTGCCGCCATAACAAGCGTACCAGCAGATGCAACGATCATAGCCGCACCGAATGCAGCAATGCCAACCGATGCAGTAATAGCACCAGCACCAGCGACCAACGCACCAGCACCGAACGCAAGCAGAGCCGCCCCAATCATAAGCAAAGCAGCCGTACCCTCTGCGCTAACCGCTATCAGCAAAGGCAAGGCAGCCGCCAGAACAGCAATAGAGCCAGATGCCGCCAAAGTAGCAGCGGACATAGCCAACACAGCTACAGCCATTGCAGCAATAGCAACAGCAGCAGCAGCGATGCCAACAGCCAATGCAACAGCACCAGCACCAGCTACCAACGCACCCGATCCGAACACAACTAGGGCAGCACCTACAATTATCAAAGCGGCAGAGCCTTGCAAGCTAACCGATGCCAACTGCGGCAATACGGCAGCCAGCATTGCAATACTTGCAGATGCAAGCATTGTACTCAACGACATTGCTGCGATACTTGCCGCCAGTAAAGCGACACCAGCAGCAAGGGTGATAACTCCGGTAGCAGCCAAAAGTAGTCCCGCTCCAAGCGTTACAAATCCAGCACCAGCCACCAAAGCCGCACCACCCAATACGGTCAAGCCGCCTGCAAGGACAGCCATAGATGCAGCGTTTTTAATGCTTTTCGCCGTTACAAGCGGCAGCACAGCCGCAAACAAAGCAAGGCTTGTTGCAGCCAGCAAGGACATTGTGCCGATAATAAGGATTGCCGCAGCAAGAACAGTAGCACCCGCTGCACACAGCAGAATGCCCACAGATGCCACAAGCAGACCAGCACCCAACACAATAGCCGCAGCACCAGCAACAGCAGCACCAGCAGCAAACACAAGTAAGCCCGCACTAAGTGCTACAATAGCCAACGATGCTTGCAGCCCGTAGTTCGCCAGTATGGGCAGCGCCAAAGAAACGACCACCAGTGCAAGGGCGGTAGTCAAAGCCGCTGCTGCAAGGACAGAGAACGCCACAGCTACCACTGTAAGGGCAACGCCCAACAGCAGACCACCAGCACCCGCTACGCCTGCTGCAACGCCGAACGCAAGCAATGCTACGCTCAACTGCAAGATCGCAACAGAGCCTTGTGCGCCGTGTTGAACAATGAGCGGAAGCACCAAGGCGATCAAAGCCAAAGCCCCGGCAGCAAGTACGCAAGCAACTGCCATTGTTACAATAGCCGTTGCAACAAGAATCATACCAGTACCAAGAGCAATACACGCCACGCCTGCCAAAGCTGCGCCCACAGAGAACACGATCATTGCGCCACCAAGAGCCAAAATAGCAACTGCTCCGTCAGTACCATATGCAACGATTTGCGGCAAAATAGCCGAAATGATCGCCAAAGATGCCGCCGCAAGAACTGCGCCGACACCTACAAGCAGAATGGCTGCACCAAAAGCGATAAAGCCAACCGCACCAGCGGTCAAAGCCGTACCGAGCAAAGCAGCGCCTACAGCCAACAGAGCAATAACCGCTACCATACCGATCATCACACCGATTGCGCCCCAGCCTGCGGCAGCAAGTGCAATAGATGCCTGTGCCATTAGCATAAATCCTGCACCGATCAGCAGTACAGCACCGCCAAGCATAAGCATAGCAGCACCCGCCATAAGCGCCTGCGCTCCAAATGTACTTAGGGTTTTCAGCACAGCAACCATACCGATGCCAAGACCGACAAGGGCAATAACCAGCCCAGCCATTACCGCAATAGCACCCCCACCAGCACTTGCCAGAGCAATAGCGGATTGCGCCAACAGAGCAAAGCCGCCTGCGATCATAAGAACGGCTGCGCCTGTCATAAGGAAAGCGCCAGCCGCAGCAAGCAAGTCTTTTGAACTGCTTCCGCTTGCTTCGCCAGCAGCTTTTGTGCCGCCTGCAATGCCGAACAGCTTACCCGCAATACCACCAATGCCCTTGCCTGCCATTTTCAGCAAGCCACCAGCAAAGGAAGTCAATCCCGGTGCAACAGTATTGGCAACTTTAAGCCCGACAAATGCAATAGCAAGCCCCTTTAACACGGGGGCAAACTTTGCGATTGTTTCCTTGTTCTCCGTTAAGAAGTTCGCAACTTTCTTGATCGCCCCGGCTACGCTGTCACACACACTTTTGAATGTATTAAGCGCATCCGTCTTGCTAAATTCGCCATTTGTAATGCCCAACGCTTCGCCAACGGCTTTCAACGCATCGCCAACTGCCGTACCTACACCGCTAAAAGATTCTTTCATTACTGCCAAAAATTCTTTGACAGTAGCAACGGTAGAACTCACGGCATCGGCAATGGCTTGTGCATCAATGCCGCCAAGAGCGTTAGAAAGGGCGTTAACTGCATCAATTCCCACTTGCGACAGCACATCAAAAGCAGGGGTCAGCTTGTTACCGATGGTTTCTTTTAAGCCGTCCATAGCTTGACCAACGGTTTTCGATTCAGTAGCCATCTTGGAAAAGCTGTCACTTGTTCCGACCTTTTGGATGGCATCGAAAAACTCGTCTGTTTTGACTGTGCCGTCTTGCACCGCCGTAACCATTTCGGAGGTACTCATACCCATTTCTTTTGCTACAGCGGCAATACCAGCAGGGGTCTGCTCAAGCATCAACTTAAAGTCAGCCCACGCAACCGTAGGCTTTGCCGCCATCTGCGTTGCCTGCTGGCTCAATGTTTTCATAGCCTGCTGCGGGTTTTCCGAAGCAGCGGCAAGACCGCCGAAGCCTTTAACCAGCTTGGCGGTGTTCTTTGTGCCAACAGCGGCAAGCTGTGCGTATGTCTGCGCCATTTCGGACGAACTGTAAACGGATGTTTCTGCAAATGCTTGCAGTTCCTTTTTTACGCTGTCAATCTCGCTTTGGGAAGCACCGATAATGCCCATATTTGCAGCAAAGGTTTTCCACGCAGCATTGGAAGAATCAATCTCGCTGATCATCCCGGTAATGCCGTTTTTGATTGCGCCAAAGGCAGCTTGTCCCGCACCAGTAAGAAAGCCAAAGTTTAAGCCGCTTTTGACCTTGCTTGCAAAGCTGTCTGTTACGCCTAGTGCGTTTTTGAGAGTAGAAGAAAAACCGTTGTCCGTTGCGGACAATATAGCTTTTACGGAATAATTTTCTGCCATATTCCCTCACTCTCCCCGTTTGAGGAACTTGGCTAACCCGGAAAGTTTGCTCTTGCTTTCTTTCTTTGTTGCATCTTTTAAGTGCTTTTCGTAGTCATAGAATTTCTTGAACTTGCTATATACGGGCTGTCCATTTTTCTTTGTAGCTTGTGCGCTAAAGGTCAGCCACGCTTGCAAGTGGTTTCTATAGTCCATATCTATCTGCTTCAACCTCACGGCTTCCATAAGCAACAGATATTCGGGTATAGTCAATCGATCTACTTCTGCGAAACTCTTAAAATCCAAATACCGAAAGCAATTTAGAGCAACTTCCCGGTATAAGTCCTCAAAGGATGTTAGTTCTTGTTCTTCTGTTTCTCGACTGCTTCCAGAATGCTCTCCACGGTCTTCTTGGTAGCATTGGCATTCCTTAAAAAATCGAGAACATCCTTAAACAGCTTATCAATGTCGGTGTTTGCATCGTCAATGTAGGCATCCAAAGCCTCACGGGTGATGCGGGGATTCTGGCTTGCATTAGCAGCAAGCAGGATTTCTTCCATATCTTCCAGATCACCGTCCATAACGCCAGAGATGTAATAACGCAAGCCAATGTTACGCTTTACATCGGGCAGACCGTCCACGGGAGTGCCGACCTTTTTATTGATCGCACGCATAAAGCCCATACCGAAATTAAACTGATAAACTACGCCATTGATAGTCAACTCAAACATAATCATTCTCCTATACTTAAAAAATTAAGGGGGCGAAAAGCCCCCTTTTATGCACCTGTTTTTGCGGTGTCAGCAAACACATAGTTTGCCATTTCCTGCTGATCTGCGGAAACGGTCACATCGCCACGGACACCCGCACCGTTGATAGCAAAGGTGTGGGACAGTTCGACAAACTCTTCTGCGGAAGAAGTCTGCTCCAGTTCCGTGATATAGCCTTGGAAATAGCGACCCTTGAACTTGTTGCTGCCCTCTGCGGCAGGCTCGTCCAGATTGGCTTCCCAAATGTCCAGCAGATCGCCGTTGTCCAGCGCATCTTCCAGCTTTGCCACCATTTCATCATTCTTTGCCAGAATGGAAGTGCTGGTAATCTCCTGTTCGATTGCGCCGGGAGTGGTGATAGAGCCATCCTTGGTAACGGTGGCTTCGCTTTCCTTGGACTTGGTACGGCTGTTCTCGGTCACGAAAGCGATAACTGCGCCGTCTTTGGTAGCAGCATCCTTGTGCAGTCTGTACAGATAAACAATGCGCTTGCCCTGTACGCCCTCTGCAAAAAGCTGCAAGTTAAATTTCTTCATTGCGTTACCTCCTAACTGAATAACCCCTCTAACTCCACGACACCGTGAAGCAAAGGGGTTTTGGTTGTGTTATCCGTGAAAATTCGGCTGTTTACATTCCGAATTACCCACGCAAAATTGCTTGTGCGGTTAATCGATCTGCAAACAGTCTTGATCTCAAAGGCAATGCGGGAAACTGTGCCACGCTGCCGGGTGTTGTTATGCCATATATGAATAGTGGGATAAACAGTACCTGTAACAGCGTTTTTAAGTTCCTTATCAGCCTGCCGGAAATCGTCCATATAAACAAAGGGATAGGGCGTATCTTCGGGCGGCAAAACGCCGTCATACACCGCATAGCCCTTTGCTTCAATGCCCAGTTTTAGGGCTGTGAAAAGTTCCTGTTGTGCATCCATCCGATTACCTCACAAGTTTTTGAATATCGCTCTTGAATTTTTCTTTCTGTTCGTCAAAAGCGGGACGGACGAAAGGCTGGGCATCCATAAAGCGTGTGCCGTACTCCAAGTACGGGGAATATTCGGTTGTAGGCTCAACCTCTGCCGTAAAACCACCGTCCGTCAATGCAAGACCAATGCTTCGCTTTGTTGTGCCTGTCGCATAGCCCTTTGTAAAATCAGCCTTTTGCTGCATTTTCCGTTGGAGTTGCGACCCGTTATGCTTAACGACACGCTGCACATCGGTCATTTTCACATTGTCTTTCAGTTTCTTTTGCAGGCTGTCCAGCCCCGTAATTGTGATCTTAGGCATTTACTGCACCTCGCTGACAATAAAAATATGCTTTGTTCGCAGCTTTCTTTCTTTGTCAACACGATAGCGCTTTTCGCCAATACGGATGCGATCGAAAGGCTTTGTGTAATGGTTTTGCAAGCGGACGGTTTTGCTGCCCTGCTTCAATGCGCCGTAAACAATGGTCATAGTTTCCGTGCCTGTGTCAGTAACAGCAGCATACCGCACTTCCTCTGTTGGGATGTCTTCCCCGTAGTCCCCGGTGGAAGCATCATATTCTCCCGCTTGGATGCTCACAAAGTAAATCGGTGTGTCGAATCTCAAAGGAATCTCACCCGACCTTTTGCGCTCTCCTTTTGGGATTCAAGGAATGCCTGTATATCGTCCATATAGCCGTCAAAATCACAATCCGTAAACTGCTGACTTTCGCCCTCTACGGAATGGCTTTTAATGCCCTCCGACCCGATTTTATTAAAGCGGATAATAGAAACCTCACGGACAATATAATCTAGGCTCTCGGGCGGCTCTATGCCCCCTAAAAGGGTTTTAAGCCGTGCCGTGGTGGTTGAAATAATCAACTTTAGCATATTGTCCCGGTCTGTTTCATTCGCTGCAATGCCAAGCATCAATTTGAGATCGCCCAGCATAATTCCACCCCCTTATTCCTCGGTGGTTTTCTTTGCCCTCTTTGCCGGGGCTTTCTTAGGCGCTTCCTGTTCGGTTGCTTCTTCCACAAGCTGAATCAGCGGTACACCCTGCAAGTTTCCGCTGCCTGCCAGTTCCGCAAGCCGCTCGTTAGTCACCTTAACCCCGGAGCGGGGGAACACATCCCCCGCATTGTAAGGGTGGTTATTGTCCTGTAAGTCGATAAAGTACCGTATTACCTTGTACATATCAAGCACCCGCAGCAGGGTTGATAGTACCGACAATAACCTTGTCCAGATATTCGGGATAGAACATAACGCCGGACATCATCAAAGTGTCAACAGTAGCGTTGCTGGTGATGGGCTGGTGATTCATACCGATAAGACCAGTAGAATCGGAAGTCAGACCAAAAGTTCTTGCAACATCGCCGCTGTTAGCAGGGATGTAAGCGCCACGGATATTTTCCTTTGCGGTGGAAATGGTCTTGCCCTTGGGAACACGGGGAGATACCATCACAGTACCCAGACCAAGGAAGTCACCGACATAGGACAGACCAAAAGCAGTCTGCATAGTGATCTGTGCGTTGCCCAGATAGTCAGCCACATCCAGAGGGGACAGGAAGTGGATAGGGGTAGCGCCCTCATCCTCGTGGGCAACATTCAATGCGCCCCAAGCGTTTGCCAGAGTAGCCTGCAAGCCAACGCCCTGTGCCTTGCCAGTACCAGCAGCCAGCATATCGAAGAAATCCTGCTTGATACCCTTCTGGATTTTTGCAACCAGCTTTTCATCGGACTGGTTGATAGCCACATCACGACCGTGCTTCTGGATAGCTTCGGCGGTGGTGTTGCGGCGGTACTTGTTCAGCACCAGTTCCTTGGTGTCTGCCAGTACACGGGTTACCTTGGTAAGACCAATGGTTTCGCCCTCGCCTACCTGCTCGGCAATCTCGCCGCACTCGGTCTTGTAAATCTTAATGGTAGTGCCAGCAGCCATAGAGTCCATCTCGGTAATGCCCAGCACTTTCTGCAACTCGGTAATGTTGCTGGTGAACTTGGACACGAAATCGATGGAAATACCGGGGGTCAAGTCAGCCGCAACATTGGTGTTTTCCTCAGCGAAAAGCTGAATGTCAAAATACTTCTTCATTTTCTCAATCCTCCAATTTTAGAAAAGATGTGCGTTTTCTTTCATTAAACGCTGTCTTTCTGCTCTGTTCTGGACGGCAAGGATTTGTTCTTTTGTCATACCAGCGGGTGCGCTGCCTGCCTTGGGTGCAGCACCCTTGAGAGCATCCTTGACAGCTTGATCTTTGGCAGCGTTAAACAGGGTGATAAAGTTCTCCACAGCGGCTTTCGTGCCCTCTGCATCCTTTGCAATAAGGTTTGCCAGCAGTTCATCGCCGACATTCAAGCCCTTATCTTGCAGCATTGCTCTTGCCTGCTTAGCCATAGCTGTAAACTCTTTTTCACGATCAGCGGCAGCCAGCTTTTCTTCCAACACACGGATACGCTCCGCAGCCTTTTCCTCTGCGGTCATTTTTGCCAGCCGTGCAGCTTCGGCAGCTTCTGCCTTGTCCTTTTCGGTTTTCTTATCCTGTTGCTTCTGCCATTCGGCAAACTTTTTGTTGATCAGCTTGTCCACATCATCATCGGTGTACTTTTTCTCTGCTGCTTCCGTATTCATACCCGGCTTGTTAGAATTGTTTTCCGGGGTTTCCGCAGCAGGGTTATTGTCTGCCGCTTCCTCTGCAAAAAGCTGAATGTTGAAAAGTTTATCCATAGTAATACCTCCATATTTTTAAGACTTTTGCTTGTCTTTTTTCCGTAGCTTTTTGTGTGTTCCACGCCTGCACATTTTGTTTGTCCATAGCTTTTTATGACTTCAATGCTTGGTCGCTCGTTTGTGTCCGCACATAAGCGGGGTAGTTGTCAGCGATCATTTGAACGCCAACAAAAAAGGAATCTACCAAAAGCTGCGCATCTTTTGATAAATCCCTGTACTTTATCTCAACCGTTCCCGGCTTAGATACATATTCAATTTTATCCGCTGTCAATTCCTCGATGGAATAGATCAGCGTTTGCGCTAATGTAGAAACGGCGGCGCATACAATGTCTTTACCTATTTCCGCATAGTGTGCGTGCCCTCTTATAGATAAGCCGTTTTTATGTTTGGTTATGACTATCATATATGCCGCCTTTCATTGCATTATAAAGCACCACCCCGAAGGATGGTGCTTGTTTTTATTCAGCTTCCACAAGAGAAATGTCTGTAAACACATTCAAAGACCCAAGCATTGCGTTTGTGGTGGTGAATAGGAATGCGTAACCCTTTTCCGCTTCTGCTGTAAAGGTCTTTGAGCAAGAAAGCGCACCACCAGTGGCTATGTCTTCCCAACTTTCATATGTCCACATATCTCCGTCTTTTGTGCATTTTTGCAATCGAATACGCAACTCGGCATTTGCACGACTGGCACTGAATGCATACTGCTTTCCACTCTCCAAATCTACAGGTACAGCGATACCGTAGCCATTTAAGGCATTACTTACACTATCAGTTGTTGTACAAATCCATTGCAAGGAGTTCTTTGTTACCGCTAAATCAGATAAGCTAATCGCTTCGCAATCATTACCTTGTGAATAACCAACGGCGTTATCGAAGTAGTACATCTTATCCAATGCCATTTCCTTTGCAGTAGTTGGCATAGTAAAAGCTCCGTCACGGAAAACGGCAGTTCTCTTGTCCAGTCCTAACAAGTCCGACCTTTCGTAAACCTCATAGAACTTTCTATATGCGGCATCCGCAATTTGATACTGTCCCGATGTGTTAGGATGCACACCGTTTGTCTGCGTAATTGCGGTGGTAGCACTACGGCTGTTCACAGGCAATTCTTCACTAATACAGTTGTAGTCTGTGTCAAATTGTCCCGATAAGTTGATGCTTTCCACATTCGCATATTCATCGGCAATGCCTTTATACAACTCATCCATATTGAACACATATTCCTGCAAGGCTCTAAAGTTGGCAAGCGTTCCCTTTGCACCATAGTTATTGGCGCAACCATCCAAAGAGGGAATTTGTAAGCCAATTAAAACGATTTTCATATCGGGATTGAATGCCAAAAGCAAGTCAATAAATTGCTTTGCTTGCGCTTTATAGGTATCTTCTGCGGTAGTGGTATTGTTCCAACCTAAAAGAATATAGCATTGATGGATAGTGGAGATACCCAAATCCTCGCAGTAAGCTGCAAAATCGATTGCACCGTTATATACAAACGGATTGCCCTTTTCCTGCTCGATTGCGGTATAGGTAATAGCAGATGTATCAATGCCACCGCTAACCCAAGTTAAAGTGCCACTAGACGGCATCTCACCAGCGCCGTCATACTTCTTAAACTTGATTCTATCGGCTTCAATGGTTTCCAGTTGCCACAGAACATCGTTAGCATCTTTGTAGATACTTTCCTGATCGTTGTCGGTCTTATTGTGAGAGCAAGAAACCCAATAGTTATTGGAAGAAGTTGAGGTTTTCAAGTAGCTTGCAAATGTCCAACCACCGTAGCCCTCATAATAAGCGCCATTATTGGGAGCGCAAGTGCCAACGAAATTGATATTTGCCAATCCGTCGCCTGTGGGGGCTGTGCTTCCGTCCAATGCGACAGCGTTTGTGTTCGTCAATCGTCTGTAAAACTCGCCAACCCATTTACCGCCATTGGTTAAGCTATCACCAATACACAGGATATTGAGCTGTCTTGTGTTGTTGATACCCTTTTCCGCAACCACTAATTGAGTAGTCTGCTGATCCAATACATTTCCGGCATCATCACTAACAGTAATGGTCAAAGCATATGTTCCGGCTGCGGTGGGTGTTGCTTCAAACTTACGCCCCCAGCACTTACCAATAGAACAGGTGGCAAGGATGTTGTAGTTATAGGGATTCTTGCAAAGCATAATGCCCTTATAAAACAACTCAAATGTATCTCCCACTACAAGATTATATTTTTCGGGTAAATGGAGAAGATTTGAAGTTGTTGGTACTTCCTTGCTACTTTCAACCAGATTTCTAACTTCTTCGATTTCTTGCTGTAATTCCTGTTTATCTTTTTCGTCCATAATTGTAATAGACATATTTTACACCTCCAATTCAATAAGTGTGAGTTTTCCGTTAACGACATTTAATTGATAGGGTTTCCTCGTTACGGTATCAACAAGTGCCACTCCAGAATTATTGAAGTACAGTTTTGTATCAGCGTTATAGGCAACTTCCATCCACGCCCCGGCATCGTTTAGAACGGTGGTGTTCGGGTAGTTGCTGTGAAGCGCCTTGAATGCGTTGATCTCTGCATCGGACAGCGGTGTTTCGGTGGGGGTTGCAAGGATATACTCGAAAATTACGGGGTCACCCTCGGAATACTTCTCTGCAATCCAACTATTCAACGCATCGTGGTCACCATTAAACCGAACATTATCGGTTATTCGGATGTGAGTCGAACTAACGGCTGCTCCGACAAAACCAGCGGTCTGCCCGTTGTTGAATGTATCCTGTCTGGCAACCGTGGGATAGTAATTACATTTACAAGTAACGAGATCGTTTGTGTACATCGCTTCAAAACCCGATGGCAACTGTACAAACATCTCGCCCCCGGTTTCAGCCAAAATGCCGTGAGTTTCCTCACCTGTCAATGTGACTTTGCCAACCCTCTGTACATACACGCCCCGTGCAAGGTCTACTTCGTCACAAATCCATTGCTGACCGTTTGCATCGGTGTAGTTGCCGCCGCTGGAAACGGGGATGCCGGGAAGTGTGCGGGGAATGGTGATGGTTTGCTCTTCCTTGTAGGCTTCCCACGGAAGCGGTGCATCGCCTGCGTTGACCATCGGATAAACGGTGACATTATAGGTTTTTTGCGTCTGCACGGCGTACTGTATCAAGTAATGAGAATACTTGCTTGCATCAGCCGTGAAACTAACGCCGCTACCGTTATCCACCGCAATAGATACCCAGCCGCCATTTGCCATACCCCAAACTGTCAAAGTAAGGTTAGCGGCAGCACCAGTAAGGAAATACACACCATCGGGCAGGCGCAGTTCCGAATTGACCTGTATGCCGAAGCCCTCTGTGGAAGTTCCCGAAATTTTAATACTGCCATCGCCGGGCACATCGATTGTAACGCCGTTCCTTGTGACAGACGATTGAATGTTCTTGACCAGATTTGTACCGTACACTTTCACGCCAACCGTTCCGCTTTCGCCCACGCTGACAATATCAACGGGAGCATCCGGGGTGGGTGTTCCGTCTTGCGTAGATTTACCGAAAATCCGCAGACCTCGCAAATAATCACCCGAACAATCAGCCGCCGTTACGCTTTCACCCTCTACGGTCTGCACAATGGCATTTGCACGGGTTCTTGCGGCGTCATTTGCCAACTGGTGCAATTCCGTGTAATCTTCCGGGATAGTTGCAAGCGTTGCTGCGCCCTTTGCTTCAACGGCTGCCATCTGCTCGGCTGCTTTTTCCTCAATGTCAGCCATAACAGAATCGCCAGCCCCAAACAAACGCTGCTCCCACTCCAACAGTACATCCGAATAGCGATCTACAACGCTGCCGCCATTGTTCATACCGTTTCCGACAGAAAGACCATCGTGTCTTTGGGTGTGCCACGCATAATCCTTTGTGCTTCCCGTGGTGCAAGCAAATTCGATCAAGAACACCAACGGTCCAGCATACTGTGTCGATTGGTCGCTGATAAGCCACGACAGAATAACAACAGATTCATCCTCGCTGTTGGGACTGATCTGCAAGTCTTTCACTTCGTAGCAATCTTCGTTTGTATCTTTGGTGGAAGCATCCACATTCATCCAATGGACAATCACCCGGTTACACAAAGACATATCGTGACCGTCAATTCTCCGGGGAATCTCAAAGGTGCATCGCTCGGAATTGTGGTCGTACTGCATAATCGTGACTTTGCCAGACATATTTTTGATTTCCCTTGTTACGGGGTCAATCGTAAAATGCGGGTCTGTGTCGTACAGGCTATGCAAATGCGCCATTTTATCACATCCTTTCTAAATATAAAAAGCACCCTCTGCAAAGTGCTTTCCTTTTGTGTTAATGCTTTTTGAATTGGTTGTAGCTTTCGGTTGTTCCACCGCTTGCAAGGTGATCTAACCACGCTTCGTATTCTGCATCATCCTCATAAGCCGCCGTGCTGCAGCGGCAGTGTGGGTGCATAGGCGGCGCATTTTCTCCGGGCATCATTTTATCAACCCGGAATCTTTTGCCGCTCAAAGCGGCGCAAATGTCGCAACAGCCGCTATTTACGATAAATTCGTACATATCAAAGCCGTTGCGCTCAAATGACCGCTTTTGTGCATCGGTCTGCACCCTTGCCAACTCTGTACGCATCAATCTTTCTGCGTGGTATGTGGATATTCTAAAGGTTTTCTTTAACTCCCTTGCCAAAACACGGGGATTTTTGCCTTGTATCAAGCCCGATTGCAGCAGCTTCGATAGATCGGCTTTCATCAACTCTTGATACTGCCATATTCTATCGGAGAATGTGGCGTTGTGGAAAGATGCGTTTACTATGGAATGCGCCATTGTTGCGTTGTTGCGGACGGTCTTTCCCAAGATGCCAGCTTGCCGCTCCAATTCTTCCATCGTTCTGCCTTGCAGAATTTCACCCATAAACTTTTCCAGTTCGTCAAAGCCTGCGATTGTTTCCAAGCCGATATTGGCTTTTAACATCTCCAAGCGGTTGACTTTCATAGTCAAGTTATACAGCCGCATTTCCTCGTTTGCCTTTGCGGAAAAGTCCTTATCTTTGACATACCGCTTTGCTTTGCGCTCGTAGGCGGCTATATCCAGCTTTGAAACACGCTTTTTCGCTTCGGCAATGGTAATACCCTCTGCCTTTGCATACTTGCCGTAAAAGCTGTCTATTTCCTTTTGGACGGCATCCAGCATATTGGAGTAAATTCGCTCCAATTCCCGGTCATACGCTTTTTCGTCCTTTATGTAGCCTTTGAGCGCATCAGCTTCCCGCTTTGCCCAATAGTCCTTACTGTTCATTCAAACCACCGCTCGCTTCCGGCTTGTCTACCGATGCTGCACCATCTGTTTCTTTTGCAGCATACGGGCTGCTAAACATAGCATCGTCAACAGGCGTTCTTTCCGGGGGCTTGTTCTCTTCCTCGATCTTGTCCAGTTCATCTTCCACATTATCCACAATGGACAGAACTTTCAACTGTGTTTCGTGGGAAACGATGCCCTCAATGCCCTGTGCGATCTGTGCTTCTTCCAAAAGGTTTGCCGGGATGTTATTGGTGAACTTATAGGAAAGCTGCACCCAAGAGTCAGCAGGCACTTTTGAAAGGGGATGCCCGAAAAGGATTTTGTAACGGCGATTCATACCGCTGGTAAACTTTCTTTCTTTGGTCTTTGCCAAATTGGACATTGCTTGCAGCTTGTACTTCAAAGCAACGCCAGTAGCAGAGCCAAAGTTTTCATCGGAGATATTCGCTACCATAGAGATAGCAAAGATAAGCCGCTCCAAGCGCTCCAAAAGGTTTTCCTGTGCTTCGTCAGCAGAGGGCTTCGTCATAAATTCAGCAATAACCTTTTCGGAGTTTTCTCCGTGGAAATTCACAATGCGGTTGTCCCGCATATAGCGTGTATCTTCATCCTCTACGAGTGCGCCCAAAATCTTCAAATAGGCATCTGCGAAATAGTCCACATCGTTTGCCTTTTCGCTGATTGCCTTATTGTAGGCATTGACCATAGACAGAACAGGCTCAAAAATGCCCTGCCGTTCCTCGTTCTCCAAATACTCGGTAGCGGGAACATCGGGGAAATAGTGTGCTTCCCAATCTTCATCGGTAAACCTTGTGCCGCCCGTGATCTGGAAATGCCGCACACCTACATTATTGGAAACGCTGCCGAACTCGTTGCCCTCCCAATCCTTGTAGACCCGGACAAAGTACATCGGTCTTTCAATAATGGAATCGTCATAGATCATAAACGCATCCATCGGGGAAAGGTATGTAATGCACAAATTCTTTTCATCGTCAAGATAGTACATTTCATAGCCCTTGCCGTAGATGCTGCACAGCTTGGACAATTCAGCGTTGTTATCGTCTTGATCGTTGTACTGGTCAAGATATTCCACGAAATCGGAAACAGCTTCATCGTCTGCCGTGGTCTTGATAGGGTTGCCGATAAAAAAGCCGTTCATTGTGTCAACGATATACTTGGGGAAGTTGACCACAATGCGGTTATCGGGTTTCCAACTTGGCTTGGCAGCCTGCAGCAGTATATCGTGCTGGCTGGTATAGGCATCGTGCAGCTTTCCGTATCTGCTTGTGATGTTCTGTCTGTGTTTGGCAAGAAATTTGTCCAAAATCTCAATGGTCAGTTCTGTGCCTGTAGGTAAACGAAACAATTTATATTCCCCCTCTTATTCCCCTGTTAAGTCTTGGTGGCTCTATGGGCTTCGGATTCTCATATACACCCGTCAAAGCATCCGGGGCATCATCGTGTGCGTTTTTGCCCTCTTTTTGGTATCTGCTTATATCGGCTGCAAAGTCTGCCCAGCGATCTTGCCAATTCACCGGGAAATACACATTGTTCATTACGCCCGTGCTATTTGACAAAATTCTAGCCGTTTTGTTTTGCGCTTGGTGAAACCATTTAATAACCGTGTGGTTGTTGCCACGCTCCCGGCATTCTCTTTCCACATTCCGTGCAAAACCTCTGCCGCCGTTGTTCGATTCGATAATGGAGCAGCCCACATTATTCCTTGACAACATTTCCGCTGTCGCTGGCTCTGTGATCTCCATTGCATCTTTGGTATATAGAACATCCAAAATATAATAGGATGCGCCATAAACGCCATAACAAATAGAGCAGAGATAATCGCTGCCCGTGTCTGCCGTATCTGTGTAATTGAGAATGTACTGGAAAAGCGGCTTGCCTGCATCGTCCTTTGGTATGTCGGTGTAGGTCTTAAACCCGGTATAGAGCCTGCCCTTTATGTCGATAGGCTCTTGCTGGTAGTTTGCAAGGATAATATCTTTGTTCATATTCTTTGTTTTTAGATCAAAGTCAGCCCTTGAAAGAATATCCTCGCACAGCATCGTTCCATCGTCCTGTACGGCTTTATAATTTATGTGTATGACATTATCGAAGTTTGCCAGAATGTAGCCTGCAAGGTCATTGGAAGCCCAGCGGGTCATAATAATAATGATTTTAAAGCCCGATTCTGTACGGGACAACATCGTATTGTTAAACCAATCGATATGCGCTTGCAGCGTGGTTTCGCTGTATGCTTCTTTATCGGATTTTATCAAATCGTCAATGATCATTATGTCGCAACCAAAGCCCGTTGCTGTGCCGCCCGGAGATGTTGCAAGGTAATTAGCTTGTTCGCTGCCATCTAATGCCCATTTGGAAGCGGCTGCTTCGCCGTACTTGATCTTGGTATCGGGGAAAATGTCATTGTAAACGATAATTCCCTCTGTAGGCTTTGCCGCTATGGTATCTCGCACACCCTTTGCAAAAGTACCCGACAGGGTTTCGTTATACGATCCCGTCATAACCTTTTTTGTTGTGCCGTATTTGCCGAATATCCACTCGACCGTATTACCGCCCGTTCTTGACTTGCCGTGCCGGGGTGGAACATTCATAACAAGTATTTGTTCTTCCGCTTCCTCGATAAACCATTGCAGGGTTTGTGTCATATCCCGCAAATAGGGTCTTTTCTCATTGTAGAAATCCGGGGCTTTCAGTTTGCAGTATTCCCAAAGTTCCCGCCGTGCAAGCTCCATTTTCACTTGCTGCTGGAACGCCTTGCTTTTAATGTCAACCATCTGCGACCAGCTTCTTTAATTCTTCGGTAGAAAGCCCTGCAAGCGGATTGTTTATATTGCCCCTTATGTTGAGATTATCAACAAAGCCGCCCTGCGATTTTGCCAGCAGTTCGCTAACCCTTATCCTTTCGGTCATTGTCAGCTTTTCGCTGTCCATCCAAGCAGACCATTGTTCCTGTATCTTCTGCACAGACTTGATCTGCTCGGTTTTTATCTCGTTTTGTTCCTCTTTTATCTCTTGTCCTATAATGCCCCATAAATATTGGGCGTTTTTTATGGCGTATGATTCCGAATAGCCAGCATCGATCATAGCCTTTTTCATATTGCCGCCGTTCTGCATATAGTTCAGCTTTGTTTGTTCCCTACGATTTAGCTTTGCCATTCTTTCTCGCCGCCTTTCTTTTACAATGTTATTTCGTCCGGGTACGGCGGGGAATGCTTTTCCAGTTCCGCATACAATACACGAACAGACGGGGCGTTAAATGCTTCACTTGGCAGCCCCGCCATTGTTTGTACTTCTCTTTTTCTTATTGTCCACCCGTCAGCCAACAGCCCGTTGATCTCATTGTCAAACTGCGTTGGGCGTTCTATTGGGCATATAACGGTTTTAATTTGTAGCATTAGGATTTACACCCCCTACATACTTAAAGCCTTGTATAGCCCGGAAGTGACCGCCAAAACCGCCTTGTATGTGTTCTTTTCCCTTTGCGGTTGCCGACTTGCTAAGCGACCTGTTACTTTTGCGCTTATTGCTGCCGTGCAGCTTTGCCGACACTTGCACCCATTTATCGGATTTTCTCAACGCCGCACAAAGCTGCGGGTGGGATGTATGAAAGTATGTAGGCAGCTTTCTGTTTTTTCTGCCGTTCCCGTCCAAATGGTACTGCGCTATTGCATTAAGAAATCGTGTGCCAACTCCCGCACCCTGCCACTCTGGCATTGTAACAAGCCTTGTTGCCCTGTAACCGCCATTGTGAAACCACGGGCATACGGCAAGATGGCAAGCAAGTTCCCCGTTTACCGTCCCGACAAAATATTCAGCCGCTATTGGCATAGGCAGGTCTAAATAATAATGCGGCTTAAAATATCGCCAGTAACTACCGTTGACCTTCCGTATTTCCAGTTCGATGTTTGGTCTTTGCCGGGGGCAGCCCCTTTCAAAAGTTTTGCTGTTGGTGTCAATGACCCAATCTGGCTGCAACCAATCCACAACATCATAGTGCGGGGTTAATAGCACCACTTTCCCGTTTGGGTTTTCCCTGCGCCACGCTTTTTGGAAAGCCTGTGCGCCGATTTTTGCTATTTGCCTATCTATTACAGAGGTAAATTCATCAATTACCGCTTCATTTGGCTTTTCACATATCAGCCTTGCAAGCCCCGCCCGGAATTGTTCTCCGTTTGACAGAACACGGAACGGGCGTAACCACGCTGGAACATCCCCTAAACCGACAGAAGCCAGCAGCCCCGTAACAAGGTTAAAATCCGCACCCGGCGCAATATCGTCAATAATCGGCTTATCTGCGTTCCATCCGTCCGCTAGATTTGCAATCTTGTTTTCGCCGAATATCTGCTTGCCGATTGAAGTTTTACCAGACCCGGATGCGCCGACTACAACGCCGATATTCCACGCCCCGGACAAATCCACCCCGTCAATCTCTAAATCAAAATTACAGCCGCTTTCAGCGTTAAACAGGCTTTTAACCCTTGCGGCACGGTATGAATCAAAATCGCTAACACGGTTGTGTATTTCAATCTTTGTCATACCGCCACCACCTTTAACTTAAAACCCTCTGCTTTTAGGCGGTTGTATATGCCCTCTTGCTCTTTTTCATCCTTGCAGATCACCACAACGGCGTACTGCTCTTTGTAGGAAAAACCCATATTATCACTCTTTCGTTTTGGATTTCCCCTTTGTCCGTATATAAAAGGGCAGAGATGTGAACGCCATAGGCGGCAGCCGAATGCCCCCGCCCCAAAGGAGTAAAGGTATTTCCCGGCTATCCCCACTATGCCCAAAGAAGAATGCCGCTGGTGTTGCACATACTGCCCGGAATCAATCAAATTTTGTTATGCATAAACATAATGGATAGACTTTAACCTATTGGGCATCCACTCAAACAGCATAAACCGCTTCTGTGCTTTGAATCCCTCTGTTATAGTCCAATCATCGTCCTTATTGCCTGTGCTAAGATGGCGCACTTTTACACCATACTCATCCTTACTTATCTCATTGTGCAAGTGTCCTGTGTGTATCTCCCTTACATTTGCCGTAGCAAATAGGGTGGGGAACTCCATAGTAAAGTTGCCCCTTAATCCGTTGGCGCTATCGTTTTTCTTATCTCCGTGGGTTATGCCTATAAAGCATCCATTCCACCACACAACTTTACGCTCTGCCATAGAATCGTCCACTATATCGCCATATCGTGTCTTTAACACCCTTGCAAAGCACCACCCAACGGTCTTATCGTGATTGCCGGGGGAATATATCACACTTACCTCATTGGCACTTTTCAATGCCTTGTCAATGAGATTAAAATAGAATGTTTCAGCATCATAGAATGCTTGTCTGAGGTTTACTTTTTCAATCAATGTTCCCTTGGTTGTTTTACCTTGGGTTATGCTATCATTGTGGAATAGGTCTTGCCCAACAGGAATTACGATCTTGTCCCAGCGCTTGCTGCATACAATCGCCAGAATCTCTGCCAGTGCGCCCCGGTAGAACTCCATATCGGCTATCCCGAAGTGCATATCAAACAAGGGGATTTCAAGCATTCCGTCCGCTTGTTCTGTTTTTGCGGGGCAAACTTGTGCTACTGGCGTATTATCCTTAATGGCTTCCAGAAGTTCGTCAAGGCGGTTTTCTGTGTGTTGCTTTATCCACGCTTGAATTACCTCGCCTTTTCCGTTTACTTGCACCGTAGAAGCGTGTGGGGCGAATTTATATGCAAGGTTGGCGGCATCGATTGTTTTTTCGTCCGACACTACTTTGTTTTTCCAATTTCGCATCTGTCTGTCGAATGAAGAAAAAGACATTGTTCCATACGGCTTGATATGTTCGTTGTATATGTCCTCAAGGCTCTTGCCATTACTGTACAGGGACACGCATCTTCGTTTTACTTCATACGGAATCATACTCAATCTTCCTTTGCAACAAAAAAGGAAGCTGGGGAAAGCCCCGGCTTCCTAATGTGGCTATGTATTATTCTACACAATACATTATATCAATTATTTTTGGAAAATGTTTTGCAATTTATTGCATTTAGCTGCAAATATCCGCTTTGTTTTCTCTTAAAATATTGGAAACCATCTTTACCGCTGCGGTATGCTTGTGTGATACCGTGCTTTCCGATTCGTGCCTGCTGGCAGCAACCTCTTTAACGGACATATACTGCACATATATCTTGTGGAGAATATCGCTCTCCGCTTCGGGCAGGCTGTCTATAATGTCAATGATCGCATCCATTTTCGCATACAGTTCTTTGATTCGTTTTTCAATGCGGCGCACACGATCAATGCCGCTATCCACCGTGTCAGCCATCTTTTGCTTGCTCCCGGAAGATTGCACCCGCTCCCCCTCGGTGCTTGCAGTAATGACCGTGGCTCTATCCATCGTAATGGCTTCCCATTTCTTCTTTTCGGCGGTCTTGTTCTGTACAAGGGTATCAATCCGCTTTATCTCCAAAAGCGTTTCTTTTGCTGTCATACGCACACTCCCCTACTTATCTGTTGAACTATTCATAGCCCATATAATAATGCCGACTATTCCGCAAACAACACCAAAAAGAAAGAATGCAATGTTTATAGGCTCTATCATTTTTTCACCTTGCCTTTCTTTCCAAACAGCTTGCTTCTTTTCCGATCTGCTTTGGAGCTGGGAACATAGGCTTTATTCATCCCGTACATTTTAGGCTTGCCCATAATCATTCCTCCGCAGGCTGTTTGAGCCATTCCAGCAAGCACATTTCGCAAGTCTGTTCTATTCCGCATTCTCTGTTCTGGAACACACAGGAATAACCAAACATCATAGGCACTTTTGCCAACTCCTCATCACTCATAGCCCGGATGCGGTCTGCGTTGGTCTGTAGTTTTGCGTGGTCTATCAGTTTTCGGGCAAAGTCCTCGGTTTGTTTATAATGTTCCTTGCTGTCGGTTTTGATAATAACCTCAAATTCTTTATTCCCGTAACACCGGGTGATAAATTCTGTCATAATCATTCTCCTTTCGGTGGCTGTGGTAGGGGCATCCAGTGGGTGGGCTTTCTTGTTCTAAAGCAATTTGGCATATCAATCCACACATTATCTTCCCAGTACAAAATCATACGCCTGTATGACTTGCAATCAGCAACAGAAGAAAAGGACACCTCACACAAATAGTATCCATTTTCCTCCGGCAACCTCTCCGTAACAGGAATCCACTGCTGCACCGTTACTCCGTTGGCAATAAGGTGGTCGGCAATGTTTACCGCATCCATTCTTCTGCCATAGCTCAAACTCAAGTCTGTTGTCAAAATCAACTCAATCAGCTTTTCTCTTGTGTTAGGCATTGACAGCACCATCCTTTTCTTTTGGCGGCAGCAGTTCTTTTACTGCCTTGCAAAAATCCCACATACCATCCCAATAGGCTTCTGTTTCCCGCTGAATGGTTTGGATTTCTGCCTGTGCTTTTGTAAGGGCTATCTGCTTTTTCTGCTCCCGATTGTGAGTCAGCCTGTCCATAATTGCATCAAGGTCTTTAGTAGTCATTGTCAGTCACCGCCTTACATATTGGGGCTTGTTCGCTTTCCACTTCCTACGAGCGAAAATGCGCCACCACGCAGGTTTTGAAAGTTCCCATTGCCGCAACTCAAATTCGTATTGTTTCCGGCGTTCATATCTTTCACGCCTTGCTCTGCTTTGTCTCATTCTCCATTTCTCCTTTCAGTTTTTTTGCAATCTTTCCGAGTATAAAAAGCAGACCTGCACCGATGCTCATTATTAAAATACTGCCAATCACCAATATTGCAAGAAATAATAATGCTACTAGCAAACTATGAATTTCAGCCATCCTCATTCCCTCCGTCCATAGCGGAAATATCTAGGTAAAAATCTGCCCAAATAGGTATCGTTGCCACAATTCGTCCGTGCGGTTTTTCGCCAAATGTAATAAATGAGTCAAAAGTTTTTTCGCCACAGAACAACAGGTCTATTCTGTTGACCAATTCCCCGAAGCTGACAGCATCCGCTACCCACGGCATTGCCATTATATCCATATCGGCATTAAGACTTCCGTGCAAAGCAACCGCCCATCCGCAATCCATAGCACATTGCCGTATATCATCCCACATAGCAGCATAGAAAGCTGCTCTGCCACTGCAAGTCACGGCTTCTCTGTTTTTAGCCATCCTCATTACCTCCGTTCATCTTTGCAAGTGCCGCTTCTGCTTCTTCTTTGCTGAAAAACACAGTTTTCCCAATTGATCTGCAAGATGTTTCATACATTGCATTGCACGAAAGTTTCATATAAATGCCGCCCGATTTCAGCACAAGTTTTTCAACAGTTGCTTCAATAACACCCATCTTCAATCTGTTTATGTTGCTTGTTCCAACAAACCACACCGGATCACCGATCTTGCAGGGAAAAACAGTTGCTTCCACGGTGGGTTGCCCGTCTAGCCAATCTTGCACATCTTGAAGTTCAAAATGACTTGAACCGTGATAAGCATAAATATATTCAACATCGGCTTTGTTGGCATCAATCAGCCGCATTTCATTTTTCATCAGTAAAACATCCTTTCATAATGTTTAGGCTTTGCTTTTATAAATCCAATTGCAACGCCAAAGCACAACCAACTAAGGCATATACAAAACATATACTTGCCTTTTGGTCTGCCGTATGTAATGCCAATGTTTGGCGTAATGAATAACTGATTATGAAATCTATCAATTTTTATTCCCATCTTCCACACCTCTCAAATCAGCGCCGCATAATGTGTTGGTCTATTCCTCCAACGCCTTTTCTATGGCTTGTTCAATTTTTTTCATTTCTTTGTTGGGCGGGGTTGGATTTTTCCATCTCACATCGGCGGTAACCAATGCTGCGCCAATAAACACCCCGCCAAACAAGCAAATCGCTCCTATGATTACGCACCATATAACAACATCAATTCCACTCATATCGTTACCGCCTTTCTTATTCGGTAGTTTCTGCTGCGATCTCTGCCAATCGTGATTGCCTTTGCCCGTTCATAGATTCGGCTGCCTACGGCTTCGTCAATGTCAAGCAATTCATCCTCGGATAACTCGCTGGAAATGATGGTCAGCAGCGCCGGGTTGTTGTAGCGGTAGTTTATGATCTCAAAAGCTGCGTTTATATCTGCCGCTGTGGGCTTTTGGTTTTGCTGGTCTGCCGTTTTGCCCGTCTTGAATAAATCGTCTATGTAAAGCACTTCGGCGGTCTTGTATTTGTCGATCAATGCGCTGTATGCTTCTGCATCGTTTACATTGGCTTTTAACTGTACAATTTCATCACGCCAAAGCATATACAACACCTGCTTACCTCTCAAAAGGAACTCCCGGCAAATTGCCGTACAAAGGTGTGTCTTGCCCGCCCCAACTTGACCGCCCATATAAAACCAGCCTTGCGGGTCTTGTACATATTCCATAGCCGCAGATTTAATAGATTTCTGCCACGGCTCTGTATCTACGAATTTGTCAAATGTATAATTTGCGATAATATCTTTTAGCCCGCTGCGCTTCATTCTCATAATTGATCTGCGGATTTCAAGGCACTTACAATCGCCGCTTTCGTGCGAATATGCCCCGTTTCCCAACTCTACAAGTTTGACCACATAGCCCTTGTTTTTGCATAGTTCGCATTCGTAGCCGTCTTGCTGGTTGCGATCACCCACCGTATCGTTAAGGCAATCCACTTGGAACTGCTCTCTTTCTTTCGGTGTCATAGGCTTAAACATAGTGTCCAATCCTAGTCTTTGCTGTATCTTCTGTATCGCTTCCATTGGTATCGTTCCTTTCGGTCTTTTTGCTCTCCCAAGTTATCACTTTCTGTTTCCAGTTGCGCACCGGGTTTCCTTTGCTGTCAATCCAATCTGCAGCATCGTAAAAGTCAAAGAATTTTTTTGCATCTACCCCGTTATTGCGTTCTTTGCAATACTTTTCAACTTCTTCACGAGTAGGGGGTGTAAATGGTTTTCTTGTTTTTTTATTTGGTTTATTAGATGGTTTTTTACCTGTGTTTATATTTGGTATAGGTTTGCCCTCTGCGGGTTTTCCTTTTCCTTTTTGTGTAATATCCATTTCCCCTGTAAGTAAAATGGATTTCCCCTTTTGGGTAACTGCATACCACAATGTGCGGTCATATTTAAGGGCGTTGTAATTTCCTGTTTCAATAATGCCCTCATCCCGCAGCTTTTTTAGGGCTGTTTCTATCTGCTTTTGTGACAGATACGGAAACAACTCCGCAAATGCTTTTGTGCTGTTATATGTCCAATAGTTGCCATCGTGGTAGTTTGTGCCGTTGGCTTCGTTCTTTCGTACCCAATGCCATATATTCTGTAAGATCACGGCGCAATTCACTCCGTAACGCTCCGCAACTTGTATATCAAAATAATGTGTTTCTGCCACTCTATACGCCCCCAAAGCAAAAAGCGCATCGTATGGAGTGTTGGCGGCACTCGCATACAATACGCCCGTGATAACAGTATTCCGTTTGCTGTGATGCAGCACCGCCAATGCTGTTATCACTCGGAAATACTATATTACAAAAATTTCCAAAAGTCAAGGGTATTATTTGAATATTCCGTTAATTCATTACAGCAGATTTACAAACTTGCCAATATCGCAGAACTTGAAAGATGTTCTTGCTTTCGGTTTGCCGTATTCAACAGAAAACCACTTGTGCGGATAATTGACATATACCACTGTGCCCCTTACTCTTCCACCCCGGAAATCCTCGGATGCAAAGCCCGTTATATCATAGAACGGGTCAAAGCGTACCTTTTGCCCAATAACAACTGGAGCGGATGCAGGCTGCTGATCGGCAACCGCTTCAACATAGCAGCCGCAAGATTTGGTAATGCCCTTTTTTAAGAAACTGCTACGGGCAATAATGGTGTTGCCGCAGTCACATTTGCACTCATAGAAATTTAGCCTTGCTTGGCTTTGGTGGTCAAATTTCGTTACGGTTAGCTTTCCAAACCTCTTGCCAGTCAAATCGTTCCACGGCATCACACATCACCCCTTGCGTATTCTCTGTACTCAGCTTCGTTTTCCAATCTGTAGCCCGCTACAGCTTCACAGGCGGCTAATTCGGGGTGGTGCTGTTGTATCTTCTGCCGTGTTCTTCTCACTGTTTCAAAGCCGGGGAAGCCTGCGCCGTGCAGATTTACAAGGAAGTATGGGACGGACATTTTATCAATGTCAATACCACGCTGCTTGCCGATCACAGACAGCACTTTCAAATATAGAAAACTATCACTATTGCGGCATTGCTTGTCCTGTTCCAAAATGGATTTTACAAGTGCCGTTGTGGTTTTTAGATCATTCATACGGTGCAACTCCTTTATAGTTTTCGTCTTGCGTATTCAGCCATTAGCAAGGCTTCTGCCATTCCATCGTGCGGCTTTTTGCATCGTGGCGTTGCCAAAAGGTCAATATCCGGGAACAGCTTTCCGCATACTTCCGCAGATGCCGCCTTGTTGGAAGTCAAGCCAAATTCCCGCTTCCATTTTTGCGGCGTGATCTCTTGATACGGGATGCGGTATGCTTCCAAAACTCCCTTGATATATCCAAAACTTTGACCGAAATTGAACATTGATACAACGCCCTGTTTCGGCATTGCGCTGACTTTTTCAAGGCAGCACATTATGTGTTCGGTATTGCCGCCGTATCCCTCGTTTCGGCACAAATCAATCAATGCCTTGTCGTTGTATGGTATTGTGTATACAATCTTTGTTTCCGTATCTATACAGGCAATGCCGCCTTTTTTGCCGGGGTCAATGCCAATAAAAAGTGTTTTCATATTTCCACATCCTTGATTGTGTATTGCTTGCCGTCTGCCGCTGTGATGGGTCTGCCAATTTTTAAGACATTGCTTACATATCCAGAATTGCGACCAAGGAAGCGGCTTGCGGCGGCTTTGGATTCAAAGATTAGTGTGCATTCATCACACACAATTTGAATGGGGTGCTGGCAGTTTGCAAAAAGCCCGGTTTCATAACCCTTTTTTACATTTTCAGCAAGCGTTACCCACTCCAAGTTCTCTGCACGGTTATCAATGGTATTGCCGTTAATGTGGTTTATGGTCATTCCGTCAGCGTACCCGGAACACCAAGACAAACCAACCAACCTCGCCACAAGCCAAGTTTTTTCTATTCCGTTTTTCCACAGCATAACCCTTGCATCAACTCTGCCACGGCGGTTTTCGCTGCGTTTCTGCTTTAGCACACGCTGTTTCCAATGCCTAACGCCGTGTCTTTCCGTATAAGTTGTTTTATCCTCGCAAGTACGGATGTTGCCCATATTTGATGCTTGGTAAATGCCCTCATAACCCGGAATATCACGCCATTGTTCCATTAGATCACCGCCAATCAAAAGGGCAAGCCCTCTGCTTCATCGTCAATCACAGCGAAATCCTGCGCCGTGGATGCAGCCGGGATGGAGTCATTGGGAACAAAGCCCGTGTACCCGCTATTGCTGTCGCTCTTGGAATCTCCGAAATACACATTGTCTGCAACGACTTCGGCAGTACGGCGCTTATTGCCGTCCTTGTCTGTCCAGCCCCGGATTTGCAGCCGCCCGCTGACAACTGCCATTCTTCCACGCTTAAAGTAGTTCGCAGCGAACTCCGCTGTGCTTCTCCAGCAGACTACATCGATAAAATCAGTTTCCTTTTCCTCTTTGCCGAAATCACGGTCTACCGCAAGTGTAAAACTTGCTACCGCTGTTCCGGTTCCCGTTCTCCGCAGCTCCGGATCTCTTGTCAATCTTCCTTGCAATACAATGTGGTTTAACATAATAATTTTCCTTTCTTATTCAGCTTCTACAAATTTGCCGTTTTCCAGTTTGTAAAAAACATTTGCCTTAATGCGCTTACCGTCAACCTTGTGTGTCTTAAAGCCTTTCAGCTTCCATTCGTAACCTTTAAGCACCCATTCAGCAACGGCAATATAGCAGCCAAGCGCACCCTTCGCCTTACCGCAAATTCCTGTTGCAATAGCAAAACTCTCTTTGCCATCAACACTGGCTGCGCTCATATAGCCAGTGTTGGTGGCTGCGCTCTTATCGCCAGTGTTGGTGGCTGCGCTCTTATTGCCAGTGTTGGTGGCTGCGCTATAATCGCCAGTGTTGGTGGCTGCGCTCTTATTGCCAGTGTTGGTGGCTGCGCTCTTATTGCCAGTGTTGGTG
>JAEIGA010002907.1_pt1 | contig 26982 bp, 23 predicted proteins | sample 9270691 | NCBI WGS metagenome assembly JAEIGA01 (sample SAMN17057246, study PRJNA624740) | gut metagenome | biome: biome; isolation source: fecal sample | host: Bos grunniens | place: China: Xizang | collected 2019 | reverse complement strand
CTCCTTAACCCACTTCAATGTCTGGTACATTACGAAGATAGGGAATACTGGAGGAGTGTTGTACATAGAGTGGTTGCGAGCCTCCTCTGGGTAGTGAGTAGCGTAATCAACCATTGACTGGAGCTTGCGCTCTGACTGGCCAAGAAGATCCTTGCGGATGATAACGAAAGTAACACCAGCAGGACCTACGTTCTTCTGAGCACCACCGTAGATCATACCGTACTTCTTGATGTCGATAGGACGAGACATAATGTCTGATGACATATCAGCAACCAAAGTTACAGGTGAGTCGATATCCTCGTGGATCTCAGTACCATAGATAGTGTTGTTAGTTGTGATGTGAAAGTAGTCTACATCTGTTGGGATAGTGTAGTTCTTTGGGATGTAGCTGTAAGTCTTATCCTCTGAAGAGGCAACAATCTCAACCTCACCATAGAACTTAGCCTCCTTAGCTGCCTTCTTAGCCCAAACGCCAGTCTGCAAGTAAGCAGCCTTAGTCTTGAGAAGGTTAGCAGGAACCTGGAAGAACTGTGTAGAAGCACCACCACCAACGAAGAATACTGCGTACTCATCTGGAATGTTCAAAAGGTCACGCCAAAGCTGCTCTACCTCAGCCATAACGCGCTCCCAACCTGGAGTACGGTGAGAAATCTCAAGGATACCGATACCGGTGTTGTCGAAGTCACGAATTGCCTCGATAGCGGCCTCGATAGCCTGCTTTGGAAGTACGCAAGGACCTGCGTTAAAATTGTGTTTCATAGGTTTAAAGTGTTTTAATAAGTTTGTATTGGTTATCAAAAAATCCTATTTTCTACTCTGCTTGCACAACGTCACCTTTGCAAACAAATGTGCCGTCATATATATAGTCACACAAAGATAAGTATTATTTTCTCATTATCAAAAATAAAATGACAAAATCACCTAAAATTGTTAGATTCTACGTGCGCCATCCGAGATTACCACCGAATATACCTTTGGCTCGTGGCCATATTTCTCCAAAAACTTAGCCTTTGCCGTAGCAATGAAGTTGTCGTAGAGTTCTGCCTTAACGAGGTTGATGGTACATCCACCAAAGCCTCCACCCATAATGCGAGAGCCTGTAACGCCACACTCCTTAGCCACCGTAGCCAAGAAGTCAAGCTCCTCGCAAGAGACCTCATAATCCTTCGACATACCCCAGTGGGTCTCATACATACGCTCACCCACGGTCTCGTAGTCGTCACGCCTGAGGGCCTCGCAGACATCCAACACACGTCGCTCCTCACCAATAACGTAGCGAGCGCGCATATAGTCCTCCTCAGAAATCTTATCCTTTATTGCCTCAAGTTGCTCCATAGTTGCGCCACGCAAGAACTCCTGACCAAGCTCTGCCGCCACCCTCTCACACGAGGCACGACGGTCGTTATAAGGCGAACCGACAAGTTCGTGCTTGACCACCGAGTCCAACAGAACCAACTTATAGCCGTGCTGTTCGGGGTCAAATGGGAAGTACTCGAACTCCATAGAGCGACAATCGAGACGCATCAGATGGCCCGCCTTGCCGAATACCGAGGCGAACTGATCCATAATTCCACACTTCACACCGCAATAGTTATGCTCGGTAGACTGACCTATACGAGCCAACTCAAAGCGGTCGATACCCAATCCAAACAACTCGTTAAGGGCATTGGCGAAGGTAGACTCCAATGCTGCCGACGAACTCATACCTGCACCCAAAGGCACATCGCCCGAAAAAGCGGTATCAAAGCCAGCAATCACACCACCACGCTTCTGAATCTCACGACACACACCAAAGATATATCGCGCCCAACTTGCCTCTGGAGCATCCTCCTCGCAAAGACCAAACTCGGTGTAGTCGTCCAAATCTACGGCATAAGCTCTCACCCTATCTGTGCCATTCAACTTAATCTCGGCAACCATAGCCCTGTCGATAGCACCTGGGAAGACAAAGCCACCATTATAGTCGGTATGCTCGCCGATAAGATTGATTCGGCCAGGTGAAGTGAACAACTCACCCTGCACACCAAACTTCTCCAAAAATTTCTCATTGATACGTGTTACATCCATAACATTGTGTTATTTTACTGTGACATATGTAATATATCTACAAAGTTACTACATTTATTTCTCTCTTGCAATACCAAATCGCATAATTTTTATACCTTTGCACTATGGAAAGACGCGATAAAGTATTCAATTGGCTAAATAGCCACGATATAGAGTTCACGTGGTATGAACACCCAGAGGCTCCCACAATCGAGATAGCTCGCCAATATTGGCGCAAGGATGGCTCTAAGCACTGCAAGAACCTATTCTTCCGCAACCACAAGGGGAATCGCCACTACCTTGTCGTCTTCGACTCCGAGCAGTCGATGGCAATACACGACCTTGAACATATACTCCATCAGGGCAAGCTCTCCTTTGCCTCTCCCGAACGTATGGATAAGTGGCTCGGCCTATGCCCTGGCTCAGTTTCGCCATTCGGCCTTATCAACGACCCCGACAACCACGTACACCTCTTCCTCGACGAGACCCTACGCCAGCAGGAGGCATTGAGCTTCCACCCCAACGACAACCGCTTTACGGTGGTAATCAAACGCGAGGAGTTCGAGCGATATCTCAGCGAGGTGGGCAACACCTACGAGTATATAAAACTCTACTAAGACCACACACTCAACAAAAAAATAGAATAGCCACGACTCGGAGTAATCCAATATCGTGGCTATTAACCGTTTATAGACGTATGATCCTACTTCATTACCGAGTTGATATCGACCTCGGTGATACCTCCGTGAGAGAACAAAATTGTGCGCGAAGGGAACTCCTCAATAAGCGACACATTGTGCGTAGACATCACCACAGCACAGCCACTCTTGGCAATTTGATGGAAGATATCCATAATACCATCCGCCGTGCGAATGTCGAGATTTCCCGTAGGCTCGTCGGCAAGAATCAGGCGTGGCTTATTCACCAAAGCACGTGCTATGGCCAAGCGTTGTTGCTCTCCCCCCGAAAGCTCGAACGGCATCTTATAGCTCTTATGTGAGAGACCCACGAGGTTTAGCACCTCGTCGATACGGCAACGTATATCCTCCTCATTCTTCCAGCCCGTAGCGCGCATAACGTCGTAGAGATTTAGGAATACGTTTCTATCGGTAAGCAACTGAAAGTCCTGAAACACAATACCCATCGAGCGGCGCAAGTATGGGATTTGGCTACGCTTCAAGCCCTTGAGGTCGAAACCAACCACCTTCGCCTCGCCATCGGCAACCTCCACCTCGGCATACATCATCTTTAGGAGCGTACTCTTACCCGTACCAACACGACCGATGAAGTAGACAAGTTCGCCCTCGTCCACCGTAAGGTTGATATTCGAAAGAATCAAGTCGTTCTCGTCGGTGTCCCTACGACGGCCGTCTCCAAGATATACAGATACGTTTTTAAGGTCTATGACACGCTTACTCTCCATCTTCAAAATCGGTTTATTATAAGATATTAGTGCAAATTTAATAAATTATTTTGTGCGGAGCAAAATTTTGACTACTTTTGCACCACATTCGCATTGCCACGAATGTATCGCTCTACGCTGGTTGTGTACTCTTCCTTGGCGAAGATTCACCCTAAGCGCCACTCTTTTGGGGGTGACCGGTTTTGACAGCAGGTAGAATTCGATTGTAAGCACGTCGAGCATTGTGTGGGGTCTCGTAAATCGCAACACTCAAGCTATAAATGGCAATAACAACTATGCACTCGCTGCTTAATTTTCAGAGAAAATTGGCTTAATCGCGTAGCCCAAGGAGGTTGTGCGACGAGTATCCCGAGAGGTCGTTCCGCTCTTTAACGACCAATCACTATGGGGTATCATCACTTAAGAGATAGTGTGGTATGTGCCTCGGTTATCACACGAGATTTAGGGGCTGGGACTTGGGTTTGGTTGCCACCTACCTGGCTCAAGTAGAAGGACGAAACGGCTGGCTAAACGTGTAGAAAGCTCTGGGGTTCCTTGTTTGGACGCGGGTTCGACCCCCGCCACCTCCACTTAACGACTCGGCATTATAGCTGGGTCGTTTTTTATTCGGGGTTGCCGAATTTCTACGTGTCGCGCACGTAGAAAAGTTCGGCTACGATAGTTCTATCGTTCGACCCCCGCCACCTCCACAAAGCAAGACACCTATCTAACAGCAAGTTAGACAGGTGTCTCTTTTTTTTGTAGACTACCCTACTGATTCATCGTAGCCAAGAATTCATCGTTATCTCTGGTGAGGTTCATCTGCTTCTGCAAGAACTCCATAGCCTCGACGGTGGTCATATCCGACAAGTGCTTGCGCAATATCCAGGTGCGTTGCATAACACTCTGCGAAAGGAGCAAATCCTCTCTACGTGTACCCGATGCGACAACATCCACAGCTGGATAGATACGCTTATTGGCCAACTTCCTGTCGAGTTGCAACTCCATATTACCCGTACCCTTAAACTCCTCGAAGATAACCTCATCCATCTTAGAGCCTGTGTCGATAAGTGCCGTAGCGATAATCGTGAGCGAACCCTTCTCCTCGGTATTTCGTGCTGCACCGAAGAATCGCTTAGGCTTATGCAAGGCATTGGCATCCACACCTCCCGACAACACCTTACCTGAGGCTGGCTGTACGGAGTTATAGGCACGTGCAAGACGTGTGATAGAGTCGAGGAAGATGACTACGTCGTGACCACTCTCGACCATACGCTTAGCCTTCTCCAAGACCATCTCTGCAACCTTAACGTGGCGTGAAGCCTGCTCATCGAAGGTAGAAGCAACAACCTCGGCCTTAACATTGCGTGCCATCTCGGTAACCTCCTCAGGGCGCTCGTCGATAAGCAACACTATCATATAGACCTCTGGATGGTTGTCGGCAATGGCATTGGCAATAGACTGCAACAACATCGTCTTACCCGTCTTGGGTTGTGCCACGATGAGCGCGCGCTGACCCTTGCCAATGGGGGCAAAGAGGTCGATAATACGGTTAGATTTAGAGTTGTGGCCATTGCCCGTGAGGTTGAACTTCTCGCTTGGGAAGAGTGGCGTGAGATATTCGAACTGCTGACGGTCGCGGATAATATCGGGTTTGAGACCATTGATGCTCTCTACGTGAACAAGAGGGAAATACTTCTCACCCTCCTTTGGTGGGCGAATAGAGCCACTCACCGTATCGCCAGGCTTAAGGCCAAAGAGTTTGATTTGCGAGGGCGACACATAGACATCGTCTGGCGAATTTAGGTAGTTATAATCTGCCGAGCGCAAGAATCCAAAGCCATCGGGCATAATCTCCAGAACTCCCTCACCCTCAATCTCTGCAGTGAAGTCATCCTTGGTGATAACCTCTCCCTCGAACTCATCATCCTCGTCATACTCCTCATCGAAAGTCTCTTCGTCGAACTCTTCGTCGATAGCTGTGCTACTTTCCGTTGCACCCTCCGTAACAACCTCCACTGTCTCTGGCTCTGGAAGAGTCTCTGGCTCAGCACTTCTCTCTGCAGCCTCCTGCTCCTTAGCCTGCTCCTCGGCTAAGCGTTCCTGCTCGATAAGCCAACGTGGTTTTCGGCCTCGACGACGCTGTACGGGAGCCTCATTGGTCGTCTCCTTAGGTGCCGTAACCTCCACAACCTCTGCGGATTGCTCATTCGAAGATTCAACCTCTGCAGCCCTCTCCTCAGCCACCGTCTCCATAGGCTCGGCAACGGCAACCTCCACACGTGGAGTTGGGCCACCCCCAACCTTTACACTACTCATTCGTGGACGACGACCACGGCGTGGTTGAGACTCCTCGTGAGCCTCATCTATACTATTTGATTCTGTAGATTCTGAAGATGTTGAAGCTCCTGTTGCCACGGCAATAATCCTATCGAGCAACTCCTGCTTCTTCATAGTCGAAGGGACAATACCTAACACCTTTGCGATTTCACGCAACTCTACAATGGTCTTACCCTCCAATGCTGTTAAATCCTGCATATATGTCAATGATTGATTTCTTTGATTTATAGTCGTGACGACTACCTACGCAGCACGAAACGTCTGCTAAAGCAGTGCAAATATATACTTATTTTTGCTTAAAAACAATTTTTTCTATCTTTAATTGATATTTTTTATTCGGACATATAGATATATTAAATATGTATATTAATTTTGTGTAGTTTTATAACTGACATACCTTATTAAATATTATGGCAACAGTAAACATCGTATTCAAATATCGAATGCTTAGCGACGAGAGCGATAACTTCGTGCGAGATTTTGAGGTCTACCCCGATATGACACTTACGGAGTTCAACCACTTCATCCTCGAATCACTCGGATATGAGCCTTGTATGGTCTCCATCTTCAAATCGGATGCCGAATGGAGAGTCGTGGAGGAGTTTTCTGAGTTGGATATGGGCGATGACGTTCCTGGCGCACCTCGCTGTATGGACAATGTGCGCTTGATGGAGGTGAACAACGACTTCCACGACCGCCTTATCTACACCTTCGATATGCTCAACGATAGATCCTACTACTTGGAACTTCTCGATATGCAACGCCCTGCCGAGGGTCTCAGCTACCCACGTGTGGCATTCGAACACGCCCCTGCCCCCGACCAGTACGACCCTGAGGCTACGGAGCAAGTAGGCTCTATCTTCGAGGAGATGATGAGCGACTACAACGAATTTGATGGCGACGACAACTACGACGATGAGTATTAAACGAGGTAGATTGATTGTTGTGGTCGGCCCTACGGGGTCGGGAAAGAGTGCGCTGGCTGTTCGGCTCGCTCAGCACTTCAACGCCCCCATAATCTCCACCGACTCCCGCCAATTCTATCGTGGCCTGGCCATAGGCACAGCCCAACCCACTGCCGAGGAGCAGAGCCTTGCTAAGCACTACTTCATCGCCGACAGAGAGGTCCACGAGGAGTTTAACTGTGGCAAGTATGAGGCAGAGGCCCTTCAACTCCTTGATAGGCTCTTCCAGCAGAACGAGTATGTCGTTGCGGTAGGTGGCTCAGGCCTCTATATTCAGGCTCTGTGTGAGGGTATGGATCAACTCCCTGAGGCAGACAACGACCTGCGCGAAAGTCTGAAGCATCGCCTTGCGACCGAGGGACTTGAATCACTCGTGGCGGAGCTCAAGGAGCGTGACCCCGAATACTCTAAGAGCGTGGATTTATGCAACCCCGCACGTGTTATGCGCGCACTGGAGGTCTGCATCCTCAGTGGCGCGACCTACTCGGAGCAACGTAGTGGCAAGCGCGCTGAGCGCCCGTTTGATATCATTAAGGTTGGTACGGATATGCCACGCGAGATTCTCTACGACCGCATCAATAGACGTGTGGACCAGATGGTCGAGGAGGGACTCTTGGAGGAGGCCAAGGCTATGTATCCGAAGCGCACACTCAACGCCTTGCAGACGGTGGGCTACCGCGAATTGTTCGACCACTTCGACGGCAACTGCACGTTAGAGGAGGCCATAGAGTTAATCAAGCGCAACTCACGCCGTTATGCCAAGCGACAGATGACGTGGTTTAGGCGCGACGAAGAGATTGGATGGTTTGCCCCTTCGGACTTGGAGCGAATCGTAGAGTTCATCACAAGCAAATAGCAGACAAAAAGTTGAGCGTACCCCCACGGAGATACGCTCAACCTTTCTAATAGACCGCTTGCAACGGACTACTTATTATTCTTCAAGAGGTCGCGAATCTCTGTGAGCAAGATCTCCTCCTTAGTAGGCTCTGGCTCTGGTGCTGGTGCTGGCTCTGGTGCAACCACCTCTTCCTCCTTCTTACGCAAGTTCGAGAGTTTGTTGATGAGCTTAATCATCACGAACACGCTGACTGCGATGATGAGGAAATCAACAACCTGCTGGATGAAAGCACCATACTTCCAAACCACCTCTGCCACCTCTGGGGTAGTCTCTGTTGCTGCAACACCCTCCTTGATGACAATGCCAAGATCCTTGAAATCTACGCCACCCATAAGCACACCGATAGGAGGCATAATGATATCGTTTACCAACGAGGTAACAATCTTACCGAAAGCTCCACCGATGATAACACCGACTGCCATATCCACAACATTACCCTTAAGGGCGAAAGTCTTAAATTCCTGTAATAGACCCATAATTAAATAAGTATTAAGTTAGTTTGTATCCCTCTTCAAAATCTAATTAATCACAAATTTAGAACATTTTTTTGGAAAATGCAAATAAAACACGAAAGGGGTATGCAGCAAACAAACTACACATCCCCTCTCGGTCCGATTACTCGGCATTAAACTTTATACTTAACTATGCAATGGGTGTAATGGGCTATGGAATTGGTTGAAGTGGCTAATCTATGACCACGGTCTCATCTACCTCGATAGTCCAGTCGAAGAGATCCATAGCACACTGCATCTGCATATCGAGGATTGGCTCAGGCGTCGTTGGGCTCTCGACTATCGCATTAAAGAAGGCGTATGTCGAGGGGTAGTAACGCTTAACCTTGTGGGCCAAGCAGTCGTAGAACGAACGCTGAGCCTGATGGTTTAGGCCCGCGGGGAGGATACCCTCCTCGACGAGGTATGGATAGGGGTATATATTCCTCATATTGTGGGGATTGGCCTTGAGTTGCTCGACAATGGTCGAGACTACGTAGACCTCCACCGTATCGCCTCGTCCTGGCAACTCCACAAAGGTCGTATATACGGGATAGTCAATCTCGATGGCCTCGACAACATCGCCTGAGAAGTTGATAAACTCCGCCTCGGCAAGGTTATCCAAGTAGACCATATCGCGATAAGCTCGCAACTCCTTGCGCAACTCCTCGCGCTCCTTCATCCCCCAGCGTTGCTCCTGAGAGCAACCCACCATCGTAGCCACAGCCACGACAGCCATAATAAAAAGTAGACTCTTTCTCATCTTATTCAGATATTGGTTTGTCGCTATCTTGTGCAACTCTCGTGCCAGCCTTCGTGCGATTGTTGTCGTAGAGCGATGTAACATAGACCGTAAAGACTGGAAACATCGCCATACCTATAATTGGCAGCACCACACATATAACCTTACCTATGGCCGTCACGGGAAATATCTCGGCCCCCACGGTAGTCATATTCATCGCAGCCCACCATAGGGCATCACCAAACCCCTTGACCTGACTATTCACGGGGGCTTCATACTCGTAGAAGAAGAGCGCCGAGAAGTAGGTACAGACCACCACCGTAGCTATGTAGGCCCACAACAGACGCGAGGTACGCTCGACGATAAGCCAGCGTAGCGTGATATAGATAGCCATAACACTGCGTAGCATCACAACTCCACTCAGCAACATCTGCATCGTATGTCCCAACTCCACCCCAAGCAGTTGCGCAATGGTGTGGTATGGTATGGAGAGTATAAGGATTATGAAACCGCGCCCCAAGAAACGCCACGGGTGGGGACTGCTGGCCATCAGTGCGAAGAAATCGACCATAAAGATTATGCAGACCACAAACATCGCCCAATCGTAGGCCACGGAGAACTGCGCCAACTCCCTCGAATAGATAATCTCTACCGAGAGCGAAGCCAAGAGTAGCAGGCTGGCCAGGAGCGTGAGGATATTTATTAAGCGCAGAAACATAGCTATCTACCCCACCCTCGGACAATAAGCATACCATTATAAATAATATATAAAAAGTATCACTTAATAGCACTTTTTTCAAAAATTAGGGGGGGGGTAATTCTTGGATTTTTAGAAAAAATATAGTAATTTTGTACGATTATTTTTTTAGTAAAAAATCACAAGAAATATAATACAACTTTTAACGCTACTATGAACAGATTACTTCTCTTCATCACTGCACTTTGTGCGCTACTAAACATAGCGTGCAACAATGAGCAGACACCCATCACGCTCACAGTGACAACCCCAATGGAGATTGTTATCGGCAAGTTCGACGCTACTACAACCATCTGCTACACAATCAGCGGTAAGGAGGATGCGTTTGCCGAGGTAACAACAACCGGCGACTGGATTCGCGTATCGAACCACAAAACCCCAGGTCGCGTGGTCATCAACTGCGAAATTAACAACACAGGTGGTACACGTATGGCTGCTGTAACACTCAGCTACGGCACAAACAGCAGCACCGTGGTCATCAACCAGTCGGCAGAGGCCACAACCCCAATCATCACATCGCTCTCTGGCGACACCATCGAGGTTGCTCGTTGCGGTTGCAAGGCCTCTATCGAGTACTCACTCCAGAACAGCAACCCCGTAGATTTGGTCTATGCCACAACAACGGCTAAGTGGATCTACTCCATCGACACACAGACCAATGGTGTAGTAACCCTCGGTGTAGCAACAAACACCACTGGTGAGTCGCGCTCAACCGTAGTGACCGTAGGCTATGGCGTATCATCATTCGACATCACACTCACACAGGCTGGCGATGGCGCAATAGAGTTCACAGCCACAAACCTTTCGGGAGAGTATCTTGGCGACGCCCTTACCCCTGGTGCTGGCAACTACTGGTTCATCCTTAGCGACCGTGGCTTCGACGACGAGGGCAATTCATTGCCTAACACTACCTACTACCGTATAGATGCCTATGGCTCAGTATATGGTGGCTCAGACAATATGGTACCTATCGCTCCAGGTAGATACACCTACGACCCAGAGAATACATACGCTTCAGGCACTTTCACTGCCGAGTACAGCGGCTTCTGGGTAACTAACGAGGATGCACGCCGTGGCGAGATCGCACCATTCGAGTCGGGAACACTCATCGTGGATGATGACAAGATCACCCTTGAGGTTGTTATCGACGGTCAGACCCACAAGGTATTCTATCAGGGCAACACCACCATCTTCGACGAGCAGGCGAGCGTTAAGGTCTACTCTACCTTGGATGGCGACTACGAGGCCGACCTCTCAGACCACACGATGATTTACGAGTGCTATTATGACGAGTACGACTTCGGATACTACAACTGGATGTTCGTAATCCTCCCTAACGACGACGAGGGCGACTGCTTCCAGTTCGACTTCATCACCCAGTACAAGGATAAGGAGAGTGGCTTCTTTGGCGACTATGTTGCTTCGGACTACCTCGCCCAAAACTCATTCATCCCCGGCTGGACAAACAACGTACAGCTCCTCTGTAGCTGGTACTTCACTGCCGACCAGAGCGAGATGGCTCCATTCCGCTCAGGTACAATGTCGATAAAGGATAATGGCGATGGCACCGTTACCGTAGATATCGATGTTAAGGATGACCTTCGCAACAACATCACCGCAACTTGGACCGGTGTACCTATGGAAAACAAGTAAAACCAATAACTAATAACTATGAATTTCAAAACTCTCTTTTCTACAATCGCTATGCTTATGGCCGTAGCCTTTGTAGGTTGTAAGGAGACTCCTCAGACCGAGGAGCCTAACAACTCATCTACCGAGACATCTTTCACCCTCGAGAAGAACGACATCGTGACTGACGACAAGGGCGGTCCAGTGGAGGTGAAGTACACAATCACCAACAACAAGCAGGGCTCTGTAGTCCTTACCAACTGTAAGGATAGCTGGATTCAGAACCTCAGCACAGCAAACTATGGTAAGATCACATTTACCGTAACCCCTAACTACACCAGCCAGGAGCGCCAGACCGTTATCAACGTGACCTACACTGGTATTGATGAGAAATACGAGATTAGAGTCAAGCAGAGTGGCACTGAGAACCCTATATTCGAGTACGAGGTGGCTACTCGCGAGCCCGACTTCCTCTCGTTGAACATCACCCCTCTCGACCTCACAACCCCTTACATCACTCGCATCTACACCGAGGAGCATATCAAGGCTTTCGGTCTTGAGTCTGACGACGCCTTGGCTTCATACGATATGAGCGCTATCGAGAACGATGCATACTACTCAGGTCAGACAACTTTGAACTACTTGCGCAATATCTCACACACGGGTAAGGCCTTCGACGTGGAGTTCACTCGTCTCTTCCCAGATACAAACTACGTTATCTACACCTACCATATCGACCTTACAACAGGTACCATCTCAAGCAACATCTACCGCGAGGTTGTGCGCACTGCTAAGCCTACAACTATCGAGGCAAATATCGATATGACCTTGGAGGTGAATGGCGCACGTATCATCCAGACCATCACCCCTGCCGACAAGGAGATGTACTACTACACCGAGTGCTGGAGCGTTGCTGACTTCTACACATACTATGGTCAGGGTGCAGATATGCACGAGGTATTCGTGAACAAGTGGAACGAGACAGTATCGATGATGAAGGGTTCGGGCTACTACCCACACCAGATTATCGAAGGAAACTGCTACAAGGGCGATAAGGTTATCACACACGAGTTGGATGCTAATACTCAGTATGTTATCTACCTCTTTGCCGTAAACAACGAAACTGCCTTCTCATCTTCAGAGATCGAATTGGAGCTTATCTCCACTTCAAGTGCTACAGAGTCAGGTATGACCATCGATATCGTGGTTAAGGATATCTTCCAGACCACAGCCAACGTATACTGGACAGCCAGCGATCCTAACGGCCGTTTCGTACGCTCTTGCTTCCCTAAGGCTGAGTTCGACTCTTGGGGTACTACCGACGAGGAGAAGATTGCAACCTTCACTTCAGAGTATGGCGCTATGGATTTTGTGGGCGAGACAGATATGAACCTCACAAACCTCACTCCAAGCACCACTTACGTAGCCTTCGCTTACGGTTTGGATGGTGAGGCTCCAAATACTCGCATCTTCTTCGAGGAGTTCACAACCCTCTCAGACACTCCAGGTAGCTCAAACATCTCGCTCAGCTGGAATACCCAGTACAGCATTGCCGAAGTAGCAGCCTTGGATGCAGAGCATTGGGGCGCTTATGCAGAGAACACCACCCACGCACTTGTGCCTATGGCAATCAGCGGCGTTACTGCTGGCGACGAGGTATATCTTATGGTAACTACAATGCCTATCGACTACTACAACAAGCAGTCGGAGTGGTTGCGCGACGTAGCAAAGGATAGCAACAAACTCAACCTCTACTCTAACTACAACTTTGTAGCAGAGTATGGTCGCGAGTACACCGTCGTAGCTGTGGCTAAGGATGCCAACGGCAACTTCGGTAGCCTCTTCCTTGAGGAGATGACTATCTACGAGAGCGACAACAACGACAGCTCATCATACGTCTACAAGCAGAACGAGTAATCGTTTTCTTAACGATAAATGTGCGGGGGTATTTGACTTCCGCACTTTTTTTTTCATTATTCATTATATAAATAATAAAATATTGCTTATCTTTGCGGGGTGGATAGGAATTAATCACAAACAAATAAATAATATGAATCGCATTTTTACTATCGTTGCAATTGCAACTATGGCCCTTTTTGTGGCATGTGAGAAGCCTATAGAAGGCTCAGAGAACGATGTCAACTTCAAGCTCACTGCAAAGAACACCTATGATGTAGGTGCTGAGGGAGAGACCATCGCCGTAACCTACACCATTGCTAACCCTGTGGCTGGCACAGACGTCACCACAACAATCATCAGCGGCAATGAGGCTATCAAGGCTATAACAAAGCCTGCCGTTGGCGTAGTCCTCGTGGAGGTCAAGGCAAATACCACCACAGAGAAACGCCTCGCCGTGATTAACATCAGCTATGCAACCGAGGCCTACGACATCGTAATCAACCAGGCTGCAGGTAGTGGTACAGGCAACAACAACGGAAATAACGGTAACAACGACGAGTTCGACGTAGAGGTTAAGGCTCTCTACCTCAATGGCTACTACTACGGTGAGAAGTATGGCGAGGGTGCCGACCGCTACGCCTTCTTCCTCTCACGCAAGGGTTTGAACAACGGCGGACAGGCTCACCCAGAGGATTCGTACTACTACATCGATGCCTTTGCTCCAGCAAACAAGAGTACCTCTCTCCCTCTCGGAACATACCTCTTCGACAAAACAAACAGCGGCGCACCTTATACCATCAATAGCCAAAACAGCCAGCTTATCGTGACTGGCACAACCGTCGAGGAGTCTACAACAAGCTACCTCACCGATGCTAAGATGGTCGTAGCAGCTAATCAGATCACCCTCTATGTAACTATCGATGGCAAGCGCCACAAGGTAAACTACATCGGTGAACTCGCTGTGGAGGATGCAAGTGGCGAGAATGGCGACAATGGTGGTGGTGGCAACGACGATGTCACTGGAGGTCAGGATAAGGAGGCTAAGACAACCCTCACTGGAGACTACAACGTGACATTTGATGGCGAGCACCGCGCTAAGTGGGGTTACGAGGGCGACTACTGGCAGGTAGGCTACTCTAACTACACTATCTTCATTATGAACAAGTCGAATGGCTATGTCATTGGCGACACACTCCAGTTGGATGTCATCACCGACAACCAGTCGAAGGATGGAGACTTCTATGGCGAATATACCTGCTCATACACCCCAGGTAAGAACGTGATGATGGCTGGTTTCACTAACAACTACGCACAGAGCGTGGGAACTTGGCTCTTTGACTACGCAAGCGCAAGCGCATACAACGGCTACGCTATGATTGTTGATGGTACACTTAAGATTACCGATAACGGCGACGGCACATCAACCATAGTACTTGATGCTTACGACTGCCTAAACAACAATATCACCTGCAACTGGACTGGTGTAATTGAGAAGGACTAAGAGAATCTACTAAATCGATAGAGGACCAAGGGCGAGGGCAACATTGTTGTCCTCGCTTTTTGTCTATACACAGGATAGCACCATACTATAATATATCACACGCGCGCACATACACGCGCGCACATATAGAGCAACAGGTTCGCAAAAATCTATCACCGATAAACCACTTTTAATTATATATTTTTTAACAATTTCATTATTTTCGACTAAATATTTTACAAAAACAAGCCAACTCACACCGCGCAAAACATTAAATAATTTATATAATTATTTAGTTTTTTAAACAAAATAATAAATTTGAAAAAAGTTAGAAAAAAACTAATAAATTATTTGCATAATCCACATAAAAAATATATCTTTGTATTGTGGAAATAAGCGCTTTACACAAAATTTGGGGACATCTTCCAAATTCCACTCTGTAGCCGGAACTGCAGAACCCAATTAACCCATTTATAAACCTTTAATACTCAACATCTTATGCCGAACATTAATACTCCCTCGGATCACGAGATCCGGGATGGCTTGCTGTCGCAAGATGAGAAGATAGTAAATTTCGTCTTTTACGACGAAAATGGCTATCGCAACCTGATTCTCTACTATATTCGCAAGGTGTACAACTATGAGGTAGATTACGACGAGTGTGCAAATATGCTCTACCTTCACCTTCTGGAGGATGATGGTCGCCGCCTCAAGCAGTTCCAGGGGCGTAGTTCTTTTAAGACCTGGCTATGCACCATCGCACAGCGTCTCTTTATCAAAAAGCGCAAGGAGGTGATAGAAAAGAGTCGCCCAGAGGCTCTAACTAACAAAACCTTGAACCTGTCTATGACTACAGAGAATCAGCTCTCAGCCAAGATTGATATAGAGACAGTCTTAAAGTCGATGCCCAACCAGCGCTACGCATTCGTCATCAAGAAACTTATACTTGAGGACAGAGAGCCAGCCGAGGTGGCACAGACCTTGGGCGTAACAGTAGATAATTTGTATAATATTAAGAAGCGCGCGATGAAGGCTTTCTTCATCATTGCGACAAAGTAAAAAAATGAAAAAAGAAGTTGTTAGTAATATTACCTCTGACGAGTTGGTAGCAGCAATAATTGATGGCAACACAGATATAACCAATCAGGAATTTATGATGGTCATAGATGCCTTGAATAACGACGAGGATTTGAGGAGTATTATGTCAATAGCGCTCGACGCAGAAAACGAGTTTTCAGATGTCGATTTCAACAGAGAAGGCTAATCAAAATAACTTTGATTAGCCCTCTTTGTTTTTTTATACTACCCTATCACTATACCTTCAACGAGGCAATCAACCCCTTGAGATAGTGCTTAAATTCGGGACTCTCCACAACCTCGATATCATCCAAGAGTCCAATCACGAAACGCCCCACACCCTTAAAGTTGCAGACCTGCGTGTCGAGCAACCAATGGCCATCATCTTCGGCCACAATATCGCGCTCGGCAAGTGGATACTCCTCGATTAGGAGATTATGAGCAAGCATACCGAGGCGCAGAGAGACGCGGTGTTGCTCGAAGCCCGACATCCTGAATATATCGATATAGCCCTTCGTATGGCTGTCGGCATACTGCCACTCCTCCTCCAAAATCTCAACACTTCCGATACGCGACGTTTTGAAGAGTTTGTTCATCCCACTCTCAGGCTCATAGCACCAAATCTGAACGTAGTTAGTCGTAAAGCCAAATGGCTCTACTACCCTATCGCGCTTAACGCCCGTATGCGACGAGGCATAATCCCTAAATATCACCCTGCGTCTACCCTCAATAGCCTCGATGACAAGATTCACATTCGAGGCATTTTTTCCCGATACAATGCTCTTTGCCATCGACGTTGAGTTATAGACATTGGCCAACTTGCGCCTAAGGTTCTGCTTAAGCATATTCGTATCGTCCAGGCCTTCGATAAGTTGATTGAAGACGTGAGCCTCCTCGTCGGTGAAGTGCACCAACTGCGAGATATCCTTGAAATAGGGACTCTCCTTACCCAATTTATAGACACCACCTTCGAGTTTATGAACGACAAAGCCAGCATCCTTGAAGGTATCTATATAGCGATAAATCGAACGATAGGTCGTACCAAGCCTGTCGGCAAGGTCGTTTATCGTGTAGTTCACGTTTGCCGTCATCAGCTTCATCAGGCGAAGCATCCTCTCCAATTTAGGTTGATCCATAGCTACAAACTGCTAACCCTTCAGCCAAGTATGTTTTGCCACACTATAGATAGGGACAAGTGGCAAGATAAGTGGTGTTCGCTTAATGTATGCCTGGAACTCAGGGTCTGCGCCATAGACCTCCGACTGGCGCAACTCCAAACGACGCGCGCCACTAAACATAACATAGACGATACCAATATATCCCAACGATGCCACAACCCACTGACCGAGCGAACAACAAGCGCCAAAACAGATTAGGAAACTACCTGTCCACATAAGCACCTCACCGAAGTAGTTAGGACAACGCACAATGCGGTAGAGGCCAGTATCGACAAACCTATGGGCATTAACCCTCTTAGCCGCACTCTTCTGTGCATCAGCAACCATCTCAATAACGACACCCAAGGCCGCAACAACAGCACCTATCCATGCCCACAACTCATTTACCTGCGCACCCTCGGCGAGGTTGTTGAGATAGAATGTTGCAGGGCTCATCTGGCCGACATAGAGCAAGGCGCACGACACCCAAATCATAAACATCACAAAGATAGGTTTGCGTGCCGTATTCTCTGGTTGATAGAGAATCTTCTTATAGGATGCTGACCTACGTTCGCGTAGCAAGAGATAGAGCGCTAAGCGTATGCCGTAGATGAACAACACACAAGACAAAATAGCCACAGGAAGTGTCATAACATCCCAGAAGATAACTACTGTAGCTACCGCAAGGGCAGAAATAGAGAGGCCGTAGCCAATACTGAAGAAGTAGATGAAATAGAACCACCCCACGGCCGACACCACAAACGAGAGTGCCAACAAAATAAGTAAATGTGCCATACTACTATGTTTTTGATTTATTAGTACAAAGGTAGAAATTTATATCTTTTATCACAAGAAATGCTTGTATTATTGGCATCTAATTGATACTTTTGTCGAAAATTGAAAATTATGCCAAACCAGAGGATAGAGCGCGAGAAGAGAGTTGTAAGTCGTATGATCGAACTATACTGCCATAAGAGGTTGGGGATGACTGAAATTAGCCAAGAGTATCGCCAACTTATGGAGTATGCCCATCGTCGTCTTGACGGGTGTAAGTTCGGAGCAAAGAAGCCCGCTTGCAAGCGATGCCCCATCCACTGCTACAAGCCAGAAATGCGCCAAAAGATTCGGGATATAATGCGTTGGGCAGGCCCTCGAATGCTAATATACGACCCCGTAGCAGCAATACGCCACCTACTCAATAAGTAGCCCCCCACCACCAATACTCAAACAAAGATAGATTATGAGAGAGATAGACCCCAAGACAACTTCGAGAGCCAAGGCCTTCGACCTATGGATGAAGGCTACGATGCCAATGGTGACAATGACCAAGACCTTCGACATAACCCACCTTATGCGCCTATCGAAGCGTAAGGGTGTCAAACTAAATATGTTGATGTGCTACGCCGTGGTCAAGGCCGCCTCAGCGTTCAAGGAGTTCTATATGTTACCCGTGGGCGACAAACTGATGGAGTTCGACCACTTGGCCATAAATACGATAGTGATGACCCAGGAGGGTGGCATTAACACCTGCGACATACCATTCTCCGAAGATATACACCTCTTCGAGGCTGACTACCTGCACATAACACAACAAGCCAGCCAGAGCAAGGAGGATATAACCTTGGGGGACGACTATATGGTCATAGGCAGTTCTGCCCTAACCAAGTGCGAATTGGACTCGGTGGTAAACGTATATGCTGGTTTCTGGAACAACCCCTTCGTCGTATGGAGCAAGTACCACAAGGGATGGTTCAAGACCACCCTTTCGCTCTCGTTCCAGTTCCACCATACACAGATGGACGGCCCTATATCAACGGGATTCCTAAACAAGTTGCAAGAGGTAATTGACACAATGGAGTATTAGTCTATGAAGGAGATATATTTAGCAGGCGGATGTTTCTGGGGAACAGAACACTATTTCAAGCAGATACGCGGTGTTATCTCAACTCAAGCGGGATATGCCAATGGCACTATTGAAAACCCCACATACGAGCAAGTATATACCGACACTACGGGCTTTGCCGAGTGCGTACATATCATCTACGATCCCGAAGTTGTGAGCCTCGGCCTACTGCTCGACCTCTTCTTCCGTAGTATCGACCCCACGTCGCTCAATCGTCAGGGTGGGGATTGCGGAACACGCTACCGCACAGGCATCTACTACACCGAGCAAGCAGACATCCCCACCATACGTGAGGTCTACAACACCGTCGAGAGTGCCATAGGCGAACCATTAGCCGTGGAGGTAGAGCCACTAAGTTGCTTCTACCCTGCCGAGGAGTACCACCAAGACTATCTTGATAAGAATCCTCAAGGCTACTGCCACATACCCTACCAACTGATGATTATGGCACGAGAGGCCAACAAGGAGTAGCAGAGCAAATCGTAGACTACAACTGAGGGTATATCGTAGGAGGCTGAATAGAGACCCACTCCGCACCATTGCCACGCGACGTGCATACCATACGTACCGCCTTGATTGGGTGTGGCGGTTGCTCAATATAAAATATGCCACACTCCAAGTCGCCTACACGTTCGAAGTTCACGCCGTCGTAACTCACCTCCACATATCCATTTTCGAAGAGGTAGCGAGGCAACTGGAAGTTACCCGTGGCAACCTTCATACGCCTACACTCAACGGGAGTATCAAAGGTAAACATCACCCAATCACCCTCGTCGCCTGCCCGTGTCGTGCGAGCCAGACGGCCATAGCCCTCGGCCTTGTCGAATGTAAACCTCTCGCTCTCAGGCATCGAGGAGGTTATGTTAAAGGTTGGTGTTATGGTCTTGAAATAGGACTCCACGGCAACATCTTGCGAACGCGCCTCACCTCGCCGAGCCACAAATAGATAATGCGCAGGTTTATTGGTCTTTATAGGCTCTGTGTAGAGTTCGGGCATAGCATCACCATACTTCGAGTAGTATATTTTACTACCATCGTCACACGCCACACTCAACACACCATCGCTATATTTCACCACGGGTGGCATCAACCTATAGGCCACACCCATAGCATCCAAACGGTCGTAGTGCGCCACCATTCGCTCATAGAAGGCTGTTTCATCCCTCGAATCACTATCCACCCACGCAACCTCGGCCAAAGCAACCAAGCGAGGGAAGAGTTGGTAGTGTAGGTAGTCGTCGGTTTCGGGCGTGTGTGAGGCATAAACCTCACTAAAGAACGAGGCCTCGATACCGACAATATTCTTCTCCTCCTCGGCTGTAAAGCCCACATACTTAGGGGCAAAGCCATAGACCTTGCGCCAATCGAATATCGCAGCCCAATCGTGACCAGGTTCACGCGACGACTGCTTCATATCGAAGTAGAAGTACTCGCCAGGAATAAGCACCGTAGGATAGCCCTCACCAGCCGACCTACGGCACTCCTTAACACTCTCCCAGCCATAGACTCGTGTACTCTCCGAGAGTCTACCACCCTCGATAGCCTCGTTCCACACTGCTGGGCGCTTGCCGTAGTTGGCGATAATATCCGAGACCCTCGACATAAAGTATTGTTGCAACTCTGCCGTGGACTCCATCCCCATCTTCTGCATCAGCGCCAAGCAATCGGGACACCTACGCCACTGGGCCATATCGACCTCATCACCGCCTATATGGATATACTCCGATGGGAAGAGTTCGCAAACCTCGCCCAAGATGTCGGCAAGGAGTTCGTAATTCGACTCCTTGGATGGGCAGAAGGCCGAACGAACGTCGTAGCCAAAGGCTCGTGAGGTGTTAGGTGTGTAGTTGCACAATATCTCAGGGTGAAGTGTAGCGATGCAGAGGCTATGACCTGGGAGGTCAATCTCTGGAACGACCTCTATATTACGCACTTTCGCATACTCTATAATCTCGCGCATATCGGCCTTAGTGTAGTAGCCACCCCACCTCTCGTTCCACTTGCCATAGCGGGGCCAGATAGGGCTATCACCACCCCTAAATCCACCCTCCTGGGCCAACTCAGGGTGCGACTCTATCTCTATTCGCCACGCCTCATCATCAGTCAGGTGCAGGCGTAAAGAGTTGAGTTTATGGTAGGCCATAAGGTCGATAAATCGCTTCACTGCCTCCTTATCCATCCACGTACGGCAGACATCGAGCATAAAGCCACGATGCCCCCAACGAGGTCTATCCGATATGTTGCATAGGGGCAACTCCACGGGGTAGGTCACACTGCCAGAATAGAGAGTCTCTGGGAGCATCTGCAAGAGGGTCATAACACCATTGAAGACTCCGCCATAGCCACCTCCTACAACCAATACACCTCGCTCATCAACAATCAAACGATACTCCTCCACCTCAAGCATAGGGTCGTAACCAAGACGTATAGCACCCTCCCGCTCGGTGGTAAGATCCAACGATAGTCTTTGGCAAAGGTAGTGGGCCACGGGCATAAGTTCCTCCGTGCGACAGACCACACGTGCAGAACCACTAATGCGACAAACGCCATCGCCGTACACCGCATCCAAAGGGGTAGGAATAAGTGCCTTAGGCGTCAATCTCTGGGTATAGTCTATATAAAACTGCTCCACACCCGCACTATCGTCCTCCACAGAAGGGGTTGCGCACTGCGACGTAAGTGTGGCCACTCCCACAAACATCATCGCCACCAAAAGCACTAATATCGTAATTGTTCGCTTTGCCATAACACATAAAAGTTTAGAACAAATTTAGGAATTTCTTTTGTAAAAGAAAAGGTCTCAACAACAAAAAGGAGAGACTCCACAACTATATTGTTGAAGAATCTCTCCATTGCTCTGCTATGTTACGACTACTTCGATATCTTGAAGCCTAACTTGATGATTAGTTTTAGTGTCTCCAATGAGGTTGCCCTGTCGAAGTGTTTCTCCTTCTCGTCAAGCTCCTCATAGGGAATAAGGCAAGGGTGGTGCTTGAGTTCGTCGTTACGCTCAGAGCCATAGGTCCAACCCTGATCTATACGATTCTGAGCCCACACCTCGTGGACATTCTTTGCCATTTGCTCTACAAGTTCGTTCAACGCCTCTGGCAACTGGATATCTGACGTATCCATAGGCTGTGGTACATAGTTCTGTTTCATTCGCTTTTACTACTTTGTGTTTTAGAATCTGTTTTGAATTTTATTAAATGAGTTAGTTTGTCTCTGCGAAAATGAGTTTCGGTCTCTTTGTGGCTCTTTTCGGCATCTATCCATTTTCGAAATTTGAAAATAGCCCGCTATTACCTGCATCTCACAAATGAATATCTGCTCGAAAACAGCTCACAAATAGCCTCGAAATAAAATTCAAACAGTTTCTTATATATAGAGCAACTTTTCTGCTAAAATCTATTAATCACCTCTATTTTTTCTACCACTCAGGCAATTTCGAGAAATCGAGGATCACGGAGTCAGTCGTATACCTTTTAACCTTGCCATCCTTAACTCTACTTCCAAGATCACAACCCAAACTCTCGACAAAGTTTAGTATCTGTTGAGGAATCATTAGAGTATTTGTAACATCATACTTATATGCCATAAAATATAGGTTCATTGGTTTGCATACAAATTGTTTTTGGCCATCCACAATATCGTAGACCTTAAGTTCAAAAGCATCCTTTGCCTCTACAACTCGCTTCAAGTCGCTCATTACATAACACTTGCTACCAAGCAACATATATGGCATCCCATTCAGATTGATAGCAGGCAAATCGGAATACTCCGAAAACTGATTAATCCTATAGTCATCTATATTGACATCCATAGCGCTAAGCAATCGCTCATACGAACCACGTGTTCCACTACCTGGTGATGTCGAAAAGATATTTATCTCATCATCTTTAGCTATGAGTTGCGACAACTCCTGCGCAGATATCTCACCATTTGCAAAACATCTACTATCTAAGGTTTCGAAAATAACGGGACTGCGTTTTAGGCAGACTGCCAACGTATCGTAACCCAGTCTAAGCTCCACAACAGACCCTAACTTCAAAAAATTCTCCTTGGTGGTAATCTTCAAGAAATCCTCCTCTGTTGCAGAACTTGCCGACACACATATAGGGAAATACTTTGGCGACTGCTGAGGCGATATAACCTCTTCCGTAAGTAATAACCACGCATTTCCACTCGGCATATGCACATAGTAGGACATTGGATACTCCTCTAATGTAATACCGTTATAACGCTCTATATAATTGCGTGCCGATCCTCCTCCTGCAATTAGCAAAACAGGCTTATTATTACGATGTACGATAAATAGCGAGGCAACTGCAGTAATAAGCATCATAGCGACCACTACAAAAACCCACCAACGACATCGTCTACCACCACTACTATTACCCTTATCAATAATACACTCCTGTTGGTTCTCATTTATTGTTGAGTGACTATCAATAAAGTGGGTTAGATATGTCTGCACCTTCACCCTCAAATCATTCTCATCCGCAAACTCGATGTAATAGTCGTCATTCACCAACATTCCGTTGATAAATGCTATATCAGTTGTAATATCTTTGTACGACTTAAGAAATACCACTCTATCGGGACGAGCAAACTTCATCTTACTGTTTACCGCAAGAACATACTCTTGCTTGGTAGTCTCTCCAATTCTACCATCCAAAACAAAGATTACCAAATCTGCCTTATTCGATATATAACCATCGTACAAATCCTGATTATTGCCAAAATTCTCGTAAGACAAGATTTCGAGTTTGATATCACGCCCACTCTTAGCCAAACTATTATTCATATCAACGCTAAGAGCCTTAATCGTGTCTCTATACAAACCGAGGGCCTTCGCTCCTGCGATAAATATATTTATCTGCTTCATTATCAAATCAAGCTATATCGAAATTTCATAACCACTCAATCAACAATTAGAATGAGCACTCAATTTATACAAAGATAGTGAAAAAAGTTCAATTATGTTGCACAAAGAGTCTAAAATTAATAAATTTGCATAATCTATTGCAAAATAGGGAGTAACCATACTGCATTAAGAATGATTCAGATAACAGACAAAGAGAGATGTTGTGGCTGTGGTGCGTGCCAACAGATATGCCCTAAGCAGTGTATAACTATGGTCAGCGACCAAGAGGGATTCCTCTATCCACAGGCCAACCCAACACTCTGCATCGAGTGCGACCTATGCAGTAAGGTATGCCCCATCATCAACCCTAATCCCACGACGCACCCCATTAACACATACGCCGTAAGGAATAGATCTAACGAGACCTGCGCACAGAGCTCTTCGGGAGGTATATTTAGCCTTATTGCCGAAGGTGTTTTAGCAGATGGAGGTGTGGTATTTGGCGCTGGGTTTAGTAATAAATGGGAGGTAGAGCATACATCAATCGACAATTTAGATAATCTACATAAGTTACGTAGTAGCAAGTACGTACAGAGCAATACGCTCAACTGTTTCAGAGAGGCGAAAGAGTACCTAAGCAACGGGCGCAAAGTCCTATTTACGGGCACTCCTTGTCAGATTGCAGGACTCAAGCACTACCTACGTAACGACTTCGAAAACCTCATAGCCATAGAGGTTGTTTGCCACGGCACACCAAGCCCCAAGATATGGCAAGAGTATCTCGCCTACCGACTCGCCAAGATTCGACTAAGCGATCCACAGCACCCCAACCCCACCATCACTGACATAGAGTTTCGAGATAAATCGACGGGGTGGGAGGGGTATAGTTTCCGATTCGACTACAAGCAGAGCCCATCGGCAACAGCGACCCATACTGAGCGTGAGCCATATATGGAGAATATCTATATGCAGGGTTTCTTAAAAAACCTCTACCTACGCCCCTCGTGTCACCACTGCCAAGCACGTGAGGGCCGTAGTGGTGCCGACATCACCCTGGGCGACTACTGGGGAGTAGCACAGCACCACCCCGAAATATTTAGTAACCTCGGTGTGAGCGTTGTGATGGCAAACACTCCAAAGGGCGAGATGGTATTTAACGCTATTAGCCCAAAGTGCCATTTCGTTCTCTCCTCGTTCGATAGTGCCATTGCGACAAACCCCTGCATAGTAACAAGTGTTGCCACACCACCACGACGTGCCGAGTTCTGGGAGGCCTACGACAATCGAGGCATCGAAGCCATCGCAGAGTTCTGCCAGCAAGCCAAGAGTCGCTCCTTCAAGCAACGACTTAAAAGGTTGTGGCACAATATATTAGGAAACAAATAGAACTACCCTAACACCAAACGATATAAGATGAAGATCGGCATATTGACATTCCATTGGGCGACCAACTACGGCGCTATCTTGCAGAGCTACGCCCTGCAACGCACCCTTACGGATATGGGTCACGATGTGGAGATTATCAACTACAAGCCCAAAAACTACGATTTAGGCTTCGGTAGTTTCTTCCACAACAAGCGCATCAGAGTCTTCACCAAACACCTCAAGGAGTGCATCAAGGAGCGAGCATTAAGCAAGTTTCGAGAGGCCAATCTTCGTGTATCACGCCGTCTCTACACCGTAAAGGAGGTCGAAGCTATAGCCAACAACTACGACATAATTATCTCAGGTAGTGACCAGGTGATGAACCCATCGTTCCTCTGCTGGGGCGAAGAGAAACACGCCTCATCGGCCTACTTCTTAGGCTTCAACTACTCAGGAAAGAGGGTTGCCTACGCCGTAAGTTTCGGTTGTACCACCTACCCCGACTACGCCGCGGAGGAGGCACGTCGCCATCTCGCCAAGTTCGACACTATAAGTGTACGTGAGCAGTCGGGCGTGGAGATAGTCAAGAGCCTCGGACGTGAGGATGCTATCGTTGTCCCCGACCCTACGGCCCTGCTTGATAGCGCCACCTACCACACCATTGCCAATCAAAGCACAAAGAGCCTTCCTGTAGAGTATGGATACCTCTTCTTCATACGCAACATCGAAGAGCGCATACCGCAACTGCGGAGCATCCTACACAATAATATAGTTGTAAACAGCTCGCCAATAGACTACTCTATGGGCAGTTGGCTCAAGAGCATCGCCAATGCACAGTACATTGTCACCGACTCGTTCCACGCAATGATGATGGCGATAAAGTTCCGAAAGCCATTTGCTGTTGTCACCAACCTCAAAGGCAACGTGGAGATGAACGACAGATTCTACAGCCTGCTCGGTAGACTCGGACTAAGCGACAGAATAGTCTACAAGGAGGATATAGCCACCCTACCCGAAATAGTAGAGCGACCCATAGATTGGTCTAAGATAGAGGTACTTATGGCTGAATATAGTGATATCGGCAGAGAGTATCTGCGTACGGTGATTCGATAGTCGAGCGCTAAAACACCAGCGAACACGAAGCACCCAAGGCACTCTGCTCAGGGTAGTATAGTGGTGATATTGCCACGGCAGAGCTACTCTTTAGGTTGAACAACTTACGGCTAAGGGGTAACAACCAATAACCTATGCGCGCCGAGATGATACCCACGGCAGCACCTGCGAGTACGTCGTTAAACCAATGGCGGTCGTTATAGATACGCATAAAGCCCACTCCAGCAGCAACGATATAGGCTGGCACACCATAGGCCCAGCCATACTCCGCCCTTACGAGTTCTGCTCCAGTAAAGGCCGTTGCCGTATGTCCAGATGGGAATGAATTACGCTTGCCGTTATCGGGACGAGGCTCGCGGATGGTATACTTTAGTCCATTGACCAAGGCGGTCATCGAGAGATAGGCCACGACACCTACACAGACCCTCTCGGCAAAGGTATGTTTAGCCTTCACAGGAAGTGCACAGAGGCCAAGATAGGAGGCCACGGGGAGATACTGAAGATAGTCGTCGAAATGTGCATAGCAATCGCCACGCAACTCTCCAACGCTTTGACGTATAGAGAGATTGAGTTTTCTAAGGGGGGGGGAATCTTCACCTATCCCCAGCGCGCCTATGGCAAAGAGCGTAGCAGGAGCGATAAGTTGGGTTGGGCGAAACTCGGTGGTATAGTCACTTTTCTGCTTCCACCAACTCTCCTGCTTCTGCATAACACCCTCATTGGGTGAAAGAAGAGATAGAGTATCAGGAGTCTGCTGTATGGATAGGCCTCTACCCCATAACTCCGTCGGGATTATGAGGGTAAGTGCAAATAGGGTTATAGTAAAAAGTCTAATCATTCTGCTACAAATATAG